>OBLI01001290.1_pt1 | contig 24940 bp, 29 predicted proteins | sample 1519701 | NCBI WGS metagenome assembly OBLI01 (sample SAMEA3663005, study PRJEB22513) | pig gut metagenome | biome: pig gut; feature: pig-associated habitat; material: faeces | place: France | collected 2012
ATTATGAAATTTGGTTCTCGTGAAGTAGCCAATGTGGTTTTCCGTGCTAAGAACATGATGAAGCTGGGTTCTCGTACTTTCTGTAAGGATGAGCCGGTGCTGTACTTTGACTCACTGAAGACCTCCGGCCTAGAGGGCGCTGCTACTAGCGTTTATGCTCAGGGCGGCTGGGGAAACCCTCGTCTGATCGCGTGGGAAGGAGATAAAACCCTAACCTTAACGATGGAGGACGCTTTAATTTCTCCGGAGGGCCTAGCTATTCTTTCTGGTGCTAATCTATTCGAAGCCTCTACCGGTAAGCCCATTTATGTTCATCAGACTTCTCAAGTTAAGGCGACTGCCGCGAATGAAATTAAATTGCCAGAAGGAGTAAAGCCTTGCTGGAGTAAGGCTGGTACTGGTATTAATCAGGTTGATGGAGCAGATATTTTCTGTATGAAAGTAAATGAGGATGGCGATATTGTTGCCGAGCCTTGTATTCCTGCTTCTGTCTCTTATGAAAGTAATGTTTGTACTATTAAGTGCCATGCGGATGGAGAGCCCTGGGACAATACAACTAAGACTAATAGTTTAGTTGAAGGCGATATTGTTCTTGTTGATTATTATGTCGAGAAAGAGTCTGGCTGGGAGATTGAAATTGCCGCGGATAAGTTTGCTGGTAACTTCTATATTGAGGGTGAGACTCTATTCCGCCGTGAGTCTGATGGCGTGGATCTGCCTGCTGAATTTATTATCCCCAACGGTAAACTACAGTCTAACTTTAATTTTGCTATGAGTAATAGTGGAGATCCCAGCACTTTCACCTTTACGGTGGATTGCTTCCCCGCATATCCTAAGTTCTTACGTGCTGGCGAAGAGCGCAAGAAGGTTCTTGCTTTAATGCAAATTGTTAATGAAGATAGCTCTGAGCAAGCTACTCGTGAGCCCTGTACTGTTGGTTAATTAAGATTTTAAGGGAAGGAGAAATCCTTCCCTTTTTTCTTTTTTATTAAGAGAGAAAGGAGTAAACTATGGCAGAACAAATATCAAGAGACTATAAGTATTATAGTAATAAGCGTGGTTATATTATTTATACGCCTAAGCACTATAAAGATTATATTGAAAGCTACACCGGAGGATTTGCTACTGCGGCAATGGAAACAGCGTCTGGCGGTACCGGTCGGTTTTTAGGTATGGCACAAGGTCTTGCGGGAGCTGGATTGCATACTCAGGGAGGTATTGCCGCAAAAGAAGATGTAGAAGAAATGTATGCTAATATGTCAAACATAATTACTTCTGCGTGGACTTCTAGTCAAGGCTAGCTTATGAGTTCTCTTGCTGGAATGCGCAGTTCAGTATCAACTGAAATAGAAGATGCTAAAACCGATTTATATAATTTAAGTGCATTTACGACTCTTCTGGATTAGACATTAACAGCTATTCAAAAAACCCCTAATTTAAAAGCCGCATATGCAATAATTGCTAATCAATGGGGTAAAGATAAAGTTAATGTTCCAGATACAATTCCACTTGCGGCAGAGGAAATTAAATTATTAAAACAAGTATGTTCATCATTAAACGTTTTAAGTAGCCGTTATTCTGAATTAACAGGTAAAGGAATGTCTGGTAAAATGGCTACTATGAAGCTAGCTAAACTTCTTCACTTGCAATTAAGTACTATTTTCGGTGCTATTGGTGAATTTGTAGGATTGAATGATATTGAAAATTTTGTAGATAATTAGATTTATAAAAATTTAAGTATTACAAAAAAGGGAAAGAGTGTAATTACAGGTAGTTTGCAATCAGAAGAGGGAGGCACCATTAAACCTGATATTATCACTCCCTTACTGTCTATTACTTCTAATATAGACAAGAAAAATTTAAAATTTGAAATGAAGATTGCGGCGTCTGTTAAAAATTATCCTAGCCTTACAGGTAAAACAGAAAGCGCACTAAGTAAAAAAGAAATTAAAATTCAAGAAAATGGTTCAGTTCTTGATTATTTAAATAGATTATCTCCAGAAATGAAACAATATGCCGCCAATGTTTTAACACACGATTGGACAAAAGCTACAACATAGAGTTTAGCTGTGCGACAAGGTATCGCTTCTAGATTTTTTAACGAATGGTTGGCTGGTATGGGCAATCGCACCAGTGACAAACAAGAACTAAATGTTAGTAACTTTATGTTAGTCAATGGTAGGTTATATTCTATGTATGATATTATCAAAGCAGTTCAAAATTCATTTAATATTAGAAAATCTAGTGGCATAGATTCGGCTATTAAGGTATCATTTTCTAAAGGGGATAGTGATAAAACAGGTATTGCTAATACATATGTGGGCGATCCTGATTATCCTAATTATGCGCAAGGATTTCAACGTAGCAATACCGTCTGGGGAGAATTAGCTAATTTGCAATTAATTGCATATATTAAGCCATGGGTGTTTGTAGAAATAGCTACGAATAAATACCATGTGCCCAGTGTGCAAGTGTTTTAAATTTGACAAATTCTAAAAAATATGTTATAATATAGATAACAAGAGTAGAAGGAGGTTCTTTATGAACTATAAAGATTTTAATATCGCGGTTAAACCTGATGTGTTTCCCGTGGAGTTTAAGGATAAAACATTCTCTGTGCGGAGCTGGTTACCGACCGCCGCAAAGATTGAATTTATTCAGTTTGTAGTTAGTCATGCTATGAACCCTGATCAAGGTACATTTAGCCCTGTTGTTACTTCCGTATTTGAGACTATTGCTTATATCAAGTATTTCACAGATATTGAAATTAGCGATGAAGATTTGGCCAACCCTGGTGAACTGGCTGATATGATTATCCATTCTGACTTACTGGGAACTGTGCAGAGAACGGTTGAATCTTATGATAAGCATGAATGGATTGATATTTCTCTGCTCCTTGATGAAACAATCAGTAATATTGAGCGCTTTAATGCGTCGTTTGCGGGGACTATGACTGCGATGAGCGGTAATGCGACTGAACTTGGTGACCAGCTTGACTCGATTATGGAGAAGCTCAAGAATAAAGAAGGTTTAGAAGAAATCGCCGCAATTAAAGAATTTATGGACAAAACTGAATAATCCTATTTATTGATTTTTTAAAATAAATAGAGAATAGTTTAAGGCTCTGAGGTATTAACTATCTCAGAGCCTTTTTTGTTATTTATAAAGAGTGAAAGGAGAACGCTATGGCAAATAAAAGATTTGACTATGTAATTGGGTTTAGTGCAGATACTAGCAAATTAAGTAGTGCATTAAAACAATTGGAAGTTCAATTAAATAAAATTGCTACTGGCAAGATTAGCGGTAATTTTGGTATTGAATAGATTCGTGAAGCTAGTAATGCAGCGACACAATTAGGCGCGCATTTAAAGGCTGCTATTAATGTAGATACTGGTAAGCTAGATATTTCTAAGTTTGCTAGATCATTACATTCTAGTAATACCACTTTATCTAGTTTGAGTACTTCTCTAACTAAGGTAGGCCCCGCTGGGCAAGTTGCCTTTATGAACATTGCCCGTGCTATTACAGAAGCAGAAATGCCTTTGAAACGCAGTAATGAATTAATAAATAAACTGTGGATAACCATGAAGAATACTGTTCGCTGGCAAGTTACTTCTGGTTTATTAACTGGTTTTACAGGGGCAATGAGTGACGCTTATCGTTATGCAGAAGATTTAAATAAATCATTAAATAATATCCGTATTGTTACAGGTAAAAGTACAGCTGAGATGGCTCAATTTGCGAAGCAAGCTAATCGAGCGGCAAAAGAGCTTAATACTACTACTACTAAATACACAGACGCATCGCTAATCTACTATCAGCAGGGCCTAGATGATAAGTAGGTTAAAGCTAGAACTGATGTTACAGCTAAATTCGCAAATGTTTCACGGGAGAATCTTACTACTTCTTCTGAATACCTAACTGCAATTTGGAATAACTTCGCTAAAGGCTCTAAAAATCTAGAGTATTTTGCGGATGTTATTGTGGCGTTAGGCGCGGCGACCGCATCTAGCTCACAAGAAATTGCGACTGGATTAAATAGGTTTGCGGCAACTGCTGAAACGGTTGGTTTAAGTTACAAATATGCTACGGCAGCATTAGCAACTGTTACTGCAACTACACGGCAATCCGCTGAGGTCGTTGGTACTGCATTTAAGACATTGTTTAGTCGTATTCAAGACCTCGAACTTGGTAAGACTCTTGATGATGGCACTACATTAGGTAAATACTCTAAGGCACTTGATGCGGTTGGAGTTTCTATTAAAGATTCTAATGGCGAACTCCGTGACATGGATAGAATCCTTGATGATATTGGTAGTAAATGGGATACCCTAAATAAAGATGAACAAGTTGCCCTCGCGTAGGCAGTCGGCGGAATCCGTCAATATACGCAGTTTATCGCTTTGATGGACAACTGGGACTTCATGAAGGAAAATCTAGAGATAGCAAAAAATGCTACTGGTGAATTGCAAAATCAGGCTGATATTTTTGCCGAGTCTTGGGAGGCTGCCCGCAAGAATGTTAAAGCATCTGCAGAGGGTATTTATGATTCACTTGTTAAAGATGAATTTTGGATTGGTCTAACAAATGGTTTTGCTGATGGATTAAAGTCAGTTGAATTGTTTACTGATTCTATTGGTGGATTAAAGGGCGTTCTTGCTCTTGCTACTATAGCCATGAATAAATTGGTTGGGCCAAAGGTTGCTCAATCTATTCGTGATGTTGCTTATAATATAGGCATTCTTACTGGTAAAGAAAAAGAACATACTATTGCACTAAAAGAAAGTGCTCTTGCAGAAATTAAAAAGTATGCAAACTCTCAAGGTAATTTTGCTTCTGACAAGAATGAAGTTTTATTCTATCAACAACTTGGTCAATATCAACTAGATCTTAATAAACTAATGGAAGGCTATAATGCTGAACAAGTAGAATCTGTTTAGCATTTACTTGAGCAAGTTCAAGCAGCACAAAATCTTGCAGTTGAATTATCAAAAGCCGCAAAGGCCGCAAGCAATGAATCACAAATTTTTGTTGATGCAGCTGGCGAAGATCTCTTTAAGCAGGGCGTTGTTACAACAATGGGCGGCCGCAATTTTGTTACTTATTCTGATAGATATAAAAGTGGAACAGAGTATCTACAGGCGGCCGAAGAAAATGCTTATCAGCGAACATAGGCTCAAAGCATAAAAGAATTATTAAAATCAAAATCTTTTTCATGGAAAAATCAAAAGAGCCATCTTTTAACGGCATTTGGGTTAGACCCTAAAACCACTAAGGATGATTTTAAGGTTTATGTAGATAATTTAATTAAAACAAGTGAAGAAGAAATGGCTCGACTAGCAAAAGAGTCTAAGTTTTTTGGGTCTAATATAAAGGGGAAGAGCGTTACTAACCTTCTTTCTGAAGCACAAGAAAGAGGTGTGGCAAGAGGAAGTACTCGCGCACAGCAATTAGCTGGGTATATTGATGCCTTTAGTTCTAGTGAGGGCGCCAAAGAAAAAGTCGCTGCTCTAGCTGGAGAAACAGATGACTTTGCGACAACCATTGTAAAAACAGGGTCTGCTGTATCTTCTTTAACTTTAGCTATATAGAGTTTCCAAAGTTTAGGTCGGTTATTTACCGATGAAGATATGACTGATGCTGAAAAGCTACAGACTTTTCTTATGAGTATTGGTACACTTCTTCCCACTCTCACCATGGGATTAAAAGAATTAAAAAGTGCAGTTGGAGGAAGCGCATTTTTCAAAAATACTCAAGCAGGAATTAGAGATAGTCTTTATATTTAGGGCGGAAAAAATGTTGCTGCGGATAAACTTTTCAAGTTAAAGGATAATGCTGGGCTACAAGGTAAGTTAGCTCAACAATTCGCTACTAAAGAAGCCGCAAAATACACTAATGAGTTATCGTCTGCGCAAAAGTAGCAAATTGCTCTTAATGCTTCACAAAAAGCTGCCACTGTTACGATGCTTGCTTATGGTGCGGCTATTGCCGCAGTAGTTTTAATTCTTAAAGCTGCTGCTAATGTTATTGAGCGAATAAGTAAATATGATGACTATATTAATCAACAAGCTACTTCATTAAAAAATAATTTAAGCGAAATTCGTAGTCAAACTACTGAACTGACGGCTAATTTAAAAGAGTTATCCAATGCACAGTCCTCATTAGAGGGTCTAACGAAAGGAACCCAAGAGTGGCGAAATGCGGTTCAAGATGTTAATAGTCAAATTTTAGAATTAATTGATAAATATCCTGAACTGGCTGAGTATGTTACTACTGCCAATGGGGCAATGTCTATTAGCGCTTATGGATAGAATAAAGTTTTAGATCTACAGCGTCAAAAGTTACAAGAGGCTCAGTCTGCTGCGAATATTGCTTCTATTGCTCAATATAATCGTCAATTACAAAAATTAAGTTTTGAGACACCTTATTTTAATCCTAATAGGAAAAATTATAATGTCCAAGCCTTTGGCGGCGGTGATATTAAAGGTCAAAAAGATTTTACTGCCTCTAAAGATACTAATGATCTTATAAAAGAAATTAACCGAGCGGGATCGTGGATTCTTCAAAGTGATAAGGAATTACAAGCCAGAGGATATACAGAGGAACAAATTTCTGCTATTAAAGAAAACTCTTATGAGATTTCACAATTAGCGGATAAAGTTCAAGCTAATACCGCTGCAACTTCACTGCTTACCGCACAAGAACTAGAAAACAAAATAGGCAAGACTGATTTGCCAGAAGAAGCGGTTAATTCTTTAGCTAATTTTTATAACAGATATAAAGATAATTTTAAATCTGATGTACCTACAGAGGATTTAGCTAATGCATATCTTAAAGCAGATCCAACCGCTTATGATGCAAAACTTAAAAATGGTATGCTCGTCATTACATCTAAGGATAGTAATGGTGATTTACAAAGTCGAGAAATTTCTCAAGAAGCGGCTCAATTATATGTTCAATCTGCAACTGGAACAGATAATTTCATAAATCAGTTTGGTTCTACCGCAGAAGAGCTTTATAATACCTACGGAGAGGAATTAACCTCCGCAATTCTAGATTATTTGGCTGGCGGATTAAATATAAATGATTTAGATCCAGAAACTGCAAGCAAACTTCAATCTCTTGGGTCAGATGTATTTACTAAAATTTTAGAAGGTATTGGCGTAAAAGATATAGAATTACCAGAATTTGGTGAATATAACGAAACTTATCATAATCGTATTCAATATCTTGGTTCTGATTTAGGCAAAGCTCTTAATGAACGCGATAATATCTTAGGAAATATTGCTGAATTACAAGTTAAGTTAAAAAATGTTGACGAAGGATCTGAAGAATATAAGGACATTGAATCTCAAATCAATGAATTAACCAAGAGCCTGTCAGAGAACGCAGACACCATCAAACTCTCTATTGATTCTTCCTTGCGGCAAGACGTTGATGAGGCGTTTGATATTGGTCGTGATTTTGATGCGCTTCAAGAGAAAATTGCCAATGGCCTTGAGATGACTACTGAGGATGTGGTTTCTCTCATTGACTCTGGCTACGGCGAGCTTCTCCGCAATTGCGAAGCTAATGCGGACGGTACTATTTCACTTAATCAGTCTATTGTTGATGCTTATGTCCAGCAAAAGAAAGATGAAGTGGAAGCGGATCGGCAGGCCAAGATTGCTCAGTTAGAAACTCAACGTGAAATGCTTGTAGTGCAAGAAAAGGCTCTACAAGAGAAAAAACGCCTACTAATTGCGGCGACCCAGGCTGAAACCGATGCTGCGGCAGCCGGCTATATGGCGCAGGCAATGATGCAACAAGTTATTGCGGATGATGCTGCCTTGCAAGCTGCTGGTGTTGTCGATGCGGATACTGCAAAATCGCAAGCATTAACTGAAAACGCTAAAGCTGTTGCAGAGTATACTACAGACACTCTTAATACTACAACATTAGACGCAATTAACTCTAATGTTTCTATTGATACCTCAACACACAATCTAGCTACTAATGTGGTTAATTATTGGAATACAATGGCTAGAGCTAAAGCTAATTATTTCAATATCACAGAGAAAAATGCTAGTAAGTTTTCTGCGGTATCTCCCGTAGATCCCGCCGCAAATGTGCAAACTGGTTATTCTGGTTCTGAGGTTAAGGGATTTGACACATCTAAACTATCTGATGCGGATGCTGTTGCTAAGCAAATTGAAAAATGGACAACTGAAATTGATAAACTTGGTACCCTAAAGGATATTCAAGACGCGGCAAGTAGTCTAATTGCAGGAACTGATAATGAATTAAAAGCTGTCGGTGCTCAAATTGGCGCAATTGATGCGGCGCTCGCTCGTCTGAAGGCAGGAAATCTTATTAATTCTACGGTAGGTGGGGGCAAAGGTGGTAGCGACACCGCAAAAGAGCTGAAAGAAGTTCTTGAGCGTTACCATGAAATTACGCGTGAGATTGAGTATCAGAAAGAACTTCTTGATGATATTTCTACAGCAGCAGATCGTGCCTATGGTACTGATAAGATTGAAATGCTCACGCAGAAGATTGAGAAATTAAACAAGGTCGCAGAACTGCAATCCCAGAAACAAGCTGCCGCGGCTGCATTTGTTACCTCTGATCTTGAGGCTCTACGAGCAAATGGCCTAGCCGTAGAGTATGATACCGCGAGTATGGAACTCAAGAATTATACTCAACTTCTGCAACAAATTACAGACGAGTATAATAGCCGCATTAACTCCGTGAGCAAAGATCAGCAAGATATGGTTCAAAAAGAGTATGACGATAAAATGCAACTCTTAGAGAACTATGAGGATTCTATTAATACCTTCCGTGAGCAGCTTAATGCGTATGAAGATGCTATGCGGTAGATCGAAGATGCTAAGCTCGAGAAGGTAAAGGAAGCACTCCAGATTCGTATTGACTGGAAGGAAATGCAAGATACGTTGCGTGAGTTCCAAAAAGAAATCAATGAGTCTATTGGCGATGCGCTAGATAACAGTGTCCGCAATGCAGGGTTGAATGCGCAAGGTGTCAAAGATGAGATTTCAATGTTTGCAGACTATGAAACCAAAATGAACTCTCTGTTAGACATGATTCGTAACGCCAATCAATATACTGATGTGCAAGCCTTGCAAGACGAGTTAGCTGATTTGCGGAAAGAGTTAGTTGATAGCGGCTCTGCGATGCTAGACTATATTGAAACTCTTAAGGAGACATTACCCGATGCTCTTGATGCGGCCGCCGATCGGTTTGAGGAATTTATCTCAATGCTTGAGAGCAATATGGGTGTACTTGATGCAATGAACGATTTGATTGATCTGCAAACAATCAATAATTCGTTAGCTGATAAGTATGCTATGTTGAGTAAAACCTATAGCGCTACGCTTGAAAATTCTCTCACTCAAGCTAAACTGCAAAAGCAATACATGGAGCGAGCAGAAACCCAACTTCGTGAAGCAGAAATCGCATTGGCAAATGCTACACAAGGAACTGCTGAATATGATATTCTCAAAGCTAATCGTGACGCGCTGTTAGAGGATTATCAAGAAGCACAAGATGCAATGCTTGAAGCTACTGCGCAGGCTATGGAGGCCGCAAAGAATATTTACTCTAATGCTCTTGATGATATTTTCTATGAATTTGAGAATAAAATGACTCATGGCCTAGGATTTGATCAGCTACAAGCCAAGTATAACCGCACTAAAGATGAGGATAATAGATTCTTAGATGGCGTTAATCGCTTTGTGGAAACACAAGACCTTAACAACAAAGTTCAGGAATCTATTGCTAAAGCTAGTACGGATTATGCTAAATCTACCCTGAAAGCTCTGCAGGATGAGTTTGCGGAGCGTCAAGCTAATGCTGATTTATCTGAATATGACCTCAAGATTATGGAAGCCAAGTATAACATGACACTCAAACAAATTGCTCTTGAGGAAGCACAAAATGCTAAGAGCAAAGTGCGGCTGGTGCGTGGTGCGAATGGCAACTATAATTATCTGTTCACTGCTGACGAGGCAGATATTAATAGCAAGCAACAAGAGTATCTGAAAGCGATGCAAGATTATTATAACATCGCAAAGGATCAAACTGAAAATATCACGGGTGAGATTGTCTCTCTGTGGCAAGAAATGTCTGAGGAAATCCGCAAGATTTATGAAGATGATACTCTCAATGCGGAGCAGCGTCAAAATGCTATTAATGAAATTCAGGCATATTACCAAAAGAAGTATGCTGACTTGGCAAAAATGCAGACAGATGCGGCTAAGGATATGAAAGATGCAGGTAATTCTGCATTGACAGAGCAGCAAAAAGTAGCTAGTAAGTACGGTGATGATACTAGTGAAACCGCGCAAAATTTCCAGAAGAACTTCCAACGTATCCTAGAGGAGATGGGCGGTAATGCAAATGATTTCAATAGCGCATATAGCGATCAGTTGATTAATTTGGTTGCTATTGAAGGTTCATTCACTGAGACTACTGCTGAAATGTTTGCAAAACTTAATGAAGCTCTGACTAAGTACAAGGGTAATATTGGCAATATTTCTAATGAAATTGGCGTATCTTATGACCAGCTAAGTGATAAAGTTGATCGACTGACGCAAGCTAATGAGGAACTGCAAGATAAGGCTACTTCAGCTATTGATGAAATCTGGAACAAGATTAGTGAGCTTCAAGACGTCACAGAAGCATAGGCTGCTTGGACTAAAGAAGTTTATAACACAATTGCGGCGATCCAAAAACTAGCATCAGAAACTGCAACTGCTGTTCAGAAATATAATGAGGCCGTAAGTAGTATTAACAAACTAGGTGCCACTGGTAGTTGGAGTGGAGGCTCTAGTTCTGGAGGTAGCGAGTCTGGGGGTCCTTCTAATACCCTAACCGTAACACCTACTATATCTTCAAATAACTCATCTGGTGCTCCAGAAAAACGAATTCGACGCCATTATATTGGTATTTCTGATCCTAATTCAAAGAAGTATCAGCAATTAATGGCTTTAGGAGGAGTTTATGAGGGCGGTGATTATTGGAATATTCCAGTGTCCAAAATAGAGAGGGCAGATATAATAGGAGGAATATCTACTACTAATTAGCTTATTGGAGGTAATAAACTAGTCAATAGAGTTCAACGTTTTAATACAGGTGGATATACTGGAGATTGGGGCTCTGATGGTCGTTTGGCGATTCTGCATCAAAAAGAACTTGTCCTTAATCAAGAGGATACAAAAAATATGCTCGCGGCGGTTCAAAGTATTCGTGAGCTAGCTCCTTCTATGATTGCAGAGATGCGTGCCCGCATTAGTGGTGCTGCAGCCGCAAGCCAGTCTTTGTTTGGATCTAGATACTCTGGTATGCGATCAGCCTTCGATCGTAAGGCTACTGAACTAGCGCAATCCGTCTAGATTAATGCAGACTTCCCTGGAGTACGTGACGCAATTGAGATTAAAGAGGCTCTTGAATCTTTGGTTCAAACTTCTGCACAACGTATTAATTTCTATACAAAATAACTTAATGGGGTGGGTGTAACAGCCCACCCCTCGGTGAGAAAGGAGAATGAATATGAGTAACTTAGCTGATGGACTCTATAAAGTCATATCTAATGAAGCTAGTAATTAGTTATCTCAGTATCAAGCAGATAAAACAATTTCTGGCGAGATATTCTCTATTGTAGATGTAACAAAAGGAGAATATAAAGTACGATACCAAGATGGTATTTGGTCTGCGTTTTCACAAGGTAAAACAAAATATAAAATTGGAGATAATGTTTTAGTAAAAATTCCGCTGGGGGATTTTTCTAAGACTAAATATATAGAGGGTTATACCTATAATACCGATATTGCAGCTAGCAATGAATCTAGTTAGATTGAAGAATCTTTCAGTCCAGACTGGTCAGTAATTTATGGGCAAAACTGGTCTGGCGAGATGGGATTAATTGCCTATGATGGGACTGACCACAAGAGTGAAATTACTCTGTTTGCGGCGAATGATATAACTAGCCATAGTGTATTTCAACAATACGCAAATCGTGGAACCGAGTTTCGTATTTCTGCGGAGTTTATGACCACGTTTGTAGATGCTAAAACAACTGGTAATTATGGCTTGCGGCTAACCTTTACTACATCGAAGGAAGACTCTCCTGAGGTCACGTATACCCTAGATACATCACTCTTTAACGGCGACCCCTATCGTAACTCATACTGGGCGCCGCAAACTATTTTGCTGACTGTTCCAAAACGGTATTTGACCGGCCTCCGCAAGGTAGTGTTTTTCCAAGAGGGGTTTACTGATTACGATCCTGCGGGTAACTCTACACAGCCGAATATCTACTGTCGCAATTTCAAAGCGGAGTGGATTAATGTTACAGATTTAACAGACTCTTCTTACTACCTCACGGTGGCAACTCCGCAAGGTATGGTGTTTACTGACAATTACCTTAGTCTTACACTTCAAGCTAAACTAATGTCTGGTAGTGAATCTTTGATGAGCAAATCTTCTTGCTCTTGTTTATGGTACGCAGAAGATCCGGGCATCTTGATTGGTAGCGAACAATATGAGAAGGCCGGAGGGATAGGCTGGCGCCGCATTCAAAAAGATAAGTTTGATACCGTTACTATCTTACGATCCGAGTGTCCAGCAGCTACTACAAATTTTAAAGTAGTAGTAATTTATAACGAAGATAAGATTTTATCTAAGGAAATTTCCTTGATTAATTTAACAAGTCAATATGATTTATATTTAGACTTGACCTCTGATACGATTTTAGAAATAAAAGATAAGAAAAATGATACTCTCACAGTAAGTGGGCTATGGTATATTGAATTACCAGATACGACTCGCATTGCGGCGAGTGATACCAAGTCCTCTTCTCTTGATTTAACGCCTTATCTCGCATATCCATGGATTAAGGTTTATTGTGATGCGTTTGATGGTAGTACCAAGGTTAGCGTACTTAATTGGACGAATTACAGGTCTAATGATGAAGATGAATTGCCTAACTTTATTTTGCAATATTCTGGAGAAGATGTTTTTCATTATGATGCTAATGGTGATATTTATGATGTTACTGAATATGATGACATTGAGCACGTTTTGCGGTGTAATATTGCGACCTCGCAAGCTGATTCATTAACATTCACAATGCGGTGGCTAGATAGTGATAAGAAGCCTATTACGACAGAACAAGAGTTCAAAGATTCTATGATGCGGTCAGTATGGGTAGATGCGGGAGACAATTCTCTACACTTTAAAGTTCGCACAAAGTTCTATGAAATGTTAAATAACAATACTGTTTACGTGCGGCTGACCGCCCTTGACGGCACTTATGTAGACTATGAAAAAGAGATTAGCTTTCTCAAAGATGGCGACCAAGGCACCAATGGTACGACTTACCTGTGCTTGATTAGACCTATTGATTTAAATAGTGAAGTTAAACGGACAGACAAGGTGGCTCTACGGTATGCAAATGGAACCTGGGGAACTGATCAGATAGCGTTTAAAGCATTTGTATATTGTAATGGAGAACTAATTGAACAGCGGGCAGACAAGGCTGATTTTAATATTTCTTATATATGGCAAACTAGAAATGTTGAAATTGTGACTGCAGGACAAGGTATCTATCATAAGGTTAATATTAAACCTATGAAAAATGGTGGTACTGATAGATATTCTAATGGAGGCCATTATACTCGCTCAGGCAATACTACGTTGACTCCAGAAGAGATGGGCGGATTTTATATTAAAGTACAAGTTGACGTAAGATATAAAACAGAAAGCAAAACTAGCGTATATGCCTATTATCCAATTGATGTTTGCGTTGGCGGACTTAATCTTGCAGCAGTGACTTATCAGGCACCGCAATATATTAAATATAGTTCATCAGGTGTAAACCCACAATATGATAGTTCACCACTTACTTTCTCTTATAATGGAGCAAATGGCACAATTGAGTCTTTAAGTGGATTCTTAGGGGTTTGGAATAATTATCTTACCCCTGCCTCTCACTATACTGGTGAGAATAATTCTGTTGGTTTGCTTAAAATGAGTGTTAATAAAAATACCTATTTATTACATTCTGTATTTATGTATCTTAACCCTTATGGCAATGAGGCTATTAATAGCTGGGATGGCACTGCAGTTGAGATTGATAATGCTGGTGGGACCATCCTAGCGCCGCAAATTGGTGCTGGTACTAAAAATATTTCTAATCAATTCTCTGGCGTGGTAATGGGTAAAGATTCTACTCAAGACAAAACTGGTTTGTACGGTTATAAAAATGGCATTAATACATTTGCATTAACTGAAGATGGTAAAGCTAGTTTCGGCACTAAAGGTTAGATTACTATTGATGGCGAAAATGCATAGATTACTGGTAAAAATAGTGGCGCTGATGACGGTCAATATATGACTATTAACCTTGTCAATATGGGTAATGGAACTTACGCTATTCAAATTGGCGATAAATTCCTTGTTGATTATGAGGGTAATTTAAAGTGTATTAATGCGAATGTGTCTGGAACTATTACTGCAACTGCAGGTACTATTGGAGGATGTAATATTGATAATGGTAAATTACAAATTGCAGAAGCTAATATTTCTGGTAAGCTCACCGCGAGTGTTATTGATGGTAGTAATTTAAATGTTAATTCTGCTAATATTGCAAATAGTGTTAATGCTAATTGGGTATATGCAGGAAATATTACTGCAAATCAGATTTCTGGTGGAACTATAAATGCAGATGTTGCTTATGCAGGAACTATTAATGCAGACAATATTTCTGGTGGAACTTTAGATTTTAGTAAATTAGGAGCAGCAGGTACGTCTGCGATTCAAGGATTAACATGGAATATGATATAGGCTTCTTCTGGTGGTAAGGGCTAGACGATTGGATCTAGTGACTCCAAGCTAGATAATATATATGCCGCAAATGCCGCTATTACAGATGCAACTATTTATGGCAGCATTCAAATGAGTTACACGGGAAGCGGCGGCTCTTCTCAATTAGTATACATTTCAGGGAATGGCGTGGCTTTAGGGACTGCGTCACCGAAATCGTGGGCGGATATTCTTTCCGACAATAGTGTCGCGGTGTTCGGGTGAGGTGAGATAAATGGCATTAGCAACATTTCATTTTGGTTATCCTATAACCAGTGTTACGTTTAATGGGAAAACCGTAACTTCAAGTTCTGGGTCTATAAGCTATTCAGCAACTGCAAGTATTTCTAATATTACAGTGACAAGCGGATGGTCTGGTACTGTGTATTGGGATACCACTCCCGCAATGTCAGACCCGTATGTATTAGCTACTGTTTCTAATGGTAGGGTTACAATGAACGCTGCCAATCTAACCTATACTGGCAGGAATCGTGATGTGTATTTTTCATCCTCTGGCTCAGTAGCATCTTATACTTTGACTGCGGGCTCGATGCCTGATATCTTATCATCTGTCCACTTTAATGATGAGACAAGTATTACACAAAGTAATAGAAGTTGTAGTTTCGCTAATAAAAAATACATTCGTGCTATTTCATTAACATCATCTGGTTTAGCGTGGATTGGTACTATTTATTGGAGTAGTTCCTCTGGTGGTACGACTTATCCAATTGCAGATATAACAAATGGCTCTATCTCTTATAGAAGCTCTATTGAACCTATTGATTTTTATAATGAAAGTAGAACAATTTATTTTACTGCCATAGGACAAACTACCTATAAATATCGTATTCATGCTATGACCACAGCAGATGGGTCATATTTTTCCAATGGTTTATAGGATTATTATGCACCATCATCTAGTTCCTGGTATACTTCAACAACGGTTAGTAATACTTTTAACTTAGATACATTACCAACCCCAATTCGTAATTATTATAAATTAGCAGGTTGGGCATATACTAATACAACGGATATAAATCAAGCTCATACTGGAGAAATAGCTGTTAGTGGTACGACTGATGGTAAGGTAAATAATTTTTATGCGGTTTGGTCACTTGCGCCGACTATTATACTTTCTGCTAATGGAGGTGTGTTCTAGGATACTCAATCTGCTATTAAAGAATATCCAAGACAAACTCCAGGTACTCCGTTTTATTTCTCTGGTCCTTCTGGATTGGTATCTAGGGATGGATATACACTTTTAGGGTGGAGTGCTAATAATACTGCTACTACCGCAGGATATGACCCAGATGGGTGGGTAACAGTTGGTAATAGCACTGTTCAAAGATATTATGCGGTTTGGTAGCAGACAAGGGCAACAATTACGTTTGACTATAATGGTGGACGGTACGGAGAGTCAACAGGGCCATAGAGCGTATATGCTCAATTAAACTCTACATTTACAATTAATCGGACTCCAACCAAGTCTGGTTGGGGATTTGCTGGCTGGGAAAGAACGTTACCGTCTGGAGCAACTATTACTTATAGTAATGGTAGCTAGATGATAGTTAATGAATTAAATATTGTACTGAAGGCCCTTTGGTCTAAACGGGTTTATTTTAGGATAGCCTCATCTTCTGAAGGAGTAAGTTCTTATGAGGTTAGAATGAATGGTTCGGTAGCTTATACCTGGGCTAATACAAGTTATAATTCAACTTATTCTGTTCTATACAAAGAAGGCACTAGAATAGAACTTCGACCAATTACAATGGGAATCTATGAAGGCTCAACACTAGTTAATGCAAATGGATTTGATACGCCGCTTTTAACTGCGGCTACTTCAGAATCTGGCGCAAGCTCGACATCTATGTCTTTTGGAATAACCACTGCAGGCACTGTATCAACTCTACCAGTCTATACTCCATTTAATATTACATCGGCAATAAGCAATTCTGGTTATTCATATTTTTCTATTTTATCTTTAGCTAAAAGTTATACTTATAAGCTATATGCAAATAATGGTACATGGATTTCTGGGACAGACCCCAAAACCGCTTCGGTTAAATCTACTGAAAAATTAAATTTATCTTCTTATACTACTTTAACAAGAGGAAATTACGGACTTTTAGGCTGGCATACTTCTTCAACTAGTAATATTCCCAGTTATCGTACTTCTGATTCTATCTATCTAACAGGCAATTTAAATTTGTATGCAGTTTGGGGAAAATACCTTTATATTAAATGTGGCAAGGGTACATAGATTGTTAAAATAAAAGTTGGATCGTATTTAAATAGCTAGACTAGCAATAGCACTGATTATGCTTCCTTCTTATTTCCTGAGTCTATTCCAATTTAGCTAACTGTGTAGTTATTTAGTGGATATGAAGTGCCTATTAAATTAAATTTTTCAGGAACAGCTTCTGGCTCAGTCATAAAAACTTCTAAAATAACTTCTGGAGATTCTATTTCTTTCAATTATCCTGGGGATAATCAACGTTACATTGAAGTAATTGCGTCTTAGGTTATAAACTATTTTACCTGGTGCGGTTCTGATAGTACAGATAATACAAAAATTAAAAAAGGTTAGCCTGTTTCTAATTTAACTGCTGAAGCATGGAATCGGCTCAAAGCAACACTAAATTTAATGCTAGAGCGTGAAGATATTACTTCAGTAGATGTAGGACCAGATGTGGGTAAGATAACTATTACTGCCACTGAATTTAATAGAGTACAGGAAGCTCTTTTATAGCTTAAGGTTAAAATGGGTTATACAGGTTTAACCATTCCTCAAAAAGTATCAAAAAATGACTCTATTTTAGCTAGCTATTTTAATGGTAATGGAAGTCTAAAAGACGCAACCAATAAAATCAGAACGCAATTATATAATTAAAGGTGGAGTTTTTACTCCACCTTTTTTGGACAAAACAGGATAATCTATTTATTCGTTTTTTCAAAATATATAAGGAAATAAAAATGAGATAAAGGAGGCACGTCTATGGCAGTTTTATTTGCGCCAATTTTGCGGGCAACCTAGCCTGCATTTGCAGCAAGCCAAGATGCACTAACAGTATACTATACGCTGCCGCAAGCAGCTTCTTTAATAGACATTACTAATATAGAAGTTAAAGTAAATACTCAAGATACAAATACCAATGTAGTAAATAATGCTACTGGTATCTTATCTTTATCTATTAGCACCAATAGTTTTTCTATTAGTAAAGGGGAACTTAAAGTTGGGCATTGGGCCGCAGGTAAATTATATAAAATTCAAGCTAGACTAGTAAATGCTTCTGGCTAGAAATCAGAATGGTCTAACGTAATGATTACCAAGGCTATTACTCCACCGCAGGTTAAAATTCTCAATGGTGAAACAACAGAAAGTAATACCAATGAAATTTCTGCTATTTATAGCGAGACTGAAACAATGCCTACATTTTATGGCGGAGTAAACTTTACGGCTGGTGAGTCAGAGTATTTAGATACTTATCGTTTTGACTTATACCATGATGGTGAGCTAGTAGAATCTTCTGGAGAAATCTAGTATAATGGATCTACAGAAGCGCGGCCGCAATACCGTTTTCATAAGCAATTTTCTAAATATGAAACACATTCTGTTATTCTTTCTATTGTTTCTAACAATGGTTATACAGCAGAGAGTAAGGCTTATGATTTTGAAGTTATCTCAAATACAGCAGGTGAATTAACCAATCTTGCGATAAGCGTTGATAGCACTTCTATCCCTTGTATAGAAAATGCAATGATTCAAGTGCGGTTAACTTCAACAGAAGAACTTAATGGCAACTATGTTATTGTGCGTTCTGATGAAGATACTAATTATCAAATATGGGATGATGTCGCTTATCTTACTTATGTCGGTAAACAAGTGACAGATAAGTTGGTTTTTACTGATTATTATATTGAGTGCGGCAAGCGGTATAAGTACGCAGTTCAACGCAAACAAACTAATAATGCACGGAGTGAGTTACTATTACCGCAAGACCCATCGCCGCATTGGGTGAATTTTGAATATTCCTATCTCTGCGGTCAGGGCACGCAGATTAAGCTAAACTTTAATGGTGAGTTATCTAGCTTTAAGCACACTCAGCTAGTTGGAAAAATGGATACTTTGGGTTCAACTTATCCAACTATTGTTTATAATGGCCATGCCTATTATGCAGAATTTCCTTTGTCTGCATTAGTATCAGCGTATATGGATGAAGAAAATCTTTTTATGGAGAAAAATTTTGAGGTACTCTCAACTAATCCGACTGCTGAAACAGTGCAAATTGAACGTATGTTTAGACATAAAGTAGAAACATTTCTAAATGATAAACAATATAAGTTATTCAAGACTCCTACTGAAGCAGATAAAAATATTATTGTTGCATTAACTGGGGCTACTCTGTCACCGCAGCAGAGCCTCAACCGCATGATTTATAGTTTTTCTACTACTGCTTATGAGGTGGCTGAAAATACTTTATCTAATCTTAAAGACTTAGGGATTCTTAAATCTGGTGAATGGCAAGATGTATCTAAGGTGGAAGCGCAAGCATCTCTTGGACAGATTGCGGATACATTTGATCCGTCTGTTGAGCTATTTGATAAAATTCGTGAACAGCAAGAGACAGAGATTAATGGATATAAATATAGGGTTACTACCTTGCGAACGCTTAAACTCGCTAATGATGCGGATACTCCAGACATTGTAACATTTTTAATCAATGGTAATGAAATTAACGTAGCAAGCGGTAAAGAGTATACTATCGCAGGACTAGAAAATAGTGGTATTTCTTCTATTAAACTAAAATCTACTGCTAAAATTCAACTTGATTATTCCGTTGAGCGTATTTTAGAAGAAATCAGAGAAGCGGTTATTCGAACGCAATATATTGATAGAGATTGGGGCCAGATTAATCACATGGCAGGCGGCGGTGAAAATCAGAATATTACTGAAATGATCGTTGCAGCAGCTATGCAACGTGCGGCGAATACATATAATAATGGCGTAGCATTAACCAAGCAACCCGATGGTAGCTATGTTACTGCCGATGGGAAAATGTCTTTTGTTATTGATGGTATTGAAACTATTGGGCTGCAAAATGCAGAGGGCATTGTTCTTGAAGTTAATGGTAGTAATATTTATATCGGAAGTACCTCACAATATCGTTTACAACCAATCAAAGAGAAGTTAAGTGAAATCATTTTGGTTAATGATAAACCGTTGCTTATAAATTATAAAGTTCGTTTAATTAGACGAATTGTTCAAGGAGGCAATTAACTATGGATAATATCTTCCTTGAAAAACTTGTGAATGAAAAAATACAAACAACATATGCAAAAATTGTCACATATTCATTCGATGAGAAGCCCCTTTCTTCCATAGAAGGTAGAGTATCCGGTGGATCAATCTAGGCTAATGGAGCTTCGGCAGTCCGCCGCACTTTATCTCTTTCTATAGTGGCAAGACCTGAAAACGCAAATATTGAAAGCCTTGATAATGAGATTGCTATTAACAAGAAAGTAAAGGTTTACATTGGCCGTCTTGCTGGGGACGAGATCATGTGGTTTAATTGCGGGTTTTATGTTATATCAAGTGCCAGTGTTAATTAGTCTACTTCTGGATGGACAATCAGTATTTCTGGCAAGGATAAAATGGCTTTGTTGGATGGAACTGCGGGCGGTACACTACCTACCGCGGTAACTTTCCATGAAATTTTTGAAGACCTAGGAGACGGAAACTATAAGATAGATTATCCGACGATTTATTAGATTATTCAAGAAGCAGTTAATCATTATGGTGAGATCCCCCTGCATGACATTATTATCAACGACCTTGAAAAAGTTGCGAAGGTCTTGATTAAATATATTGGTGGGAAGCCTATTTATTTTGCGGAAAACTATGCTTCATTTGCTTATGCAGAAGATGCGGTTCATACTCAAAAATACACCTACGGACAAGATGTGGGATATGAATTTACCGCATTTACTTATCCTGGAGAATTAGTGCTTGCGGCCGGGGCTACAGTGGTTAATTTACTTGAGAAAATTTGTTAGATTTTAGGAAATTATGAATACTTTTTTGATTTAGATGGACGATTCATCTTTCAAGAAAAGAAAAATTATTTGAATACGGTTAGTCCCATCACTTACCTAATCCCGCAGGATTATATTCAGTCTTACTCTACCGAAGCGGCTTACGAGATTAAAGATTCTGATACTCTAGTATCTTTGACTCGTAGTCCTAGATATGAGGATATTAAGAATGATTTTGTGGTTTGGGGCAAGAACGCTAGTGGCGTAGATATTCATTATCGTTTGGTAATTGATGAAAAGCCTGTGCTCAACAAGTGTAAAAAGTATATGTGGTCAGTAATTGACACGGCAGGCGACGTGATTAATTACCTGTATACTGACACTAACACTAAACCAAATGGAGCTAAAGAACTCGCGGCGAGCCCTTGTGAGGAATGGCGAGAAGAGATCTATCGTAATGCTTTGGAGCGTCAAGCACAAGCGCAATCTACTGAGCCTTACGATGCAGAGATGTTAGCTTTCTGGAGATTACTTTACGATCCAGATAATAAAGATTGGGTATATGCGGATTACCCAGAATATAATCATTGGAATCCCAGTGTGAGAGAAGATCCAGCTAGTTTAATTTTCTGGATAGATTTCATTGATACTACTAGTGAAGTAGGCAAATATGCGGTGTCGCAGATCGGTCGCCGCATGAAAGTGGTAAACAATGATGACATTAAGATATTATTTACCAAACAGATTCCTCCTATTGTTTTCATTCCTGATTATCAAGAAGTGGCAGATTTGCTTGAGATTGAATACACAAATGCAGAAGATGCTGCGGAGAAGGTACGCGAATACTGTGCAGCTAATGAGACAAATTATTTCTTCCAACTCTCACCGCAAGTTGAGTCTAGTTTTGTACACAGTTCTACTGGGCCCTCTGCGTTTGATGAGATTAGGAATTTGTTATATCAATATTTAATTTATAACACCACTATTTCTATCTCTTGTTTACCAAGATATTGGTATGAGCCTAACAACATGATTTATCTTGAGAATCGTGAAAACGGTATTCAAGGAAATTATGTAATTACACAATATTCATTACCTTTAACATATAATGGCACTATATCAATTACAATGACACAGGCTTTAACTAGAGTATAAGGAGGTTAAGTTATGCAAATAGGACAAATTGTTTATCGTTTGCAAGACTATCGCAATAGAGAATCAGAAGTTTCTACTAATAAGAATGGTGCAGTGGTTGCGGGTGCGGGTGATCTAGATATGACGAGTGATCTATTTGGATAGTTTGCGGAAAGCGTTTCTTACCGCAATGCGAAGATCACTAAGCTCGGTGTGCAAGCACCGCCACATACTAAAATGATTATTGATGGTAGAGATATTCAGGTTGGAAATACTGGCATTTATGAACTTGACGATGATATTATTATTGAAAAAATTAAATTTAAGACGGGTCAAGAGTTACAAAATGTGATTATTGACTTTATCTATAACAAGTGAGGTGAGTGTATATGAATATGCTTTCCTTTTACGGTGGGCCTGCGGGTAAGGATTTTACTATCGCGGGAATTTTTGATAGTAAGGCTAGCTTAGATGATGATATTGCGGCTGGCGATGCTAGTGAAATTTATGTTGGTGACTATGTATTAGTGTCATACGGTGATCCGAACTCTACAGAATTTTCTGATAATAGGAAAAAAGATGGGGATAAATCTTATAATGCTACACTATGGAAAAAAGATTGGAACAATGGTTATGAATATCGCTTCATTTGTGATTTAACTGTTGATTATCCACTATTTATTGCGGGAGAGGTTGAGGCTAGCTTACCATTCAAGTCGGCGCCGCAATTAACTATAGATTCTTCTTATATTGCTAGTCCTAAAGTTGGATTAAAGATGCCCGCAAGTTTGAAGGCGGGAACCGAAAATACCACTGAATCAGTAGCTCCTACTGCTACAGCAAGCGTTACCCCAAAGTATGGTGGTACTTTAGGGAATGAATTATCATTCAAAACCGAGATTCCTCGCGGTGTAACATTTACTCCATCTGTTTCTGACGCAGGTGAAATTAGTTGGACTAATGATGGTGGCTTAACCAATCCTGCAACCAAAAGTATCAAAGGCCAAAAAGGTGATACTGGTGTTAGTTTTGCGGGAATTGAATATACTCCCTCAACCGCAAGTGGTGGAAACAATACCTTTAAAGTAAAGTATTCTAACGGAACCACGGGCACTGAAAATTACAATATTAGAAATGGTATTGACATTACTAGTGTAGAAGAAGTTTCTTCTGATGCTGATGGAGGTATAAACTCTATTACATTTGTTAAATCGGATGGTACAAAAGTTGGCCCTGTAACTGTGAAAAATGGTTCTAAGGGTTCAACTGGCACGATTAAAAGTATTACTGCAACAGTTGATGCTAATGTTGGTACCCCGCAAGTAATTGCTACATTATCAGGGGATGCCAGTAATGCAGACATTAGTTTTGCATTTAAAAACTTAAAGGGTAAGCCAGGCGAAATTAGTGCTGCTACGGCTACCGTAGGAAATACATCTGTCGATGAAGGAGAACCTTCTTGTTAGGTTATTACTAGTGGAACTCCAGAAAACCGATCCTTTGAGTTTGCTTTTAATAATATTGTAGGTAAACGCGGATTAAAGGGTGATACTGGTTATTATTTTACTCCTAAAGTTAGCACAACAGGAGACTTGAGTTGGATCAATAATGGAGGACTAAATAATCCTGCCACTGTGAATATTAGGGGTCCAAAGGGTGAGGGCGGTACTGTTACTATTACTGAAATTACAGTAGACAACGGCAGTAGCGAAGTTGGCACTCCAAGCGCGGAGATTTTATCTAGCACTACCGATCCTCAGAATGCCAAGTATAGCATTTCTTTCCATAACTTAGTTGGTAAACGAGGTCCACAGGGTGCAAGAGGTTATTACTTCTTACCTGCGGTATCGGCTAATGGCGATTTAAGTTGGACTAATAATAGTGGTGGCGAATTGGCTAATCCTACTACCGTCAATATCCGAGGCCCGCAAGGAGACGTGGGTAATCCATTAAATATTATTGCAAATGAAACTATTACTTCGGGTCAAGTTGCAGAGAATACTACTGCAACAGTAGGAGCAGAGCTTACCGCACGTGGTTGGAATCCTTCTTCTGGTGAATTAATTGGAGTTACTTATGAAAAGACTGAAAATGAAGTCACTTCTTATTGGTATTTTAAAATTAGTAATGAGTGGCAAAGAGTGCAACTCTCTGGTGGTATAGGTAGTGCAATTATTAATGAAAAAGTTACAGATTCAACCGCAACAGATAAAGTTTATAGTGCAGCCTATGTTAATGTGCTTGAGGCTAGATTAAAAATACTTGAAGAAGCCTTGACTATTGGCAAAATTAGTGAAATAGGAGGGAGATGAGTAAATGGCGCTGTTTAAACAATTTCATGGAACTGAAACTGAGCTAAATACTCAAGTTCCTATTCAAGAAGGTAGAAATTATTTTTTAACAAACAATGGCAAAATGTTTATTGATACGGCAAATGAGCGAATTTGCCTAAACGCAGAAGAGGCTGACGTTGCTGGAGCATTGAAAAACGGCGACGAGGAATTAACCGCCGCAAATATTTTAACAAAAGACGCAACAATTGGATTGGCGAATGGTGGTACTGGTGCGAATGATTTAGCTGGGGCTAGGGCGGGACTGTAGATAGACCGTGCGGTAGCTAGTGTTTTGACTCTTGCTGTTAGTAGCTGGACAGAAAGCGCAGGAAAATATTAGCAAGTAGTTAATTTAGCTGGCTTAAAATGCGGCTACGCTGGTAATGTCCCTCCTGTAATTAGTCCTGCGGCGGGGACGCAGGCCGCAGATTTTGCATTATTAGATTCTGTTGAAGCTAATGTGGAGAATAAAACTCTAACTGTTATTGCACGAAAACTACCAAGCGCGGATTTAAGTATTGTTGTAACTGACCATCAATGAAAATTTTTGGACAAAACAAGATAAGAGAAATAAGAGA
>OBLI01001292.1_pt1 | contig 24857 bp, 18 predicted proteins | sample 1519701 | NCBI WGS metagenome assembly OBLI01 (sample SAMEA3663005, study PRJEB22513) | pig gut metagenome | biome: pig gut; feature: pig-associated habitat; material: faeces | place: France | collected 2012
GTACGCCTACGGCGTCGGCAAGTGTTGACTACTTGTCGCAAAATAACCGAAGATGGGGACTTTTTTACACCCCCTGATAATCATCATATCTTCTTTAATGTATATATTAATCTTGAGCCACTCTCCTATGAAGATAGACTCTTAGGGTGCAAAAATACAAATTTATTTGCATATAAAGGTATATTTTGGGGATTTTCTTCGAAAAAATCACATAACTTAACGGTTATTCAGAGGTGTTGAGTAGTTATTGAGCTCATTTTCTTGTTTTCATTGCAATCCTTGCCTTCAATTCACTTGAGCTTACTCCATCTGTCCTGCCTAATACAATATGTTCCTTTCCATGCTCCTCACACCAACTAATTGCTCTTTGGAATCCTGCATGACACTGGTCGGGACCTGTCACAAAAACATCGAAATCAACCTCCTGAACTATTTTGTCAACATCGGTGTAAGTTATGACTTCATCAACATATCGTATTGATTTTATCATATATTTACGATCTTCGGTAGAATTCAAGACCTTGGCATCTGGTTTATATTTCAGAATACAATTACTGTCTTGGGCAGCTACAATAAGATAATCACCCAGTCCCTTTGCTCTTCTAAACAATTCCACATGTCCTTTATGTATTAAATCATATACTCCGACTGTGAGAACTTTTTTGTACTTTCGAGGTTTCATACTTGCAAGTTGTACATTCTCAGGAAGCGCAATTCCTGAATTCTCACATTGAATCTTAAATTTTTCAAAGTCCCCTAAACGATTATAGTAAATCCAAGCATAATAAAGAGAATCAGGCAGATGATCTATAATCCACGTCTTAGACCAAATATAATACTTGAATAATATATTATTGAAATATTTAACCGTTTGTTTGGGTATTGTCCAGTCTCCATATTGAAATGTTAAATACTCGTCCACTTCCTGTGGAACATTTAAATTAATGCCCTTAAAGTTCCATTTTATCGTATTCTGAATATATTTTTCATGGATAAAATCAGAACTTCCTGTATGACGTATGTCACTACATACTTTAGTGAGAACAAAAATTTTTATATACTCGCCATTGCGTTCTATATAGTATCTACCCCTACGTTCGTATCTTACCAACCGGAAGCCTGCATCCATCAACAGCCACAGTATATCCTTGAAACGTTCTTCATCTTCCTTTAATATGTAAATATCAAATACTGGTTTCCACGGCTGAAAGTCTTCGTTCCTCACTATTCCTATCAAAGTGCCAAAAGCAGGTCCCCAATTGATATCTATCTTGTCCATGTATAAGGCAAGAATCCTAATATTCTCCAACATTGGCTCTGGTTTTAAAACCTTTTTGCCAAAATTGAGTAAGTGAGATTTATATTCCAAATATCCTTTGGAAGTTTTTATATGTGCCATAGTTTTTTATTTTATCAGTTCTGTCATAGCAATAATGAATTTTTCATTATCACTATGATTTCTAACGGCAATTCGCATAAACCTATTGGGTACAATTCCTTTTTTTGCAAGACATGCACTAGCAAGAATATTGTATTTCTTCAACAATACAGCACATAATTCCTGAGGGGTGAATGGCGGTAAAACTTCTAGAAAAAAGAAATTGGCCTGCGAAGGCATTACCTTTATGAAAGGTATTTCTCTTAGCTCCTTTTCAAAATCTTCGCGAGTTTGAATAAATTGGTCACAAGCTCGCTTGTAGTCTTCCCTATATTTTGGATATATCTGCATAAAAAACTCAGCAAATGAGTTTATGTTCCAGATACTCACCTGCTTCTTCATCCTTGCAATGAGGACGGAATCGGCACTACAGAGAATGCCAAGACGTAATCCTGGAACTCCATAGCTTTTACTGATGGATTTCATAACACACATATGAGGATACTGTTCGAGTAGCTCATTTCTCAGGAATGTATTGTTATCATATCCCACACTAAAATCGACGAAACTCTCGTCAAGAATAAAACGAACTCCATTGTCCTCACACCATCGTGCAACCTGATGTATTCCATCGACAGGAATGAAGTTTCCAGAAGGATTATCTGGATTTATCAGAAGAAGATTCTCTACCTTATTCTCTCCAAAGAATTGGATAAGATCATCTGCATTATATCGGAAAGATTCATTATTGGGCACAAACGCAACTACACGTTCATCCGACAAACGATTAGGATATTCCTCAAATGTAGGCCGAATAACTCCGACTTTTCCTTGAAGATTCTCCATCAAGGCCTTGATAAGTTCCGCAGCTCCATTTCCAGGGATAATATACTCTTGTTTTATATTCCAACAATCACTCGCCAGTTGTGAATTCACTGCCATTCCCGCTGGATATTCAGAGACGAGCACTCTGAAGTTTTCCTGCATCTCGTCTATTATCTTAGAGCGGTTGAAATATGGATTTACCAAATAGCAATAATCGAGCATATCTGGATATACCCAAAAACCGCCATAACGGCTATAATATTCTTTTAAGAAGTGTAAATCCTCTTGATTTCCTATATGCATAATCTATATTATATAGTCAAAAATTCGACATTATTCTCGTTTTTTCCGGTCGTACTTCCAAGGATTCTATAGTCGTACATTCAAAGGGTGTGTGGACGTACGTCGTGAGGGGTTATGCACGTACGCCGTTGGAGCTAATGACGTACGTCCATAAGAGGCTTGAACGATGGTGAATATGAATGAACGAAATGGATGGTAAAACCATGGTTTTCTGGACATTTTTTGAACGACAATTAATATGATGTTGAAAAAAGGTACGCCTACGGCGTCGGCAAGTGTTGACTACTTGTCGCAAAATAACCGAAGATGGGGACTTTTTTACACCCCCTGATAATCATCATATCTTCTTTAATGTATATATTAATCTTGAGCCACTCTCCTATGAAGATAGACTCTTAGGGTGCAAAAATACAAATTTATTTGCATATAAAGGTATATTTTGGGGATTTTCTTCGAAAAAATTACATAACTTAACGGTTATTCAGAGGAGTTGACAAGTAAATTAGTATTTTTGTCGGTTATAATGGAAAAAAGGCGCCGACTGTAAATAGTCGACGCCTTTATGGTAATTAACTCTTCGCAATGATGAGAAATTGTCTCGAATGATGCGAATGGAGCGAAATATTAGTCCTCGTTGTTCTCTGGACGCAACTTGCGCACAGTCTCGGCAGCACGCCACATCTCCTTGTTGCGCATAGCCTCGAGTTCCTTGTTAAGACCATCACGATAGTCGGGCTTAGAGTTGCTGTCGATAGAAATCTGAGCCTCGTTACCTGTCTTAACTGAGTAGTAGAGCCACTCCATAACAGGTTTGATGGCGTCGCGGAAGCGGGGAGCCCAATCCAATGCACCACGCTGAGCAGTGGTAGAGCAGTTGGCGTACATCCAGTCCATACCCTTCTGAGCGAAGAGAGGCATAAGGCTCTGTGTAAGCTCTTCAACAGTTTCGTTGAAAGCCTCAGATGGAGAGTGACCGTTCTCACGGAGCACATCGTACTGAGCCTCGAGCAGACCCTCGATAGCACCCATCAGTGAACCACGCTCACCTGTGAGGTCGGATGTTGCCTCACGCTGGAATGTTGTCTTGAACATATAACCAGCACCGATACCAATACCGAAGGCGATTGTCTTCTCCTCAGCCTTGCCAGTGGCGTCCTGATAAACAGCATAAGAGCAGTTGAGACCACGTCCTTCGCAGAACATAGTGCGGAGAGATGTACCAGAACCCTTAGGTGCAACCATGATTACGTCAACATCAGCGGGAGGAACAACGCCAGTGCGGTCGCTCCAGTTGATGGCAAAGCCATGTGAATAATAGAGAGCCTTGCCTGGAGTCAGATATTTCTTGATCTTTGGCCAAGCCTGAATCTGTCCTGCATCAGAGAGAAGCATGCAGATGATTGTACCCTTCTCAGCTGCCTCCTCGATAGAGAAGAGGGTCTTGCCGGGAACCCATCCGTCGGCCTTGGCCTTCTCGTAGGTCTTGCCTTCACGCTGACCAACGATAACGTTGAATCCATTGTCGCGCAGGTTGCATGCCTGACCAGGACCCTGGATACCGTAACCGATGACGGCGATTGTTTCATTCTTCAATACTTCACGTGCTTTCTCCAATGAGAATTCCTTGCTGGTGACTACAGTTTCGATAACGCCACCAAAATTCATTTCTGCCATAATTGTTTTAAAATATTTAAATTGTTATTACTGTCCCTCTGAACCATGCCCGCCTTATCCAAAAGCAGTCGTCTTGTCGGTCCACCCATCCGCTACTCGAACGGACGGCAAGGGGTTAACTATTTCTTTTCGGAGTGCAAAAGTATAAAATTATTGGGAAATTACCAAATTTACTTTCACTTTTTTACAAATTTTACCATTGTTCTGCACACTTCTACGGTATTTGAGTCGTTTTCAGCTACTTTTGATATGCAAATGAGCTTTTCCAATTCATCCGTACTATCCTGCATACAGAACGCCAACTTATCCCCTCCATAACTCTCTGCCACGTAGGCTATATCCAACCTTTTCAGGCGATACTCTCTATACCACTCCATGGGGAAGAGGTCGAGGACGTGCTCGATATATTTGACGGAGTTTATATGTCCGTTGACATCCACATCGTTATAATGGGTGTCGATGGTGCGAAAGACGGGGAGGTTCTTATCCATCTTCACCCTCGAACTCTTGGCGATGGGACAGTCCACGTCGTTGGCAGTCCAGTCGTTGATGGCTCCGTCGTGGATGGCGAGGATGTCCTGAGGCTGACGGGTGTCGGTGTCGATCATGGCCCAGATGCTGCGCCCGTAGCCATACACCTTACCATCCTCCCCTACTACACGGAAGTTACGGTTGGTGAAATACCTCATGGCACTCTCAACCCAAGTCTCCACATTGAAAGGAGTGTATTGCTCGGGCATCTCATTCATCTCGATAGCAAGACGCGAGAGCACCCAGGTTTTGTGAATGGGATTGAGGTAATCCATACCGAATCCGCGCTCCGTGGCGTGGAAATCAGCGGCATTGAGCATGTGATTGCCCAAATGGCCCATGAACAGGCGCTTGGAGAAGTCGCAATGGAACGGTTCTGCCGTAAAACGATATGATCCAATTTTTTTCATACTTCAAAAAATTGGAGATTAAAGAATTAAAAAATTAAAATATTAAAGCTCGTACTGCACAGTCAACTTTAATCCATTAATCCTTTAATTCTTTAATTTCCGAAGGAACTTTAATTCTTTAATTTTTTAATTTCCGCAGGATCCCTCCCTTTCTTCGATAAGCTTTGTCACTTCCTCTGTGGCACTGCGGGTGACGGCGATGCGTCCTGAACGGGTGTATTGGAGGATGCAACCAAACTCGTCGAGCTTATAATAGAGGTCCATAATCTCTTCGGTGCGTCCCGACTTCATCGCGATGACGTATGTGGGGTTCACCTCGGTGATGAAGGCATCATTGCGACGCACGGTGCGAGATATCTCGGGATTTTCCATCACCATTGGTGTTGCCAACTTATACAAGCCTGTTTCACGGATATACAACTCATCATCGGTGTAATATGTAGCCTTCACCACGTCGATCTTCTTCTCTATCTGACGAGTGATCTTCTCTACCTGCGACTCATCGCTCCATGCCGTGATGGTGTATTTATGCAGTCCGGGGATACTCGACGCCGAAACGTTGAGACTCTCAATGTTCACCTGTCGTCGGGTGAACACAGCTGTTATCTGATTGAGAATACCAGCGATATTCTCCGAATAAACCAATAATGTATAAAGTTTCTTGTCTTCCATTTGACTACGCTTAACAATCAAGTTCTGTTTTGATATCTATCTCCAGCATCATCTCGTCGATACTTGCTCCAGGTGCTATCATCGGTGCCACATTGTCCTCTTCCTTCACGGCACATTCCAGGATGAACGGTCCGCCGGTAGAGAGCATTCTCTCGATAGCGGGTTTGAGGTCAGCACGGTCTATCACAACCTGATAAGGAATATGATATGCGTCGGCAATGAGCTGGTATTGCGGATTGAGCATACGGGTGAACGACTTGCGCTGACCGAAGAACATGTCCTGCCACTGGCGCACATTGCCAAGATAGTTATTGTTCATGAGAATAACCTTCACGGGGCACTGGTTTTCCATAATCGTTCCGAGTTCCTGTATGTTCATCTGGAATCCACCGTCGCCTGTGAACATGCATACAGTGCGGTCGGGAGCTCCGAAAGTGGCACCCACCGCTGCGGGAAGTCCAAATCCCATTGTACCAAGACCGCCACTTGTAACAACAGAGCGTTTCTTGTTGTACTTGAAATAGCGGCACGAGAACATCTGATTCTGACCTACGTCGTTCACCAGCACTGCGTCACCCTTGGTAGCCTCTGCAACGGCGTTGACTATCTCGCCCATGAGCAGCGGCCCCTCTGAGGGATGGATGGCGGGATTGATCACCTTATCAACCTCCTGCTGATGATATTCTGCAAACGAGTCGCGCCACTCGCGGTGGATGTTCTTGTTAAGAAGTCGTGTTATGGCGGGCAATGTCACTTTGCAGTCGCCCACTACAGCCACATCCGACTTGATACACTTATTGATTTCTGAGTTGTCGATATCAAGATGTATTATCTTTGCCTGCTTGGCATAAGTGGATGGCGTACCAGTGTCGCGATCGCTGAATCGCATACCGATGGCGATGATGACATCCGCCTCCTGTGTCTTGATATTGGGGGCATAGTTGCCGTGCATACCGAGCATACCCATATTGAGGGGATGGTCGGTGGGCAGGGCGGAAAGACCGAGCAGAGTGCGTGCAGCAGGGATGTCGGCCTTCTCGATAAACTCAACAAGTTCATTCTGTGCACCTCCGAGTTCCACTCCGTGTCCTACGAGTGCCAAAGGTTTCTTGGCCGAATTGATGAGTTCGGCGGCAGCCTCAATAGCAGATTGCTCTGGAGTGGGATAAGGAACGTAACTGCGCACGAAATCTACCTTGGCAGGTTTCCACTCTGTCTTATCTACCTGTGCGTTCTTGGGGAAGTCGAGCACCACAGGACCAGGACGTCCAGTGCGTGCGATATAGAAAGCACGGCTCACAGCCCAAGCGATATCCTCGGGACGTCGTATCTGATAGCTCCACTTGGATATGGGTTGAGCCACACCCACGAGGTCAACCTCCTGGAAGGCGTCAGTACCAAGTACGCCCACTCCCACCTGTCCTGCAATCACCACGATAGGTGTGGAGTCCATCATGGCGTCGGCAACACCCGTGAGGGTATTCGTTGCACCCGGACCGCTTGTTACGATACACACTCCCACTTCGTCACTCACCCTGGCATATCCCTCGGCCGCATGTGTGGCAGCCTGTTCGTGGCGCACGAGAATATGATCAAATGCCTTCTTCTCGCCACGTGTATAGTCGTACAGGGCATCGAATACTGGCATTATCGAACCGCCAGGATATCCGAATATTGTCTTTACGCCCTCTTCCTTGAGGGCCAACATAAGAGCTTCCGCTCCGGTTATTATCTCTTTTGACATCAAGTCTTTAATCCTTTAATTTTTAAATTATTTAATCTCGCGAAGCGACTAATCCTCAATAATTCTCACTCCACCCTTGTCAGCACTTGCCACGCTCTGGGCGTATGCCTTCAAGGCCTTGCTCACCTGGCGGTTGCGCTTCAGCGGTTGCTGCGGACGGGCTGCCAACTCCTCGTCGGAGAGGCGCACGTTGATAGAGCGGTTGGGAATATCTATTTCAATGATGTCGCCGTCCATAATCTTTCCAATGTTACCTCCAGATGCAGCCTCGGGAGAGATATGTCCGATACTCAGTCCACTCGTACCGCCCGAGAATCGTCCGTCGGTGATGAGGGCACACTCCTTGCCGAGGTGCATACTCTTAATATAAGAGGTGGGATAAAGCATCTCCTGCATACCGGGACCACCCTTCGGACCTTCATGTGTGATTACCACACAGTCGCCAGCCTTGATCTTGCCTCCGAGGATACCCTCGCAAGCGTCCTCCTGAGAGTCGAACACCTTGGCAGGACCAGAGAACTTCCACAGACTCTCATCCACACCGGCAGTCTTAACCACACATCCGTCCTGGGCGATATTACCGAAGAGCACAGCCAGTCCACCATCCTTGGTGTAAGCGTGCTCCAAGTCGCGAATGCAACCGTTGGCACGGTCCTTGTCGAGTTCACCCCATTGTGCGTTCTGACTACCCATCTTGGTAGAGAACTTGCGTCCGGGAGCGGTTTGATATATACGGTTTGCCTCGGCGTCTATCTCAGCCTTGGTGATGTCATATTTCTCCATCTGCTCGCCGAGGGTCTTACCATCCACACGGATAGCCGATCCATCGATGAGTCCGCCCTTGTTGAGTTCGTTGAGAATGCCGAGGATACCGCCTGCACGTCCGCACTCCTGCACACTGTATTTCTGTGTATTTGGCGCCAATTTGCAGAGGCAAGGCACCTTGCGACTCAATGCGTCGATGTCGCTCATCTTGAAGTCGGCACCTGCTTCCTGTGCCACAGCCAAGAGATGCAATACAGTGTTCGTACTTCCACCCATGGCAATATCGAGAGTCATGGCGTTGAGGAAAGCCTTGCGTGTGGCAATGCTCTTGGGCAGAACACTTTCGTCGCCGTCCTCGTAATAAGCCATTGCATTCTTAACAATCTGACGTGCAGCGTCGCGGAAGAGTTGGATACGATTCTCGTGAGTGGCAAGGATAGTACCGTTTCCTGGCAACGACAATCCGATAGCCTCAGTGAGCGAGTTCATCGAATTGGCAGTGAACATACCCGAGCAACTTCCGCATCCAGGGCATGAACATCCCTCAATCTCTGCCATCTCCTCGTCAGTCACTGACGGGTCGGCTCCCTTTATCATCGCCGTGATAAGGTCGGCATTCTCGCCACGCCATCTACCAGCCTCCATTGGGCCTCCAGAACAGAACACTGTAGGGATATTGAGTCGCATTGAAGCCATCAGCATACCGGGTGTCACCTTGTCGCAGTTGGATATGCATATCATGGCGTCGGCCTTGTGGGCATTCACCATATACTCCACCGAGTCGGCAATGATGTCGCGCGAGGGTAGCGAATAGAGCATACCGTCGTGTCCCATGGCAATACCGTCGTCGATGGCGATGGTGTTGAATTCAGCTGCATAGCAGCCCATGGCTTCAATTTCTTGTTTTACTATCTGGCCTATCTCGTGGAGATGGGTATGACCAGGCACAAACTGCGTGAATGAGTTGACGACGGCAATAATTGGCTTGCCGAACTGTTCACGCTTCATACCAGTGGCAACCCAGAGAGCCCTTGCTCCTGCCATCCTTCTTCCTTCAGTGCACACGGCACTTCTTAACTGATGTTTCATATCTTATAATACTGTAAAAATTCAAATTTGGCTGCAAAGTTACGTCATTTTCTGATAATGACCAACAAAATTGGCATATTTTTTTAATAATTATCGCAAAAATACACACAAAACTTTGTATATGTGCAAAAATAGTTGTAACTTTGCAACCGATTTTTTAAATATGAATATATATTATTTCCCAACAACATAGACAAAATAAATAATGAGACAGACAAAGATTGTAGCCTCCGTAAGTGACCGTCGTTGCAGTGTGGAATTCATACGTGATTTATTCTATGCTGGCGTTAATGTCATACGTATGAATACGGCACATGCTTCAGCCGACGGTATCAGGGAGATTATCAGGAACACAAGAAAGGTGTCACACCACATCGGTATCCTCATCGACACCAAAGGACCGGAAATCCGCACTACATCGTGCGACAAACCAATTAAATACAAAATTGGAGATGTAGTAAAGATATTCGGACGTCCCGACGTTGACAGTGAACACGACATCGTGAATGTATCATATGTCAATTTCGCGCAGGATGTGCAAGTGGGCAACCACATACTGTTTGACGATGGTGCACTCGACATGGAGGTCATCGGCATTAATGGTCCTGCCGTGATAGCCCAAGTGAAAAACGACGGCGAACTCGGTTCGCGCAAGAGTGTCAACGTGCCAGGCGTGCATATAGACCTGCCCGCACTCACCGGCAAGGACATCACCAACATCAATCTTGCCATCGACGAGGACATCGACTTTATAGCCCACTCATTTGTGCGCAATGCATCTGACGTGAAGGCTGTGCAGAAGATTCTCGACGAGCGAGGAAGTGACATCAAGATTATATCGAAGATTGAAAACCAGGAGGGTGTCGATAATATTGACGAGATTATTGAGGCGTCATATGGTATCATGATAGCCCGTGGCGACCTTGGCATCGAGGTGCCAATTGAGCGCATCCCGGGAATACAACGTAGCATTATCCGCAAGTGTGTAAGGGCAAAGAAACCGGTTATTGTAGCCACTCAGATGCTCCACACGATGATACACAACCCACGCCCCACCCGCGCCGAGGTTACAGATATCGCCAATGCCATTTATTATCGCACCGACGCCTTGATGCTCAGTGGAGAAACCGCATCGGGAGACTACCCCATCGAGGCAGTGCGCACTATGTCGCAAATAGCCGAACAGGCTGAGAAGGACAAGGTGAGGGAAAACGACATTGTGATACCCATGTCGGCCAACTGCTCAGTGCGTGAGTTTCTCGCCCACAGTGCCATCGAATCTACTCAGACAATGAGTGTGAAAGGAATTATCACCGACAGCTCCACTGGTCAGACTGCCCGCAACTTGGCAGCATTCCGCGGACCAACGCCTGTGCTCGCCATCTGCTACAAGGAGAAACTACAGCGTTGGCTTAATCTCAGCTATGGTGTGATTCCAGTATTTCAGAAGGAGCAAATCTCTTCGCAGCAACTCTTCCTCGCTGCAGTGAGAATGTTGCGACAGAAGGAATATATCGACCTCGACGACCAGATAGCATATCTCAGCGGTTCGTTCGGCAGTGGCGGTGGCACTACCTTCCTCGAGATTAACAGGGTGCGCGAGGTGTTTGAACGCTCTTACAGGTTCCATTTGCCGGAATGAGGAATTAGGAATTAGGAATTGCTGCGCGTTATTATCCACGATAACATCCGCGTTATCATCCGATGGTTACAATACATAATAATTACAAAAGCGTTGTTAGTGTTATCACATAAACAATGCTGTATCCCTCACCCTCTTTATATATATAATAAGGTGTAAGGGCAATGAAATAGAATAAAAAACGTGAAAATAACACTTTTTTCTAAAAAAAGTCTAATAAAATTTCCGTTTACCGTTGAAAATCAGTATATTTGCAAGCCGATTATGAGCGACAGAGTAAAAACACTCAACAAATCGTTACATTTTAGGTATATAAAATAATAAGAATAAAGATATGACAAAGGCAGAACTTATTGAAAAAATCTCTGAAAAGACTGGTGTTGGCAAGATAGAGGTCAGCGCCTGTGTTGAGGCATTTATGGAAGAAGTGATTAACAGTTTGACAGTCGAGAAGGAAGACGTCTTCCTCCGCGGCTTTGGTAGTTTCATTGTCAAGAGACGTGCGGCCAAGACTGCGCGCAACATCTCGAAGAACACCACAATGATCATCGAGGCACATGACTTCCCTGCATTCAAGCCAGCAAAGTCTTTCATTGAAAAAATGAAATAATCAACATTTAGTAATAATTTTAAAAATCTTAAACAATGCCAAACGGTAAAAAGAAAAAGGGCCACAAGATGGCTACGCACAAGCGTAAGAAAAGATTAAGAAAGAACAGACACAAGAGCAAGTAATGCTCGCTGCTGTTCGCAGAAAGAAATGAAGGGAGTGTGCCTCAAGATCCTCCAGGGATTTTGGCACACCCTTTCTGTTTGAAAAGTACCCCTATTATCTATTGTTAAAGGAATGACAAGCGAACTAATCATCGACGTACAACCCAAAGAGATATCGATTGCGCTCCTTGAGGACAAGAGCCTCGTGGAATACCAGAGCGAGTCGCGGTCGGCATCATTCTCGGTTGGCAACATCTATGTGGCAAAAGTGAAAAAGCTTATGCCCGGACTGAATGCGTGTTTCGTGGACGTCGGCTACGAACGCGATGCATTCCTGCACTACCTCGATTTGGGTACACAGTATTCCTCATACGAGAAATACCTCAAGCAGGTTCAGAGCGACAGAAAGAAACTATTCCCCATCTCCAAGGCCACTCGCCTGCCCGACCTAAAGAAGGAGGGCAGTGTGCAGAACGTGCTGAAAGTAGGCCAGGAAGTGTTGGTACAGGTTGTCAAGGAACCTATCTCCACCAAGGGACCACGTCTCACATGCGATCTGAGTTTTGCCGGCAGGTATATGGTGCTCATGCCCTTCCAAGAAAAGGTTTCGGTGTCATCGAAAATCAAGAAGGGTGAGGAGCGCACAAGACTGAAACAACTGGTACAGAGCATCAAGCCCAAAAACTTCGGCGTGATTGTGAGGACTTCGGCAGAAGGAAAGAGAGTAGCTGAACTTGACAGCGAGATGAAGATACTGCTGAAGAGATGGGAGGACGCCATCACAACCGTACAGAAGACTACGGAAAGGCCAAAGATTGCCTTCGAGGAAACATCTCGTGCTGTTGCTCTTATCAGAGACCTGTTTAACACCACCTATGATGGCATACACGTCAATGACGAGACGGTATTCGGCCAGGTGAAGGACTACGTGGGACTTATTGCTCCCGACAAGGTTGACATTGTGAAACTATACAATGGCACTGTACCCATCTTCGACAATTTCAATGTGACGAAGCAGGTAAAGTCGGCCTTTGGCAAGACCGTCAACTACAAGCGTGGCGCATATCTCATCATCGAGCACACAGAGGCTATGCACGTGGTGGATGTAAACAGTGGTAACCGCACCAAGGCGGAAAACGGACAGGAACAAAACGCACTGGAGGTCAATCTCGGTGCGGCAGATGAACTGGCCCGGCAACTCAGGCTCAGGGACATGGGCGGCATTATCATTGTGGATTTCATAGACATGAACCTGGCGGAGGACAGGCAATTGCTTTATGAGCGTATGTGCAAGAACATGCAGAAAGACCGTGCACGCCACAACATCCTGCCACTGAGCAAGTTCGGACTGATGCAGATCACACGACAAAGAGTGCGCCCGGCTATGGACGTCAACGTTGAGGAAACATGCCCCACATGCTTCGGCAAGGGCAAGATCAAATCGAGTATTCTCTTTACTGACCAACTGGAGAGCAAGATCGACCGTATGGTCTCCAAGATTGGTATTAAGAAATTCAACCTCCACGTACACCCCTACGTGGCAGCCTACATTAACCAAGGCATTTTCTCTATGAAGAGAAAGTGGCAGATGAAGTATGGCTTGGGCATCAACGTCATACCAAGTCAGAAACTGGCCTTCCTTCAGTATGAGTTCTACGACAAGAAAGGCAACTTCATAGACATGCAAGAAGAGATAGAGACAAAATGACAGTAACATTTTTCTGGCTGTGTCTCGCTATCGTAGTATATACCTACATCGGATACGGTATAGTGCTTTATCTGCTGGTTTTTATAAAAAGGCTGGCAACCAAGGCGAAACCTCTGGCAGACATTTCCGACGATTGTCTGCCTGAGGTTACGCTCATGGTGTGCGCTTATAACGAGGAGGACATTATCGCCGAGAAGATGGCCAACACCCATCTTCTTGACTATCCAGCCGACCGTCTGCACCTTGTATGGGTGACCGACGGCAGTACCGACAACACCAATACCCTACTCTCTGCCTATCCCGAGGTGGAGATTGTCTATTCTCCCGAGCGTCGTGGCAAGGCTGCGGCTCTCAAACATGGTATCAAGGAGGTGAAGACGGAGATTGTAATGATGACCGACGCCAACACAATGCTCAATCCCGGGGCTGTCAGGGAGATAGTACGGTTGATGCAGGACCCCAAAGTGGGTTGTGTATCTGGCGAGAAGAAAGTGATGGCAAAAAGCGACTCCGACGAGGCAGCACAAGGCGAGGGACTTTATTGGAAATACGAGAGTACACTGAAGCGTCTCGACGGCGAGCTCTACTCAGCCATGGGAGCGGCAGGCGAACTATGCGTCATCCGCCGCCAGCTCATGACCGACATTCCCGACGACACCCTTCTCGACGACTTCATCATCTCGATGGAGATTGTGCGTACGGGCTATAAGATTGCCTATACGTCAAAGGCTTATGCCATGGAATATGGTTCGGCCGACCTGCATGAGGAAAGCAAGCGCAAAAGGAGAATTGCAGCCGGCGGACTACAGAGTTGCTGGCGTTTGCGCTCACTGATGAATCCGCTACGCTATCCTGTTGTGGCGTTCCAGTTTGTGTCACATCGGGTATTGAGATGGACTATCACTCCCGTATGTCTCTTTGCCCTTATACCCCTTAACACTATTCTTGTACTCTCAGGCGAAGGTATTATCTACACCGTCATCTGGGTTCTGCAGATTCTATTCTATGCCTCGGCAGCGGCAGGACTACGCATAAGCAAATACTTTGTTTTTATGAATCTGAATGTATTCCGTGGCATGGCCTATCTGTTCAATAACACCTCTGGAATGTGGGAAAAGGCAAAAAGAGCCTGAAAAAAAGTTAAAAATCAGGGATTAATAGTATTTTTCTTAATCCTTAATTCTTAATTCTTAATTATTTTTCCTATCTTTGCACACTGAAACAAATAGTAGGAGTATGCATCATGTATCAAGATGAAATCAAAACCCTAAAGTGCAAGCTATCAGAAGCTCAAGAACTCTTAGCCAAAACGGCTAAAGAGCGTGATATGGCATTGCAACAGCTCAAGGACTACGAGGAGAAGATAAGGAAGGCTGAGAAAGCCAGCCGCATGAAGTCTTTGTTCCTCGCCAACATGAGCCATGAAATACGCACACCACTCAATGCCATCGAAGGTTTTTCGAGGGTAATGGCTGAGACCGACTCTCCCGAGGAGCGCATGAAGATGCTCGAGATTGTGGAGAGCAACAATAACCGTCTGCTTAGTCTGATCAACGAAATCCTCGACTTGTCGCGTGTTGAGTCGGGAGAGATACAGATGAAGAAGGCACCCGCCAACCTCACCGAGATGTGCGCCAATATCAAGCAGATATTCAAGTTCCGCTGTCCGGAGTCAATCAAGTTAGTGGCAGAGATACCCCAAAAGACTGTGATGCTCAACACCGATATCAACCGTATCACTCAGGTGTTTTGCAATCTTATCAGCAATGCCCTCAAGCACACTATCACCGGCAGCATCACCTTTGGCTACAAAGTATCTGACGATGAGAAACTCATCACGATGAAAGTGGCTGATACAGGATCGGGCATCGACCCCAAGGATATTGACTCCATATTCCAAACCTACGTATCCAAGGATGCCGAGCAGCAGAACGGCTATGGCTTAGGTTTGCCTCTCAGCAAGATTATCGTAGAGAAGTTGGGCGGTCATATCTCCGTCAGCTCTGAATTGGGTGTCGGTTCTACTTTCACCTTTACATTCCCCTTCGACGGTACTTACGTTGGCAACAACACCTCCTCAAAACCATGTTTCACCATCTCGCGCACCCTCAGGGCCAAACCCGAGGTTGATATCAGTCAGATGAAACTTATCCTGGTGGCTGAGGACGAGGAATGTAACTACGAACTAATACAAAGTGTGCTCAACAACCGCTATCGTGTTCTTCGTGCGCGCAATGGAATTGAGGCAGTAACCCTCAACGAGGAAGAGCACCCCGACATGATACTTATGGACATACGAATGCCCGAGATGAACGGTCTCGACGCTACTCGTATCATCAAGGAGGTGACCCCCTCCATACCAATATTGGCACTTAGTGCCTATGCCTTCGAGGATAGTATCCAAGAGGCACGCGATGCCGGCTGCAACGAGTTTATATCTAAACCGTTCAAGGTGGAGCATCTTATCGAGACTATAGAAAAGTTTATTTGATAAAAGACACAAATATGGGAAAACTAGCAGTGAAAAGATACATTTCGCTGATGATGCTGATACTGCAATTAGTTATCAGCATCTTCACTATTGTGGGATTGTTTGGAGGTGATTCGTCACCTGTGGGTAATATTGCTTCTGCCATGTGCGTATATGTATTACCCTTGTTTATCATAGCTAATATAATAATGTTGGTATATTGGCTGATAATGCGAAATTGGTTTATCGCTCCCCTTCCCCTGCTTACAGTGTTGTGTTGCATTCCTTATATCGGCACGCTATATCAACCCGGCCTATTCCAATCCGACAGTTCCTCCGCTACTGGCATCAAGATAGCATCTTATAACGTCGCACGATTCGGTCGTGCTGCCACTGGCTTTATTGCACAGGACGTTTTGTCAGAGATGAAGCGCGAGAATGTGGATGTGTTCTGTATTCAGGAATACACCAATATCAGTGGCGATAAGAAGGTGAGCGACATCTATCGCGAATACTTTCCATATGTAGCGATTGGAAGGGAAGACATGGCAATCTATAGCCGATATCCTATTACGGGGTCGAAAGCCATATTGTTTGAGCAAACAAACAACAGTGCGATGTGGGCAAACATCAATGTCAATGGCAAGTCGGTGAGAGTGTTTAATGTCCACCTTGAGACTACGGGATTCAGCCGTACTCTTCATCAGGCAGTAAAGATGCAAAGTAAGGGTGTCAAGGTTGAGGACAATGCACTCATCAATGCCATTTATGGCAACTACACCCTCGGAATGATTGTGCGTGCCGGTCAGGCCAATATGGTGGCAATGGAAATGCGCGACTCCAATCTTCCGTGCATAGTGACTGGCGACTTCAATGATGTACCCTACTCCTACGTATATAACACGATGATGGGTGAAAACATGGTTGACGGTTTTAAGGAATGTGGCAAGGGGTTCATGTCAACCTATCGTGGAAAGAAACCGGTACGTATCGACTATATCTTGCATGACAAGTCACTCAGCGGAACGTCATACTACACAAGGGATCTCACCTACTCCGACCACATACCGGTGTTCATGACAATAGGACTATAAAGAAAAACAATTATGGAATATAAAAAAGGTGCAGTGTTTTTTACTGCACCTTTTATTTATCTATTATTTTTCTATTTCTTAATCTTACTCAAGATCTCATTGTTAAGATAATCTTTTCCTAATACCACCCATGCACATGAGAGTGCAAAGCCTAAGAACGTCCAGATTATCATTACCTTCTTTCTACTGTTGTCAGGTAACAACGGCACAGAAGCCGGTTGGATAACGGCAAACACCGGTTTCTCGTCAATCAGCTTACCGCGAGCAGCCTCAGCCTGCAGTTTCATCTGTGAATAAACCTGCGATGCGATATTCAGCTCATTCGACAACCTTGTACCCTCAGAGATAGCTGCATTAAGAATCAGACCTCGGTTGTGGTCCTGATAGTAGGCATATGCCCTACTGGCCTTGAGATATGCCTGATAACTCTCGTCGGCAATCTTCTGATAGTTGGCAAGGTCCTCTCGGGCCTTTCTTGTTCTATACTCCGTGATATACTCCTTAAGATTGCGGCACACTGTGTCGGCAACAATAGCGGCAATGACAGGATTGTCCATGGTAACACTAATGGTTGTCTCTCCCGTCTTCTTATCCACTTCGGCCACTATCGACTTGTTAAGCGCAGCGACCACTTTACTTTGTTTCTTTGTAAGACGGAATACATCTACCTTGTCAGATGTTTCCAGGCTATCCGTGGCAAATAATGAGAGTATTGGCTTTACGATAAGTCCCGTCAGGGAGAATCTCTCGCGAGTCATGTATCCAATAAGAGTGGTGTCTATCTCCTCCTCTTCATCAGTGACACGGATGTCAAACAACTTTGTCACGAAAGGGGTAGATGCCACAACCTCGGGATAAACAGTCACATTATATGCGTCGGCAGAAGCACCACCCATGGCTCCGCCAAGGCCCAACATACTCGTAACACTGCTCAACGTGGAAGACGAACTTGATTTACCCAACTCCGGTACGAGAGTAACCGTACTGGTATATACCTTTGTGGTCAATAGGGCGGCTATCAATCCAATTACCATAAAGCCTGCAGTCACCATCATAATGAATTTCTTACCAGCCCATGCCTTCTGTGCAAGGCCTACCCAATCAGTAGGTTCTCCTGCCGGTTGACCAGGCCTTGCCATATTCTTTTTTTCCTTCTCTACCTCAAGAAGTACTTCTTTTAGTTCATTCTTGTCCATCTCGATATCCTTTATTTCATTGCATTAATTAACGAAGCGATCACTGCAAGCATAGATACAGACGTTGTCACAGTGGAGAGCGATGTAGCAATGTTCCACTGGCTTCTGCCCTTCTGCGGCACGATAATCTTCGAACCACCGACAATGTCCTTGGCTTTGGCATTTCTGCCCAACTCCTTTATGTGTCCGTTGGGATAAAGGATAAACGTACCGCTCTTGCGTGCTCTCTCGGCATATCCTCCTGCCTCGTTGATATAGTCCTTCAGCTTCATCTTCGGATTATACACCACTGAGTTTGGCTTGCGCACAGAACCCGACACACTCACGGTGTTCATATATTGAGGCACCACAATCACATCACCCTCTTGAAGCACAGGGTCGATGGCAGAATGAGGATTAGCCATAATCTCCTTCAGGTCGATACCCACAGAATATGTGCGCGATACGGTGGGAACAACTATTGAGTCATTGCCCGAAATCTGGTTATTGCTTTTCACCATAGCCATCAATTCCAGAGCCTGCTTGTATTCCTCGGGAGTCATCTGTCGCTCGAGTCTTGCACCATCGATATAGGCAAACTCGGTAAGACCTCCAGCCTTCTCGATAACATCCGACAGACGCTCGTTGCGCACGTTAAGGGCATAGTCACCTTCAAACTCAACCTCACCGGCTACAGTAACGTTTATCTTTTCGGAGTATCCAGGAGAACGTCTTACAAACACCTGATCGTATGGCTCAAGAACGAATCCAGGATCTCCCTCTACCACAAATCCTTCCTTCACACCGAATGTGTATGTCTTAGCTATCTCCTTCTGCTTCTTTGTTCCCTTCTTGTCGATAATGCGACGAGTGACATCCACTCTCACCGTTGAGGCCGACTCTGTCAATCCACCTGCCATGATAATAAGGTCCTCAAGTTTGGTATTGGCTGCAAACGGGAATATGTTGGGGTTATACACCTCACCTCGTATTTCAAGTGTACCCTTCGACTCCAGATCATACTTGCTCGGAATGAACAGTACGTCGTTCTTCTGAAGTGTGACATCAGGCTCTGTTCCATCCAATATTGCCTTAACATTGAGGGCTATCACTTCGAGAGTCTTGTCATCGTTTTCCCTGTGCAACACGGCTCTGTTGGTGAATGCATATTCCAGCAGTCCGTCAGCTCTTTGGATAAGGTCGCGCACTGTCTGTATATCCTTACCTAATTCATAGTATCCAGGGCGATAAACAGCACCCTTCACCTCGATACGGTTGTCATAGCGGTCGAGAATCTCGCCTACGCTCACAACGTCGCCATCCTTCACCTTGAACACACCAAAATTCATGTCATCCACTGTAGCCACAGTCCTTTCCTTGGAATTATTGCGGTCAACAGTCACTGAGCCTCTATATGCATCATTTGAGAATCCACCAGCAAAACCGATAAGTGTTCTGATAGACTCAGAACTCTTCATCTCATAGTACATCGGACGCTTCACCTTACCCTTAATCAGCACCAATGCCTCATAGGGACTCGCGAGAATAACGTCGCCTTCCTGAAGTCGAATATCTGAGTGAGAACGTCCGTTGATGATATAATCATATACATCGACGGTGGCAACTGTTCGGCCTCCACGCACCACCTTGATATTACGCAAACTACCCATTCGGCTCATACCGCCAGCCTTATACAAGGCATGGAATACTGTTGAGAATGAAGACAGTGCGTAAGTTCCGGGGCGTGCCACCTCACCCATGATGTTTACCTGTATTGTGCGAATCTGACCAAGACTAACCTTCACGTTTGTGCTCAGGTTGACATTTGATGAAGCCATACCGGAATAAATCTGACTCAGTTTGGCCTTGATACGGTTGGATGCAGCCTGCACGGTCAATCCGTTGACATTAATCGGTCCTACATTAGGGATTGAGATATATCCGTCTGGAGTCACCTTCTGGGTTATGTTAGCCTCACTGGCGCCCCATACCTCGATCTGCAACTGGTCGCCAGGACCAAGTCTATAGTTCACTGGTGTCGCGATGTTCATGCTTGGTTCGAATGTCAAGTTGGCAGTGCGGAAGATGTCGCGTCCGAACACCTTGATACCGCCCTCTGGTCCATCCACATTCAAGTCATTGCTTTGTGCGGGAGCCTTGTCCTCAGCCTGTTCTGGGTTTACGCGTTGCGTATCTACATTGTTGTTACCCTTGTTTGCCACAGCATTTTCTTTCTGCTGCTCATACTTGTCCTTAATACGTTGCATCTGCGAGGTGGACACTCCGCGCGCCACTAGTTCCTTGTAGAGCGCCTGTTGCGACTTTCCTTGATTCACTCCGTTCTTCACGTAGCTTATCACCTCCTCGTCGCTCATTGCCTGCGCATTGGCGACTCCTGCCACCAACAACACAAAAGAGAATAGAATCAAAATCCTTTTCATCATTATTTATATTATGTTTTCTTATTTAACTTTCGTATGTACTCTACTTGCAAAAGTCCGCTGTAGGGTCTTACCTCGTGTAAGACCGCCCCACTCACAGCGCCTCAATACGCCTGCTTATCCCTTCCGGGCATTAGCTGTATCACAGTCTTGAAGAACACCACGATGTCCAATAGCGGAGTCCAGTGCTCGATATACCATATATCGTGCTCCACACGTCGCTCCATGTCCTCCACCTCCTTAGTTTCGCCACGGCATCCATTCACCTGAGCCCATCCCGTTATGCCGGGCTTTGCCAAGTGTCTCACCATATAATCGCCTATCAACTGCGAATACACCTCGGTGTGATAGAGCATGTGCGGACGCGGACCTATCAGACTCATGTCGCCCTTGAGCACATTGATGAACTGGGGCAACTCGTCAATCGAACTCTTACGGAGGAAATTGCCGAACTTCGTCTTTCGCGGGTCATCCTTGGTGGCCTGAACCCTGTCGGCATCCTTGTTCACCTTCATCGAGCGGAACTTATACAGCACGAAGCTCTTGCCGTTATATCCTGTTCTGTCTTGCTTGAAGTATAGCGGCCCCCTGTTGCCCGAAATGATGTCGCCCAACCATACGAAAAGACAGATGAAGGGATAAAGCGTACAAAGGAAGGCTAACGAAGTGATAACATCCACCGTCCTTTTCACCATCTTGCACTTCAGCGTGTTCATAGGTTCCTCGCGCAGCTTAATCAGATTCACCTTTCCCAAGGAGGTGATGTTCATGTGTCTGTGAGGATAACCGTCCATCGTCGGCACGAAGTTAAACTCGATGAAGTTGTCGTTGCATATCTTGATCACCTTGTCAACCTCAGTCTTGTAGGTGGCTGGGGGAAGCGTACAGAATATCTCGTCGGGGCGAATGGTCTGCGACATGTCGAAGAAATCCTTCATGTTGCCTAAATACACCAATCCTCTCGACAAGTCCTCATCTTCCTTCGGAGAGAAGTAGCCCATAATCTTATATCCGCTGATGGACTGACCGTAGCCTAATTCCTTGCACAGCCTTGTGGCAATCTTTCCGCCACCTATCAACAGCACGTGACGCGTGTTGTAGCCCATCTTGCGAAGGCATCTCACAAACTTGTTAAAGGCGAAATGCCATAGGGCTATCACCACCATTGTCACGCACGCCTGCGCAACCACTAAATATCTAGGTGTTGTCTTATACATCAAGGCAAGCAGAATGACGAACATCATGTATGTCATAATAGTCTGCTTTACAGCCCTCCATACTACTACCGAACCCTTTATCCTGCGCTCGTGCAGCCTTAGTCCCGTCACCGCAATCGCACATCCGAAAGCAATAGCAAGCAATGCGTATATCCTCAATCCGATATACGATACCGAGCCCATAAGATAACTCTCTTCCATCACGCTGAGCAGCACTCCAAGTGTTGCCAGGTGTATTGCCAAATCGGTCAGGAACACCGGCGTCTTAAAGTACAGCATTTCCCTTGATCTTTGATCTAACATATCAATTCATTTATATATCATTAACCCATTTTATCAAAAAACGCTGCAAAGATACGAATAAAAAACTAATTAACCAAGTTTTTTCTATATTTTAACTTGTAGTCCCAGGTTAATGTCCCAAATTCCATTAAATCGCCCTCCTGTTGCTCCCGACCATGACACGCCCGAGAAGAACTCCGAGGTGATACCTTGATAGGCGGTATCAAGATAGATGGAGAGATGACGCCCAAGCCTGTAGGTTGTTCCGATTCCCGCTCCAACCACCGGCGACAGCGAGTCGATCGAGCGGTTCTTGCCGAGTCCCATACGTCCGAAGGCATACATGTCCCATTTCTCGTCCTCAACATATCCCATGAGGATGTGCTTTGCGCTAAGCAGCACGTCGCAATATGCCATCAAGCAACCGCCTCCGTCGTAGTTTGACTTGTGCTTATCCTCGTCGTAGGGCAACCACTTCAGGTTTTTGTTCTCGATAAGGAAGTTCTCGAGGTTGATCTTTCCTCTCGCTCCCACCAAGGGCGAGAACCACTTGCCCACTGCAAAGTCGAGACCCATGGTCACTCCGTCGGGGAACACGTTCTTGAAACTCTTCTCGCAGGGGTTGTATAGCGTCATGTCAACACCATATTGTATAAACCAGTTGCGCCATATTCCTCCGCTCTTAAACGAGTTGACGGATATCTCCTTGCCGAACCTATGCCTCTTGGGGTCGCCAAGTCGGTAAGTCACTCCCATGTCGAGGGTGAAATACATATTGCTGCCGCTGCCGATACCCGTAGCCGTGCTCGGGTCCATGGTGAAGCCGCTCGACACTCCGTTGTAAGCCACATCGGCATACAGTCCCCACTTGTCCGACAGGCGGAACTGGTTGGCTAAACCCAAGCCAATCAAGGGCGAGCCCTTGTCGCATCCAAAATTATATACGGCACCCGCGCGCAGGAACACCTGGGCATTCCACATCCTGTCCTCACGGTATTCGCCAAAGACGTTATGCAGGTCGAGCATAGCGTCGCCAACAAACGATAGGAATCCTCCCTTGTCGTGATTAACTCCCGGTTGGTTGAAGGGAGCGAGCCATTCAGCCCTCGAGTCGATGATACCATTGTCCCAGCAGAGCTTGCCTCGCAGAGCCACCTCGCGCGTAAACCACTTGCCCACGGCTACATCCACGCCAAACGATGTTCCCTTGCTCAGTGCATCCTTGAATGCATGTCCATGCGGTTTCTGCACTGTCATGTCTGCACCAAACTGCACGAACCAATTATCCCAAAATGTCTTAGTACTATCTGTCTGGGCATCAGCTGCCATGCAGCTTGCTAACGTCAATACTGAGATTAGCACTTTCTTCGTCTTATATAGCATATCTTTAACACATTTTTTATCATTTTGGCTGCAAAATTACGACAATTTTCACAATCCTCCAAACATTTAGCATTTTTTTATATAATAAATATAATGTCCGCTGTAGGGTCTTACCTCGTGTAAGACCGCTCCCCCGCGATTCACTTGTCATCTGATTGCCCTATTCACTTGCAAACTGAATGCCCTATTCAGTTGACATCTGAATACCCTATTCAGTTGACATCTGATTGCCCTATTGTTAGGACATAAGAACAGTCATTCTTGCATACCCCTCCTATACTATATTTTTTGCATTTTTACTGTCACTTCTGTCATCTTTGGTCTTAAATATCTAATATACAATGTTTTAAGTGGTGACAGAAGAGGTGACAGAAGGGTGACAGAGGTGACAGAAAAGCCTAAAAATATGGTCATTTTGAGCTAAAATTTGAGCAAAAACAAGCACTTTCAGTATAAAAACAAGCACTTTTTAATCATTATTATGCACTCCCCCCGCATATTAATCCGTCCGCTGTAGGGTCTTACCTCGTGTAAGACCGCAATCCCCCAGAATGGCATATTTGGCGGTTGTTATCAACAATCAATCATCAATAATCCGAGCCAAAGGCTCATAATCAGTGCTAATCTGTGGTCAACAAAAAAAAGATCAATCTTCCGTCTCCCGTCCTGGGCTAATCCAATAATCATCCTCATATCCCCAATCGAAGGATGAACGAAGGATGAACGAAGGATGATCGAAGGATGATTGGGCAAAAATGTGACTACTTTTTCAGTATAGGCATAGGATTTATTGTAATGCTGTAATTGTAATGACATGCTCATTTTATCCTTCAAACCCTTGATTTATAACCGATTATTATTCCTCCATACCATTACATTACAACATTACAATAAAAAAACATACCCCATACCGCTGTAGGGTCTTACCTCGTGTAAGACCGCTAAACTGATATGGCTGGCGGTCTTACACGAGGTAAGACCCTACAAGCGACGGGCGTTTTGCGTAAGAGTGCCCCTTCAGCGGGCGTTTGCGTAAGATGTTCCCCCTCTCAGCGGGGGAACTATTAGGCTTTATTGAATTTTAATATCGCGGCTCCATTTTGGGGAACACTGATGCAGAGCGGTTGCTTGGAAGAGAGATGAGCACTGACAGGTGCGCCAGTGAGAATGTCCTCGCCCTCAATGTCCTTGCCATCGGGCAAATTGAGATACTCGAATGCATGCTCTGGAATATTGAGCTTTATGTCGCGGTCGAGACTGTCGAAGTTGACCACCACTACAAGGAGTTGGCGACCTGAGCGACGGAGGAACGCATACTGCCTGTCGGGATTGAACGAGGC
>OBLI01001294.1_pt1 | contig 24819 bp, 18 predicted proteins | sample 1519701 | NCBI WGS metagenome assembly OBLI01 (sample SAMEA3663005, study PRJEB22513) | pig gut metagenome | biome: pig gut; feature: pig-associated habitat; material: faeces | place: France | collected 2012
GGTCAATGGCTCATATTCCCCATATCGATACAATTTGGACTTACTCCACAGCGAATCGCTTTTTGCCACGATGTCCATCACCTGCTTCTGATAGGCATCCACAATGAACGGCATACCTGCCCTTAATGCTGCATGATAGAATGAAAACAAACGGTCGATATTCGTGGACGAGAGATAGACTATGTGCCCTATCTTCTGTGTAAGCGCGTTCTGAAATGTTTTTTGAAGCTCCGCCTCGGTGCATGATGTTGAATCCGGACGTGACACATTGGTACCCTCGCATACCACATAATCTACTTTACCCACATATTGTTCAAGCATTTTTTTCAATTTTTTGCTCCTGAAACCATGGGTGCGGAAATCGCCTGTATGGAATATGCTTACACCATCTGCTTCTATCTTGAAAGCATAGGCATCAAAGGCAGAATGATCAATTGTGACGGGCATCACATTGAAAGGACCAATAGAAAACAACTGACCAGGACTAAACTCCCTTGAGGTGTTCAATCGCTCTATAACCATATCCTGGTTCTCATCCACATAAGACAGATGCTCAGAAAGAGCCAGTTGTATATCTCTTCCAAGTTTGCCTATATATAAGGGAAGTTCCTTGGGTAATTCCTTAATGCAACCTATATGATCACCATGATAATGAGTGATGAGCAGCGCACTCTTAGATACGTCGCCCTTTGTTAATCCATCAATATCTAATGGCTTCGATTTCGGAGATCCAGGCAGTTGCTCCCCATAATCAACGAAGAATTTCCAGCCTTCATGCTCATACTCTGTGACGCAGCCGCCAATTTGGTCAGTGCCACGATGGATTGTAATCTTCATTTCTCTATTTTTTCATGTTTGAATGATATATTTTTATATTTCCAACGCGGAGAATCGTTAATAAAATCTATTAGTTCATCCGATAAGAGCGGGTGAAGATTGTCTGCAAGGAAAATAGATTCTATCTTATTAATACTTCCTTTTTCATAAACTTCATGAAACTTCTTAAATCCACGTATATCACCTTCTACAGCTAATTTGACATTCTTACTTTCTTCTTCGTACATGATGCGATGAGATAAAATATCGTCCACTATGTTTGTGTAAAACATAAGCTCTGAGATTATTCCCAAATCTTTGTTTCCAGGTTTCTTTAATTCAAAAATAGACAGGCAATCATCCTTTATAGCCCAAATGTCTATTGCACTTTTTCGTCCTGTGGTATAATAAGTAGTTCCACTTACCTTTTCATGGAAAAGTCCTACAGGGAACTGATGGTTGATGACATCATAATCCATGGAATGTTCCTCCACATACTTACATTCGAGCCATCCCTCTGACCCTAGTGAATGTTTATCAGCACTAGCCGCTTCTTCTGTTCCGACATTGCAATAAAGCATTGTAGGGATTGCAGGAATAGTCTTTGCCGAACGTGCCCAGGAGTATGTTTGGACAAACTTGGCAAGTCTATAAACGAACCTATTATAATGTAAAAAACCATCTTCTCCATTGGAGAAGTCGCGTTCCCAATCTATTGTAATAGTCTCTATATCTTTTAGATAATACTTAAGAGCAATTGCCCAACTCTCAAAAGCAGCCTCGTTATTTTGCATGTTAGCCTTTAGCCCTTCATTTTTTACAAGAAGGGTGAGTTCTTTTTCATCCTTCTTATAGGTACATCCATAAGAAGATGGAAAATCTGGATTTGGCATAACCTTCGTAAGAAGTTCTTTAATTAGTTTTTTGTTCATTTTCAATAGTGTTAACACCGAAACTATTTGATTAAAATTTAAACTCGTCCAATTTGTATTGAATACAAGTGATATTTACTATATACGAATGAGCTTTGATACCAAAAGGGTTTTTGCCCAAATATATGCAGGATTTAGAATTTCTTATCTGATTTTAAGGCCTTGTAACTTCTAAGAGAACCCTTCCTTACAGCAACAACTCGTAATCAACGACATCGAGCCAGCGATGGAACTTTTGACCGACCTGCTCAAAATGGGAGACCTTGCGAAAACCTAATTGCTCATGTAGGTGGCAACTGCCCACGTTGTCTGCTGTGATACAAGCCACTAAGGCATGAAAGCCTTTCTCTCGGCAATCAGCAATCAGGTGCTCCATCATGCGCCGACCAATACCTTTGCCGGTATGCGCAGGGGATAAATAGATGGTTGTCTCCAAGGTGGTTTGATAGGCAGCTTTCTCTTTCCAAGGATGGGCGTAGCAATAGCCGATCACCTCTCCTGCCTCTTCTTCTATCCAGCAGGGATAATTCGCAGCTATCCCACTTACCTTTTCCCACATGGCCGATTCACTAACCGGGTCGGTATCGAAGGTGGCCACGCTGTGCAATACATATTCATTATATATAGCGGTAATGGCAGCCGCATCCGTAGGTTGTAATTCTCGCATCATAACACATTCGTATCAAAAAAAACGGGGCAAATGTACATAAAACACATTTGCCCCGTATATGGATAAAAAAGTTTTTTACTCGTTCATGGAACGAATGACCTCCTGATTGATGGCACGCACCTGTGCCTCGTTGATCTTGATCACTTTACGATCGTAGGTCATCAATCCGTTGACCTCGCCTTCCACATCGGTTGTCTGCGTATAGACCGCTGCGGAGAAGCCCTTCTTCACAAAGTCTTTCAACTGCTTGGCGTATTTCACATACTCGGCTGTCACCTCGTCGCTATTCTTGAACTGGATATAGCCCCAGTTGCGCTTGTTCCACCACAGGTGATCCTCCACGGCCAAACCAATGCCGCCATACTCGCCCAATACATTCACACGAATCGGATCGAAGAGGAACATGTCCGGACCGGGATAGTTGTGCAGGTCGAGGATGTCACCACAAGGACGGTGGTTACCACCGCTGGCCGGGTTGACCAAACGAGAGGGATCGTAAGCCTTTGTCCAAGCCACCACCTTCTCGGTATCAAACTGGCCCCAAGCCTCATTGAAAGGTACCCAAACAACCACGCTGGGATTGGAGACGCACAGATCCATGATCTCTTTCCACTCCTGATAATAGTTGGCGATGGAAGCCTCCGTACGTTGACGATCCGCTCCACCATTATATACACGAGGTTTCCATTGGTTATCCATGTCGCCACTTGGCATATCCTGCCAAACCAAGATACCCTCCTTGTCGCAATGGTAATACCAACGTGCCGGCTCAACCTTCACATGCTTGCGAATCATATTGAAACCCCACTCTTTCGTCTTCTTAATATCGTAAAGCAACGCTTCATCGGTCGGTGCGGTGTAAAGTCCGTCTGGCCACCAACCTTGATCCAACGGGCCATACTGGAAGAGCGGTTTATCATTCAAGCACATACGCATCAATCCCTGCGCATCACGCACCGTTGAAATCTTGCGGAAAGCCGTATAAGACTTCACCTCATCCACGGAACGACCATTCTTAGTCAGACGCACCTTCATGTCGTACAGATAGGGATTTGAGGGCTCCCACAACGTCGGTTGCTTCACCGCCAAACGAAGCTCCTTGCCCTGTACGCCCTTGGCAGATGCGATCACCTGCCCTTTGTCTAACAGCTCCACCTCGACAATGTCGCTGGCCAAAGAGGGAGAACAGGTGCTAACCGTTACGTGCATCACCTGCTTATCCACATCAGGAATCGCCTTGATAGCCGTGATGTGCGAAGCATTCACCGGCTCCAACCAAACGGTCTGCCAAATGCCAGTCACCGGGGTGTACCAAATACCCTCCGGGTTTGAGACCTGCTTACCTCTTGGCTGATAGCCTTTATCGCTTGGATCCCAGACACGAACCACCAACTTGTGGGTGGCACTCTTAGCGGAAAGATAGGGAGTCACATTCAAGGAGAAGGGCGTATAGCCACCCACGTGCGAACCAATCAGCACATCATCCACGAATACGTCGGCCTGCCAATCCACGGCACCGAAGTGAAGCAGGATCTCCTTGCCTTTCCAGGCGGAAGGCACTTGGAAGGTACGCTTATACCAGAGCTCATTCGCCTCGCCGACCATCTGCTGCACGCCTGAGAGCGATGACTCCACCGCAAAGGGTACCAAAATCTTGCCATCAAACGTAGCGGGCTCCACCTCTCCTTTCGGACGAATCGCATAGTCCCACTCCCCATTGAGGTTCTGCCAATCCGCACGCTCCATGATCGGACGCGGGTACTCCGGTAATACTTGTTGAGGATTAACTTGTTCGGCCCAAGCCGTCTTGATTTTGTCTCCTGCAGGCTTCCACTGCGCATAGGCCTGCACCACCAATAAAGAAGCGCATATAGCGCCCAAAACTTTTCTCATGATATTCCTTTTTTAATCAATAAACATCGAAAACTGTTACGCCGACAAATATACGGTAAAACTTGCACACGCAGAAATATTATCCTACTTTTGCGACACATTTAATTAAATCTGTATCTTAATGAGAACTCATTTATTTGTAAGCTTTTGGGTAGTTTTTGCGTTCCTTTTGAGCACGACAGGCTGTAGCCATGGCGATTCAAAGGGGCAAAAAAATGACGTGGCGTTTGACTCTATAGACATAGAGGAGACCTATCATTTGCTGAACAACCCGGAAAACCCGAATTGCAACTTAGAGATTAAGTTCATCTATCCGACCCATCTGGGAAACCCTTCTCTGTTAGCAGAATTGCAAAAACAATTCGTTTCCACCTATTTTGGCGAGAACTACGAAACCTATTCACCTGAGGAGGCCGTAAAGCGATATACCGAGGATTACCTTGCGGCATACAAGGATTTGGAGAGCGACTTCCAGGAGGACTTGAGCAAGGCTGACGAACGACCTGTAGGCGCTTGGTACTCCTATTATGAGATGTCGCAGAATGAGATTGACTTCAACGAGCAAGGCATCCTTTGCTATACGGTTAGCTTCGAGAATTACACCGGTGGCGCACACGGCGCACATTCTTATAACCACCATGTGATCGACCTCAAGACCGCAAAGCCACTCACGGAGACAGACATTTTCGTGGATAACCATGAAGAGAAGTTGGCACAAATCCTGGTGGATCAAATCGCCAAGCAGAATAACGTAGCGAACAACAAGGAGCTGGAAAACATTGGCTTCTTTAGTATCGACGAGATCTTCCCCAATGGCAATTTCAGGGTGGATGAGACCGGCATCACCTACTCGTTCAATGAGTATGAGATCGCTGCTTATGTGGTAGGCGCAACGCATGTGCAACTCCCCTACAAGGAGATTCGCCACCTGTTGCGCGACGACAGCCCTATCTCTTCGTTAATTGATTAATGTTGAACTGTTTTTATGGATTCAAAGAGCAACATCATCACACACTATTTCCCTGAGTTAACGGCGCAGCAGCAACAGCAGTTTGATGCGCTCTATGACCTCTATCTGGATTGGAACGCAAAAATCAACGTGATCTCGCGCAAGGACATCGAGAATCTTTATCCGCACCATGTGCTGCACTCTTTGGGTATCACTAAGATGCTGCATTTCAAGGAGGGGTCGAGCATCATGGACTTGGGCACGGGAGGCGGTTTTCCCGGTATTCCTTTGGCTATCTTATACCCTGAGTGCCATTTCCATTTGGTCGATAGTATCGGTAAGAAGATCAAGGTGGGACAAGCCATAGCCGAGGCGATTGGGTTGAAGAATGTCTCCTTTCTTCATGCGCGTGCCGAAGAGGAGAAACAGCAGTTTGATTTTGTCGTGAGCCGTGCGGTCATGCCACTCAGCGACTTGGTGAAGATCGTGCGTAAAAACATCCGTAAGGAGCAACGCAACGCACTCCCCAACGGATTGATATGCCTGAAAGGAGGCGAGCTGGAGCGAGAGATCGGTCCTTTCCTCAAACAGTCGATAACCATAGCGTTATCTGACCATTTTAAAGAGCCTTATTTTGAAACTAAAAAAGTAGTGTACGTACCATTATGATTTCAATCAAATCTTTTGAGGTAAATTATTTCTCCGAAAACACCTACTTGCTGTATGACGAGACCAAGGAGGCCGTTTTGATTGATTGTGGTTGTTTGCGCATGGAAGAGCAGAAAGAATTGAGCGACTTCGTCACCGCAAATGGGTTGACCCTCAAGCACTATCTCTGCACGCATCTGCATCTGGATCATGTATTCGGCAATGAGTTTGTATTCAAGACCTACGGGCTGAGCCCGGAGGCGCATAAGGCGGATGAGGAGAAACTGCCTTCACCCGCAGAACAGGCAAGAGCCTTCGGCGTGCCTATCAAAATCAAGGAGGTGCCCGTGCAGCACTATTTAGTGAATGGCGAACGCATCAAATTCGGTAACTCCGAGTTGGAGGTGCTGACCGTTCCCGGTCATTCGCCGGGTGGCTTGGCCTTCTACAACGCCAAGAATGGTTTCGTCATCGTAGGCGATTCCATCTTTGCAGGAAGCATCGGGCGTACCGACTTGTGGGGAGGCAACCAAGATGTACTGTTGGCTGCTTTACAAAACAAGATTCTCTCCCTGCCTGACGAGACGATTATTTACCCTGGTCACGGCCCGGAGACCCGCGTTATTGATGAGAAATTAGAGAATCCCTATTTATAATCATAGTATATATGGACACAAATAAATTCGTAAACCGCCACGTCGGCATCGCAGAGGAGGAGATTCCCGTTATGCTGGATGCGATTGGCGTCAAGTCGTTGGACGAGTTGATCGATCAGACTATTCCGGCCAACATTCGTTTAAAGGAGCCGCTCAACCTGCCAGAGGCAATGACTGAGCGCGAGTTTGCGGAGCATATCGCTGAGTTGGCCTCAAAGAATGAGGTCTTCACCTCTTACATTGGTATGGGTTGGTACGACACCGTATGTCCCGCCCCTATCCAACGTAACGTCTTCGAGAACCCGATCTGGTACACCTCCTACACCCCTTATCAGGCAGAGGTTTCACAGGGTCGCTTGGAGGCTTTGTTGAACTTCCAGACAGTGATCGCAGAAATCACCGGGTTACCTTTGGCTAACTGTTCGTTGCTCGACGAGGCAACAGCCGCAGCGGAGGCTGTGACGATGTTCCATGGCGCACGCAGCCGCCAACAGGTGAAGGCAGGTGCGAACACGATCTTCGTGGATGAGCAGATTTTCCCCTCCACATTGGCCGTGATCCATACCCGCATGATTCCGCAGGGCATCCAGATCGTTACCGGTGATTATCGCCAGTTCGCTTTCACGCCGGATGTATTCGGTGCGATCGTGCAATTCCCGAACAGCGATGGATCCATCGAGGATTACAAAGCCTTTATCGAGACCGCTCACGCTGCAGGTGTCAAGGTAGGTGTTGCAGCAGACTTGATGAGTTTGGTATTGCTGACTCCTCCGGGCGAGTGGGGTGCGGATGTCGTCTTCGGTAGCAGCCAGCGTTTCGGTATCCCGATGTTCTACGGTGGTCCTTCTGCCGCTTACTTCGCAACAAAGGATGAGTACAAGCGTACGATCCCCGGACGTATCATCGGTATCTCTAAGGACGCATACGGTCATCCGGCCTTCCGCTTGGCTTTGCAGACCCGCGAGCAACACATCAAACGTGAGAAAGCAACTTCCAATATCTGTACCGCCCAGGCCCTCTTAGCAACCATGGCAGGCTTCTATGCGGTCTATCACGGTGCGGAAGGCTTGCGAGACATCGCCGGACGGATCCACTCACAGGCCGGCTTCTTGGCACAGGAGTTGGAGAAATTAGGCTACAAGCAATTGAATCAAAACTTCTTCGACACGTTGAAGATTCAGTTGCCAGCTAATGTCTCTGTGGAGGCTTTGCGTGAGATCGCCTTGGAGTGCCGTGTCAATCTGCGTTATTTTGAGAGCGGTCAGGTAGGAATCAGCTTGGATGAGACCACACAAGCCTCTGACATTGGCGTTTTGCTCTACATCTTCGCTGGAGCCGCAGGCATGGATTACATGCTGAACGAGGCAATCCCGGCAAAGACCTATTTCGACGCAAAGTTCGCACGTACCTCTAATTTCTTGCAAGAGGATGTCTTCAAGAAGTATCACACCGAAACTGAGTTGATGCGTTACATCACCCGTTTAGGTCGTCGTGATGTCTCATTGGCACACTCTATGATCTCTTTGGGTTCTTGTACGATGAAGCTGAACCCGGCCTCTACGATGCTGCCTTTAAGCCGTCCGGAATTCATGAATATCCATCCCTACGCACCTGAGGAGCAGGTAGAGGGTTATCGTGAGTTGATTGAAAACCTTTCGAAGGATCTCTGCACCATCACCGGTTTCGCAGGTTGTACGTTGCAGCCCAACTCAGGAGCGGCAGGTGAGTATACCGGTCTGCGTGTGATCCGTGCTTACTTAGAGAGCATTGGACAGGGTCATCGTGACATCGTTTTGCTCCCGGCTTCTGCGCACGGAACCAACCCGGCTTCTGCCGTACAGTGTGGTTTCAAGACCGTGACCGTGAAATGCGATGAGCGAGGTAATATCGACTTGGCTGATTTCCGTCAGAAAGCGGAGGAGAACAAGGAGCACTTGGCAGCCAGCATGATCACCTACCCCTCTACCCATGGTATCTTCGAGGCAGACATCAAGGAGATGGGCGAGATCATCCACGCTTGTGGTGGTCAGTTCTATATGGATGGTGCCAACATGAACGCACAGGTAGGTTTGACCAATCCGGGTACGATCGGCGCAGACGTATGCCACTTGAACCTGCATAAGACCTTCTCTTCTCCTCACGGAGGTGGCGGTCCTGGCGTAGGTCCGATCTGTGTGGCAAAGCACTTGGTTCCCTTCTTACCGCAGCATCCGGTACTTTGGGGCAGCGACCTCAATACCGTAGCCGCAGCACCGTTCGGAAGCGCCGGTATTTTGCCGATCACTTATGGCTATATCCGTATGTTAGGCGCTGAGGGATTAGAGAAGGTCACGAAGTTGGCAATCTTGAATGCGAACTACTTAGCTGCACGCTTCAAGGATACGTACGGTATTGTCTATACTGGAGCGACTGGCCGTGTCGGTCATGAGTTGATCTTGGAATGCCGCACCGTGAAGGATCGTTCAGGCATTGACGAGGGCGACATCGCTAAACGTCTGATGGACTTCGGTTATCACGCACCGACACTCTCCTTCCCTGTGCATGGCACCTTGATGGTTGAGCCGACTGAGAGCGAGAGCAAAGCGGAGTTGGATCGTTTCGTGGAGATCATGGAATGTATCTGGAACGAGATCAAGGAGGTGGAGAATGGTGAGGCCGACAAGACCGATAACGTCTTAAAGAATGCACCACACCCAGAGTATGAGGTAACAGCCGATGAGTGGAATCACTCCTACCCGCGTAGCAAGGCTGCCTTCCCGTTGGATTGGTTGCATGAGAGCAAGTTCTGGGTGAACGTCGCTCGTGTGGACAACGCATACGGCGATCGTAACCTGATCCCGACTTTGTGCGCTTGCCAAGCCGAATAAGCCGTCATTTAACTTTTACATAGAAACGGGAGCCACCGCAATTTGTGGGGCTCCCGTTTTACTTTTACCTATATATATATGACTATTTTTTATCGAGCGACCTGCTTGATCCAACGGAACAGTTCGTCTAACGCATAGTCTCCTGAGTGCGGACGGTTCCAAGGTAATTTGAAATCTACATCTTTATCCACAGATCGAAGCATCAACGCAAGATTGATGGGCACGGGAAAAGCGGTGTCTCTATCACGTGCACCATGGCGAATATACCAATGAGGCGCAACCGACGATTGGCTATCCCGAATGAAATTCATCGGATTCATGATGCGTACCTGCTCACGAGTCTCCTCATCAATGGTAGCAGAGGCATTGCCCGTGGCTTGGCTCAACGAATAGTCCGTAAAGTTCACACTACTCCCCTGAGCATCACCAAACTCCTCATTCTCAGGACTGGGCCGTGCACCAGCAACACCTTGGCTATCAAATGCAGGAGGTGTCTTCAATGCAATAGTAGAAACCACATAGTTCAAATAACGAGGCAGATCCACATCCAGCACATACTCACCTACCTCTCTCGACGGCATACGCATCGGACGAGCCGCGGCCTTTTCCGGTTGTGGTTTAGGCTGATGCTGCACCCCATCTACGGGCGCTTGAAAACGCTTGGTGCCACTAAAGGTGAATCCTAAGCTATCGGGAATGGTCGCCCCGGCATCTTTCGCCTCCTGCGCTGAGCGAACCAAGAGTTTCTTCAGATAATCCAAGTAGTTATCCGCATTCAGCGTATGTCCCTCTTCATCCTTTAAATCTAAGCTGGCTAAATAATCTGGATAAAGGGCGGCTAACTGCTTAGAGACCGCTACCTGTGCATCCGTCAGCGGACGGCTCACGTTGTTGGTACAGCCATACAACCACTCATAAGCCATATCGGCATGATCAAGGTCGATGATCGGACAGTAGCAAACCGCCGCATAGATGTCATCGCGGGTATCCGCCGCACCCATCTCCTTCAGATAGTCCGCATAAGCCGGGTGATTGCCGGTCGCGCCCAAAAGGGAAGACATCGCTCCGCCTGCACTGGTGCCATCGGTAATGATACGTTCCGCATCACCCGGCATCTCCTTGTCGAACAGCCTTAGATAACGAACAGCCGCCTTCAAGTCTAACAAACCTCGAGGGGCACGTCCAGTGTACACCTTGTTCCCTTTGGCATCTGTCACCGCTGAGTTACGGCCACGGGCACCCGGAATCACAACCACATAGCCCTCTGCCAACGCACGCCCGGAAGCATCCGTGGCATCAATGTTTTGCGGTTTTGACGCCATGTGGCCACCGACATAGTTGCGCATGAAGATCGGCGTGTGCTGATCAGCGCCCTGAGGAACAAACACATTCATGTACTGATAAGTGGAATCCTCAATATGCGTAACATAATAGAGGTTTGTGTAAGCAGTATAGTGCACGATTTGGCCCTGAGGCATCGTGACAGACCCCGCCACGCCTTTTGAAGCATAGAATGTCAGTTTCGGCATCGGCTTCGTCGCTGCCACAGCAGATACACAAGCTACCATAGCGAGCGCAGTTACGAAATGTTTACGCATTATAATAATATTAATATTGTCGTAGCAAAAGTAAGCAATTTTCTTTTCCTCCAATGCAGGCATCCTCATCTTTTTCCCGAAATCACTGGTCAATCTTTCACCATATAGCGCAATGAGAGCCTTTTTTAGTACATTTGTTGGTCAATTGAAAAATAAGCGAGATATGATGACCAGTAACAACCTTCCGTTGCTTGACCTGCCCGTCGGGTTTGTGGTGAGTACGGCCGTGACGGAACAAATCTTGGGTTTCTATAAACAGACCTGCCGTTTGAAGGCGGGTATCTTTGCCCTGTGCGTCTCAGGCACACTGAAAGCCTCCATCAATCTGAAAGAATATACCCTGCAACCCGGCGACTTAGTGACCCTTATCCCGGGCAGCATCATCCAGTTTTGCGAGGAGACGGATGCCGTACAACTCTCGTTCATCGGCTTCTCCTCCTCTTTCATGGAGGGAGTCAACCTGATTCAATCCACGACTGACAACGTAACCACAATCTATGAACACCCGGTTCTTCCCTTGGACATCAAGAAGACCCAGCAGCTGAACGATTTCCTGAAACTGCTGGAGCGCATCGTGATGGAAGAGGGTAAGATCAACCCAGAGATCGTCAAACATATCCTGCAAGGACTTATGATTGGCATTGGCGATCTATATAGAGGTAAACAATGGCCTAGCCAAACGCTGACACGCAGCGATGAGATCCAGAAGAAATTCTTGGGATTAGTGATGAAACATTACACCTCTAACCGGCAAACCTCCTTTTATGCCAGCCATCTCAGCATCTCTCCCCAGCATCTCTGCATGATCGTCAAGCAGAAAACCGGACGCTCCGTGTCTGACATCATCGCCGACATGGTGATCATGGATGCGAAGTCGCAACTCAAATCCACCGACCTGACCATTCAGGAGATCGCCTACTCGCTCAACTTCCCAAATGTCTCGTTTTTTGGGAAATACTTCAAGCGTTATGTAGGCATATCGCCCCAGAAGTTCCGGAACAGTTAATCAGAAAAAACGTATTAAAAGAAAAAAACATCACAAATCATTTATGTTTTCCAAAAAAGCGTTACTTTTGTGGCGTAATTAAAAACGAATAGACAATGCATCGATTTAGCTTTACATATTACTTTTATTACTTTTACTTTAGCAAGGTGAAGGCAGGAGTTTGTATGTAAAGCATTCAAAACAGAATTTGTAAGTGAATAAATGATATAAAGTCCTGCCGTACAAACGGTGGGACTTTTTTCGTAAATAGCAGTAGAGCAAAAACAGAGAAAGATGAAAAAGAAAGTAGCCATACAAGGTATAGCGGGTTGTTTTCACGACATCGCAGCCCGGAATTATTACGAGGGAGAAGAGATTGAGATCATTCCATGCATCACCTTCCCGGATGTGATAGCGGCTGTTAAGCGAGACCCCTCTGTTGTCGGAATGATGGCCATCGAAAATACGATCGCCGGCAGTTTGCTGCAGAATCACGAGCTGATTCGTGAGAGCGGACTAAAGGTGACGGGCGAATACAAGTTACGCATCTCCCATTCCTTGGTTGCCCTGCCAGGCTCCTCGATCCACAACATCACTGAGGTCAACTCCCACCCGATTGCCTTGATGCAATGCATGGAATTCCTCAATACGCTCCCCAACGCCAAAGTGGTGGAGAAAGAGGATACCGCATTGAGTGCCAAATGGATCGCTGATAACAAGCTCGAAGGCCATGCTGCCATCTGCGGCAAACTGGCAGCAGAGATCTACGGCATGGAGGTCTTGGCAGAGGGCATCGAGACCAACAAACGCAACTTCACCCGTTTCCTGTCCATCGCCGACCGTTGGGTAGCCGACGAAATCATGCGTGGAGTCGATAAGAACAAGTCATCGCTGGTGTTCGCCGTGCCCCACAGCTCAGGCAGTCTCTCTAAAGTGTTGGCCGTGCTCTCTTTCTACGACATGAACCTCACCAAGATCCAATCCCTGCCCATCATCGGTCGCGAGTGGGAATACCTCTTCTATGTCGATCTGACATTCACCGATTTCGCACGCTACCAAAAGGCATTGGATGCGATTCTTCCATTGACAAAAGACTTAAAAATATTAGGCGAATATGCAGAAGGAAAACAAAGTGTGTAAGATTACACCCGCTGACCGTGTAGGCAGCATTCAGGAATACTACTTCTCCAAGAAATTGAAAGAGGTAGCCGAGATGAACGCTCAAGGCAAGAACGTCATCAGCTTAGGCATTGGCAGCCCCGACCTCCCTCCTTCCGAGGAGACCATCGAGACCCTATGTGAACATGCGCACCAAGCGAATGAGCATGGCTATCAACCCCATATCGGTATCCCCGAGTTGCGTCAAGGATTCGCTGACTGGTATCGGACGTGGTACGGTGTGGAGCTGGATCCGAAGTCGGAGATCCAACCGTTGATTGGCTCCAAAGAGGGTATCCTGCATATCTCGCTTGCCTTCTTGAACCCTGGCGATGGCGTGCTGATCCCCAATCCGGGTTATCCCACCTATAGTTCTGTCAGCAAATTAGTAGGTGCCAAACTGATCTACTACGATCTGTTGGAAGACAAAGGCTGGCAGCCTGACTTCGATGCCTTGGAACAGATGGATCTGAGCGGCGTGAAGATGATGTGGACCAACTACCCCAACATGCCGACCGGAGGCAACGCCACTCCTGAGCTTTATGAGCGCATCGTGGATTTCGGTCGCCGACATGGCATCTTGATCTGCAACGATAACCCCTACAGCTTTATCCTCAACGAACATCCGCTGAGCATCTTAGCCGTTCCGGGTGCGAAGGAGACCTGCATCGAGCTGAACTCCATGAGCAAAGCGCATAACATGCCAGGCTGGCGTATGGCTATGCTCGCCTCCAACGCCCAGTTCGTGCAATGGATCTTGAAGGTGAACAGCAACATTGAGTCAGGCCAATTCAAGCCGATGCAGTATGCAGCCGCCAAGGCTTTGCAAGCAGATAAGAGCTGGTATGACGGCATGAATCGGGTCTATCGCAGTCGCCGAGACCTGGCTGGCCAGATCATGGAGGCTTTGGGTTGCACCTACGATGAGCAACAGGTCGGCATGTTCCTCTGGGGACGCATTCCCGACTCCGCCGAGAGCGCAGAGGCCATTGCCAACAAGGTGCTCTATGAGGCACGGGTATTTCTCACGCCGGGATTCATCTTCGGTAGCCGAGGCGAACGCTACATCCGCATCTCCCTCTGTTGTAAGAGCAAGGCCCTGCAGGAGGCATTGAATCGAATAAAAACATTGAACAAATAATACAACAAATAAAAAATCAACAATATGGAAATGAAAATTGAACCGTTAGCGTTGCCGGGTATCGACACCCAGCGTCCGATTGTTATCGCCGGACCGTGCAGTGCAGAGTCAGAAGAGCAAGTGATGGAAACAGCCAAAGGTTTGGCAGAGAAAGGCGTGAAAATCTTCCGTGCAGGTATCTGGAAACCCCGTACGAAACCAGGAGGATTCGAGGGCATCGGCACATTAGGCTTGCCTTGGCTGAAACGAGTAAAACAGGAAACAGGTATGCTGGTCGCTACGGAGGTAGCTACGAAGGATCATGTCTTTGAGGCCCTGAAAGCAGGCATCGACATCCTGTGGATTGGTGCGCGCACCACGGTGAACCCCTTCGCCGTGCAGGAGATCGCTGACGCTTTGAAGGGTGTAGATGTACCGGTATTGATCAAGAATCCGGTCAGCCCCGACCTGGAATTGTGGATTGGTGCTTTCCAGCGACTCTATGGCGCAGGCATCCATCGTTTGGGTGCGATCCATCGAGGATTTAGCTCTGACGATAAGAAAATCTACCGCAACCTCCCGCTCTGGCACATCCCCATCGAGTTGCGTCGCCGTTTGCCGGAGTTGCCTATCTTCTGTGACCCCAGCCATATCGGTGGTAAGCGTGAGTTGGTAGCTCCCCTCTGCCAGCAGGCAATGGACTTGAGCTTCGACGGCTTGATCGTAGAGTCGCACTGCAACCCCGATTGCGCATGGAGCGACGCCGCACAGCAGGTAACGCCCGACGTGCTCGACTATGTCTTGAATCTCCTGGTGATCCGTGATAGCTCACAGACAACGGAGAACTTGACAGCCCTGCGTCGCCAGATCGACGGCATCGACGAGCAGCTCCTCACGCTGCTGGCCAAACGTATGCGCATATCCAGAGAGATCGGTGTTTATAAGAAAGAGCACAACATGCCGATCCTTCAGTCCCCGCGCTACAGCGAGATCCTGGAGAAACGCTCCAGCATGGGCTCACAGATGGATCTGAACCCGGACTTCGTGAAGGAGGTCTTGAAGAGCATCCACGAGGAGTCTGTCCGTCAGCAGATGATTGTCATGAACGAGGAACAAAAGTAAGCAAGCACCGATGAAGATATTGATTTTAGGCGCAGGCAAAATGGGTTCGTTCTTCACCGACCTCCTCAGTTTCGACCATGAGGTGGCCGTCTTGGAGAGCGATCCCAAGCGGATGCGCTTCATCTACAATGCCCTCCGCTTGCAAAAGCCGGAGGAGGTGGCTGAGTTCAAACCGGAATTGGTCATTAACTGCGTGACGTTGAGCTACACGATTGAGGCCTTCAAGTCAGTGATCCCCTACCTACCCGAGACCTGTATTCTGTCGGACATTGCCTCGGTGAAGACCCACTTGAAGGAGTTCTATGAGGAGAGCGGCTTCCGTTACGTCTCCACCCACCCGATGTTCGGTCCTACCTTTGCCAACCTCGGCCAGTTGGAGAACGAGAACACAATCATCATCTCTGAAGGTGACCATCTCGGCAAGATCTTCTTCAAGGATGTCTATGCCAACTTGCGGTTGCACATCTGCGAATACACCTTCGAGGAGCACGACCAAGTGGTGGCCTACTCTTTGGGTATTCCTTTCGCCTCAACGATGGTCTTCGCAGCCACGATGAAACATCAAGATGCCCCGGGTACCACCTTCAAGCGTCACATGAGCATCGCCCGCGGCCTGCTCTCTGAGGATGACTACCTTTTGACAGAGATCCTCTTCAACCCGCGCACACCGCATCAGATCGAGCGCATTCAAGAGGAATTAGCGATCTTGCAAGAGATTATCAAGGAGAAGGATTCCGCCAAGATGAAAGAATATCTGACGAAGATTCGCAAGCATATCGAGTGATCGAGATGCTATTGTTGATCCTTTCAGAAATACAGGAGGCTGTGTCGTAATGACTATTTATGGCACAGCCTTTATGTTACACTATATGATACACATATAGGAAATCCCAGTCTCATGGCCTCACAATTTTCTGTCCTTTGATAACATAAATACCCTTAGGCAATGACTTGTAAGCCTCATTCAGTGTGGTCTGCCGGAAAAATAAGCGCCCGTCCAGACTGTATATGTCGTGTCTTTGTTCAGCGGGGGACTCACGAAACAACTCCTCCACTCCAGTGGGAACAAAACTACTTAGCAGAGAGATAGCCTTCAGTACAAAATAGATGCCCGTATCTTTGTGGCCTCCTTCGCTACTGTCATCCACATCAAAGGCTTCATAACCGTTGGCAAGCAAGTGGGTCGCCATGTGCTCCAGATTGATGAAGGGCACTACCTCGTCGTTCCTCGCATGCACAAAGGTAATACGGCCTGTTTTCTCAGGTTTCCAAGAGTCATAAACGAGCGAATTCTGTTTCAGATAATAGACGATTTCCTTCATCACGGCACTTTTCTCATCGAAGAAGGAGGGCTTCACCCATTGATCCAGCGGCAATTCTCGGTCGTCAGCATGCCCATACCGCTCATATATGAAAGTATTGATATAGCCTTCATTATGTCGCTTGGAGTCGAACAGTTCAGGAAAACACGCTACCAAATCGTCTGAAAAGATGTCTTCATTCTTGACCTTGTACCCTCCCGCATCGATCATGCTGCTTAGAATAAGCGCCAAAGCCGCAGGGTTCGGCGACTGATTATCCAAGACCAGTTGTTGATAGTGCGCATACAGGTCATACGGGCCTCCACCGATGATGCAATAGTCTATCTTAGGCAGTTCATCGCTACGATACTCTTCAGCCACCAGTCGGTTTACCCACATTCCTGAGTGTCCACCCTGTGAATAGCCTATATTGACCGTCACATCGCCCCAGGTGTAGCCCTCTTTTTCCAACAGTTTCCGACCAGCCAGAAAGGCATCTATGTTTATCCGTGCCGTGGCCCTACCCTGTAAATACTTTTGGTTGCGTTCCACATCAATCCCGAATCCAAAACCATCTGACTCGATCAGTATATAGTTTGTACTCGCAAGCGCACCTTCTAATGTCAACACGCTCGACACATGTGTGGGGCATTGGTCGTCTGCCGTGATCGTGAAGTGATTAATCAAGCCGCATCCCTTGGCCTTAACCTTTCTGTCATGCACATTGGCAGACAAAAAGATAGCTGCAGACAGCACGATCGGACTTACCTCATCTACATCGACAGTCTCATAGTTGAAATCATACCGCCAGAAGCCTCCACAATCCGTACGGTTGACGATTCCAATAGTCGGCTCAATGGTTTGGGCCACGACAACGGTTGAAATCAACCCAAACACCACATACAATAACACTGACCTAACTTGCATAATTCCAGGTATTTTTCACGTTTATAAACCTATCTTTTTCATTCTAAAGATAACGGAATATGCATAGCGCATCAATCGCGGACGATTGTACCGTTGCAACAGTACCAATAGGAGATCGCAGGTAGCCGCTCCGATAGAAGTCAGTACAAAAACAGGCAACGCACCAAACCAATGCGAAAAAGCAATAGGAACAAAACTCAGCGGAATAATCACCTCATGCACCACCTCCGCCTGGCACATCACCCCCAACACTTCCGAAGGAGTATGTTTGCTTAAATCAAAAAGCTCAGGCGCATAGGTCGGTACCCAGACCTTCCATTGGCGAATCTTCAACCAGCGGAAAAATCGAGCCTCGAAGCGTCGTTCTCTAAACCATGAGTTATGGGGATTTGCCTGATTGTGCATCACAAGCGTCACTACGATAGAGACCAATGCCCGCATCAGTAAGTGATAGGCGATCGTCCCAAATGTAATGGCCAACAAAAGAAAGATCAGTCCATCCACCCGTGCCGCCCACACTGCTAACCCAATAGCCAGCACTGTGAACAACACTGTGCTTCCGCAGAACAACACACGAGCCGAAAGAAAAGATCGAGGGGTATCAGGCACACCCTGCCTCAAGCGACAATCATCCATCTCAACATGTTTCCATATCTGTTCCATAAAACCACACAAGTCACCAATAAAACATGAAAAATCCCACCGTTGAAGGACGATGGGACGGGACCTGATGTTTTCACAACGGAATAATCCTTATTGTGATTTGCTAGAAATTACTGCAAAGATAGCCATTGTTTCTAAATCAACATGACAAAAATCACTACATTTGCCAAAAAATATTTCTTTAATAGGACTACCATGGATGAAAAATACATTTTAGGTCTCGACCTGGGCACAAACAGCATCGGTTGGGCTGTCATCAAACAAATCATGCAGGAGAATGGTATAAGTTCGCTGAGCGGCATCATCGATGCAGGAAGCCGAATTATTCCTATGGATGCGGCCATGCAAAGTGATTTTGCCAAAGGCAATTCCATTTCTCAAACCGCTGACCGTACACGCTACCGTGGGGTTAGACGTTTGCGAGAACGACAACTTTTAAGACGTGAACGTTTGCATCGAGTGCTTGATATAATGGGATTTCTACCTCTCCATTATCAAAACGCACTCACCCGATATGGTAAGTTCAAAGAGCAAACAGAATGCCTATTGCCTTGGACAAAAGACGCATTAGGAAATGCGATTTTCCTCTTCAAAAACAGCTATGAGGAGATGTTGCGCCTCTTTTGGCAAGCTCATCCCGAACTCATGCAGCAACAATTAAAAGTTCCCTATGATTGGACGATATATTATTTACGTAAAAAAGCCTTGACTGAAGCGATCACAGGACAAGAGTTAGCTTGGATATTGCTTCACTTCAATCAGAAACGAGGATACTACCAAACACGAGGAGAGGAACAAGAAGAAGACAAAAGCAAAAAAGAGGAATATTATGCCTTAAAAGTGATAGATATACAGGATAGTGGCGACAAGAAAGGAAAAGATATTTGGTGGAATGTGCTTTTGGAAAACGGAATGGTGTATCGTCGCCCATCTAAAGAGAAACCCGATTGGATCGGAAAAATCAAGGAATTTATTGTCACCACACAACTTAATCCTGACGGTACTCCAAAAGCAGATGCCAAAGGAGAGATCAAACAATCTTTCCGCATGCCGAATGAGAATGACTGGAGTCTTGTCAAAATCAAGACACAAGCCGACATACAGCAATCACACCTAACCGTAGGAACATATATCTTCCAAGCGTTGCTTGCCAATCCGAAACAAAAAATCAAAGGGAAGCTGGTGCGCACCATCGAGCGTGACTTCTATAAAGAGGAACTTCGACAAATACTCGAAGCACAGAAACAATTCATTCCTCAATTGAACGATCGGGAGCTTTATACCCGTTGCATACAGGAGCTCTATCCACAAAATGAAGCCTACCGCTCATCCATTGCGAATCGAGACTTCACCTATCTATTGATGGATGATATTCTTTTTTATCAACGTCCGTTGAAGAGCAAGAAATCATTGATCAGCGAATGCCCCTACGAACGGCACGCTTTTATCAATGAACAAGGAGAGCCAGCCACCAAAGCATTGAAATGCATAGCCAAGTCACATCCGCTCTATCAAGAGTTCCGTCTTTGGCAATGGATTTATAACCTGCGTATCTTCAAATCACAGAGGGATGCGCAGGGCCGTGCACTCGATGATGTGGATGTCACTGAGCAATTCCTGCCAGACGAAGAATCAAAAGCAATCCTATTCGACTACCTCAACAATTTATCCACAATCACTCAGAAAGAGCTCTTTGAAAAATATTTCAAGTTGAAAAAGCCCGCAGGGAAGAATGCCGAGCTCCCCTACAGGTGGAACTATGTGCAAGACAAAGCTTATCCATGCAACACGACACGTGGTGATATCCGTAGCAGACTGCTCAAGAAGGGCATTGACAGCACATTCCTTACCGGCTCTATCGAGCAACATCTTTGGGAAATACTGTTTAGCGTGAGCGACCGGCAAGAGTTACGCAAAGCATTGGCCAAGTTCGCAATGCGCTACCAGTTAGATGAAGCTTTTGTCGAAGCGATGGCCAAGTTTCCTCCTTTTGAGCCAGACTATGGAGCCTATTCAGCCAAGGCCATTAAAAAGCTATTGCCCTTGATGCGCATGGGACACCATTGGCATTCAGAAGACATAGATGAGGCTACCCAACAACGCATGCAGAAAATCATCGACGGAGAGGTAGATGAAGGCATACGCCAACGGGTAAGAGAGAAGGCGATCCATCTCTCTTCCATCGAGCAATGCCATGGCCTTCCACTGTGGTTGGCTTGCTATTTGGTTTATGACCGGCATAGTGAAGCGAGCGACACGAACAAATGGAACAATCCGGCTGATATAGATCACTATCTGCAACAATTCCGTCAGCACTCACTGCGAAATCCGATTGTGGAACAGATTATCATGGAAACCTTACGCACGGTTAGGGATATTTGGACCAAAGTGGGGCATATTGATGAGATTCACATTGAGATGGGCCGTGAATTAAAGAACCCAGCCGACAAAAGAGCAAAGATGACAGAGCGGGCGCTGCAAAATGAAAACGCAAACCTCCGCATCAAAGCCTTATTAACCGAGTTCATGAATCCAGCATTTGAGATTGAGAACGTGCGTCCATTCTCTCCCAGTCAACAAGAACTACTGCGCATTTACGAAGACACCGCCTTGAATAGCGTAGAAACATTGGAAGAGGACATCGCTGATATCATTAAGAAATTCGCTCAGGCAGACGTGGCTAAACGGCCAACACATTCCGAAGTGATGCGTTACAAGCTATGGCTCGAACAGCATTACTTGTCTCCTTATACCGGGCAGCCTATCCCCTTGTCCAGACTCTTCACGACTGATTATGAGATAGAACATGTTATCCCGCAATCACGCTACTTTGATGATTCGCTATCCAACAAGGTCATTTGTGAAGCAGCGGTCAACAAGTTGAAAGATAATGCACTTGGCTATGAGTTTATTAAACAGCATCATGGCCAAATGGTACCGATAGGCGGAGGTCGCACTGTCCCAATTTTAGAGACTGACAGCTATTGTCACCTCGTGGAGCAGACCTACAAGAACAATCGTGCCAAGATGAAGAAGTTGCTCATGGAAGATATACCCGCTGAATTCATTGAACGGCAACTCAATGACAGCCGCTATATCAGTAAACTGGTGAAGGGGCTACTTTCCAACATCGTGAGAGAACCTGATGAGCAAGAAGCCACTTCCAAGCATGTCATTGTCTGCACAGGTAGCGTAACTGATCGTCTAAAACAGGACTGGGGGATTCATGACGTGTGGAATCACCTCATCCTGCCTCGTTTCGAACGCATGAATGCATTGACTGGGACAACCATGTTTACCACCCTAAGTGCGGCTGGACATTGCATTCCCGACATGCCTTTAGCGTTGCAAAAAGGATTCAACAAAAAGCGTATCGACCATCGTCATCACGCCATGGATGCGATTGTCATTGCTTGCACCACCCGCGATCATGTCAATTTACTGAGTAACGAAGCAGCTTCACCCAAGAGTAACCAAAATCGCCATCAACTCTCGCACAAGTTACGTAGATACGAAGAGGTTACTACTATCCAAAATGGACAACCTAAGAAACTAATGGTTGCCAAGGAGTTTGTAATGCCTTGGCCATCCTTCCCCGAAGATGTAGCAAAAGCACTGGGCGATATTATTATTAGCTTCAAACAAAACCTAAGGGTCATTAATAAAACGTCCAACCATGCTTTACGTTTTGTAGAAGGCAAGAAAAAGCCTATAGCGCAAACAATGGGCGATAGTTGGGCTATTCGTAAGTCGATGCATAAAGAAACGGTTTTCGGCGAGGTCAATCTGCGTAGGATAAAGACAGTGGCATTAAAAGAGGCCCTACTTCAACCTCAGCGAATCGTGGATCGTGACCTAAAAGAAAAAATCAAGGCTATGCTGGCCTTAGGCTATAACGAGAAACAAATGAAAGCCTACTTCGCAGAAAATGCCGATGCTTGGCAAGATGTAAACTTGAAGAAGATTGAGGTCTATTATTTCACGAAAGAGACTTCTGATCGCTATTTTGCGACTCGAAAGGCCATTGATACCTCCTTTACAAAGGATTTCATTCAAACAAAAATTACGGACACCGGCATTCAACAAATCTTGCTGCGCCATTTGGAGCGATACGACAATAACGCCGAATTGGCCTTCTCGCCCGATGGTATTGACGAGATGAACCGAAATATCCGAGAACTGAACAAGGGGCATAACCATCAGCCTATTTTCTCTGTCAGAGTGTACGAGAAAGCGGATAAGTTCACGGTTGGACAAACCGGAAACAAATCCAAGAAATTCGTGGAGGCCGCCAAAGGGACCAATCTATTCTTTGCGGTCTATGAAACGACTATCGAAGATAAAAAAACAGGCAAAACGGAAAAGAAACGTAGCTTCCGCACCATTCCTTTGCATGAAGCCATCTCGAAGATGAAACAGGGTTTGCCACTCGACGAGCAAGCACTCTTTATCCTTTCGCCCAATGATTTGGTGTATCTACCAACGGAGGAGGAGAGTAAGAATGGAGAAATTCAAGAACCTCTGAATATGAATAGAATCTATAAATTAGTTGATATTAGTGGAATAACAGCAAATTTTGTTCCATATTCAGTTGCCTCCATCATTTTCTCCGTGCAAAAAGAAGATTCCCGGCTATATAACAACATTCAAAATGAATTAGGTATTGGAAGTCCTCAATCTAAGAATCAAAAATCTATCACTGGTGAAATAATCAAAGATACCTGTATTCCTCTAAAAGTCGATCGATTAGGTAACATTATTCACATAGGAGTATAACGTTATGATTAAGAAGACCTTGTATTTTGGTAATCCCGCCTATCTGTCGCTCCGTATGGGACAATTAGTCATCAAGCTGCCTGAAGTAGAGAAAGCAACTTCACTTCCAGAAAGTATGAAAGTACAATCGGTGGTGACCCGTCCTATTGAAGACATCGGCATCGTGGTGCTTGACAACAAACAGATCACCATCACGCAAGGTCTTCTTGAAGCATTACTTGAAAACAATTGTGCCGTAATCACTTGCGACAGCCACTGTATGCCCGTGGGATTGATGCTTCCGCTATGTGGCAACAGCATCCAAAGCGAGCGATTCCAAGACCAAATTTCCGCCTCCCTTCCTTTGCGTAAACAGCTTTGGCAACAAACGGTCAAAGCTAAAATCGACAATCAAGCCAAAGTACTTTTTCATTGTACACATGCGGAAATAGGCTGTATGCAGAAGTGGAGCAACGACGTGAAAAGTGGAGATACCGACAACATGGAAGCACGGGCAGCCGCCTATTACTGGCGTAATCTGTTTGCTTCGCAACCCGGCTTGGAGCATTTCTCTCGCTATCGAGAAGGCACCGAACCCAACAACCTGCTCAACTATGGGTATGCGATCTTACGAGCTGTAGTTGCCAGGGCTTTGGTTTGCAGCGGAATGCTTCCCACATTAGGCATTCATCATCATAATCGCTACAATGCCTATTGCTTAGCGGATGACATCATGGAGCCCTATCGGCCCTATGTAGATGAAATAGTCTATCAAATCGTCAACGAAAGGGGAGTAGATAGTCTTCAACTGACCAAAGAGTTAAAAGCTCGCTTGCTATCCATACCTACGATTGAAATTGTGATTGAGGGTAAGCGAAGCCCACTCATGGTAGGCGTTTCACAAACCACTGCCTCACTCTATAAATGTTTCAGTGGGGAATTACGACGCATTGCCTATCCAGAGTATGCTGTCCCACAGTAAAAAAGATTCTTCAATGGATAGATTTAGTGAGTATCGAATCATGTGGGTACTTGTATTCTTTGATCTACCAACAGAGACTAAGAAAGACAAACGGGAGTATGCGCTCTTTCGAAAACGGCTGCAAATGGATGGATTCAGTATGTTTCAGTTTTCCATCTATGTGCGGCATTGTGCCAGCATGGATAATGCCGTTGTACACATCAAACGGGTCAAAAGCTTTCTGCCCAAGTTCGGGCATGTGGCTGTGATGTGCATAACCGACAAACAATTTGCCAACATTGAGGTATTTCACGGAACCAAGGAGGTAAAAGGTCCTTCACAGCCTACACAATTGGAACTTTTTTGATCAGATTTTTAATCCTAATTTCCATTATAAACAACAGGATATTAGCTAAATACCAATATCCTGTTGTTAATCACCTTTCAAAGGTAAGAATTTCTAAGCAAATCACAACAGTAACGTATTGACTATGATAGCGTCCTTGTTGTTAATCACCTTTCAAAGGTAAGAATTTCTAAGCAAATCACAACGTGAGTTCCATAATCTTCGCTACATCTTTTGTTGTTAATCACCTTTCAAAGGTAAGAATTTCTAAGCAAATCACAACGTACCTTTGCAGTGAACTAATAAATATAGTGTTGTTAATCACCTTTCAAAGGTAAGAATTTCTAAGCAAATCACAACTGCGCATACCTCTAAATCCGCCACGGAAGTGTTGTTAATCACCTTTCAAAGGTAAGAATTTCTAAGCAAATCACAACGGTAGTGGCGTATTT
>OBLI01001298.1_pt1 | contig 24778 bp, 18 predicted proteins | sample 1519701 | NCBI WGS metagenome assembly OBLI01 (sample SAMEA3663005, study PRJEB22513) | pig gut metagenome | biome: pig gut; feature: pig-associated habitat; material: faeces | place: France | collected 2012
GCGTTAGCGGTCGCTTCCAATAAATACCAGGCGGCGACGGAGAAATTAGTGGCGTATTACTTCCCCGCCATCTCCTTCGTGAAAATCTTGGGGCAGCGTGAGGGGATCCCGACGAAGCCGGATCCCAGTATCGTGAATGAGATCGTGGCCGCAGCCGGTGTGGCGAAGTCCGATGTCTTGTATGTCGGCGATTCCAATGTGGATATGCAGACCGCACAGAATGGGGGTGTGGATGCCTGCGGCGTTACCTGGGGTTTTCGTCCGAAGGAGGAGTTAGCCGCCTATCATCCTGCCCTCTTGGCGGAACGGCCGGAAGAGATTGCGGAGTGGGTATTGCAAAAATAGCCCGGGGGATTGCCCCAGGCTATTCGCTTACTGGGCTTTCAGCCCTCTTTGATGCGTCCTTTTACTTCACCTTATAAGCCATCAGCGCAAAACCGTGACGGATATAGAGCACGCCGTTTACGATGACGGGGTGTGCCCAGTGCGGACCTACGCCCTTGGTGATGCGGAACTCGCTCACGATGTCGAACTTGGTGGGATCGGGTTTGACTAAGGCAACCGCACCACGACGCTCGTCATAGCAATAGAGCATTCCGTCAGCAGCGATGATCGAACCTTTGCCCTTGCCACCTGCCCAAGCGGTCTCATAACCAGCCTTACCGGTGTTCCAGTCGATGGCACACCAGTTGCCTTGGTTGTTGTTAATCCAGTTAGAGCCATAGATGGTTCCGTTTACCTCTACATAACCACCATGGTGCGTGTCGAGCACATCCGTGCGCCATACTACAGAGACACTCTTCAGATCGTCAGCCAGTTGCAGCATTACACCGTTGATGTTGTAGCCGTGGCAGAAGAAGAGTTTGCCATCCTTGAATATCGGTGTGTTGGGGGCGATGTTCGGCCACTTGGCATCCCGATCGGAGGGTCCCCACTCTCCGAATGACCATTCAATCTCGCCACTCTCCGGGTTCACGCCAAAGATGTGCTTGGCTGTAGAGCCGGCAATCTGCCGTTTCCCTTTGTAGTTGATCAGCAGCGGAGAGACATAGGCGCCGATATCGCCGAATGATGTTGTCTTCCAGATCAGCTCACCATTCTCCTTGTTGAGGGCTACCATCGTGGTTTGGTCACCAGCCGGGGTGTAGATCACCTTGTTGTCGAAGGCCAACGGGCACTCGGAGGTTCCCCAATTACCGGTCTTGCGGCCATACACCTTGCCGGCCTCCACTTTCCAAACAATCTTGCCATCCTGGATGTTGAGGCAAACCACATCGCCTGAACCACTGATCACATAGGCCTTATCGCCGTCGATGGCAGGCGTGGTACGAGTCTCAGGATAGGTATCGTTCCACGGTGCGCTGTAAGCCGTTTGATAAACTTTCTTGCCGTCGAGCGTGTAGGCGGAGAAGATCTCCTGCGTCTCGTCCTCATTCATACCGGTGATGTAGAGGCGATCGCCTACGATCACGGGGCTGGAGTAACCCTTGCCGGCATCCATGGTTTCCCACAACAGTTGCGGGCCCTCTGCCGGCCACTCTTTCAAGAGACCACTCTCCGGATAGACACCGTTACGCTCCGGACCGCGCCAACCATAAGGCGTTTGTGCCGAAGCTGTTCCACACAAGATGCAGGCGAAGGCTACGCTTAACCCTCCTGCTTTCAAGATGTTCCAATAATTCTTCATACTAAACTCTGTTTATGTGATTTCTAATTTGATTCTTTATTTGTTAGCGATAGATAGAGTTGCTCCAGTTGTTGTGCGAGGGCAACTTCGCTGTAACGACTTTCGGACAGGTGCAGCGCTTCCGCTCGGCATTGCGCCATGCGTTGTGGATCGGTCAGTAATTGTGCCAAGGCTGCGGCCAACTCTGTAGGCTCGTTGGGGCTATATAGTACCCCTGCCTCGCCTACGATCTCTGGGAAAGAGCCGGTGGCGGGTTCTACGACAGGGCGACCGGCGGCAAATGCCTCGCAAAGGTACAAGCCGACTCCCTCCTCAAAACGTAGGGGTACGGAGAGTAGGCTGATCTGTTGGTAGAAGCGGGCGTGCTCCTCCATCTTGTAGCTCTCCTCGATGACTACATCGGTTGCGTAGGGAGCCAACCGTTGGCGCATCTGTTTCAAGAAGGGCTTGTCGGTAGCCGTGAAGCCGCCACCGATGCGAAGGCGCAAACCTGGGATGGTGCCTTGCTGTTTCAATAGCACGAAGGCATCCACCAAGATGTCCAATCCGTTTGCTTCGTTCATGCGGTAGAAGAAGCCGATGGTGGGCTGTTCGGGATAGCTATCGCAGCGGTATTTCGCCCGCTCCACACCGGGATAGATCACCTTCACCGCTTTCAGTTGAGGCAGTCGCTCCGTAATGAGCGATTGATAGAAGTGACTGGTGGTCAGTAGTGCATCCACGTGGCGGCTGTTTGCTACAATGCCTTGCCATGCCTCTGCCGCGTGGTTCGCTTTCAAGCTGTCGAGCCACACCTCCTCATCTTGCAGGGAGCAAACAATTGGTAGATCCACCGCTTGCTTGATCTCTTTGGCAATGGCGATCAACAGGCTACTCGATAGGTGGATCACGTCAGGACATTCCCGCTCCTTGACCCAGTCGATCAGTTGCTTTACCATGTCTTGAAACGCCGTGTCCTCGCCTGTGATCATGGCTAACGTCATCTGCTCCATACCCTCTGCGGAGGTGGAGCCGGAGAGTGAGGAGGCCATGTTGAGCAACCCCTCAGAGGCGGTGAGTCGCTTCAGCCAGTTGGGCATGTGTCGCCCAGGGAAGAGCTTCTGTGCTGCATAGAAGGTGGTGGCGGGGAAGAAGAGTGGAGTATCAGCCTGGAAGGTGCGGTGACGCAGCGGCAGGTAGAGCGGCATGATGATCACCTCATGCCCCGACTTGCGCAGGGCCGTAGCTTGCAAGTTGTCGCGGAAACAGTTGCCGCAATAGAAGGAGTCGCCCGACCCGGGCACAATAAACAAGATCTTCATATCCGATTCGTTTTTGATTCATTGACTTCATGGCGCACATAGCGCTTGACAAATCCTAAGACGCAGCCGATGAACAGCAGCAAGAACCCACCGGCCATTAGCCAAAGGGCGATTCCGGCATGGGGGAAGTTCACGCCTACACTCACCAGCGCCCCCACGCTGCCGGCAACCAACGCATAGAGAGGCACGATGCGGTTTTCCCGATAGAGTAACGTCTCGATCCAGCGGTCAGTGAAACCTAACATCCGATAGAGCAGGATCTCCTCCCTCCGCATCGCCAAGTTCTTGCGAATGACAATGATAAAGCTGAAGATACCGATCAATAGGCCCAATCCGCCCAAGGTCATGAAGATGCTAAGGTAGGTGTCGGTCACCTCATTGAACTGACGCAGGCGATCGTTGGTGGTGGTGACACGTATGCCGTACTCATGCAGGGCCTGTTCGATAAGCTGTTTGGCAACTTTCGTTTCCTCCTCAGGTGTCTTGACCAAGAATAGCGTGCTTCCGCTGGTCTCCGGCCAGATCTCACTGAAGAGGGTACGATCCATCAAGAGGTTGCCTTGCAAAATGGAGTTGGAGAGCGTGCCGATCAGCCGGATCGCCACGGACTCACCTCGGTCATTGGGGTAATAGAGTGTGTCGCCCACCTGCCCCATCAGTCCCCAAGTGAGGACGGTCTCATCCACCAAGGCGGGATAGACCTCCCCCTCTTTGCGACAAAGGCGGTCGAAGGTGGCTGCCCGCTCTTCCGGATAGAGCGATTGCTCGATCTGGAAAGCACTCTCACGCAAGGCATCAATCGGGAAGCCTACGGCGGTAGGCTGCGTCACACGATTCAGGTTCAAGCAGCTGGCATCATCGGCTTGGTAACGTAAGCCTTGGCAAATCAAGGTCTCGGCAGGGAGATCGCTCAACGCCAATTTGCTGCGCCCCTCTGCCGTGGAGAGCTCTTGATAGAGCGGTACACGGCTTTCGCCCCACAAGGTGAACCCTCCTGTGCCTGTCTGTATCTGTTCATTATCGGCAAAGCCTTTGCGATTCAAGCCGACGGCAAATACGATGAACACACCAATTGCCAATGCCAAGTAGGCCCAAAGCGCCTGTTTCCGCTGGGCATGGAGTGTGGCCCACACCAAGGTGGATTGTCGCAACGGTTGGGTGGCTCTTTGTCGGCGACGTAAGACCTCGGCATAACCCCAGCAGGCCGCCATGCCGATCCATCCGGTCCCCAAGAGCATAAAGAGAGGAACCGATTGCCACCACAGGGCATTGAGTAGCGTAAGCCCTATCGTACCGATTGTCCAGATCAAGCTGAGTAGTTTCGCTTTCGTAGCGGAAGGAACGGTAGGGGTATCAGCGCGTGCAGGCTCTCGTAGAGCTTTCGACAAGCTCCAGCGAAGCAGTCCCAACGTGAGCACCAGGCTGCCCAAGGTTCCGCCAATGAGCGTAGAGGCTTGGGGATAGACACCAAAGCCGTCGGTTTGGGTTGCTCCTTGCCAGACATTGCCCAACAGCCACATCACCAAGGCGGTGTAGAGCAATCCTACGCCTATGCCTACAAGCGCGGAGACCGTTACTACCGGACTGGCCTCTTTCCAAAAGAGTGCTACCATCCGTTTGGGGGAGAAGCCTAAGGCCCGTAGCAGGGCAATCTCCTCCCGACGGCGATAGAGCATCTCTTTCAGCGGATTTAGCATCAAGAGCAGGGCTGACACCCAGATAAAGAAGCCCAATGCCAAGAAGAGTCCGGCGAAATCCACACCATTACGAGCGGCAAAAAGTCCAGCCTCTCGGGGATGGATCAGTTGTAGCCCGAACTGCTCCGGCTGTAAGTGGGAGAGGTCTGCTTTTTGCAACCGTAGCTGGGTCGCTACGCCATAAGCGTTCCCCCAGCGTTCAGTTACTGCCTCATAGGCAATCAGGGCTTTGGGGGTTGCTCGGTAGTGATTCCAATAGGCTTCTTCTTCATCGGTAATCCGCTCCATATCAATGGGCAGATCGCTGTCCCAGTCAGTACAACGTTCCACGTTGGCCAAGCCGGGGAAGTTGGCACTCAACGTGCTGTCTGCTTGCCACGTGCTCAGTGGCAGGATGCGCCCAACCACCAAAGGCAGTGTGTCGGTCTCTAATTGCTTCAGCTCCTTGGCGTGGAAATAGCTGATGCGTATCGTATCGCCTACACGGGCGTTCAATCGCTTTGCGCTGTAATCGGAGAGCCAGATCTCCTCTTTTCGCAAGCGTTGTCCGTCGTATTGATCGACAGCGGTCACGAAAGAATAGGGAATGGAGCGGTCGGCTCGATCGAGGCTATTCGCCAAGTAGGAGAAGAGCCGGTTAGCCGTGCTATCTCCCGCACAGAGTGTCTCGATGACCTCCTTTTGCAGGAAGATGCGGGAGGAGGAGATCTGTATCTCGCCGTTGATGCGTTGGGTTTGCAGGCCGGAGAGGGCCGGTTGCCACGCTTTCGCTACCTCCGATTCGTTCAGCAGCCGGTTGCTCATGAGTAGGTTGATGTGTCCCTCCACCCCTAATGTCTCAGCCAATTCCTGCCGATTGACAAACACATTGAAAGGAATCACCTGTTCGTTGCGCAGGTTGAGGTTACCTCCCTCTGCTGCGGACAGTGTGCCACCGGGGGTAAGGCGGAGGCTCGTGGTGTAGTTTTTAGAAACAAAGAGAGAGCCGGAGGGTACCATGCCTGCAGCTGGCAAACGAAGTACCAACTCATCGGCCGGCCCTAAGTCTAACTCCTTGGTCAAGGCTGGGTTGAGCAGGGCTCTCCCTTTCGGTAGATCTGTGCGATCCACGCCCCAAAGGGTAACCGGCACCAAGCGACCGTTGTACGAGACGAATCCCTCGCTTAACAGGACTCCTCGACTGCCTGTTTGAAAGGGCTCGGCTTGGAGCAATTGCTCCGAGAGGTAACCGTTGCGAGCGAAGAGCAGGGTCTCTGTATCGCCCAACCGGTCACTTACCCGTCGCTCTAAGGTGGTACGCACCGAATCGCCTACGACTAAGCTACCTACGATCACCGCTACCGTGATCAACGAGGCCAAAGCGATCAGCCGATAGAAGCGGGCGTAATAACGAATGTTCCGGTATGTGAGTCGCTGTTGGTTCACTGTATCACTCCTCCGATTAAGTTCAGTATGCGTTTGGCGTAGGCCGAGGTCTCATCGGAGTGTGTCACCATCAGGATGGTTGTGCCCAGTGTTTGGTTCAATTCCTTGAAGAGGGAGGCGATGTTTTGTGCGTTCTCCCGATCTAATTGTCCCGTGGGTTCATCGGCCAACAGCAAAAGTGGTTGGCGAATCAAGGCACGGCAGACCGCTACCCGACTGGCCTCGCCCCCGGAGAGGGTGGCGGGATAGGCATTGGCCAACCGTTCGATACGGGTGAGGCGCATCAACTCCTCTGCCCGTGCCTCCGCTGCTGCCTCCACCTGTGTGGCATCCGCTAACAGGGGAAGCAGGATGTTCTCTTTCACCGTGTAGGGGGCTAATAGTCGATGATCTTGAAAGACAAAACCAATCTGGCGGTTACGTACACTGGCCAAGTTGACTAATCCGTTTGTGATCTCTTGTCCATTCAGGAAATAGCGTCCGCTATCTGGAGGCAAGAGCGTACCTAAAATGGAAAGCAAGGTAGTCTTGCCGGAACCGGAAGCCCCTTTAATCGCTACGAAGTCTCCCTGTTCCACATGCAGGTTTACGCCTCGCAAGACATGGTTGAGGCGGTTGTCACCATCGTGAAAGCTTTTCTGTATAGCCACTAATTCGATTAATGCCATCTGTTTCGTTGTTTGTGGGCAGTTACCTGCCGTTTTCTATTTGCTTACTTGCCGTTTCTTTATGGATAAAAGGCCGTTTAACGATCGCTTAACCGGCGTTCTCTTGCTCTCCGAAGCAGAGCAGAGTGCCTTTAGCCGTTAAGATCAAGAAGCGTCCCTTGATAATCGCTGGAGAACCAATGATTTGTTCACCCGCATCATACTCCCATAGTAGTTCGCCCTCTTCGGCGTCGATGATGGAGATCAGTCCGCTCTTTGTGCAGACCAATACCTTATCGTCACAAACCAAGGGGGAGCTCTCGCCTGTATTCCCTTTCATCAAGTATTTCCAGTTGAGGCTGCCATCCAAGCGATTGAAGGCGTAAAGATAGCGATCTGCAGAGAGAATGAAAAGGGTTTTGTCAGTAATTGCCGGCACGGAGACGAACGAGGCACCGGCCTCACTGCCCTCCTGGATCTTACGCGTATGGGTGATCTTGCCCTTATCTAAGCTGAACTCGTAGATATTACCGGCATAGTCGCCTACATAGACATAGTCGCCCATGACCGCCGGGGAAGCTGGTACATAGGCCTCTAACTCCACGGAGTCGGTGGGTAATCCACTTTGGCAGTTGATGATGCGCAACCAAGCATCACAGCCGCCAAACAGGACATGCTTTTTCCAGAGTGCCACGGAACCATTCAGGTAGTAACCTGACTCGAAGCGATTGATCAGCTGACCGCTTTGATCGCCGATGCAATAGAGGTAATTGTCGTAACTACCTACGACGATCGCCTGTTGCCCCTCGAAGCTCACTCGGTTCGGTGAAGCGGAGATCTGCCCCTCCGTCTCGAAGTTCCAGAGGGTATCTTGCTGGGCCAACGAGATCGCACTCAACCAACCATCCAACCGACCGATGTAGAGCACGGAGTCGTGGATCATCGGAGTAGCCTCCACCTGCGTTTTGAGGTCGTAGCTAAAGGCCAAGTTGCCCGAAGCATCCACTCCTCGCACCAGGCCACGGCGGTCGCACCAATAGGTGGTGCCTTGATAGACAATGGGTGAAGAGACTGTGCGTACCTCGCTCTTGAAGCGCCACAACAGGATAGGCTTTTGGGGGAGCGCACGGGAAGTGTAGCCGCTCAGTCCGGCATCGCCTCGTGAGAGTGACCAATTCAGTCCGTTGCCGTTATCCGGTTCATCACTGTTGTCTGTGCAGCTGAAGCCTAACAGACAGAGCAGAGCGATTAATATGCCATATTTATTCATGTTCTGTTCCTCCTATTCAGTTAAAAAGAGCGCACCTGTCGGGCAGAGTGTGGCTAACCGCTCCGGTGCATTGGAGCGATTCTCCTCCGGGATGACCACCTGCATGATGAACCCACGGCGCTCAAAGGTGAAACCATTGTCACTGTTATAGACACAAAGTCCACAGCGGATGCACTTGGCTGGCTCATACCACAAGCGTCCGTTCACATGAATTTTCTCTTTGACGGGCAATGCGGAGGAGACCTCATAGCGGGGGCGTTTGATTCCGGCCTCCGTGGCGTATCGACGTAGTTTGCAATCGGTATGTCCGGGGCAGGCACAGTGTAGGCAGCGAGAAGGAGCATCGATCGTCTCCTTCAGCCACTCCTTCTCTTTCGGCGTGAAACGACCCAGCTTAGAAATAAACGACCTCTTATCTGCCGCATGGGGCGCCACCTCCGGCCGCAGGGGAAGGTCAGTTCGCTCCGCTAATGACTGAATGATTGCCCGTATCTGAACCGCTTTATCTACCGTACCTCTTCGGCAGGCCTTCTCGCAGGGGGCTTTGCAGTCCGCGCAGCCCAATTGATCGAGTGGGAAGGTGGCAGCTAAGAAACTACGGGCCTCCGCCAACCGACCGGCATCATAGAGCCAGAGCAGATGCTCTACGTCTAACCCCTTCGGACAGACAATCGAGCAGGGTGCTTCGCAATCGGCTCGGTGGTCGCTAAGCAGCAACTCTAATGAGAGTTGGCGCAACTTCAAGACCTCTTCGCTTTGGGTGTCGATCACCATTCCTTCAGTGGGTAGGGTGGAGCAGGAGGGGATCATCTGTCCGGTCTGCACATTCTTCACTACACACACCATGCAGGAGGATTTGTGCTTCGCTCCCTTGGCGTAGCACATGGAGGGCAGCTCAATGCCCGCTCGGCGAGCCACTTCGATCAAGGTCTCGCCCTCATGTACCTCAATCACTTGATTATTGATCGTTATTTGCATACTTCAAGACTTTAAAGCTACTTTTCGTATTGCGTTGTAACTGCACTCGTCGATGCATAAGCCACAGAGCACACACTTTTCGACCTCGATCTGGTGACGTGCATATGGCGTATAGGGAATGGCATCCGAAGGACAGGCCTTGGCGCACTTGGTACAGCCGACACACTCCTCCGTGATTTCCAACTTGACCATCTCTTTGCAGGTGCCTGTGCGACAGATACCCTTTACATGTTCTTCATATTCCTCCCGGAAGTATTTTAGCGTGGAGAGGACAGGGTTGGGAGCGGTCTTACCCAAACCACATAAGGCCATCTGCTTGATGCTGATTGCCAACTCCTCCAATTTGTCAATATCCTCCATGGAGCCTTTGCCGGTACAAAGTCGATCGAGTATGTCTAACATACGACGAATGCCGACCCGACAGAAGGTACACTTACCGCACGACTCTTGACAGGTGAACGAGAGGAAGTAGCGGGCTACATCCACCATACAGCTGCTCTCACTCAGCACTACCATACCGCCGGAACCCATGATAGCACCCATGCGGGTCAAGGCATCGAAGTCAACCGGAGCGTCGCACAGCTCTGCGGGGATGCAACCGCCGGAAGGACCACCTGTCTGCACTGCTTTCAGCTTCTCGCCACCCTCGACGCCACCACCAATATCTTCGATGATTTGGTTCAGCGTAGTACCCATGGGTACCTCGATCAATCCACCGTGGCAGACCTTTCCGGCCAAGGCGAAGACCTTCGTGCCGGGACTCTTCTCCGTACCGATCGTGCGGTAGGCCTCCGCTCCATGACGGATGATATAGGAGATTTGGCTCAATGTCTCGACGTTGTTGATCAGGGTCGGACAGCCAAACAGTCCTTCGATAGCCGGATAAGGCGGACGTTGCCGGGGGAATCCACGCTGTCCCTCAATGGAGGCGATCAAGGCTGTCTCCTCGCCACACACAAAGGCCCCTGCTCCCTCGAAGATCGTAATGTCGAAAGAAAAGTCGCTGCCAAACAGTTTCTCGCCGAGCAAACCCTTTTCCCGGCACAACTCGATCGCCTTGCGGGTACGGATGACAGCTTGGGGATATTCCGCACGAATGTAAAAGATACCTTTCCGTGCGCCTACGGCATAACCGGCGATGATCATACCCTCGATGACACGCAACGGATAGGACTCCAACAGGATGCGATCCATGAACGCACCGGGGTCACCCTCATCACCGTTGCAGATGACATATTTCTCCGCTTTGTCGGTAGCGGCTACCAAGCTCCATTTCCGTCCAGTAGGGAAACCTCCACCGCCACGTCCACGTAAGCCACTTTGCAAGATGGTGTCAATCACCGCTTGACGAGGCATTGTGGAGACCGCCTTCTCCAAAGCGGCAAACCCCTCATGAGCCATATATTCGTCGATGTCTAACGGCGAGATAAGACCATAGCCCTCCGTTGAGATGCGCTTTTGGCGGGAGAGGAACGTGTTGATTGTGCCGGTACGCTCCTGCTCGGATTTCCAGAGGATATTGTCCCAGGTCGTGTCCGTGTGGAACATATCCACTTGATTCAACAAGGCATTCTTCCAACGGCGTAGGCGGCTGGCCGGCTTGAAGTGGTGGAGCAGGATCTCCTTGATCTCTTCCGGCTTGACATTGGGATAGCGCTCGATCGAACCATTCGGCAGGGCTACGTCGATCAAGGGCACTTGATTGCAAGCCCCCACGCAAGAGACCGGTTTGATAGCCACTTTGATACCCAGTTCGTGGGAGGCATCAAGCACCGCTTGGTAAATCGCTGCCGTGCCACTCGCTTGGCAGCAGTTCTCCATGCCTAAACGCACCTCCCCGATTGGCGGTTCCTTGGCCTCATCAGCAGCCTGCGCCTCCTGCTCTTGCGCATACTGTTGAAACTCATCCAACACCTCTTTTACCCGCCCTGGTTGTACATGCCCGAAGATTTTCTCGTCAATCTGCACTACCGGAGCCAAGGCGCAACAGCCTAAACAGGCAATCTTCTCGATGGAGTATTGCTGATCGGCTGTGGTGATGGTCTCTTCATCCATATTTAACTCCCGGCGGAAGGCGTCATAGACGTTGTTTGCCCCCTTCACATGGCAGGCCGTACCGGTACATACCTTAATAATATGTCGTCCGTAAGGAATATGTCGGAACTGCGCATAGAAGGTGGAGACACTGATCATTTGTGCCCGGTCGATTTCCGTCCGCTCATACACCCGTTGCAGGGCATCGGAGGGTAGATAACTGAACTCTGCCTGCAACGCTTGCAGCAGCGGAATGATGACACGGCGGCTTGTGCCTACCCGTTCGATGATTGCGTCCACACGAGCGATCATCGCCTCCTTGGTCTGGAGTCCGTTCTGTTTACAATCTGCACAAGCCATATCAGTTCGCCGCTACACAATAAATACTCTCTTCGGTTCGCACCACGATCTTGCCATCGGTGAAGGCCGGGGTAGCCAACGTGCGCTCGCCCGTCTCAAAGGAGCTGATCAGGGAGAAATTCTCATCGGTGGAGAAGACAAACAGCTTGCCGCTATTGCTGAAGAGGTAGAGTTTCCCCTCCACGATCATCGGGGAGGAATAGAACTCCTCGTTCAGCTCATGCTCCTTCACCAAGGCACCACTCTTGGCATCATAAGCGGCCAAGACCCCATAGCTGGTCGCTAAATAGAGATGGCTCTTTGTCGCTACCGGACTGGACACCTCCGGCAGATACTCCGTGCTCTCCCACAGCACCTGTCCATCCGTGCCGTTGATCGCAATCAATTTGGCATATTCATTCGCTCCATAGATCACGCCATCCGCACTGGCCGGGCAGGAGCAGACCTCTCCACTCATGCAGTCCACCTGCCAGAGCTGCTCGCCGGAGGCAGGATCGTAGGCCGTCATCTGGGGATTGCCCATCAAGACCAACTGCGGTTTCTGATTGACATAGGCAATGATGGGGGAACTCCAGCAGATCTTGCCCGGACGCTTCTTGACCCAGCGTGTGTTGCCGGTAGCAACATCTAAGGCGAAAAGCTGCGGATCCTTGTTGTTGTCATATTGCACATAGAGCGTGTTCCCATAAATCAATAGGGAGGAGACAAAGCCATAATGGTTGTCAGGCACGCCCAGGTTCTTGGCCCATACCCGTTTGCCACTCATATCGGCACAGAGCAGGTCTCCGGTTGCGAAGATGGCGCAGACATGTTTGCCATCCGTAGCCACAGAGGAGGAGGCTAAGCCGGTATCTTCGGTGACAGCTGGCGGTGTGGCTGGTGAGCCCGGGATATTGGTCGCCGGCATGTGCCAAAGCTGCTCACCGGAGGTCAGGTCATAGCAGAACAGTTCACGGGCCTCCTTGTCTCCACCGGTGAAGAAGATCCGGTTGCCGTTTATGACGGGCGAGTTGTGACCGGCTCGCGGAATAGGTTTCTTCCAGAGGATATTGCTGCCACCCGCCAAGTCCCATTTCACGGGCACTCCTTTCGCTGAGGAGATGCCGTTCGCTTGGTTGCCCCGGAAAGCATTAGAGGTCACTTTGGAGGCAGCGGGCTGAACCGTCTCAGCCACAGCTGGAGTCTCTGTAGTAGCTTGCGTTTCGGTAGCTTCTGCTGGTGTGCTCTCCTCCGTCGCTGTGGTTTCCGGTTGTGGTTCAGCTATGAACTCTGGCTCTGCAGCCTCTTCACTTTCAGCGATAAGCGTCTCTGGGGTTGCCTCCTTGTTCTCGGTGGATTTCAAGAGCGGAGAAGAGAGGAAGACAAACAGCAGCGCCACGGCCACTAAGCCCAAGGTGCCCCAGGTGAGGTAACGGCGGGACTTGGATTTCAGCATCCACTCGTCAATCGGATCGATCTCCTTGTCGGGGATGTGCATCTCTCCCTTGAAATAGAAACGGAGCGAGAGGACAAAGATCAACACCATGCCCAAGAGGATATAGACCCCGCTCTTCAAGTGATCTTCCTGGATGAAGTAGGCACGGCGTGCCAACAGATCCAGCTGGCGAATCTGCTCCTGCAACACCGGATTATCCGCATTGGTGTCGTTGAGCTCCTTCAAGGTCTCGATCACCTCGGTTTGCAACGGGGTGATGCCCCTGACTTGGAAATAGTTGGTGATCAGCATCACCGACAATGTGATGATAAACACGGCTGTCACCGCAGCGATGTTCCGATAAATATCCTTATTCATGATTCAGAAGGTTTATGCGATTCATTCATTTGTTTATTCTGGGGGCAGTAGCTGAAGCACTGGCCACAGGCCACGCAGTTGGCGTGGTTGATCTCATACTGTTTACGGCTACGTTTCACCGAGAGACGGATCAACGCCAATCCAATCACTAAGCCCATTAGGGCACCAGCTATCGTACACCAGAAACGATACTCTGTTACCTTGGCCTCATAGAGGGCGGTGATCTCTTCTACGGATCGGCCTTGCCCGTAGAAAGCCTCCAACTCCAAGGAGAGCTCCTCCTCCGGCTGCGCCTCGTGCTGGACCACCTGGTCGTAGAGACGTACATCCTTGTGTGCTCGGCTCAAGTTCGGACTGGCCATACGCATCAACAGGGCACCCGCTATGATCATGACGGGTAGCACGACGAAGTAGACCAACAGGCGACGTACACCGGCGCTGCGGCTCTCCTTCAGCTTGTTGGCGTAAGGCGGACGGATGGCATCCACCGGGCAGGAGTTGTGACACAGCTCACAGTTAATGCAGCTCTTGCGGGTCAACTTGATCTTCCAGATGGAGACGGATGAGAAGAGGCTCAACAGCGCCCCGTAGGGACAAAGGAAGCGACAGAAGGGACGACCGGTAAAGATCGACATGACCAGCAAAAGCGCACCAAACAGGATGAGTCCCATATCGCCGCCTAACCGGAAGATGCCGATGAAGGGATCGAACTGGCAGATGATGAACTGGCTACGGGTCACCGCATAGAGCACGGCGAAGATGAGGTAGAGCCACGGGATCACCTTCAAGGCGGCAGTGATAGCCTCAGAGATGCGGTAGTTTTTCACGTTGACCAACTCTTGCAAAGCACCGAAGGGACAGACTCCCGCACAGAATACCCGCCCGAACAGGAAGGCAAAGAGAATGGGCAACAGGAAAAAGAGCAGCACCGTCAGCGGCAGATGGTAGCTGTCATCCACCAACGCCAAGGCGATGTTTTGGATAGAGCCGATGCTACAGACGCAGCCCTCTCGGAAGAAACCGAAGTAGCCCACGGAGATCAGCGACACCCAGAAGATGGGGCCACGGGTATGTTTCTTATAGAGTGCCCAGGTGACGATGCCCATCAGCGCAACTAATAACAGCAGGTCAAGGATGACCCACAACGTTTCGTTGGGCACCGCATATTGCAGGTCGGGATATTGGTAGCCCGATTCAAAGTCGGGTTTCGGGAAGCGGTTCTGTGCTTGGGCAATTCCCCAACCTCCCACCAAGGCCGCTATCGTCTTTAATTTTCTCATGCGATTCACTCCTTTAATTTATAGGCCGTAGCGTAGGGCACTCTGGTGATAGCGCCTGACGGACAGACCGTAGATATTTTACACTCGTTGCAATTCAGGCAGAGATCCTGTTTGATCTGCAGATAGAGCGAGCCGTTGCCAAACGAGCTACAGCCCTTCACGCATTTGCCACAGCCGTTGCAGAGCTCCTCGTCGATCATGTACTCGAAGTAGGGATCCTCCACGAACTTCCGTTGGATTGCCCCCGTAGGGCACATCAGGTTCTCTGCCGCCGTGTTCAGCTCCTTGACATTGGTGCGATAGTAGCCGCCACACAGGTCACAGTAGCCACAGACCCGGTGGGCATGAATACATTTCACGGCGGATACTGGCAGCACGCAGTGGGTCTCACAGCGGCCACATTGGGTGCAGACCGTCGGGTCGATTTGCCAAAAGAGGTCTTCCTCCTTGCCGCCCAACTTGGGTGCCAAGCCTCCGGCTACCGCCAGGATAGAGCCTCCGGCCACTACGGATCCACACAGTTTGATGAACTCCCGACGGCGGATCGGACTATTCTTCGGTTGATTCTTCTTCTTATCTTCCATTTGTTATCGGCTGTTTAAATGGTTAGACCCTCTTTCAATGGACAGGGGATGCCACAGGTGGCACAAGCGGTCTCACCAGCCTTCTCCTTTTTATATTGGAACAGGGAGAGGGCTGTTTTACCGGCTACGACCAATTTATCCTCCCATACACGTACCTCGTAGGCGTTGTGTCCACCGCCCAAAGCCTTCTCATCTAACAAGACACTGCGGAAACCACCCTGTTTGTCGTAGCAACTAATACGGGGGATGCCCTTCTCGGAGGTGAGCAGCTCTCCGGTGGAAGTTGATGTGAGATAGACCGGGTTGCAGCAACCGCTGAAATGGCCTTCCGCACCACCGCCCTTGCCAAAGGAGGCGATAAACTCCCCTTCCGGTGTGTAGCTTTCTACCAAGTGCCGTCCGGGATTGGAACAGTAGATCACGCCATCCAACTGGGTGATGCCAAACGAGTAGCTGGGCACAATGAAGCCAGAGGGACTCTCGATGAATTTCAAGAAGCCGCCTCCATCGGTATAAAGGTGGATGTTCTTATGTGCCGCATCGGTCACGAACACTTTGTCTTCAACAACCGCCAAAGAGCAATAGTCTGCCTCCTCATCGCACGCCTCCCAGTCGGTCAGCAACTCACCTTGCAGGCTATACACCTCGATCCGAGCGGGGAAAAGCAGGTAGATGCGGTCTGCAGCTACGGTCAAGTCACGCACGGAGCTACCCACCGAGAAGTTATCCACCAAGTTGCCCGTGGGTTCATAGATATCTATGTTGTTGGGGGTAGCCACATAGAGACGCCCTTGGTAGAGGTCAAAAGCCTCGATCTCTCCGGGTGTCTGGAACGCCGATACCTTCCGATAGGGGGAGACAAAAGGCTTTCCGGCCGCACGCCCCTCAGCCACATGTGTCCGTTCCACATCGTAGAACAGGGCTTCCGGACGGGTGAACATCTTCCACAGCAGGTTGCCAGTCACCCCTAAAATGCTTCCCCCGGCCAGCACAGAGCCGCAGATGCGCAGGAAGTGCTTGCGGGAGATTTTCTTTTCCATTGCATGTTTTGATTCCATAATATATAATGCTTTGCTTTCCTTTTCTTTTCTTGATTCCGTTAAACGATGCGTAGGCATTTCACGGTGTGTGCATCTCGTAATACTAAGTAGCCGTCTGCATAGGCCATTGGTCCCCAGGCATCCACGCCCTCCATAATGCGCTGTTGTTTCAGCAGCTTCATCGACTTCGCCTCGATGGCATAGACATAAAGCTCGCCATCCTCTTTGAAGACAAACAGTTTCTGGTTGATTACCAAATAGGGGCCTAAGCCGAAGCGCTCCTCACCGGAGGAGGTCCAGATCGGGTTGTGCAGGTCGTTGGGAGAGAAACAGACCAACCGACTGCGTAGGCCACCGCCATCCTTGGGCATGACACTGATGATCATATTGTTGAACAGGATAGGTGTCTGCTGCTCACTGGAGAGTCCCTTGTCCGCTTTGTATTGGTCGAGGAGTTTTGTGCTCCAGCTGGAGCCATTACGATCGACCTGCAACAGCGCACCTCCTGTGCCATAACCAGCGACCAAGAAGATCTGGTTGTTGGAGAGACGCAGCGGGGAGGGGGCAATTACGGAGGGTTGCCACTGTTTGGTGTGCCAGAGCAGGGCACCTATGTCATTTTTCTCAGCTGAAATGCCACAGACACCGCCTATCCCCGCATAAACAAAGGTGCGTTTGCCCCCAAGGGTCATCGGCATCACGGAGGAGTGAGACATCTTGTAGTCTACGCTATTGGGCGTTTGCCAGAGCAGCTCGCCCGTCTCAAGATCAACACCGGCTAACAGGGTCTCCTCGCCGGCAGGAGCCAGAATCAACTGCCCATTCTCCACGCAGGGGCATTGCCCCGTGTACCAGAAGGGTACCTCCGTGCTGAATAGCTTGTGCATATCCAACCCCCATTTCATCTCACCAGTCACGGGATCGCAACACATAACATGGCCTTGTGGGCCGACTGTGACCACATAGTCCTCACCCACCACGGGAATGGTGCGGGAGAAACCGTGATTGCGCTTCATCGGCACCCGATACCAACGCCGCCACAGCTCTTGGCCACTCTCTAACGAGAAACAACGCAGCGCATCGGAACTAAGTCCTTCGTCGTAGTCGAGCACATAGACACGCCCTTTGTAGATGACCGGAGCAGCATGTCCCTCACCGGTATCAAAACTCCATAGTATCGGATATTCCTCGGCGGAGGCTTGGATGGCCTCCGGACTCTCTACGATATTATTGTGTGCCACACCTCGGAAGTTGGGCCAGGCACCGGTCAATGCGGTAGGTGCCTCGTCACTGTATTTCATGAAATACTCCCCAATCACCACATCATCGGCCTTGCGTGCCAAACCCTCCGGGCGGTTATCTGCACCCGGATTCTGAAGTGTCAGTTCCCGGGGGACATACAGATGCCAACCGATGAGCACAGCCGCATAGAAGCAGGCGGAGGCGAGAGTGATCCATATTGTTTTATTCTTTTTCATACCGTTTCTGTTCGTTCATTATATTGTTTCAATTTCTTCAAAGCCTGTAACACGAAGGTGAGGCTATAGAGCTCCTCCGAATACCAAAGGCGGGCGAAGTAGAGGCCGATCGGCTCCCGTTGTAGCCAGGTGCCATCTGTGTAACGCTGATAGAGCCAGTCAAAGCCTCGCTCAATGGCCTGCGGATCACAATCGGGATAGGAGGCCAAGGCACTCAATGCTTTGGCGGTCAAGGTCACCTTGGAGGGAGCCCCCTTGGTGCCTCCCCAGCCGCCGTCACTGTTCTGTGCGGCCAGCAGATAGCGCACCCCTTTGGCGGCCAGCAAGACTGCCAAAGGATCAGAAGAGGCCGAGAGATATTCCGTGGCGGTGGCGGTGCCATACACGAGTGATTGCTCCTGCGGTGCATCCTGGTCGCCAAACCAGAGGGGACTCCAAGAGCCATCCGCGGCTTGGGCCTGCTTCATCCAGTCCAGCAGCCGCTGGATGCTTCGTTGGCAACGGGCCTGCAGCTCGGTTGGCAGGACCGCTTGCCAGGAGACAAACGCTAACAGCGCATGGGCGGAAATATCGGGACTGCTACGGTCGAACGGCAACTTGCCCCAGCCCTTGCAGAAGGTCGGCATACCACCATCCCGGTTTTGCAACGCCAACAGCCACTCGATGCCATGCACTACCTCCGGACAGGGAACGCCCTTGCGCAGCGTAGAGAGAGCTACCAAGGCACCAGACGTATCATCGGCATCGGGCACCGCACCTGGTAGATCGCTCCAGCCCCAACCACCCGGACGTGCGCCGGTGAAGGGATGGGGATAGGTGAAGGCGTTGGCACAGAGCTGACGATCCAACGAACGGCGGTCATCAATAGACAGGTCATCGGCCAACACCTTGATGCTAATGGAGGTGACCCAGCCCGAAAGATCGGTATCAATGGGCCAGGAGCCATCCGGCCGGACTGTATTCAGCAGGAATTGGGCTGCTTTCTGCGTCACGGGATGTGAGCGGAAACCGGCACAGCTGAGACACATGCTGACGAAAGCGGTCAGCGGGGCCGCCTCTAAGAAGCCGCCATGCACTGGTTGCAACCGCTCCAAGACTCGCAGGGAGGGGGTGATGAAGCGACGGCGCAGCGGAGAGAGTATTCCCTGCTTTCCACGTTGGAAACGCAGGATGCCCACCGCAATCAAGGCCGGAATGGCATAGCTAACTACTGGAAGCTGCAGGAAGCGGAAGAGGCGTTGCGGCAAGACCGACAGTTCAAACGGCAGCGGGGGGATGCGCTCCCAATCGTGAATCACGCCAGCCGAGGCGCACATCACCAAGATGGGCACCGAGAAGGTGAGATCTTTGCCATAATAGGTTAATACGCCTTTGATGATGGCCTCATCGGTGACACCGCCAAAGCGTTCGCTCAGGTAGTGGCGTGTCGCTTCCGGTGCTTGACCCATGGCGAAGAGTGCGGCGTAAGTGAGGAGGGTGGCGGTCATGTTGGAAGGGCTCTCTATACTATCTCCCCAAGAGCCATCCGCTTGCATGGTGTGCAGCAACCATTCCGCTCCGCACTGGATAGTCTCCGCATAGCGGTTGGCATCGATTTGCCGCAGGGCAAAGATGGCGACAGCCGTGGAGATGGCACTGGAGGAGAGTTCTCCTCGCCAGAGGCCTCCCTGTGTGCGTTTGGAGAGTAAAAGGCTGGTTGCCTCGTCTATCCATGTATCTATTGTTTGCTTGTTCATAATGATCCTAATGCTAAAAGTCCGTAAAATAGGTATTCCACGTCACTCTCCTCCTCTAACAGCGTGGGGGCGAAGCCACCGTTGGCCAACCAATGGGCCTCCACGAAGTCAGCTGCGGGATAGCGCGGGGTGACTGTATAATTCTTCAAGGTGAATAGGGCGGTAGCCGTAGAGAGCAGATCGGGTACCGGACTGACAGCCGTGGCTGAGAAGCCTCCTGTCTGCTGCTGGCTGTCGCGTAGGTATGTGAGGGCCGTATGCGGATGATATCCGATAAGCTGGCCAATCACCGAGAGTGCAGCGGTCGTGGCATTGGTCGAAGCGGTAGGCCAGCCGGCAACATTGGCATAGCCTCCTTCCGGCGTTTGATAATGTGCCAATTGGGCTAATTCCAACTGTGCGGAGGATAAACGCTGGCCGCAATCCTCTTGCAGGGAAAGCCAGAGGAAGCGGGTGTAGGGCGACCATGGATCGTCTAAGGGCATTGCGGCAAACTGCTCGAAAGTAGGAGGTGTTTGTGCTTTGCGCTGTTCCCAAGCCAGACGTAGCGCACCAACTGTGCATAGTCGATGCAATAGTTGGCAACGGCGGTAGGCGGCATAGTGTACCAAATCAAAGCTGTTCGGTTGCTGTTGCGTTAAATAGGTTGCCTGCTGCTGTGCATTTAAAGGCAGTTCCAATAGGTAGGCGAGTAGCCAACCAAAGGCGGTGTAATAGAGATCTGACTCTCCTCGACGATTCATGAAGGAGCTGTCTGCCAAGCATTGCGAGGCGGTGAAGTCCCGCATCAAGCGCAGGGCCTCTGGAGTCAGCCGCTTCTTGCCGGCGACTAATCGACGTATCAATCGGAGAGAGATCGTTTGGCTCATTAGGTAAAATTTTAACGAAGGATGCGCTCCGTAACCCGGAAAAGCAGCCTTTTGAGTTCGACATGTTGGATAGGGTGCAGTGCCTGTAAGGCTGCTCGATGGGCTTGGTCGGCCATCTCTCGCACAGCGGTTAGAGCTTCCTGCAAATAGGGCTGATGTGCCGGTTGGCGCAAGAAGTTCTTTAGGTCGGCACAGCTGAATAGCGCTGTCTGGAATTTCGTGTCCGGATGGATGGCGCAGAGTTGCGCCAAGACTGCGGAGGGACGGATGGCTAACGGACTGTCGTTGTCGAAGTCGGCCAAGTCGTCCAGCAGTTGATAAGCAATGCCTAACTGAGTAGCGTATTGATGGAAAATAGTCGCTAATGCAGGATCTTCTTTGGCGCAAAGAAGGCCTAATTGCAGGGAAACCTCAAAAGCGGGCACGGTCTTATGGGTGAAAATGGCCAAGACGAAAGCGAGATCAAAGGGTTGCGGATCTCGGCTCCAAGCTAATTCCATGCCCTGTCCTTGGCAAAGTGCGAGGTGTGCTTCAGAGGCCACTTGCAGCAGACGGGTATCTCCAGCAGTGGCTAACAGCCGATAGCCTTCGCCTAATAACAGATCACCTGCATTGATCGCCATCGGTACGCCGTGGGTGGCATTCACCGTGGGTTTACCATAGCGTTCTGCGTCTTGATCTTGAATATCGTCATGGATCAACGAGGCCTTGTGAAAACATTCGATAGCGATGGCGGCCTTGCGTACCGATTCGGGTACCTCTGTCTCGCCGGTCAGCGCTAAGTAGGTAGCGGCTAATAGATAGGGACGCCACCGTTTGCCTTCGCCGCCCATCCAATCCCGAACAATCTGCCCCGTCTCCTCCATAGCGGGAGAGAGGTAGCGGTTGAGGATTTCTGGCGTGAACCAATGATTGAGTTGGCTACGTAGCCCGTCGTAATCCAGAAGTTGCGCTTGCTGCTCGCTCCGCAGGTGCATCAGTTCGAGCACGTAGCGCTCATCTACCTGCGTGTCTTTGCACCCGTCGTAGTTAAGGGGAATCGCCAACCCCGGTACGGCATTACGTATTAATAAAGGAAAGGCCTTCTCTAAAGAGTCGAGACAGCTCACACCAATCACCGCATCGACTACCCGGTTTTGGATCAATCCAACGACGGAGGTGAATCCCTCTGCCACGATGCTAAGCATACCCAATTGCTCCGCCTGCTCCTCTAAGTCGGGGATAGGGCAATGGTGGCAACGGTGGCAGAGCAGGCCTAATTCATCCACCTCTGCTTGGCAGTGTTTGGAATGGCTTAGGCATTTAGGCAGCAACAGAATGCGACGTTCGTAGGGGATCGTGGCGATCGTGGCTTTCCACACCTGGTTGTGCAGCTCCACCATCAACCATTCTTGCAGGCTTTTGTCTGCCTCCGGAACGGCTTGCAGCAGCTGTGCCACCTCTTCCCGCAGTGCCTCCAAAGAGAGAGGAGGACATAGGGTCGCCTGTTCCACATGCTGGCGTATGCGTTCACGCCAGCTGTTGCGTTCAGCCAATGTTTGCGGTATCGTATAGTGTCGCTTCTCCATAGGGATTATAACAGTCTTCTTTTTTCAATCGCGATATTACAAACAACAAACGAATTCGCCAAAACTTCTGTCAGCAAGACGAAAAAAGGAGCAGGAAAGGCGAATCGAGCGATTCGTCTGCTATCCATACGCCCCAAACCCGAAGAAATAGCGTTTCTTGAGGAGGCGATAAAAGGGACTCTGCTCAGGGATCGCCTCTTCTCGCATGTCATGACCGGGAAGCCGACGCATGGCTGCTAACTCTTGGCGAACAGTGGCCCGTGAGGTGCTGTCTTCCGCTTGCCAATCATCGACGAAGTGCGCCAGTTTCTCTGGATCTTCCAACAAGATGCAACCTCGGGAGGTCTTTGCGGTTAGCTGTCGCAGGCCTGCCAAATAGCTGGATTGCGCAAAGATAGCGGTCAGGTTAGAGGCATCGGCATTGATCTGCTCCTTGGCCATTTGCAGGGGAGGACAGAACTCCACGGCTCCGGTAGGAGAGATGTGGTGGCTCATCCCGGTAGCGGCGGGACAGATGGCCTGCCCCTTGTCATCCCAATAGGTGTCGATCAAGAAAAGAGGCGCATCCTTGCGCTGCTCCACCAAGAACTGACGCAGGTCACGAATCTGCTCCTTGGTCAAGGCATTCTCCGGATGCGGCTCCGCACCGACGGGACGATAGATGTAATACCATAAATAATGGGCACCGGCGGCAGCCATCCGCTCGATATGCCGACGATTCACCAAATCGTTGAAATTGCTGCGGCAGATGCTGGCGGCTACCCCAAAGAAAAGGCCGGCCTCTCGACAAGCGGCTACGCCGTTGAGGGTATGGGCATACACCTCTTTACGGCCTCTCCGTCGGTCGCTCTCCTCCTCCAGCCCCTCTACACTGATCAAGGGGGTGACGTTACCCATCCGGCGCAGGCGTTCGGCCACCTCGGCAGACAGAAAATGGCCATTGGTGAACAGCTGGAAATAGGCGTCAGCATGACGCTCCAGCAGGCCGAGCAGCCCTTTATAGAGAAGAGGCTCTCCGCCTAAGATACCAAAGAAATAGGAGCCATGCTTTTTCCCCTCCCGAATAATGCCATCGATCTGCTCCAACGAAAGACTGTGTTGGCCACCGGCCGATACCCAGCAGCCGGAGCAATGCAGGTTGCATCGCTCGGTGATCGAGATCATCACAAAGGCCGGGAAGAAGGGTTCGTCTTTTGCCATGCGTCGCTCGAAGGCGGCCATGCCCCATAGGTTGCGCCAACAGAAGTTATATCCTAATTTCCAAAGCACACGGGGTGCGCATTCCCTCAGGGGGCGCAAGGCGCAGCGGAAAGTGGCGATATAGTCGTGGAGAGTCATGCTTTCGATCGGTTTTTCAAGAGGGAGACACTGGCTCTACGAGCGGCCAATCGCTCACGCAGGGCGGTATTGTAGAGGGTGGCCGTGTCGATGCTGATGGCCTTCTCTTCCGCTTGTTCCCCACCGTTGATGGGCGCTTGGGCATATTTGGGGAAGATAATCGCTTGGGTCGGGCAGTTGCGGGCACAGGCCGGGCAATTGTTCTTGCAGTGCTGTGGTGCCTTCACTACGACCTTTTTCTCCTCCAAGGTATAGACACCAAACAGGCAGAAGTCATGGCATTTGCCACACTCGATGCAACGACTTTTGTCGATGGTCGGGAACCACGCATCCTGCCCCGGTTGCTTCGAGAAGCCTTCGAGCTGCGTTCGAAACGCCGCTACCCGCTCAGCCGGGATTGCACTGTCGGCTGGAAGGTCTAAAGCGGTGAGCAACGTGGGCAGGTCGTTCGCACGCATATCCAACGTATGTGGAACGGGTTGCCCGGCCCATTCAAAGAGGGCCTTGATCGCCCGGGGATGGCAAGCTACCACTGTATGTGTGGCGATCTCTTTCAACCGATCGGATTTGTTTTCGATCCATTCGCAAAGGTCGGGCACGATCTCAACCGCTTTGCCTGCCGCTTCCAAGATAGCGGCTAATTGGGCCACCTTCTCGGGGTTGATGAAGGTGCGAGAGGCGCAAGCGCATAGCGTGATTTTCTGGGATTGCATCATATCTGTATAGCCTTTTTTTACGGCGTGCAATATTACAAACTACGGATGAAATCGCCAAAATTTTGTGTGGGAAGACGAAAAAAGAATCAGTGAAGACGAAAAGAAATTATCTTTACGCCTCGAAATTTTTTAGAAGTTAGTGCGTATGTTATTACCCTATATGCAAGATGGACGAATCGAGGCGGGCTGTGATGAGGCTGGCAGAGGTTGTTTGGCAGGTGCCGTGTTTGCTGCCGCGGTTGTGTTACCGCCTGATTTCAAGAGCGAAGAGTTGAACGACAGCAAGCAGTTGAGCGAACGCAAACGGTATGCCCTGCGTCCGTTGATTGAGCGGGAGGCCTTGGCTTGGGCGGTGGGAGTGGTCACGCCGGAAGAGATCGACCGGATCAACATCTTGAATGCCTCTTTCCTGGCGATGCACCGAGCGGTGGATCAACTCAAGATCCGGCCCGATCACCTGCTGATTGATGGCAACCGCTTCAATCCCTATCCTGCGATTCCCCATACAACGGTGGTAAAGGGGGATGGCAAATACCTGAGCATCGCTGCCGCCTCTATCTTGGCAAAGACCTATCGTGATGATTATATGAATGAATTGGCCGCTCGCTTTCCCGCCTACCACTGGCAGGAGAACAAGGGTTATCCCACCAAGGCGCATCGGGAGGCCATCCGCCAATGTGGCATTACTCCTTACCACCGCAAGACTTTCACGCTCCTCCCCCGCCAACTATCGCTGTTTGAGGAGTGAATAAGCGCAGTCCTACCCCCTAATTAGGCGGAAATTTTTCTCTAATTGGGAAAATATTTTTGGCTAACTGGGGATAGAAATAGGCCTTGAAAGCCGTAAGCTTGCCACTGTTGAAGCCATAAGCTTGCGGCTACCTATAGCCATAAGCTTGTGGCTCGACAACTCGTAAGCTTACGGCTTGGAAAGGGGTAAATAGACACAAAAAAAGCCGCCAGGCTTTTTACATCCTG
>OBLI01001299.1_pt1 | contig 24773 bp, 18 predicted proteins | sample 1519701 | NCBI WGS metagenome assembly OBLI01 (sample SAMEA3663005, study PRJEB22513) | pig gut metagenome | biome: pig gut; feature: pig-associated habitat; material: faeces | place: France | collected 2012
CGGCGCCGTGCTCATTGACCAGCCGGAAGGCGGCGGGGCACGGGTCACCATGACCATCGCCATCCGGCAAAGCACCTCCGGCACTCTGCGCTCCCCCATCCTGCGGGTGGATTACGCCGGAGAACAGGATCACGCGCTGGTGGAGCTATCTGACTGCCTGCCCGCCGAATTGTACAAAAAGGAAACCTGATTTCCCGCCCGGCCCGATTAGGGCCGGGCATTTCCTTATTCATAATGCAAAATGATGAATGCAGAATGCAAAATAGTGGTGTCCGCTGCGCGGACATCAGCGTGTTAAAAAGTGTATGTCATTCCGAGGGAGCGAAGCGACCGTAGGAATCCGTTTCCTTAAAAGCTCTGGTTTATTGGAGAATTGAGAAAAATTGGAACATTTTGGAGAACGGATTGCCACGCCAGCGTGCGCGCTGGCTCGCAATGACAGGTTTTTCGACAGCAGGAAATACCTCCATTTTGCATTTATCATTTCATTACAGATATTTTTGCAGATACTGCCCCGTATAGCTCTCCGGCACTTTTGCCACTTCCTCCGGGGTGCCGGTGGCTACAATATAGCCGCCGCCGTCGCCGCCCTCGGGGCCGAGATCAATGAGATAGTCGGCGGTTTTGATCACGTCCAGATTGTGCTCGATAACCAGCACGGTGTTGCCCGCGTCCACCAGTTTTTGCAGCACCTCGATGAGCTTGTGCACATCCGCCGAGTGCAGGCCGGTGGTAGGCTCGTCCAGAATATAGATGGTCTTGCCCGTGGCGACTCTCGCCAGCTCTGTCGCCAGCTTCACCCGCTGGGCCTCGCCGCCGGACAGGGTGGTGCTGGACTGGCCCAGCTTCACATAGCCAAGGCCCACTTCCACCAGCGTCTGGGCTTTTCTGCGGATTTTCGGCAGGTTTTCAAAGAAATCCACTGCTTCCTCGGCGGTCATATCCAGAACCTGCGCGATATTTTTGCCCTTGTACTGGACTTCCAGCGTCTCCCGGTTGTACCGGGCGCCGTGGCAGACCTCGCAGGGGACGTACACGTCCGCAAGGAAGTGCATCTCGATTTTCACAAGGCCGTCGCCGGAGCAGGCCTCGCACCGTCCGCCCTTGACGTTGAAGCTGAACCGGCCCGGGCCGTAGCCGCGGATTTTGGCGTCGTTGGTGGAGGCGAACAGGTCCCGGATGTCGTTGAACAGGCCCGTATAGGTGGCCGGGTTGGAGCGGGGGGTTCTGCCGATGGGGCTTTGATCGATGTCGATGACCTTGTCTAAGTTCTCAATCCCCTCCACACAGCGGCAGGCCCCGGGACGGGTGCGGGCGTGGTTGAGCTTTCCCAGCAGGGTCTTGTTCAGCACTTCATTCACAAGGCTGGACTTGCCGGAGCCGGACACGCCGGTAACGCAGGTCAGGGTTCCCAGTGGAATCTCCACATCCACGTTTTTCAGGTTGTTTTCCGTGGCCCCGCAGATTTTTAAGGCGTTTCCATTGCCCTTCCGGCGGGTGGCGGGCACGGGGATTTTCTTCGCCCCGGACAGGTACTGGCCCGTAATGGAGCGGGGGCAGGCGATGATCTCGTCCACCGTGCCTGCCGCCACAATTTCGCCGCCGTGGCTGCCCGCGCCGGGGCCTACGTCCACGATGAAGTCCGCCGCACGCATGGTGTCCTCGTCGTGCTCCACCACAATCAGGGTGTTGCCGATGTCCCGCAGGTGCTTCAGCGTCCCAAGCAGCTTGTCGTTGTCCCGCTGGTGCAGGCCGATGGAAGGCTCGTCCAGAATGTACAGCACCCCCATGAGGGAAGAACCGATCTGGGTAGCCAGCCGGATGCGCTGGCTCTCGCCGCCGGACAGGGTGCCGGAGGCCCGGGACAGGGTCAAATAGCTCAGGCCCACGTCCGACAGAAATTGCAGCCGGGAGCGGATTTCCTTCACAATCTGCTCCGCAATCACCGCCATATTTCCCTCCAAGCGGAGGTTTTTCATAAATTCCAACTCGTCCCGGATGCTCATGCGGCAGAAGTCCATAATGCCGATGCCGCCCACCGTCACCGCCCGGGCAATCTCCGACAGCCGGTCGCCGCCGCACCGGGGACAGGGGGCGCTGGACATGCACTCCTCCAGCTCCTTCCGGGCCGCGTCGGACTGGGTCTCCCGGAACCGGCGGGATATGTTGTTGAGAATCCCCTCAAAGGGCTGCTCCAGCACGCCCATGCCGTTGCCCCGGTTGTAGGTCATGCGCAGCTTGTCGCCCTTGGTGCCGTAGAGAATGATGTCCATCACGTCTCTCGGCAGTTCCTTCACGGGAACCGTCAGAGAAAAATGGTACTTTTGCGCGAGGGCTTCAAAGTACATCCGGAAAATGGAGTCCGTCCGGGCGCTCTGCCAGCCGCTGGCCTGAATGGCCCCGTCCAGAATGGACTTGTCCTTATCGGGAATCACCAAATCCTCGTCCGCCACCAGCTGAAAGCCCAGACCCATACAGCTGGGACAGGCGCCGCTGGGGTTGTTGAAGGAGAACATTCTGGGCTCCAGCTCCGTCAAACTGATGCCGCAGTCCTCGCAGGCGTAGTTCTGGGAAAAGCTCAGCTCCTCCCCGGTTTTGGGCAGCTCGATGGTGACGAGGCCGCCGGAGTGGGAGCAGGCCGTCTCGATAGAGTCCGTCAGCCGGCGGCGCAGACCTTCCTTTAATACAAGGCGGTCAACTACTAATTCAATCGTGTGCTTTTTGTTCTTCTCGCAGGGAATTTCCTCCGTCAGGTCGTACTGGATGCCGTCCACCCGCACCCGGGCGAAGCCGGATTTCTTGGCATCTTCAAACACCTTCTTATGCTCGCCCTTTTTCCCGCGGATAATGGGCGACAGCACCAGAAACCGGGTGCCCTCCCCCAGGGCCTCCACCCGGTCCACGATCTGGTCGATGGTCTGGCGGCGGATTTCTTTCCCGCATTTGGGACAGTGGGGCACCCCCACTCTGGCCCACAGCAAACGGAGGTAGTCGTAGATTTCCGTCACCGTGCCCACGGTGGAGCGGGGGTTTTTTGAGGTAGTTTTCTGGTCGATGGAGATAGCCGGGGACAGGCCGTCGATGGCGTCCACATCCGGCTTGTCCATCTGGCCCAGGAACTGCCGGGCGTAGGAGCTGAGGCTCTCCACATACCGCCGCTGGCCCTCGGCGTAAATCGTATCGAAGGCAAGGCTGGACTTGCCGGAACCGGACAGTCCGGTAAACACCACCAGCTTGTCTCTGGGAATGGTGAGATTCACATTTTTCAGGTTGTTTTCTCTGGCGCCCTGAATCCGAATGGTATCGTTCATAATCCGCTCCTTGGCTCATAAATTCGTTCTGTCTAGTATACCACAAAATACGCAAACACTCAAGATGTTTTTCAAACAAAATTTCGTTTTAACGACAGAAAGCCAGTGCTTTCCATGCGGTTTTTTGTTCCAAATGGATATTGCCTTTCCCCAGTTTTTCGTGGTATAATAGGTAAGTTGACTTAATTGTCCTATAGCTGACAAAGAAAACATGTCATTGCGAGCCAGTGCGCACACTGGCGTGGCAATCCGTACTTCTTTTCATAGCAGGTATGTATTCGGAACGTGAGAAGGGGGAACGGATTGCCACGTCGGGCTTCGCCCTCCTCGCAATGACATGCTAATTCACTATATTCCCCTTTATACAATTAGTTTCTCATACAGGAGGACACCCAGTGTTTCAGAAGAACAATCCCGAAAGCTGGCTCATTGTGGGCCTTGGCAATCCCGGTAAGGAATACGAGCGCTCCCGCCACAACTGCGGCTTCCGGGCGCTGGACATTTTGGCCCAGAATCTGGGGATCAAAGTCGATAAATTGAAATTTCAGGGACTTTACAACCAGACCACCTACAACGGCGTCAAGCTGTTTCTGCTGAAACCCCAGACCTATATGAACCTGTCCGGGCGGTCGGTACTGCAGCTGTCCGCCTTCTTTAAAATCCCGCCCCAGCGAATCATTGTCATGTTTGACGACATTTCTCTGGAGCCGGGACGGCTGCGGGTGCGGGGTAATGGCTCCGCCGGGGGCCACAACGGCATCAAGTCCATCATTCAGGAGCTGGGCAGTCAGGAATTTCCCCGGGTCAAGATTGGCGTGGGGGCCAAGCCCACGCCGGACTACGATCTGGCAGACTGGGTGCTGTCCTCTTTCTCCGCGCAGGACGAAAAGGCCCTGAGCGTGTCCCTGAAAAACGCCGCTGACGCCGCCCTTGCCATCATCGACCACGGGGTGCCGGAGGCCGCCAACCGGTTCAATGGCTCCCATCCGTAATGCAATATTGTGCTATAGCTGACTAAGAAAACATGTCATTGCGAGCCAGTGCGCACACTGGCGTGGCAATCCGTTCTCCTTTGGAGGAGTATCATCGTCGGAGTGCCAACGGGGATGCGGATTGCCACGTCGGGCTTCGCCCTCCTCGCAATGACATACGATATACGATTTTGTCAACTAAATTCTTCTTTACCACGGAAAGAGAGATTTTTCTCTCTTTCCGCGTTGCCGCGTTGTGAAAAAATGAGGTGATTTTATGGAACAACTGCTTTCCATGCTGAAATCCATTCCCGAATATAACGGTATCCTCGCCGCTATGGCGGAGGGGACGCCTGCCGCCGTCACCGGCATCGGTCAGATCAACCGCAGCCACCTTCTGGCGGGTCTGTATCACGATACCCACCGGCCCATGGTGCTGCTGTGTCAGGACGATATGGCAGCCCGGCGGCTTCAGGAGGAGCTGAAATGCTTTCTCGGCGAAACCGCCCCCATTCTGCCCGGGCGGGAGCTGACGCTGTACGATGCGGCTGTTGCGTCCCGGGCCTGGGAGCAGAAGCGGCTGCGGCAGCTGTACGATTTGGCGCAAGGCAAAACCCGCCTGCAAATCCTGAGCTGGGAGGCCCTGAGCCTGCGCACCATGCCCCCCGAGGTATTGAAAAGCGCCGCCTTTACGCTGGAGGTGGGTAAGGAATACCCCCTGGACGCGCTGACAAACCGGCTGGTGTCCGCCGGGTACAGCCGCTGCGGCATGGTGGAAGGGCCGGGACAGTTCGCTCTTCGCGGCGGCATTCTGGATGTGTACTCCCCTGCCGCCGACCAGCCCATTCGGGCAGAGTTCTTCGGCGACGAGTTGGACACCATGGGGTATTTCGACCCCCAGACCCAGCGGCGCAACGAGAATATCGAAAAAATCACCATTCTGCCCGTGGGCGAGACCCAGCCGGGGCTGCATCCCAAGGGGATTTCCGGCTTGTGCAAGGATATTTCGAATCTGATTTCCCGGCAGAAGCGGCGGAAGAATCCCAACGAGGCCCTGATTGCCACTCTGAGCCGGGATTTGGAGAAGTACGAAAATGACCTCCACAATCCCGCTTCCGACCGGTATATGGCCCTCATCTACCCCGAAATGACCACGGCGGCGGATTATATTCCGGAGGACGCCATTGTGGTGCTGTGCGATCAAAGTAACCTCCACCGGGCGGCCCGCACCCGCTGCGACGAAATGGGCATGCAGCTGGATTCCATGCTGCAAGGCGGGCTGGTAGCCGGGGAGTTGTGCGACTATGTGTGCCAGTGGGAGGACTTCTGCGCCGGGTTGCGGGGCCGGACAGTGCTGTATTTCGACACCTTCGGCGGCTCCGCCTACCCGGAGGAGTGCCCGCCCAAGGTGCTGCTGCCCATGACCGCCAAGCAGCTTCCCGGCTACGGCGGCAATCTGGACACCGCCGCCAGCGACCTGTCCCACTATCAGAAGCAGGAATTCGGCGCTCTGGTGCTCTGCGGCACCCGCAGAAGAGCCGAGATTTTGCAGGAGATGCTGAGCAGCAAAAACCTGTCCTCTTTCATCTGCATCCCCCTCACCACCCTGCCCAAGCCGGGGCAGATTCTGCTGACCGAGGGCAGCCTGCCCTACGGAATGGAATACCCCATGAACCGGCTGGCAATCCTCACCGAGGGCCAGCTGATTGCCCGCAGCGAGCCAAAGCGGAAGGCCCCGAAGAAAACCGGCTCCACCAACCGGCAGAAGCTCAACGCCTTCACCGACCTGACCCCCGGCGATCTGGTGGTGCACGAAAACTACGGCATCGGCCGGTTTGTCTGCATGGAGCAGATCAAGGTGGACGGCGCCGTGAAGGACTATATCAAAATCGCCTATCAGGGCAGCGACACCCTGTACGTCCCCGCCACCCAGCTGGATTTGGTCAGCAAATACATTGGAGGCGGCGGCGAGGACGCAAACGTGCGGCTGAACAAAATCGGCTCCGACGCCTGGCAGAAGACCAAGGCCAAGGCCCGAAAGGCCGCCAAGGATATGGCGGGGGAGCTGATTCAGCTCTACGCCGCCCGGAAGCGGCAGCCCGGCTATGCCTTCGCGGCGGACTCGCCCTGGCAGAAGGAGTTTGAGGACAACTTCCCCTACCCCGAAACCGACGATCAGCTGCGCTGCATCGACGACATCAAGCGGGATATGGAATCCCCCACCCCCATGGACCGGCTGCTCTGCGGCGACGTGGGCTTCGGCAAGACGGAGGTGGCTCTGCGGGCGGTGATGAAGGCCGTCATGGACGGCAAGCAGGTGGCAATCTTAGTGCCCACCACGGTGCTGGCCCAGCAGCACTACACCACCGCCATGGCCCGGTTCCGGGGCTTCCCGGTGAACATCGACGTGCTCAGCCGGTTCCGCACCCCGAAACAGCAGCAGCAAACCCTGCGCAATCTGGCGGCAGGCTCCGTGGACGTGATTATCGGCACCCACAAGCTGCTGCAAAAAAGCGTGCAGTTCAAGGATTTGGGGCTGCTGGTTATTGATGAAGAGCAGCGCTTTGGCGTGTCCCACAAGGAGCGCTTAAAAGAAATGTCCAAGGGTGTGGACGTGCTGACATTGTCCGCAACGCCCATCCCCCGGACGCTGAACATGGCCCTGTCCGGTATCCGGGATATGTCCACCATCGAGGAGCCCCCCGCCGACCGCTACCCGGTGCAGACCTTCGTCATGGAGCACAACAACGCGGTGATTGACGACGCCATCCGCCGAGAGGTGGAGCGGGGCGGGCAGGTTTACTATCTCCACAACCGGACGGAGACCATCGACCAGTGTGCCGGTGCCCTCCAGCGGCGGATTCCCGGTCTGCGGGTGGGCGTGGCCCACGGACAGATGGGAGAAGACGCCCTGAGCGACGTGATGCAGGCCATGACGGAAGGGGACATTCAGGTGCTGGTGTGCACCACCATCATTGAAACCGGTCTGGACATCCCCAACGCCAACACCCTGATCATCGAAAACGCCGACCGGTTCGGCCTGAGCCAGCTCCACCAGCTCCGGGGCCGGGTGGGACGCTCCACCCGCCACGCCTACGCCTATTTCACCTACCGGCCCGACAAAAATCTCACGGAAATTGCCGAAAAGCGGCTGTCTGCCGTCCGGGACTTCGCGGAATTCGGCTCCGGCTTCAAAATCGCCATGCGGGATCTGGAGATTCGGGGCGCGGGCAATCTGCTGGGCGCGGAGCAGTCCGGTCACATGATGAGCGTGGGCTACGATATGTACCTGAAGCTGCTGGACGAAGCGGTTCTGGAAGAGCAGGGCGCGGCCCCCAAGGCCCCCGACTGCACTGCCGACCTGAACGTCACCGCCAACGTGGACAAGGAGTATGTGTCCCGGGGCGAGGAGCGGATGGACCTGTACCGCCGGATGGCTGCCATCCGGACACAGGAAGACGCCGACGACCTGCTGGACGAGATCGTGGACCGCTACGGCGAGCCGCCCAGAGGGGTGCTGAACCTCATCGACATCGCCCTGCTCCGGGCCAAGGCCCGGGAAGCCGGCATCAAGGACATCAAGCAGAAGGCCGGCGACGTGCTGTTTACCCTTGTAAATCTCAACTTCGAGGCCGTCAGCGCATTGTGCAATGACCCGGACTACAAGACCCGGGTCACCTTCCTCGCCAGCGCCAAGGAGCCGACGCTGCGGCTGAAACTTGCTTCCGGAGTGGACAGCCTGAAGCAGAGCAAGGTCTTCATCGACCGCTACCGCGGCTGCTGCAATGCTTAAGGGCGCGGCAAATTGTAATTTGCGGGGATGCCCCCGCAGGCAATGCGTGCACGGCTGGTCTGTAATCGTTACTTCCCTGACCCGCTCGGTATCGTTACCCGGTACCGTAGGGCGGGGTCATGACCCCGCCGACCCGGTTTCGATGATATGTAGCCTATGATGAATGGTATTTGGTAGGTTTTCCGCCGCACGTTTTCCGTTGGACGAAAGCACTATCCACGTCCAACGTGATCGGCGGAGTCATGACTCCGCCCTACGCATTGGCCCGTCAAATTTCAATTTGTCTGTCAGCTGAGATCATATTGATTTCATTTCTTAATAAATTGTTACGCTTGTTGCTTTTCCGAAAAGATATGTTATAATATTGTAAATTATCCTTCAAAGAGGAGGAATTTCACTATGTCACAGGGTAAATTTTCCAACCCCCGTCCTCACCGGGAAGAGGAGCGGGAAATTGAAAAGGCCTACCGGGACCTGACCCGGAAACAGTCTCACAAAACCTACGAGCACAGGGTGACGGCGGAGGACATGGCCCGGGCGGCTCAGCCCCTGCCCACCGATGAGGATGTGCCCGATATTGCCATTCCAAATTCGGTTCCAGCGGAGGAAGCGTTTCCCACGGAGGACGCCTTCCCGGAGCTGTTCGCTTCCCCGGAGGCCGCCCCTTCCGCCGAGACAGAGGACCGGCAGATTGAGGAAGCCTTCCGGCAGGTGACGGGGCAGCCGGTGAAGCGCAAGGCCAAGGTAGGGTCGTCCTTTGATTACATTCCCGAGGAGCCCGAGTTTTCCCCCGAGGAGGCAAAACCCGCAGGCAAATCCGGCGATAAGCCCCAGTGGATGAACGAAGTTGTGGAATTCTACCAGCAGAATTCCAAGCTGGTGCTGGCGGCCCTGTGCGCCGTGTCGGTGATGGTCATTGTGTTCGTGGTTCTGCTGTTCGCCCGCAGCGCCAAGGACCCCTACGGCGAGAAGATTCTGAGTAACGTGTACATCGGCGATGTCCATGTGGGCGGCATGACCAAGAGCGAGGCCGTCAGTGCGCTGAAGGATGCCATCGGCAGCGTCTACACCACCGAGGATATGGTCATTGATCTGTCCGGCACCCAGCTGAAAATCACCCCCAAGGACTCGGGCGCGTCCTTTGACTGTAGCGGCGCCGTGGAGGAAGCCTACGCTTACGGACGCACCGGCACGCAGGATGAACGGGACGCGGCGTATAAAGCATCGAAAACCGAACCGCACAACATTGCGATTCTCCCCTATCTGAACCTGAAAACCGACAATATCCGCAAATTCCTGACGGACAAGTCCAGCAATTCCGGCAGCACGCTGGTGCAGACCAGCTATGGGCTGGAGGGTGCGGAACCGGAGCTGTCCGCCGACAAGTTTGACAAAAACGCTCCCCCCCAGACGCTGGTCATCACTCTGGGCAAGCCCGGCGTGGGCTTTGACCCAGACACCGTCTACAATCAGGTGCTGGACGCCTACAGCCAGCGGAGTTTCCTCGTCACCGTGGAGGATGTGCAGACGCTGAAGGACCCTGATCCCATTGACCTGGAAAAGCTCTACAAGGAATTCTACATCGCGCCGGTGAACGCCGTCATGGACCCCAAGACCGGCAAGACCACCGCCGGCTCCTACGGCTACGAATTTGACAAAGAGGCCGCCCAGAAGCTGCTGGATGCAGCCCAGTTCGGCGACGAGGTCCGGATTCCCATGCAGTACATCGAGCCGGAGATTGCTGACGCCAGCGGCTTCTTCGGCGACACTCTGGGCGAATATCAGACTCGGGCCTTCGGCAGCGATAACCGTCTGACCAATCTGCGCATCGCCTGCGAGTCCATCAACGGACGGGTGCTGAATCCCGGCGAGGGCCTTAATTTCCGGGACGCCGTGGGCAGTCTCAGCACCTCCCGGGGCTTCAAATCCGCATCCGATGATACGGGGCTGGAGGAAATCACCGGCGGCGGTGTGTCTCAGGTCTCCTCCACGCTGTACTGCGCCGCCCTGCTGTCCGATCTGACGGTCAGCAACCGGGTGAACCTTGACTATCTTCCCAGCTTTGTCAAGGAGGGCTTCGACGCCGCCGTGAATCTGACCATCAAGAACCCCCTATCCTATCCGGTGCGTATCAGCGCCCAGTACAGCGGCGGCTATGTCCGTATCAGCATTTCCGGTACGGAGCAGCGGGACTACTACCGGATGCTTGGCTCTGAGGTCACCAAGACTCTCAAGGCGGAAACGGAGTTCAAGGAATATCCCTACGGCAACGCCGAGGGAATCCAAAATGATGACACAATTCAGGAGGGCCGGGACGGCTATCAGGTCAAGAGCTACAGCGTCCGCTACGACCGGGCCACCGACCAGAAGATTACCTCCGACTACATCGCCACCTCCAACTATAACCCGGTCAACTATATCTACGCCGTAGTTGTGGAGCCGGAAACCACCGAAACGGAGGAGTGGGAAGAAACCACCACGCCCACCACCGAGGAGGACTGGTCCGAGGGCGAGGATATCGGCGAAGATCAGGCCGCGTAGCCGAAAAGGAGCTGTCTCACTAACAAAACGTTTTGTCAAATCGTACAAAGGGAAAGAAATAACTGTCATTCCGAGCCAGTGCGCACACTGGCGTGGGAATCCGTTCTCCTTAAAAATGCCAGAAATGCAAACATTTCAAAGGGATACGGATTGCCACACCAGTGACATCGGTCACTGGTTCGCAATGACAGTTCTTTTATTTGTGCAGTTTTACTTTAGTGAGACAGCCCCTTTTATCCCGATTTCCGCCTTGACTTTACAGGGCGTGCACTCTATAATTTGTATGATAAATGTGAAAAATCAGGAGGGGTCGCCGTGCCCGGAGGAAAACACATTCTCGGCAAAAGCAAAGCAAAACGGGTCTTCGGCACCGCCCGGGTGGGCGACCGGGGGCAAATCGTCATTCCTAAGGAGGCCCGGGAGCTGTTCGGCATTTAGCCGGGGGATACCCTGCTGATTCTGGGCGATGCGGAGACCGGACTGATCGTCTCCCGGCCGGAGGTTCTGAATGATCTTGCTGACCAGCTTCTGAAGCAAATGAAAAATGAGGGGTAGAAATATGGAAGAATTACTGGAACTCTATCAGACCATGGGGATTTCTCCCGCCGTGTACGCCTACGGGGAACAGGCGCTGGAAGGTCTCAAGGACCGCTTCGCCGCCATTGACCGGGTGGCGGAGTACAATCAGGCCAAGGTGCTGCGGGCCATGCAGAAAAACAGGGTGTCCGCCGCCTGCTTCGTGCCCACCTCCGGCTACGGCTACGACGATTTGGGGCGGGACACGCTGGAGCGGGTCTACGCCGATGTGTTCCACACGGAAGCGGCACTGGTGCGGCCCCAAATCACCTGCGGCACCCACGCTCTGACCATCGCCCTGAGCGCCAACCTGCTGCCGGGAGATGAATTGCTGTCCCCTGTGGGCCTGCCCTACGACACCCTGCAGGAGGTCATCGGCATCCGGGAAAGCCCCTGCTCTCTGGCGGAATACGGCGTTGCCTACCGGCAGGTTGACCTGCTCCCGGACGGCAGCTTCGACTACGAGGGCATCCGGAAAGCCATCAATCCCAAAACAAAGCTCATCACCATTCAGCGCTCCAAGGGCTACGCCACCCGGCCCACCTTCTCCGTCTCCCAGATCGGCGAGCTGATTGCCTTCTGCAAGAGCGTCAAGCCCGACGTGCTGGTGATGGTGGACAACTGCTACGGCGAGTTCGTGGAGACCATGGAGCCATCCGATGTGGGCGCGGACATGACCGTGGGCTCCCTCATCAAAAACCCCGGCGGCGGTCTGGCCCCCATCGGCGGCTACATCTGCGGCACCCGGGAGTGCGTGGAGCGCTGCGCCTACCGGCTGTCCGCTCCCGGTCTGGGCAAAGAGGTGGGCGCGAACTTAGGGCTTATGACCAGCCTGTATCAGGGCTTCTTCCTGGCTCCCACCGTCACGGCCAGCGCGGAAAAGGGCGCGGTTTTTGCCGCCAACCTCTATGAGCCCTTGGGCTTCCGCTGCGTGCCCAATGCCACGGAAAGCCGCCACGACATCATTCAGGCGGTGGAGCTGGGCAGCGAAGAAGGCATGATTGCCTTCTGCAAGGGCATTCAGGCCGCGGCCCCGGTGGACTCCTTCGCCACCCCCTACCCCAGCGATATGCCCGGCTACAGCGACAAGGTCATTATGGCGGCGGGCGCCTTCGTGCAGGGCAGCTCTATCGAGCTTTCCGCCGACGGCCCCATCCGCCCACCCTACGCCGTGTATTTTCAGGGGGGCCTGACCTGGTGTAGCGCCAAGCTTGGCATCCTCATGAGCCTGCAAAAAATGGCGGACGCGGGCCTTGTGACCCTGTAAAGCATAAGAGAGGTAAGAACATGAGTTGGTTCTGGTTTTCCATCATCGCGCTGCTGTGCTGGTCAGGCTCCGATTTCTTCTCCAAAATCGGCTGCCGGGACCCCAAAGACAAGTTTAGCCAGTTCAAAATGGTCATCGCCGTGGGCGTGGTCATGGGGCTGCACGCGGCCTATGAAATTTTCATCGGCAGCGTAGAAATTTCCTGGGACGTCATCTGGACGTACCTGCCGGTATCGCTATTGTACATCGGCTCCATGACGCTGGGCTATGTGGGCCTGCGCTACATTGAGCTGTCCATTTCGTCGCCCATCTGCAACGCCAGCGGCGCGCTGGTGGCGGTGATTGCCATTGTCACCGGTACCGCCGGGCCGATGGCTGCTGCCCAGTATCTCGCCATTGTGCTGGCCTGTGCCGGCGTCATCGGTCTGGGCTTTGTGGAGGCAAATGAGGACGAGGAACTCCGTGCCGCCCGGCAGGAGGCCTCCAACTACAAGTACGCCAAAAGCTGGCTGGCGCTGGCTCTGCCCATCGCCTACTGCCTGCTGGACGCCGCCGGCACCTTCGCCGACGATCTGGTGCTGGAAACCCTGAATGAAGATTCCGCCAACGTGGCCTATGAGCTGACCTTCCTGGCGGCGGGCATTGTCTGCTTTGTCTACACGGTCATTATCAAGAAGCAGAAGCTGCTTCCCAAAACGGAGCTGCCCAAGTACATTGGCGCGGGCTTTGAGACTGCCGGTCAGCTGGCCTACATCTATGCCCTGGCCAGCGGAGAATCCGCTCTGGCCGCCCCCATCATCGCCTCCTACTGTATGGTTTCCGTTCTGTGGAGCCGCCTGTTCCTGAAGGAAAAGTTAAGCTGGAAGCACTATGTGTGCATTTTTGTCACCTTCGCGGGCATCGTGATTATGGGTATCTACGATATGTAAAGAAACGGCTCTGCGCATCGCAGAGCCGTTATGATTATCTGTGCAGCTTTCCAATGACCTTGTCCTTCATCCGGGACAGGAGGTTTCCCATGGTCAAAGTCTCTGAATCCACGCTGCGGGCAAGGTAATCGTCGATGTACTTGGGGTGATAAACCCGGCTGCGGCGGTAGGCCTGCTCCAAGGGCTGCTCAAAAATGTGCCGGATGTAGGCGCCCAGTTCCTCTTCCAGCCGCTGCGGATACTCCGGGTCTACCAGAATGGGCTGGCTCAGCATTTGAATGTAGCCTTCCTCGTCCTGATCCAGCTCGATGATCCGCTGGATTGCCGCGTCGAAGGACGGGAAGTCCGCCACGTTGATGAAGGCATCTTTGTTGAAAATCTCCGTCACCGTGGGGCTGCCGTAATACACGGGAATCGTGTCGGCGTAGAAGGCGTCCATGATCTTCTCCGTCACGAAGCCATAGTGGTTGGTGCTCTCAAAGCAGAGGGTGAATTTGCACTTTCTCTGAAACTCCACCTTGCTCTCGTTCTCAAAGCTGACCACCTTTCCGTCCGGCATATTGTTGAGGTAAGAGCCGGGGGACTCCACCCGCTTATACGCACACAGCTTTTTGAAGAAATCTCCCCGAATGCCATACTCGGACTCGTGGCCCGCAATGAAATTGGCGAAATATTCCTTCTTCTTGAGCAGCGCCTGTGCCGTTTCCCGGTTTCTGGGCTTACCCGGCAGGCTCTGCCAGTGATTTCTGGGCCAGACGCAGGTGGGCAGGTAGAAATTCCGGTCGCCGAAGGAAATCGGATAGGGGCAGATGGAGTAATCAATCAGGTTAAAATCCGGGATGTAGTTCTCTCCCGAGTGCATAATGCGCACCTGAGGCTTTCCGCAATAGGGATAGTGGTTCTCCTCAGAAAAATTGCAGATCAGGTAATCCGGGTCATCGGAAATCTGAACGTCAAAGCCCTGAAGCTTCAAAATGTCGTAAATCAAATTCTGGGTGTTGTCAAAATCGTCTCCCATACCGCAGTAGTTGAGCTTGATGGTCTTCATACCGTCTCTCCCTTATCCAAAGCATTTTGGATATTATAGCCCCATTTTGGATGATTTGCAAGCATTTTCCCACATATTGACACCGGGAGCAATCGATACTATAATGTCAGAAAAGAAAGGAGCGTCCTGCCCATGCAGTCTGCCGATACCCGCCCCCTGCTCTTTCAGCGCGTTCTGAACAAACTGGCGCAGGCCGGGAAGAACAACCGTGTCCCCTTGTTGTCCAGCCTGGTCTTTGGTTTTCTCGCGCATGCCTTTGCGTTTACCAATAAGCTTGTGAACCACGACGAGGTGCAATGCCTGTTTTCCAAGGGGGCTACCGTCGTCTCCGGCCGGTGGGGACTGGGTGCGCTGGATGCTGTTTTTCCCAATGTGTCCATGCCCTGGATCTACGGTGTCATGACCATTGTGCTGCTGGGTGTCTGCGTATGCCTTCTGGTTTCCGTGCTTTCCATCCGCTGTAAGTGGATGCAGGTGCTGGCTGCCGGATTTGTGCTCACCTTTCCTTCTCTCACGGGAACCTTCGGCTATCTGTTCACCAGCAGCAGCTACGGCACTGCCTTTCTTCTGGCCGTGGCAGGCGTATGGCTTCTCCAGCGCCGGTCCCCATGGGATTGGCTGGGCGCGCTGGCCTGCATAGTGCTGTCGCTGAGCATCTATCAGGCCTACGTCTCCCTGACCGCGTCTATTCTGGTGCTGGTACTGATCCGTCAGCTGCTGGACGGAGAGGACGCGCCCTCCGTTTTTCGCCGGGGGCTTTCGTATGTGCTGTTTCTTGCGCTGTCGCTGGGCGTCTATTTTGGACTTACCCAATTGATTCTGCGGCTCAAGCACGTCCGGATGGTGGGCTACGCAGCGGACAGCATTGCCTTCAACCTGCGCTCCCTGCCGGCTGGGATTGCGCTGGCGTACCGCAGTTTCTTCCTGAATTTCCGGGAAACCGCCCTGGGGCTGATTCCCACCGCCTTTTCCCGGCACATCCATCTTCTGCTGATGCTCTGCGCCGCCGTGCTGCTGGTTCTGCGGGTCGTGGGAATGGGCAAAAATGCCGTGCTGCTGCTTGCCGCCCTGATCGGGGTGTTCCCCCTGGCGGTCAACTGCATGTATCTGTTTGCCGCGCCGGAATCCATTCACACGCTGGTGCTGTACAGCTTTGCCTGCGTCTATCTGCTGGTGCTGCTGCTGGCGGACGGCGCGCTTTCCACGCCATTCGCCGGAAAATGGGCGGAATTTGGCAGACGGGCGGCGCTGAACGGAACGGTGCTTCTGTCGGCAGCGGTCATTCTGATCAACGTCTACGTTGCCAACGAGGCCTATCTGACGCTGCATCTGCGCTACGAAAACGCCTACGCCTTCTACACCTCCCTCATTGCGGACATCCGGCAGTCGCCGGAGTTTACAGAAGGTACGAAACTCGCCGTGATGGGCACCTGGGACGACCCGGATTTCTATGAGGAAAATCTGGATTTTACAAATTACCTCACCGGCATCACCGGCTTCAAGCCGGACAGCTACTCCAAAGAGCGGTTTTTGCAGTATTACCTCGGTTTTTCCATTCCCTTTGCGTCGGAGGAGGAACAGGCAAGCATTGCCGCGTCGCCGGAATACGCTGAAATGCCGGTCTATCCCTATTATGGCTCCCTGCGAAAAATAGGTGACGTGATGGTCGTCAAGCTTTCATAAAAGAACGCTCCCGGAATAGACCCGGGAGCGTGTTTTTTCAGGGAATTGGCTGATAGGAATTGCCACTGATTTCGTAGCCATGCCCATTGGGGGGCTGCCACTGGTAGCGGTGCTTTTCCTCCGCCGGGAACAGGCTCGCCATGATGGCGGCGATGACGCCCCCGTGGGTGATGAGGGCCGTGCCGTCGGGGATTTCTCGAAAGGCTTCCAGCACCCGGCGGGTCATCTGGATGCCGCTTTCGCCCCCCGGCGGGACGTTGGCCTCATTGTCACCGGTGAGCCACGCCTGATAGGCGGGATCCTCCTTCAGCTGGTCATAGCTTTTCATTTCAAAGCTGCCAAAATCCGCTTCCCGGAACCGGGTATCCACGGCATAGGGTACGTCTCCAAACAGAATTTGCAGGGTTTCGTCGGTGCGCTTCCGCCCGCTGGTGAGGAACCTCTGGGGATGAATGGCATAGTGCATGGCCCGCAGCTCTGCCCTGCCTTTTTCCGACAGGGGCAGGTCGGTGCTGCCGCAGTAGAGGTGCTTTTCGTTGGCCTCGGTTTTCCCGTGGCGAATCAGGTAGATGCTCATTTCAGCCGCTGCTCCAATCCGCAGAAAATCCGGCTGACCTGCCGGGCCTGCCCTGCCAGATACTGGCACAGCTGTCCCGTCGTATGCCGCCACTGGCGCTGCACCGGGTCGATAGGCACCACGCCGCTGGACAGATCATTGCAGATGAGAATGCTGTCCTGCCAAGCGTCCTCGTGTTCCCGAAAAAATGCCACCGGGTCGATTCCTTTCTGCACACAGGCATAGCAGAATTCCTCCAGCGCGTTAATACAGCGTTTGGAAAAGTCGATTTCCGTCCCGGTGCAGGTAAAAATCTCCTCCGGGGACAGAAGAAAAGCCGACTCTGCGTAGTCCAGCTTACCCTGATAAGCCCCGCCGATGATCAAAATCATGGTTTCCTCCTTACAAAAGCGCGAAAACAGCCGCGCCGCACAATTCGCCAATGGTCAGGGCATAGCCCGCGATGTCGCCGTTCATGCCCTCTAAGCTGCGGTATCCCCGGCACAATGCCAGGGCGTAGCCCGCCATGCAGCCGATCAGCGCAAGGCCCGTCCGTCCGCAGAACACAAAGCCCAGCACCACAAGCAGACACAGCATTGCGGTGAGCACAACCATGTGAGACGCGGGCTTCCTCTGGGCGGCGTACTGGCTGGTGGACATGCTGGGCAGGGCCGTCACCGCGAGGGCGGAGCCGCAGCGGCTCACCGCAGGCAGGAACAGCAAAACAGCGCAATTTTTGTCACTGGGAATGGACGAAAATACCGCGAATTGGGCCAGCAGCAGCATACAAAGGCCAATCACCGCGAAGGAGCCAACGTGGGAGTCCTTCAGGATTTCCCGGCGGCGGGCTAAATCCCGGCAGGATTTTACCGCGTCAATTACGTCCATAAAGCCGTCCAGATGGAGAAAGCCGGTGGCGAGATAGGGCCACAGGGCCAGAATCAGGCCGCGAATCAGGGTCGGAAGCCCCAGCAGCCCCGTCAGCCAGCCCAAAAAAGCCCACAGCGCCCCGATTTCCAGCCCCACCAGCGGCAGCATGGGCAGCATCAGGCCCCGGGCGTCCTCGTCCCAGACCTGACAGGGACAGGGAATGGCACAGAACATACTCTGGCACATCATGAAGGCGTGAACATACCGTTTCATCCCGGCAAACCTCCCTTGTGGAAAATCAGCTGCCCCGCGCTGACCTCAATCACCGTGTCGCTGACCTGAGCCAGCAGCCGGTCGATTCTCGCAAGGCACCGGCGGTAGCACTCGGTGGATTCATCGTAGCGCTGGGCGTCGGAATAAATATAGTCGCTGACAATCACCGCGTTGGCAACGGATTTGGCAAAAAGCACCACATCCTGTGCGCATTTTTCCGCTGCCTGCAAGTCCATTTCGTAATTTTTTTCCGGCGGAAACATTACATTTTGCAGCAGCGCCGTGACGCTGTCCAGCAAAAAGGAGCCGTTTGTGTCATAGCTCAGGCAGGACAAGATGTCCCCGCCGCACTCGATGGTGGTGAAGCCCAGCCCCTCCCGGTCGGCAACGTGCTTTCGGATGCGGGCGTAATCCTCCTCGTCCACGGGAATCATGGTCGCCACATAATACCGCTTCCCGCCCCGGGCAAGCTGCACCGCCAGATTCTGGGCAAAGCCGGACTTGCCGTTTTTTGCGCCGCCGGAGACAAAGACGATCATCTGGCCCCCTCCACGGAGAACTTGTCGCCCTCCCGGATTTCATCCAGATAGCCGTCGTCAATCCCCGCCTGATCGAAGGTCGCCATGTCATTCATGATGGCGCAGGCAGCTTCCAGCACCTGAAAGGCCAGCGGACAGCCGCTGCCCTCGCCTAAGCGCATCCCCAGCAGGAAGATGGGCTGTAATTCCAGCGCCTCCATGGCAAGGCGGTAGCCGATTTCGTAGGAAGCGTGGCTGGGCACCAGGAAGCCTCTGACGTTGGGGCACAGCCGGACGGCGCACAGGGCCGCGACGACGGAAATAAAGCCGTCGATCACCACCGGGCGGTGGGTCAGGGCGCTGCCGAGAAAGCCGCCGCACATGGCGGCAAGGTCGAAGCCGCCCACCTTGCTCAGCACGTCCACCACGTCATTGGGGTTGGGCCGGTTGATTTCGATGGCCTTGCGGATGGCGTTTTTCTTTTTCCGGAAGCCATCGTCGGTGATCCCCGCGCCCCGGCCCGTAACCTGCTCCACGTCCGCGTCCAGCAGAACGGACAGGACGGCGGCGGAGGTGGTGGTGTTGCCGATGCCCATTTCGCCGATGCCGAACACGTCCGCGTCCGTATTTTGCGCCAGCTCCACGCCGGTGAGGATGGCGGCCAAAGCCTGCTGCCGGGTCATGGCAGGCTCTTTCGTCATATTTTTCGTGCCGTAGGCGATTTTTCTGTTCAGCACAGCGGTGTCCCGAATGTTGGCGTTGACGCCCACGTCGCACACGGTGATGCCCGCGCCAAAGTGCTTTGCCAGCACCGATGCGCCGGTTTTCGCCCGGGTCAGATTGACGGTCTGCATCAGCGTCACGCTCTGGGGGGAGCTGGCAACGCCCTCCTCCACCACGCCGTTGTCGGCGGCGAACACCAGAAGGTGCTTCTTTTCAACCGTATTATGTACCTTTCCGGTGATGCCCGCCAGCTGGATGGACAACTCCTCCAGCCGCCCCAGACTGCCGGGGGGCTTGGCAAGCTGGGCCTGCCGCTTCCGGGCGGCTTCCATGGCGGCCTCGTCCAGCGGGGCGACAGACCGCGCAATCTCTTTCAGTCTGTTTTCCATCAAAACTCAATTCCTCTTCTTGCTGCCACGCCCCGGTCGTAGGGGTGGCGCAGCTTGCGCATTTCGGTAATATAGTCCGCCAGTTCCATCAGGGCCGGGGACGGGTTTCTGCCGGTGAGCACCACTTCCAGCCCGGAGGGCTTGCTTCGCAGGAAGTCCGTCACCAGCGTTTCCGGCACCACGCCCCGGTTGCAGGCGGAGACGATTTCGTCCAGTATGAGAAGGTCGGCATCTTTCCCGGCGGCGGCGACCTGCCGGAACAGGGCGGTGTAGTCCTCCCTGGCCTGTTCCCGCTGCTCCGGTGTCATGGAACGGTAAAACCCCTTCACCGTGTGAGCGTGGATGGTGCGGACGCCGGGCAGGGTTTTCAGGGCTTCCACCTCAGAAGAACTGCCGTCCTTGAAAAACTGAGTGAAAATCACCCGTTTTCCCGCGCCGGAGGCACGAACTGCCAGCCCTACGGCGGCGGTGGTCTTTCCCTTGCCGTCGCCGCAGTACAGATGAATCAGACCCGCCATATTAGGCCTCCCGGTTCAGAATGCGGTAGATCAGTTCCATATCCAGCCCCTGCCGGACGGCGTCCGCAAGAAGATCGTACTGCCGCTCCTTATATTCGAAAGCGTCATAGGTTTCCAGCGCGGAAAAATCCAGACCCTTCTGACGGCAGACAGCCCGCAGAATGGTGTCGGCAACCTCCGGGGCATCGAAAACGCCGTGGATATAGCTGCCGTAGACGTTGCCTTTGCCCGTCAGCGGCGGTCTTTCTTCCTGACTGCGGCCCATGTGGATTTCGTAGCCCTCATAGCTCAGGCCGTTCAGGTCTTTCAGCATTCCCGTAACCCCGGCAAACACACCCCGGGTCTGGGTCTGCACCTTGTCCCCACGGAATACGGTGTCCATGTCCAGCAGACCCATACCGGCGATTTCCGTTACCCCGGCGGCTTCCACCTGATCGGGGTCGGCAACGGAAGTGCCCAGCATCTGGTAGCCGCCGCAGATGCCCATGACCAGGGTTCCGGCGGCAGCCGCCTTCTGAATCGCCGCTTCCAGACCGCACTGGCGCAGCCACAGGAGATCCGCAATGGTGCTCTTGGTGCCGGGCAGGAAAATAATGTCCGGGTCGTGAAGTTCCTCCACGCTGGTCACATACCGCACGGACACGTTGCCGTAGCGCTCAAAGGGGGCAAAATCGGTAAAATTGGAAATTCTGGGGACACGAATCACCGCAATGTCCAGCAGCTTTCTCTGGGTGTCCCGGGAAAACCGCTCGGACAGGCTGTCCTCGTCGTCGATGTCCACATGGACGTAGGGAATCACCCCCGCCACGGGAACGCCGCACAACTCCTCCAGCGTTTTCAGCCCCGGCTCCAGAATGGCCTTGTCCCCCCGGAATTTGTTGATGACCGTGCCCTTGATCCGGGCCCGCTCGTCCGCTTCCAGCAGGGCCACGGTGCCGTAAAGCTGGGCAAACACGCCGCCCCGGTCGATGTCGCCCACCAGCAGGACTGGGGCGTCCACCATTTTGGCAAGGCCCATGTTCACAATGTCCTCCTGCTTGAGGTTGATCTCGGCGGGACTGCCCGCGCCCTCAATGACGATGATGTCGTACTGGTCAGCGAGGGAATCGTAGGCTTTCATCACTTCGGGCACAAATTCCCGCTTGCGCTGGTAGTATTCCATGGCCCGCATATTGCCCTTGACCTGACCGTTTACAATCACCTGACTGCCCACGTCGGTGGTGGGCTTTAAGAGAATCGGGTTCATGCGCACGTCCGGGGCAATGCCGGCGGCCTCCGCCTGCACCACCTGCGCCCGTCCCATTTCCCCGCCGTCCGCCGTGATAAAGGAATTCAGGGCCATATTCTGGCTCTTGAAGGGGGCCACCCGGTAGCCGTCCTGCCGAAACACCCGGCAAAGCCCGGCGCACAGCAGGCTCTTGCCCGCGTTGGACATGGTGCCCTGAATCATGATATTTTTCGCCATGGTCACTCCCCCAAAATTCCGCCGATGGCGGAAATCAGTTTTTCGTTTTCCTCATGCCGCCGCACGGCGATGCGATACCAGCCGGAGGTCAGGCCGGGGTAATTGTCGCAGTTGCGGATGGCGATGCCCTGTTTTTTCAGTTTTTCGTGAAGGTCGGCAGGCCCCTGAAACAGCAGATAGTTCGCACTTGACGGACACACACGGAAGCCGAAGGCTTCCAAGTGCTCTTTCAGCCAGGGGCGTTCTTCTTGAATCAAATCCTTTGTTTTCAGCAGAAAGTCCTGCTCACCCAGTGCGGCAATACCCGCCGCCTGGGCAAGACTGGACACATTCCAGGGCTGGACTTCCCGGGCCATGGCCTTCAGCAGCGCCCCATCCGAGCACAGGCAGTAGCCTAAGCGGATGCCCGCCATGCCATAGCTTTTGGTGAAGGCTTTCAGCAGGAACAGGTTGGGATACTCCTTTAAATAGGCTTTCATGCTCTGCCCATTGTCCGACAAATCCAGAAAACATTCGTCAAGGAACAGGCGAATGTTGGCCTGTTTGCAGAAATCCAGAACTTTTTTTAAGAGTTCCGGCGCAATCAGCACGCCAGTGGGGTTGTTGGGATTGCACAGGAACACCGCCTCCGGGGTAGTGTCCTCAAGATGGTACAGGAAATGTTCATCCAGCGCAAAGTCGTTGTCCGGGGTCAGATAATAATGCTTTACAGCACAGCCCACCCTTCTCAGGCCCAGCGAATACTCGGAAAAAGTCGGGGCCAGTTCCAGCGCGGTTTTGGGATGCACCGCCGCGCAGTAGGCGTAAATCAGCTCCGCCGCGCCGTTGCCGCAGAGAATGTACTGCCTGTCAACGCCCTCAGAATCCGCGATGGCGTCCACCAGAGAGCGACAGTAGGGGTCAGGATAGCGGTGCATCTGGGGCAGCGCCTCCGCAACCGCCCGGATAACGCCCGGCGGGGTGCCGAAGGGATTGGTATTGGCGGAAAAGTCCAGCGTCACGCCGCCGCCGTAAATATCGCCCCCGTGGGGGTTTGTCAGTCCGTAAAGCATAGCCTTCTCCTTACAGAAGAATGAAAGATTTCGTCACAGCGAACACGACAAGTCCCAAAAATGCCGTGGCATAGAGCAGGCGGCAGGCCTTCGGGATGTCCTCGGGTTCAATTTCCCGCAGCGGGTCGCCGATGTACTTCTTCTTGTGCAGAACGCCGTGATACCAGGCATCCCCCGCCAGCCGCAGGCCCAGCAGCCCCGCGCAGACGGATTCGGTCTGGGCGGAGTTGGGGCTGGCGTGGTTATAGCGGTCCCGTTTGAAAATTTTCCAGCCGTTTTTCCCGTCCATGCCCAGCAAAGCCCCCGCCGCAAGCATCAGCAGGGCGGAAATCCGGGCGGGCAGGAAGTTAAATAAATCGTCCATTTTCGCGGGCACCAGCCCCACATTTTTATAGGGCATCTCCACATAGCCCAGCATGGAGTCCATGGTGTTCACGGCCTTGTAGAAAAAGCCCAGAGGCGCGCCGCCGATGGCGAGGAACAGCATGGGGGCGATGATACCGTCGGAGGTGTTCTCCGCCACCGTCTCCACCGCCGCCCGGGCCACCCCCGCTTCGTCCAGACGCTGGGTGTCCCTGCCCACAATCATGGACACGGCGTGCCGGGCTTTCTCCAGATCGCCGGTTTGAAGGGCCTGATAGACCTTCATGCTCTCCTGCCGCAGAGATTTGGTTGCCAGAATCTGGGCGCACATGATGGTTTCCAAGGCAAGGCCCAGCCAGCGGCTGACACCATAGGCCAGCCACAGAAGCAGGGCGGGCAGGGCCGTACTGACAATCACCACAATGAGCCAGATGGCGGCGCCTGCAAAATTCTCACCCCGGACGGTTTTGGGGAAAATCTTTCGCATTCCCTTTTCCGTAACGTCAATCAGCTTGCCGATGAGCACCACAGGGTGGGGAAAGCCATGGGGGTCACCGATGAGAAAATCCAGAAAAAAGCCCAGAATCAGGGCATAGAGTGACCACATTGGCTTTTTCCTCCCTGCATGGTAAAAATGAAAATCGGGTTCTGGCCCATCATCAGGTGGTAAGGCCCCGCCTTGCGGTCCTTCGCAACGCTCATGGACACCACCTCGGTGCAGGCGAAGGGGATGGTTTTCATGCACTGGGTCAGCTCTGCCACGGATTCCAGCGTCACCGCCGTGGCGACGATCCGGGCATTGGGGTTCTTTTCCAGAATTTCTTCCAAAATCTGCCGCATATTCCCCGCGCTGCCGCCAATGAACACATGGGTGGGAGCGGGCAGGCGCAGGCAGGCGTCCGGGGCAAGACCCGGCACCACGGTCAGGTTTTCCAGTTGGAATTTCCGGGTGTTCTCCTGGAGCAGGGCCACGGCGGTGTCCTTGCGCTCGATGGCGTAGACCTGACCGGCGGCAGCTTGCAGGGCCATTTCAATAGCGACGCTGCCGCTGCCCGCGCCTACGTCCCAGCAAATTGCGTGTTCCGTGAGGGCCAGCTTGGAAAGGCAAACGGAACGCACCTCGCTTTTGGTCATGGGCACGGACTCGGTGCGGTTGAACGCTTCATCCGGCAGGCCGTGGGTCACAATGGGGTCTGCCCCGTCGTTTTCAATCAGGGCGACGCTCAGGCTATTGAACGTCTTCTCTGCCAGTTCGGCGGCGGTGCCAATTGTAACGCGTTCCTGTGGGTAGCTTAAGCTCTCGCCAACGCTGACCTTCACGCCGCCAAGGCCCGCTTCCGTCAGATGTTTGCACAGCAGACCCATGCCGTTTTCGCCGCCCACCAGCGTGAACACCCGGCGGTTTCTGCGGATATCCGGCACGATGTCGTGCTCCCGCCCGTGAAGGCTCACCGGGCGCACATCCTCATAGGACGTGCCCAGCCGGGCGCACAGGTACGTAAGAGAACTTAAACCCGGCAGCACGGTGACTTCGCAGTCAGAAAGCAGGGGCAGCAGCTTTTTCGTGCCGCTGAAAAAGCCCACATCTCCGGACATTGCCACCGTAAAACGGTTAAATTCCGGGTGATTCTGAATATATTCCGCAATTTTTGTCGGAGCCACCGCGTCAAACACGGTCTGCCTCGGGCGCACCGACGCTTCCAGCATCCGCTTCGCGCCGATCAGGCAGTCCGCTTCCTCCAAAGCGCGGCGCACTTCCGCCGTCATGGCCTCCCGGCTGCCGGGGCCGATGCCCACAACGGTCACCTTGGGCTTGCGGTGCAGCTGGAACTCCCGGCATAGCAAGTCGATGGTTTCCGGGAGCGTCAGCCCTTCCCGCTGGGGCGGGCGGCCGATGACCACCAGCCCCGCGCCCGCCTTCCGGGCG
>OBLI01001301.1_pt1 | contig 24748 bp, 37 predicted proteins | sample 1519701 | NCBI WGS metagenome assembly OBLI01 (sample SAMEA3663005, study PRJEB22513) | pig gut metagenome | biome: pig gut; feature: pig-associated habitat; material: faeces | place: France | collected 2012
TCGGCGGGGGATGGTTCATCATGGGTTTTGACACCGACGAAGGATGTTACACATACCACTATGAGTTAAAAGACTGGGATCTGTTTCAGTGCAAGGAATTGGACAAAGGAAGGCCGTGGGACGGGCACACGTCAAAAGATGTCCGGAGATTGCTTTCAATTCCTGCCGCCGACGTTGCGCCGGTGGTGCATGGGCACTTTGTGCATGACGGGCCGAGGTTTGCTGGAGGCGTGGACTGGTGGCACTGCAGCAGCTGCGGCAGACTTGCGTCTGGAGTCGAGACGCGCTTTGACTACTGCCCGTGGTGCGGCGCGAGGATGGATGGTGATGATGATGCGCTTGATTGATGCAGATGCCGTGCTGCGCAGCCTGCCGGACGATCTGCCGTACAAGGACAGTGTCCGGCGGGTGCTGATGCAAGCGGCGACGGTGGATGCCGTGCAGGTCACACGGTGTATGGACTGCGAAAGCGCGCGGGAGCTAACCAAGCACGAAAGCATTTATCTGGCCGACGGTGTCTTGATCTGCACAAACTGCGAGGTTGGCGAAGACGGGTGGCTGCCTGTATGGCCGCAGCATTTTTGCGGATACGGCAGGAAAAAGGACGGCAGCGAAGAAGACGTTGTTGAAACCGTTCCGGTTGTCAGATGTGAAAACTGTCTGTATTGGGTATCCGGCAAAAACGAGTGCGAGAGCTGGGAATGGTGCAAGATGCTGAACACGGATATGCCGCCGAATGGATTTTGCTATCTCGGCGAGCGAAAGGATGACGACGATGCCAAAGCGGATTAACCCGCGCCGGAGACCGGCGACGATGGCAGACGTGCAGCGCGCAAAGGACACGGCGACGGCGGATGCCTGCCGCGTGACGCTGGCGATCTTTTTTACGGCCCTGCTGGACAAAGAGGGCATGGACGCGGAGCAGCTCCAGCGCATCTGGCGCGAAGTGGAGGCGCTGAGCGAGAGCGTGCGGGACGGGTATGTATCAGCGCCCGACCTGATCCGAGTGCTGCGGGACGAGTACGAGATCAACATCATAGGGGGATAAAGCAATGAACAGATTGGACACACTGAAGGCCGCCGCAGACTGCGTGTGCGGCAGCCGTGAAGAAGACTACGGTAGCCCGGAGGACAACTTCGCCGTGATCGCGGCGCTGTGGACGGCATACATCGGCACGGACGTCGCGCCGAAGGACGTGGCCATGATGATGGCGCTGCTGAAGATCGCCCGCGCGAAAGCGGGCAGCAATCCAGACACCTACGTCGATCTGGCTGGCTACGCAGCGTGCGGGGCGGAAATTTCGGCGCGTGAGCCGAAGATGGCCGTGAAGCGCACAGCGAGTACGTCTGACGCGTCCGGAGGCGCAGAGACCGGAAAAACGGCATCCTGCGTGAAGCTGCAGCGGATGGACGGCTACTATCTGGTGGACGTGGACGGGAATCCGCATCGCTTTACGCTGTGGGAAACCGCGATGCAGTTTATCCGCGAGCACGCCGGTGAGCTGACGTGACGGCGGAGTTTGTGATCCCGACGAGGCTGCCGGGAATGAACGAATACACGGACGCATGCCGGCGGCACGCGCAGGTGGGCGCGAAGATGAAGCACAACAACCAGGAGATCGCCGCGTGGGCCATCAAGACGCAGCTGCGCGGGGTGAAGTTCACGAAGCCGGTGGAGATCACCTACACGTTCTACGAACCGAACCGGCGGCGGGACAAGTCAAACGTCGCGGCATTCGGCATCAAGGTGATCGAGGACGCGCTGGTGATGTGCGGGGTGCTGAAGGACGACGGCTGGCAGTACATACAGGCGTTCACGTCGCGCTTTGTGCTGGACAAGGAAAAACCGCGCATCGTTGTGCGGATCACGGACGAATGCGGAAAGGGGGAAGATTATGGACTGGAAACGTGAAGCAATCGACGAATTGCGCAGCTACCAGAACCGAAAGGCCGCGATCGTGAACATCGCTGACCAGATCAAGGATCTGGAGACGGAGATTACGGCTATCCGCAGCGCATCGGCAGATGGCAGACCTGTCGCAGGTGGATCGAATAGCCGGGACGACGCGCTGGTGAACAACATCGTAAAACGCGAACGCCTGACGGAATCCATGCGGCTGACGGAAAACCGCGTGCGGCGCGTAGACCGTGTGATGGGGCAGCTGTCCGACCGCGACAGATGTGTGCTGCAGCGCTTTTATATTGCACCGCTGGTGGGCGGCGTGGAAAGCCTGTGCGAAGAACTGCATATCGAAAAAACGACCGCCTACCGCTGGAAGGATTGCGCACTGCGGAATTTTACAATCACGATGTACGGCATCACGGAAACGTGAATGCAATGTGGGAAAAAATCGGGAACATTTCCGCCGAAAAATGTGGTAAAGTGGTATTGCGGAATTGCGCGGGGGACAAATTCCGCACGCATGAAACACCTTCCTTTTTTCTTTCTTCTTTTTGCGGTTCGCGTTTTCCCTTTTCTCCTTTGGTTTTTCAGGCTCTCACGAAGCACCGGCCCGGTTTCGGGTTCGGTGCTTTGTGCGTTTTGGTGATGTGTATGAATATGCGATTTATGGCCTACAAGCTGCAGTCAGCGTTAAGCCAGCGCGGCGAACATTACAAAGTCAATCAGTTACAGCACTACTCCGATCGGCTTGGCCGGATGGTAACAAAATACGTGCTGGAAAAGGCAGAAACCGATGAAACCGGGAAGCATATCAGCACGCGCGTACTGGAGACTTACAGCATGGCGGATGTCGTAAAAACGCTGGCGAAAATCTATAGCGGGTGATCCAATGAATCTCACGCCAAAGCAGCGCGCTTTTGCGGATTTTTACATCGAATTGGGCAACGCGACCGAGGCGGCGCGAAGGGCTGGTTACTCGAAGAAGACGGCCGGGGCAATCGGAACAGAGAACCTGGGAAAACCAGCAATCAGGGGCTATATAGCGCAGCGCCAGGCGGAAATCGAATCCGAGCGCACGGCATCCCTGAAAGAGATCCAGGAGCTGCGCACGGCGATCATGCGCGGGCAGGAAAAGGACCAGTTCGGCATTGAAACCTCCATCGCCGACCGCCTGCGTGCCGCCGGCGACCTTGAGAAGTCGCTGCGCATCAAGGAAGAGCAGGAAACAAAGGCAGCGGCACGTGCATCTGCGCACTATGAGCTGCCTGCGCGCGTCATCGGCCGGGCGTTTGTGGACATCAACCGGCGCATTCAGCCGAACATGACGTATGTCTTTGAAGGCGGCCGCGGCGGCCTGAAATCGTCATATATATCCCTGAAAATCGTCGAGCTGCTGAAAAACAACCCGACGATGCACGCCTGTATCATCCGCAAGATGGGCAACACCCTGAAAGACAGCGTGTATGCCCAGATGAAATGGGCGATCAACGAGCTGGGGCTATACGATGAGTTCAACTGCAAGCTGTCGCCGCTGGAAATCGTGCTGAAAGAAACCGGCCAGACGATCTATTTTCGCGGCTGCGACGATCCGTTGAAGCTGAAATCCATTAAGCCGCCGTTTGGCTATATCGGCATCCTGTGGAAGGAAGAAAAAGACCAGCTTTGCGGGCCGGAAGAAGAACGTTCTATCAACCAATCCGTGCTGCGTGGCGGCGCGGATTCTTACGACTTTTCGTCCTATAACCCGCCGAAATCAAAGTCCAGTTGGGTCAACAAGGAGCGGCTTGTCCCGGATCCGAGGCGCGTTTTCCACCATTCTAGCTACACGGAAGCCCCGCCGGAATGGCTGGGCGCGAAGTTTATCGCCGACGCGGAACACCTGAAGGAAGTCAACCCGGCAGCATACGAACATGAATACGAGGGCGTGGCCAACGGCGACGGCGGCAGCGTCTTTGACTATCTGGAGCTGCGGGAGATCACAGATGAAGAAATTTCGCATTTCGACCGCATCTTCCAGGGCGAGGACTGGGGCTGGTATCCCGATCCGTACTGCTTCATTCGCTGCTACTACGACAGCGACCGCGAGGCGGTGTATATCTTCGCAGAACACTACGTCAACAAGGAATCGAACGAGCAGACGGCGCGCTGGATCATCGAGCACGGCTATGATGATTACACCATCACGGCCGATTCGGCCGAACCGAAAAGCGTCAACGATCACCGCGAAATGGGTCTGCCGGTCACCGGCGCAGTCAAAGGCCCGGGGTCGATCGAACACGGTATGAAGTGGCTGCAGCGTCGGCGCATCATCATCGACCCGGTGCGCTGCCCGAATGCAGCGAAAGAATTTTCGGAGTACGAATACGAGCGGGACCGGGACGGCAACGTCGTCACCGGATACCCGGATGTGAATAACCATAGCATCGACGCCACGCGGTACGCACTGGAACCGCTGACGATGCGCAGGGGGGCAAGTGCATGAAAATCAATATCCCGCTGGACAGCGTGAAAAAGCAGATCCGCGAAGAATTCCGAATCGCGCCGCTGGTAACGCCGGAAATGCGCGAAGCGGAAGATCTGTGGATGCAGATCTGGACGGGCACCCCACCGTGGGCAAACGATCAGGATCGCACCATCAATTTTGCAAAGGCCGTGACCGGCGAAGCTGCGCGCCTTGCGACGATGGGCGTCAGCGTCGAACTGTCCGGCTCGGCCCGCGCGGATTGGCTGCAGGAACGTCTGAATGAAGAACTGATTCCCTTTCTGCGTGACATGGTGGACGTTGGCTGCGCCGCCGGCATGTTCCTGCTGAAACCCACGCCGGACAGCATCGGTCTGTACACGCCGCCGGAATTTACGATCACGGCTGTGGATAACCGCAAGCGTGTGATTGGCGTCGTGCTGTATGACACGAAGGCGACACCGGATTATTACTACGTCAAGGCCGAATACCACCGCTACGAAGGGACGCATTATGTGGTTTCCAACCGCGCGTTTCGGGTGGCGAAGGGCAAAACAGCGGCATCACGTGTGAATCTGGATGAAGTGCCGGATTGGGTGGGCATCCTGCCAGACGCCGTGCTAGATGATACCGCGCCGCTGTTTGCCGTGTGCACCATGCCGGACGCCAACAACATCGACGGCGGCGCCTGCGGTATGTCCATCTATGCCAACGCCCTGCCGGAACTGCGTGGGCTGGATGTTGCATGGTCTGCCATGGTGGACGAAATTCAGGATTCCCGGTCGATCGCCCTTGTGGATGACCGTCTGCTGCGCGAGCCAGGCAGGAAGAATATTTCCGTGCGGCTACCGCGCTATGTGCAAAACGTTGCCGGTTCAGCGGCGGAAAGTTTCTATCAGGAAATCGATCGCAAGCTGAAAACCGGCGAGCGCCAGACCGGCATCAATATGTTGCTGCAAAGCCTGTCGACCAAGTGCGGCTTTTCCGAAGGCTATTTCAGCTATAACGAAAAACAGGGCCTTGCTACTGCAACGCAGGTGGAAGCTGATGACCGCCGCACAATCCAGCGCATCAAGGACATCCGCGACCGCATCCAGGCAGCTTTGGATGATCTGATTCAGGCGCTGAACGACTATGCCGATATCTACGACCTGGCGCCGTATGGTACGTATACCGTGGCGTATAACTTCGGTGACATCACGTACAGTTATGAAGAGGACCGGCAGAACACAAAAAGCCTTTGCCAGCTGGGCGTTTTGCCGTGGTGGATGTACCTGGTACGCTTTGAAGGGTTCAGCGAAGACGACGCAAAAGCGGCCTACGCCGAAGCCAACACAGCGAAACCGGGTCTGTTCCCTGATACCGAATGATAACCCCGGAACAGTTTCAGGAAATAGGCGAAACCCTGCTGCCGCTGCTGGATGACCTGACGGAATGGATTGCGCGCGACATGATCGAACGCTTCATGATCCGGTTCGGCCGCGGCGAAAAGAAGCTGCTGACCGGCACGGATGAATGGCAGGCGTGGGTGCTGGAACAGGCCGGCGGGAATCTGGACGAAATTCAGAAGGCGTTGGCCAAAAGCACCGGCAAATCGCAGCAGGAGATCGCGAAGATCTTCAAGGACAGCGGCATTCAGGCAGCAAAGGCGGATGCAGAAGCCGCCGCCGTGACGTTTTCCGGCCTGTCGCCCGGCATGATGGCGATTATCACGGACGCCTATGAACGCACGGTCGGAGAAATTTCCAACATCACGCGCACGACGGCCGGCGCGACCAATCAGGCGTTTATCGATATCTGCGACGCGGCGTATTGGAAGGTGCGCACCGGCGCACAGTCCTACACCGCCGCCATGCTGGAAGGCGTGAAGGCGCTGGGACAGGTGCAGCCGATCGTGCGCTATCCGTCTGGCCACAAGGATACGCTGGAAGTGGCGGTGCTGCGCTGCATCCGCACCGGCGTGGCGCAGTCGTCAGGGAACATGACGATCCAGCAGTGCAAAGACATGGGCTGGAATCATGTGCTGGTGTCGCAGCATCTGGGTGCGCGTGTGTCCGATACCGATCCAATCGCCGACCATGCCGGCTGGCAGGGCAAGGTGTACTGCATTGACGGCAAGGACGCGCAGTTCGATAACCTGCTGGATGCGACCGGCTACCCGGAAAATCCGCTGGGCCTGTGCGGCTACAACTGCCGCCACTCCTTCACGCCGTTCCTGCCGGGCGTCAGCCAGAATCACAACAAACCGATCGATACCGAAACCAACCGACGAGCCTATGAACTGTCGCAGACGCAGCGCGCGATGGAGCGCCGCATCCGGGCGCAGAAGCGCAAGTGCACGGCGCTGCACACAGCCGTGAAAAACTGTGAAGATCCGGTGGCCAAGGCAAAATTGCAGGAGAAATATGCGCAGTCCGCCAAGCGCCTGCATGATCAGAACGCGGCCTACACGAAGTTTTGCGAAGAAAATGATCTGAAACCATACCACGAGCGGCTTGCCGTTGCCGGCTGACTTCATTAATCGAATCAGGATACGCAGGGGCGGACGGGAAACCGGCTGCCCCTTTGCTATATCACGACCCCGCCGGTGGTTCATCCGGCTCAATCCACACAGTCGACGGGCTGTTAAAAATCACGTTCAGGAGGATTACGCATGAAGAACATCGAGACCATTCTTTCCGACTTCGGTATCACGATCCCGGAAGGAAAGGCGGCGGATCTGCGCAAGTCCGTCGCCGAAAACTACAAGACCGTGGCGGAATTCACCAAGCTGCAGGAACGCCACGACGCGCTGGACACATCGCTGAAAGACGTGCAGGGCAAGCTTGCCGCCTTTGACGGCGTGGATGTCGCAGCGCTGAAAAGTCAGATCACGACCCTGACCAATGACCTGCAGACCGAGCGGGACAACCGTAAGAAGGACGCTGCCGCCGTGAAGCTGCGCAGTACGGTGGACACGTTCCTGTCGGGAAAGCATTTCGTCAACGACATCACGCGTGAAAGTATCACGGACAAGCTTGTGACAGCACTGGGGTCTGACGATGCGCGCGGCAAGTCGATCGACGACCTGTTTACCGGCCTTGTAACCGATCAGAACGGCAAGGAGATCCCCGGCATCCTTGTGGCCGATCCCGCCAGCAGGGCGCGCTTTTCGTCCGATCACAGCGGCATGGTGCCGCAGGCGGGTGGCGCAAAAGAATACGTAGCCCAGAAATACAAAAACAACCCGTTTTTCAGGGGCTAAGACTACGAAAGGAAATGATGATCTATGTCTATCCAGTATGGATCCATGTATGTCGATGAACAGTACAAGGCAACTGTTCTTCCCAACCTGTTTTATAAGACCTGGCTTGTGCCTGGCGTGACCTATCAGGACGTGATGGTCGACGGCGCCGGCGGCTGCTACTGGCACAAGCTGACCTCCACCGCCGCGTCTGTCGGCACGCCCGGCCGTGACTTCACGGACACCGCTGCCGCTGACACGCTGGTTCAGGCCGTTTTCAACAACAACCTGCAGGCGTCGAAGAAGATCTACGGCGTGCAGGCTGCCGCTGTGGCATTCCAGATCGCCGAGGAGCATCTGGCTCTTGCCACCCACGAAGTCGCGGAGGCAAAGAACCAGTGCGCGCTTGCCTGCCTGATCTCCGAGGGTACGGCGTCCACCAACACAACGAAGACCACTGCGGCCAACTTCAAGGCGCAGGTACTGGCAGAACGCAAAGCCATGGTCAAGGCGAAAGCCAACCCCACCATCGTGCTTTGCAGCCCGGACTTCTTCGCGACGATGCTGGAGTTCGCCGGTGAGAAGTATATCCCGACGTCCAACGAAATGCTGCTTGCCGCCGCTGCCGGCGGGCAGGTCGGCAGCTTCATGGGCTTTACCTGGATCGAAGTCAACGGCTTCGCGTCGTCTACTGATATTGCCTACTATCCGCACGGCGGTACGAAGGCCAGCGTTACGGCGGCGAACCTCGCGAAGGTGGAATTCATCATGTATGACCCGAGCGCTTTCGGCGTCGGCGATAACTTCAGCATCGTCCGCATGGTTGACTCCGAGCTTTTCGCCGGCAGCAAGGCGCAGGTCGAGGAAAACGCCGCCCTGCGTGTTCTGGACGCTGCGCAGGTGCACGTGAAGTCCTACGCAAGCTCGTGATCGGCAGGTGAATCACGGTGTACGCGGATTTTGACACATACGTAAAACGGTACGGGGACGATCTGTCCCCGTTCTGCGATGAATTGACCGCCACACGCTACCTGCGTGCGGCGTCGCGGGAGATCGACCGCTTTACGTTCGACCGCTTCGGCGGCACGCTGCCGGAATCCACGATCGACGCCGAAAAGCTGCAGGACTGCGCGTGCGAACTGGCAGAATGCCTTTACCGCATTGACCAGGCGCGTGACAGCGCGGCTGAAACCGCAGACGTCGGCGGCGTAAAAACCGCCGGCCCTGTGGCGTCGGTGTCGTCCGGCAGCGAATCGATCACATATAAAGCGGCCGACAGCTGCTACACGACCGCTGCGAAGACCATAGCAGCGCGAGACGCGCTGGTGTTTGACTTGCTTCGGCGCTGGCTTTCCGGCGTGGCCGTGGATGGCGTCCTTGTGCTGTACGCGGGGGTGACGTGCTGATGCTGCTGCATAGCGATACGATCACGCTCTTTTCGCGCGTGCGCGGCGCGCGCGGTCAGGCTGATACATGGGAGCGGCACGTGCTGGCAGGCGTCAAGGTGGAAGCAAAAACCGCTATGACGACAGGTACGACCGGCGATGTGCCGGGACACTATGTGCTGCTGCTTGTACCGAAAGCGTCCATCGGAGCGCTGACCTATGCGACGCCGGAAGTGTACCAGGCGGCGGGTGACCGCAGCGGCATGATCGCGTTTCAGCCGGGCGATTATTTCTGCCGCGGCGAGCACGACTGGGCGGAATACGATGTGCTGTGTAAAATCACAGAATGCCACCGCATCACATCCTGCGCGTGGTTTCCGCTGATTGCGCACTTCGAGGTGACAGCGTCATGAGCGGCATCAAGCACTATAAGGACGTCAGCTATGTCAATGGGCACGTCCGGGTAAATCTCCGGTTCGCCAAATACGGCCCACGATTCGCCAAAGCGCAGGAATGGCTGGGGCAGCAGGTGCTTGCGGACAGCAAGCTGTATATGCCGCTGAAAACCGGCAGCCTGCAGCAGCGTTCATACGTCACAGAAGGTGGCCGGCAGGTTGTGTTCCCAGGCCCATATGCGCGGTATCTGTATATGGGCAAGGTCATGGTCGACCCGGAAACCGGTTCGCCGTGGGCGCGTAAGGGCGCTGTGAAAGTTGTGACCGATCGCGATCTGCGGTTTGCGGCCGGCGTGCCGCATTGGGCGGAAGTCGCGCGAAACGAACACGGAAAAGAATGGGCGGATGGATGCAAGCGGATCATCCTGGGGGAATCAAATGGTTGATACGAAAGATTTTTCAACGATCCTGAGCGGCTTGCTGAATGAGTTCCCGGCCATTGGCGCGCGGGAAATCCGGTTCGGCGAGCTGGGCGACAAGTTCGGCGTCGGGATCTATCCGTCCGCTGCTGCGACGGTAATCAGCGAATCGACCGACATCATGGGCGGTGTGTACCAGAAATGCAACTATGCGTTTCAGGTGGTATATCGCGCCGTACCGCAGTCGGAAACTGACCGCATCCACATCAAGGGCTGGCTGGACAAGCTGGCGCGGTGGCTGGAAAAACAACCGATCACGGCGGACGGCCAGCAGCACACGCTTGCCGCGTGGCCGGACCTCGGCGATGGCCGGACGATCACTGCGTTTGTGCAGGTGTCGGCAGCCTATCTGGCCGGGCGCTATGCCGACGGTGTAGAAGACTGGGCCGTGTCCCTGTCGATGCGGTACGACAACAATTTTGAAAGGTGATGCATTATGCCTGAAAGTACGACTTTTAACACAACCGCGGGCCAGACGATTGCCCGCAAACTGCTGATGGCCTTCCTGAATACCGGCACATCTTCCGCGCCCGTTTGGTCGATCATCGGCAAGCGCGTGGAAGACAGCAGTCAGGAATATGACTGGAACAAGGAGACCACGCAGGACATTCTCGGCAACACGTTTACCACCATGTCCGCGCCGACTATCACGCAGACATTTGACCCGTGCAATCTGGACGCCGGCGAAACCGCGCTGACGAAGCTGTGGCAGCTGGCAATCAAGGATCAGGATGTCGCAGCGCTGGCCGAACAGGATATGATGATCGTGCACTGCTATGCCGGCACGAAGGACACGGCGATGTTCGCCGAACGATATAGCGGCTGCGCGATTGAAGTGAAGTCTCTGGGCGGCGACAAGACGGTGGACATGCCGTTTGACGTGACCTACGGCGGCACGCGCACGGTCGGCACGGCGGCCATTGCGGACGGCGTGGCCACGTTCACGAAGGCAACGGCATAAGGGGGTGACGGCGTGAGCAATAACATTTCATTTGAAACCGGTCTGAAAGCGTTCACCATTAACGGCGACGCAAACCGGAAGATCTATTTTGACCCGAACGACATCGGTATCATCGACCGGCTGGAAGCGGCAGCGATGGCGATCAAGGCCAAAGCCGACGAAATGGGCACGCAGGAAAGCGATACGGACGCCCGCACGACGATCCGCGAACTGGACGCCTACGCACGCGAACAGGTGGACGCGGCGTTCCCTTCGCCCGTCTGCGATACAGTGTTCGGCAAAGCCTACTGCGTTTCGCTCACGCCGTCCGGTTCCCTGCAAATCATTTCGTTCCTGGAAGCGGTTTCGCGCCAGATCCGGCGCGAGATGGACGCTGCGACCGCTGCCGCGCAGAAGCGTCAGGCAAAATACCTGGATAAATACAGCGGCGGTCAGCGCAGGAAGAAGCGCAGATCATGAATACCGGCCTGCCGAAGTCAGCATGTATCGGTGGCCGGCGTTTTCGTATCCGAAGCGACTTTCGCGAAATTCTGGACATCTGCGCCGCGTTGAATGACCCAGAGCTGACAGATCAGGATCGCGCCGAAGTGGCGGTCAAGATCTTTTACCCAGACTGGGATCAGATCACGGACATGGCCGCCGCGGTGAAATTCATGCTGTGGTTTCTGGACGGTGGCGTGGATCGCGGCGACCAGCGGCAGCAGCCGAAGCAGATGGACTGGGAACAGGATTTCCCGATGATCATTGCGCCGATCAACCGCGTAGCTGGGCAGGACGTGCGCGCGCTGCCGTATATGCACTGGTGGACGTTCATCGGCTATTACATGGAGATCGGTGACTGCACGTTTTCCACGATCCTGGACATCCGGCGGAAGCTGCGCAAGCACAAGAAGCTGGAAAAGTGGGAACGCGAATACTACGACGAAAACCGGGAATTGATCGATTTCAAGTCGGCGCATCTGACAGACGACGAAGACGAATTCATCCGGCAGCTGATGACAGGGGGTGTGCGCGATGGCTGATGTTGTCGGCGATCTGGTATTTGATACAACGATAAACAGTGGCCAGTTTGACGCTGGCCTTGCGAAGCTGGAAAACAACGCAAAAAAGGCTGCGAACAATGTGGACAAGGCCGCACAGAAGGTAGCCACGCTGCGCCAGCAGCTGGAAGAACTGCAGGCTGTTGCCGAAAACGAAAAGAAAACCAGAAGCACCGGGACGGTATCGCAGGAAACCGGCGATGCAATCCAGAAAACGACGCAGCAGCTGAAAGACGCACAACTGCAGTTGCATGGATTGCAGGCGGACCAGGCCAAGGCAAACGACGCTATAGGCGCCTACGTGCAGAAGCAGCAGTCAGCGGCTGCATCGACGTCGAAAGTGTCCGAACAAATGGGCAAATTCGCAAAGCGCATTGCCACAATCGCGAAGAAAGTGTTTATCTTTACGATGATCGCGAAGGCGCTGCGCGCCATGCGGTCTGCATTGCTGAACACCATAAACGCAGATACACAAATGTCGAAATCGTTGGCGCAGATCAAAGGCAACCTGATTTCTGCTTTTGCGCCAATCTACAACTACATTTTGCCGGCGCTGCGAACACTCCTGGCGTGGCTTGCCAAATTGACTGCCGTTGTGGCCGTGTTTATCAATTCGTTGTTTGGCAAAACTGCGTCACAAGCGGATGCATCTGCAAAGGCACTGTATAATCAGGCTTCCGCAACCGAGGCCGCAGGGGATGCGGCCGAGAAGGCAAAAAAGCAGCTTTCCGGGCTGGATGAAATGAACCGCTGGGAATCGAATAGTTCCGGTGGCGGAGGTGGAGGCGGTTCGTCTGGTGCGGCGCCGAAATTTGATTTGTCCGATCAGGTAGACACCGGAAAAATCGGCAAGATTGCAGCCGTTGTCCGCGAGCTATCGCCGTATGTGGCGGCGGTGGCCGCTGGATTCGCTGCGTGGAAAATCGGAAAGAAGCTTCTGGGGAATTTGTCGAAGGCGAAGCAGCTGGCGCTTGCTGTTGCGGGGGCTGTCCTGATGGTCATCAACGTTGTCGATATGCTTAAAAACGGCATAAATTTCGGAAATCTGATGGGGTACATCATTGGCACTGCTGCGGCTGTCATTGGGCTTGGGCTGGCATTTGGAGTGCTTGGCGGAGCAATCACGGCAATCGTCGCGGGGCTTGTCCTTCTTGGCGTGGCAATTCGTGACGTGATTAAAAACGGCTTCAACAGCAAGAACCTTACGGCTATTACTGTGGCGCTGCTAACCATTGGCGGTGCTATTGCTATCATCACAGGGGCGTGGATACCGCTGCTGATTGCCGCCATAGCTGCAGCGGTCGTGTGGATCGTCGCAAAATGGACGGCCGTAAAGGACTGGTTCAGTGGGCTGTGGGAAAAGGTCGCCTCCGGAGCTGCGGCTGCGTGGGATGGAATCAAAAGCACCTTCAAGTCTGTGCCGGAATGGTTTCAGGGCAAATTCCGCGATGCATGGCAGAAGGTCAAGGACGTGTTTTCGACAGGCGGCCGTATCTGGTCAGGCATCAAGGAGGGCATCGAAAATACTTTCCGCACGGTCGTCAATGCCATTATCCGAGGCATGAACACGATCATTGCCGTACCGTTCAACAAGATCAATTCCATGCTGAATACGATCCGCAATGCGCACTTCCTCGGCATTTCACCGTTCCAGAATATGTGGGGCGTGAATCCACTGCCAGTGCCGCAGATCCCGATGCTGGCGCGCGGTGCGGTCATCCCGGCGAACCGGCAGTTCCTTGCCGTGCTGGGTGACCAGCGCAACGGCAACAACCTGGAAGCTCCGGAATCCCTGCTGCGCCAGATCGTGCGCGAAGAAGCTGGCAGCGCTGGCAGCCGATATGAATTCATTGCGCGGCTGGATCGCCGGACGCTGTTTGACGAAGTCATTACCGAAGCAAAACTGCGGAAAGGGCAAACGGGTAAAAACCCGCTTGTAGCGGTGTAACACATGGCACAGGAATATATTAAAATTCGCAAAAGCGCGTCGGATGAATGGCTGGTGCTTCCACAGCCGGACTCCGGCGCGCTGTCGTATGACTTTGAAACGACCTACACGGAGGACAGCGGCCGCACCCAGACCGGCGCGGCCGTTGTTAGCCCGCTATTCACAGTCGAGGCGCTTGGCTACAGCCGAGCGGCTGTCAGCAAAACCATGCTGGAGCAAATATTGAAGATTATCGCCAAGGGGGAACAGTTCCAGCTGCATTACTATTCCGCTTACTACGGCGGGTGGTGTACGTCGTGGTTTTACGTCGGCAAAGGGCAGCTAAACATTGGGCGCCTGAACGAAGATAAGGAGCTGTTTACGTCCCTGGAATTTAACATGGTCGGCGTCAACCCGCTGACGTGATGGGGGTGACAGGATATGCGAACAGTTGAAAGTCAGATCACAAGCGTCTACCCGTCGCAGACGAACTTCGTGGTCGATGTATCTTTTACGTGGGATCATGATGTGACGTTTGTCTGGGGCGACGAAACCGTGACAATCAAGGCCGGCAGCTATCTGCAGGAAGGCCGGCAGTTTTTTCGCCCTGGTGGTACGAAGATTACGGCGCAGACGGCGTCCAGCAGTTATCCTGTCGGAATCGCTGTGTGCAAATGCGCGACGATCGAAATGTACGACATTGGGTGGTCAAACGCCGACTACTGGTCATTGTACGAAGGGGCCACGGCGCACCTGAAAGCGGCGATCACTATTGACGGCGTTGAGCGCATGGTGGACATGGGCAGCTTCAAGGTCTACGAAGTGGAAACCGTGCACGAAGTTACCACGCTGACCTGTTACGACGCCATGAAGGCGGCGGACGTGCTGTGCCCGGCAGCGATGCAGGGCGAACACAGCTATCCGGAACTGTGGCAACTGGCGGCGCAGCAGCTTGGTCTGACGGCTGGGCCGCTGGATTTGCAGTATAACGCGCTGGCGACCGTGGATGCGAAGCACACCATCCGGCAAGTGATCGAAGCAATCGTGTTGGCCTGCGGCGGCAACGCTGTTGTATCAGGAAATACGCTGTTTGCACGGCTTGTGCCGTCGGCAGCGGACGTTACGCTGGCGCAGTGGATCAACCCCGTAGAAGTGGCAAAAACGCCGGTCGAAGTCACCGGCGTGCGCGTGAAAAAGACGCTTGCTGGCGATGGACAAGAACACACATACTTTTCCGGTTCCGGCGGCTATGTCATTGAACTGAACGACGACAACCTGTGGCTGGGTATCGAAGGGCCGGTCGGGTCAGTCACCGTTGCGGCCGAAGCTGTTGCCGCGTCGCTGTACGCGCAGCTGAAAGAAAAGCCGGTATATAAATTTTCTGGCGATCTTCCGTCTGATCCGCGCCTTGACATTTTCGATAAGGTCATCGTCAAGGACATCAACGGCCGGGAATACCCGTCAATCATCACGGATTACACATTCGTTTTTTCCGGCAAAACATCGGTCGGGAATAGCGTCGAATCCGGCAGCAGCTACAACACGTCCGACGGCGGCGCATCCGGCGGCGGTTCGGGCGGGGCGGCTGGGGCCGACTACATTACCGAGCAGGGCACGACCGGTGTGTGGACGTGGCGCAAGTGGGCGAGCGGCGTCGCTGAGATGTGGGCTGTGTTTGGCGCAGAGTCGTTGGAAATGACAACGCAGACATGGGGCACATTGTATACCGCGTCGTGGATGGGATATGAAGTCAACAAAACGGCGCGGGAATATCCGTTTGCATTTATCGCCGAGCCGTCCGTCAGTGCGGCGCCGATGACGGAAAACGGGAACTTCTGGCTCGCGTCAAACAGCGAAAACGATCTCGGCACAAGGCTGACGCATGCACCGGCGTATCAGTGCGTGAGAGCATCTGAAGCGACGCTGCAGAATCCTAGGATCAGTTATTACGTTATCGGCAAGTACAAGTAAAGGAGGCCACCATATGACAATCACAATCGCAGACGGACGCGGGGCGCTGTGGCAGTGGGACACCGGGCGGCGGGTCAAGATCACCGACGGCGACGGTGTCAAACAGGTCCACTACCAAAATCGATGCTTCGGTCGCAGCGTGGACGTGGACGTCGGCGCAGACGGCACGGCCATCATCCCGGACGAGCTGCTGCAGGACTGCCACACGCTGACGGCCTACGCCTACGTAACCGACGACACCGGCGCGTACACGATGGTGCAGCAGGACTTTGCAGTGCACAAGCGCGCGAAGCCCGCCGGGTATGTATACACACCGACAGATCAGATGACGCTGCAGACGATCCAGCACCAGATCGGCGACCTTGCCGACCTGACGACTGAAGCGAAGGACACGCTGGTGGCGGCCATCAACGAGGCGGCACGGACAGGCGGCGGCGCTGGCAGCATGGACTTGCGCGTGGCGGACGGCTACGTGCAGTACAGCACGGACAGCGGCATGACGTGGACAAACCTCATCGCCATGGCAGACCTCAAGGGTGACACCGGAACCGCGGGACAGGACGGCCACAGCCCGGTTGTAACGGCCACCAAGTCCGGCAAGACAACGACAATCAGTGTGGACGGGGCGGCTATCGCCACGGTCGAGGATGGCGCAGATGGCAAACCGGGCACCGCTGGTGCGGATGGCGTTACACCACATATCGGTGACAATGGCAACTGGTATATCGGCACGAATGACACAGGAAAACCTTCGCGCGGCGAAAAGGGCGACACTGGAGCAAGCGGCCCACAAGGCCCACAGGGAGATATAGGTCCGCAAGGCCAACAGGGTGAAAAGGGAGATACAGGACCCGCTGGACCAAAAGGGGATACTGGCGATGCAGGCCCTACAGGTCCGGAAGGCCCGCAAGGTCCCAAGGGAGACGCGTTTACATATTCCGACTTCACATCTGATCAGCTTTCGGCGCTGAAAGGTGAAAAAGGTGATACCGGAGCACAGGGACCAAAAGGTGATAAAGGCGATACAGGTCCACATGGGCCGAAGGGCGACGCAGGCCACACGCCCGTTAAAGGCACGGACTATTGGACGGCAGCTGATAAGCAGGAGATTGTAAACAGCGTCATAGCTGCCTTGCCTGACGGTACGGAGGTGGCATACTGATGGCGAAGAAGCTCTACGAAGAAGCGTCCGTGCAGGACATCGCCGCTGCCATCCGCGAAAAGACCGGCGGCGCGGAAATGTACAAGATCGCGCAGATGGGCAATGCGGTGCGCGGCATCACTGGCGCGGAGGCGATCGCGTGGCATCAGTGCCCGGAGGCGGTGCGGAATTATCTGGCCAACGTGACCTATGACCCGAGCGATTACAGCACGTCACAGATTGCCAACTACGCCCCGGCTACGGCTGTAGTCAGCAATTACCGGCCTATCGGTAAGACACTGGGCGGCAAGACCTACTACAATCAGGTTCCGGGAGTAGAGACGCCTTTTGCGGCAACCGGTAAAGCTGGTACGCTAAAGCCATTGGATTCTTTGCGCTACATCCAGACGAACGCAGCGAACGTGCGTGATCTTGGCGGTTGGTCGTGCGACGGCGGTACTATTAAATATGGTCTCCTGATTCGCGGCGGAAAGCTGGCGGCGGCTGACCGATCCGTGCTCGTCGGAGAACTTGGAGTTCAGCACGACCTTGACTTGCGAGGGCGCGACGGAGTCAGCCCAGAGGACGAACCGGACATGACAGAATCCCCGCTTGGCAGTGACGTGAGGTACACACGCACCCAGCAGTACGCATGGTATTCTTTGACACCAGTATCAGCATGGCAATCTTACCTGCGCTGCGTGATTGATGCGGTCACACACCGCGAACCGGTCTATTTCCATTGCTCCGCAGGGGCAGATCGAACAGGGACACTTGCTTGCGTCATAGAGGGGCTGCTCGGAATGAGCCAGTCAGACATTGACAAGGATTATGAGCTAACTTGTTTTTATAGCGGCACGGATACTGACAACCACGCGAGGCGCAGAAACGAAAGTGAATGGCAAGGGCTGATTGCCAAAATCGGAGCAAAAAGCGGCACAACATTCCGAGATAAATGCGTAACCTTTGCAGCTGAACTTGGTTTTACGGCGGCAGAAATCAACGCTTTTCGCGCTGCTATGATTGACGGTACGCCTGAAACGGTGACACCAAGCATCTCAACGTTTACGGTAACTAATGCGCTCACCGGTGCAACGTCCGACAATGATGCAACCGAGGTAGCGCAGTACCAACCGTATGAAGCAGTGATTTCTGCACAGAGCGAGAAGGCAATCAACGAGGTAAACATTACAATGGGCGGCGTTGATATCACGGCGCAGGTGTGGCAAGGCACAAAAACTGAACTTTACCGGAAAGTGACGCTCAAGCTAGATAACTGCTCCACGGACAACACGTCTCCGAAGGTGATAGACAAGCAGTCATACGGCGCGAATATTACAGCAGATGACGGGTATACGCTCGAAGGAGCGTCGGTACAAATTACGATGGGAGGGATAGATGTGTCCAGTTACTACGCTGGTGGAAAAATCGCAATTCCGCAGGTGACGGGGGATATATCCATTACAATCAGTGCCGTAGAAGCAAAGCAGGTAAATCTATTCGATAAATCTGCCTGCACTATCAACAAACGCTTCTCAGGAGGTACAAACGAGGTTGCGGCAAGCGGGTATTATATCTCTAACTATATGCCGGTTGATATCACAAAGAACCCGTGTACGGCAACGTGGATGGGCGCAATCAATAACACGACTGACAAGATTGTCTTCTATGACGCAAACAAGACGGCGCTCGGATTTGCGTACATTTACACAAGCAAAGTATCGTCCGGAAGCAATCCGGCGACGCTGTTCACGGGATCGGCGGATGCAGGATATGCGAACAACATCGGCTACGTGTGGACTGGCACTGGAGATGCTGCAAAGGCATCGTACTACGACCAGATTGCATACGTCCGCATTAACCAGAAGGTGTCGAACTCTGCGCTTACAGCAACGAGCGAAATTCCAGATCATCAGTTCTTCGCGTAAAAGGAGGCATAAGATGGAGATCATCGAAGCATTTGCGGTGAAAAACAAGTGCTATCAGGGTGGCGTGCCGCAGCCAAACGCGGCGGCGTGGGAGGTGGTTGACTGATGGAATTCATTGCTTGCAACACGGACAATTACCGAGCCGGGCGCACGCGTCCGGTGCAGTACATTGTGATGCACTACACGGCAAACAACGGAGACACGGCACAAAATAACTGTGATTACTATCACCGCGTGGTAGGCCTACAGGCCAGCGCGCACTATTTCGTGGACGAGTATGGCGCGATGCAGTCCGTGCGCGAGGGCGACACGGCGTGGCACTGCGGCGCGCGGGCGTACTGGCATCCCGAGTGTCGCAATGCCAACAGCATCGGCATCGAGATGTGCAGCCGCAAGCGCGCCGACGGAAGCTACTACATCAAGCCGGAGACCGTGGCCAACGCCGCAGCCTTGGCAAAAGACATTATGCAGCGCTATGGCATCGACACCGACCACGTGCTGCGGCACTACGACGTGACGGGCAAGCACTGCCCCATGCCGTGGGTGGATGACCCGGCACAGTGGACGGCGTTTAAGGATATGCTGACGCCGAAAAACACTACTACAGTCGAGGAGGATGACGATATGGCAACCAGATATAACACCGTGGCAGAACTGCCCGCATGGGCGCAGGAAGAAACGCAGCGGCTCGTTGACCGCGGCGCGCTGCTGGGCGATGAGCACGGCAATCTGGACGTGACGATGGATATGCTGCGCACGATGATCGTGTGTCAGCGGATGATCGACGCCGCTGCCGGGAAGTGAGGCGCGGATGTGAGTACATATCAGTGGCTTTGCCTGCTGGGCGTCCCGTCGCTGCTGATCGGCGCGCTGCTGGGCATGATCCGGCATCTGGCGGCGCAGATCAAGCACGACCGCGCGGACACGGCGGCGACCAAGCTGGGCGTACAGGCCCTGCTGCGGGCACAGATGATCGCCGACTATAACAAGTGGTCAGATCGCGGCTACGCCCCCATCTACGTCCGGCAGAACTTTGAAAACTGCTGGAAGCAGTACCACTCACTCGGAGCGAACGGCGTGATGGACGACATCCACGTCAAATTTTTGCAGCTACCAACACAAAATTAACAAGGAGGAAATTATATGGAACTTGGTATTGCATCTGTGGCGGCGATCACCGCCATCGCGTATCTGCTGGGCATGGCCGTCAAGGCCACCAGCGTGGCCGACAAATGGATCCCCATCATCTGCGGCGCGGCCGGCCTGATCCTCGGCGTCGTCGCGTGGGCGATGGGCGTGCCGGACTATCCGGCGCACGACTGGCTCAACGCTGCGGCCGTCGGCATCGTGTCCGGCTGGGCGGCGACGGGGCTGAATCAGTCTGTGAAGCAGCTTTCCAATAAATAATAATTAAGAAACGCCTGGGAGAACCAATGTTCTCTCAGGCGTTTTTCATCAAATAAGAGTATGAAACAGAGTTTGAAATAGAACTAAATTTGTCTGTATTTCACTGCATTTTTCATTTTTAGGGCAAAAATCAGAGAACCGGAAAACACTGATTTATCAGCATATTCCGGCTCTCTTTGGTCCGAGTGAGAAGATTCGAACTTCCGGCCTCTTGAAAGGGGGAAATGTGTTCCCGGTGTGTATCTGGCGCTGCGGATCGCAAAAGCGCTGGGGACGACCGTGGAGAACTTATGGGAGGGAGAGCTGTGACGGAAACAGAATGGAGGACGTACTTACTTGCGGAAATCGCGCGGCTGCTGGCCGCAGCGAATGACCGCGCGCTGGAGCTGACGGCCATGCTTTTGCGCAGACTCACAAAGCAATAGAAACCACCAATCGCAACAAAGAAGCGGATCAGGAAATCAATCCTGATCCGCTTCTTTGTTTTCTGCGGTGATCTGGCGGGCAAAGTCCTCGATGTCGGCCCAGCGCTCCTCCGGTAGCCGGGACAGCGCCAGAAGAAAGCGCCGACGAAAATTGTCTTCGTCGTCCTGCATGGTGTCGGCGACGAAATCCATGATCTCCTGGTCACGCGAGATCTGGATGAACATCTCGCCCTCGCCGGTGCGCAGCCAATGTTCGTCAACGTGGAACTCGCGGCAGATGGAGACGATTACAGCATCAGACGGCACGCGCTGGCCGTTTTCATATCCTGTGACCGTGTTTCCGCGAACACCAATCTTTGCGCCAAAGTCTGCCTGCGTCATATGCAGCGCCTTTCGGACTTCACGAATTCTATTATGCATATTGTCACCTCCCTGCGCGAGTATAATATCGCAATAATGTCGCGCTGTCAATATTTTTTGCGAAAAACTATTGACAAAGTGCTCGCGGAGCGATATTATAAACTCGCAACGTGAAGATACGAACTCACAAAGTGCGAGGAGGTGACAAAAATGCTGACGAAGAACGAGCAGAAAACCATCGAGCGGCTCGGCAACATGATGCAGAGCATGGACGAAATGCAGAAGGCGCAGCTTTGCGCCTTCGCGGAGGGGCTGGCGATGGCGCTGGAGCACAGCAAGCGCGCGTCCTGAGCGCGCCTGCCTGACACAATATATATAAAGGAGGAAGGCACGATGGAGCGAAAGCACACGAAGCGTGCGGCCGTGACGGACGAGGAAGTCGAGGCTGAGATCTCCGAGCTGAAGCAGGACGAGTATGTGAAGCTGGCGCAGCGGTACGACCAGTACCGCGCACGGCGGCGGACGTATCTGTACCAGCTGCGGATCAAGCAGCGCAAGGGCATCGAACTGGCCGCCAGAGGCGTGACGCTGGAAAATCTCGAGGAAATGGGGGACGAGCCGTGACACTGGAAGAACTGGCCGCGAAGCCGTCGGAGATCCTGACGTGCGCGGACGTGGCCCCGCTGCTGGCCTGCAGCCCGTGGACGCTGCACGAGCAGGCGATGGAAGACCCATACGCGCTGGGCTTCCCGGTTATCGTCGCAAAGCGGCGGGTAAAGATCCCGAAGCGGGCGTTTATCCGCTTTATGGCCGGAGAAATGGAGGGAGAGAGAACATGAAGGTATTCGGAGATCCGCGCGCGCGGGCAAAGGTGCGCAGATACATCGTCTGGGGCATCGAGGACGGCATCGTCTGTGCGAGCTTCCTCGGCGGCATCGCGCTGGCCGGGTGGGTTTTTCACGTGATCTTCACGGCACTGGGGGTGGCGTGATGGAGCATCTGAACATCGAGCCGCCGGTTGATCCCCCGGCCTACACCTGCCCACGCTGCCCGGTGTGCGATGCGGAGACGGACAGCTTCTACAAGGACAAATGGGGCAACATCGTCGGCTGCCCGGAATGCGTACAGGAGGTAACATCGTGGGAGACGTGAGCGGCGACATCTACATCCACGGAGGGCTGCCGCAGAGCCGATACTGCAGCACCTGCGCGCACTACATGCCGCTGAAAGAGTCGACGCCGGCTGCGAGCGCAAGGGTGTGCCTGTACATTTTGCAGATGCGCCAGTCACGCGGATGCCCGCCGGGATACGGATGCCCGAAGCACATCACGCCGGAAGCATTCGCCAAAACGCCGCACGGGAGCGAGATCATGCGTATGCGTATGCGCAGCGCAGGCGGCGGCGCAAAGAACAGAGGGAGGAGAAAACGGAGATGATCACGAAGACGACGACCGTCGGCATGACGGACGAGCAATGGCACGCCGAGCGGCGCAAGAGCATCGGCGGCAGCGACGCCGGGACGATCCTCGGTCTGAACAACTACAGCTCGCCCTACGCGCTTTGGGCCGAGAAGACCGGCCGCGTGACACCGGAGGACATCAGCGACCGCGAGGCGGTGCGGCTGGGGCACGACCTTGAGGACTATGTGGCAAAGCGTTTCGCCGAGGCGACCGGAAAGCGGGTGCGGCGGGAAAACCACTTTATCGTCAACAGCGACTATCCCTTCGCGCACGCGCTGCCGGACCGCATGGTGATCGGCGAGAACGCGGGGCTGGAATGCAAGACAACGTCCAGCTTCGAGATCCCGAAGCAGTGCGCAGAGGGCGAATTTCCGGCGTTGTGGTACTGCCAGATCATGCACTACATGATGGTGACGGGCGCGACGGTATGGTATCTGGCGGTGCTGTGCTTCGGGCGGGGATTTTACTGGTTTCGCGTGGAGCGCGACGAGGGCGAAATTTCAGCTCTTGCGGCTGCCGAGCAGGAGTTTTGGGATTATGTACGGAGCGGGACAGAGCCGCCTGTGGACGGAACGGACGCGACAGCGGAGGCGCTGCGCACGCTCTATCCCGACAGCAGAGACGGCGAGACGTGCGACCTCGGTGCGGTGCAGTCAGCCGTGCGCAGCTACACGGCGCTCGGCGAGCAGATCGACGAGCTCAAGCGGCTGCAGGCGGAGCAGGCGGCGACCATCCAGCAGTTTATGGGCACGGCAGAGAAGGGGCTGTGCGGCGATGTGACGATCACATGGAAGACGCAGCAGCGCAGCACCTTCGACCGCAAAAAATGGGAGGCTGCGCACGGAGCGATCCCGCGCGAATACTTCAAGACGTCGCAGGCGCGGCCGTTTCGGGTGACGAGCCGATGACGCCGTCGACACCATGCAGGGAGTGCCCTGGCCGGTATCCCGGATGCCATGCACGCTGTGACCGCTACGCCGCATTCCGGCGTGGGAGGGACGCGGCAAATCTGGCACGGCAGCGCGACAACGATATCCTGCGCTACATACGTGAAAACCACGAAAAACGAGAATTTGTGAAAAAACAACCATGAGAAAGGGTAAGTAAACATGGAAAAGAATCTGATCCAGAAGCAGGGCGGCCAGATGAGCGCCGCGAAGGCAGAGAAGAAGACGATGCAGGCATACATCAAGGCGATGGAGCCGGCGATCAAGAAGGCGCTGCCGAGCGTGATCACGCCGGAGCGGTTCACGCGCATGGTGCTCTCGGCGCTGTCGTCCACGCCGAAGCTGGCCGAGTGCTCTCCGCAGTCTTTTCTTGCAGCGATGATGACGGCGGCACAGCTGGGCGTAGAGCCGAACACGGCGCTTGGGCAGGCGTACCTGCTGCCGTACCGCAACCACGGACAGATGGAGTGCCAGTTCCAGCTCGGCTACAAGGGCCTGATCGACCTTGCTTACCGCAGCGGAGAGGTGAGCGTGATCCAGGCGCACACGGTGTACGAGAACGATGTGTTCGAGTATGAGCTGGGCATGGATCCGAAGCTGCGGCACGTACCGGCAAAGGCCGACCGCGGCGAGGCCGTCGCCTACTACGCGATGTTCAAGACCAAGGACGGCGGCTATGGCTTTGAGGTGATGAGCGTGGACGATGTGCAGCGGCACGCGCAGCGCTACAGCAAGAGCTACGGGAGCGGATCGAGCCCGTGGCGCTCTAACTTTGACGAGATGGCCAAGAAGACTGTGCTCAAGCGTGCGCTGAAGTATGCGCCGCTGAAATCTGACTTCGTGCGCGGTGTGGCGCAGGACGAGACGATCAAGGCCGAGCTGAGCGACGAGATGTACGCCGTGCCGGACGAGACGGTCTTCGAGGCCGAAGGCGAGGAGATTGGCAGCACGGCCGTGGACACGGAAACGGGCGAGGTGATCGGAAGTGCTGAATAAGATCGTGATCATGGGCCGTCTGACGCGCGACCCAGAGATGCGCCAGACCGGGAGCGGGACGTCGGTGACGTCCTTCTCCCTCGCGGTCGAGCGGGACTACAGCGGTAGGGACGGCGGCGAGAAGCAGACGGATTTTATCGATGTTGTGGCATGGCGGCACACGGCGGAGTTCGTTGACAAATACTTCTCCAAGGGCGATATGGCCGCCGTGAGCGGCCGCCTGCAGATCCGCGACTGGACGGACAAGGACGGCAACAAGCGCCGCAGCGCCGAGGTCGTGGCGGACAGCGTCTACTTCGGCGGCAGCAAGCGCAGAGAGGCAGACGCAGCGCCCGCTGC
>OBLI01001307.1_pt1 | contig 24677 bp, 19 predicted proteins | sample 1519701 | NCBI WGS metagenome assembly OBLI01 (sample SAMEA3663005, study PRJEB22513) | pig gut metagenome | biome: pig gut; feature: pig-associated habitat; material: faeces | place: France | collected 2012
CTGCCTGACGGCAGGCGCTTTTCATGTCTGCAAAATTTTCCATCGCCGCGCTGACCGCTTCACTGCGCCATTTTCCAATTCGACCTGCTTTTTCATTTCATGCGCTGGGCATTCTCTGCACAAAGTAAGGCTGTCGCGGCGACAAAACAAATGAAAACGAGGGGTGAGTAGCTTGTATGAAACGCGCAAGACCCCGATCCTGCGGCGCAGCGCCGGATGGCTGCTGGCCGCCGTATTCGCGCTCTCACTGTGCTGGCAGCAGGCCTGGGCCTCCCCCGCAGAGGAGAAGACCGTGATCCCCTTGGGAAAAGCGGTGGGCATCAAGCTCTTTGCCGATGGCGTGCTGGTGGTGGGCCTGGCGGAGAATGGTGATTGTCCGGCCCGCCAATGCGGCCTGCGGGAGGGCGACATCATCACCGCCATGGACGGCCAGCGCATCTCCTCCACGGAGCAGGTGCAGGAGATGCTGCAAGCCACCGCCGGTGAGCCGCTGGCACTGTCGGTACACCGCGGACAGCGGACGTTGTCCATGACCGCCTGTCCCGTGCAGACCGATGACGGCACGTGGCAGTTGGGCGCATGGATACGGGACAGCATGGCGGGCATCGGCACGCTGACCTATTATGACCCCGCCACGGGGCAGTACGGCGCGCTGGGCCACGGCATCACCGATGTGGACACGGCCCAGCTCATGCCCCTGTCCTCCGGCTCGATCATGGAGACGGCGGTAAAGGCGGTGAAAAAGGGCGTGAAGGGCGACCCCGGTGAGCTGAAGGGCGACTTCTCCGTCCAGCGTGACGTGGGCACTGTCACCGTCAACAGCGACGGCGGTATCTTCGGCACGGTGATGGACGCGGACTTCCTGTCCGGCGGCACACCTGTGCCGGTGGCCTCGCCCAGCCAGGTCAAAACGGGACGCGCCACCATTCTCGCCACCGTCCATGGTGACGACACGGCGGAATACACGGTGGACATCGTCCGGGTCTACGGCGACGGCGCGGCCACCCGCAATATGCTGCTGCACATCACCGACCAGCGGCTGCTGGATACCACCGGCGGCATCGTGCAGGGCATGAGCGGCAGTCCCATTCTGCAAGATGGCCGCATCGTGGGTGCTGTGACCCACGTGTGAGTAACTTGATGATACCTATACGGTCCTTTCTCAGTGTTTCCTCAAATAACTGCATAATCCGACTTACGAAGAAAACGGAGAGAGCATATTAGCCTGTTTGCTAATATGCTCTTTTCATTTTAGTCGGGAATAGGAAAGGAAAAATGGTATGAACACACAAATTATCGCCATCGCCAACCAGAAGGGCGGTGTTGGCAAGACAACGACCTGTGCCAATCTCGGCATCGGGCTGGCGCAGGAAGGCAAAAAGGTGCTGCTGATTGACGGCGATCCCCAGGGCAGCCTGTCTATCAGCCTGGGATATTCTCGCCCGGACACGCTGCCGATTACGCTCTCCGACATGATGGGTAAGGTCCTGACCGATACGCCTATCCAGTCCGGTGAAGGTATCCTGCATCATGCAGAAGGTGTTGATCTTATGCCAGCGGATATTCAGCTCTCCGGTATGGAAGTATCCCTGGTCAACGCCATGAGCAGAGAAACCATTCTGCGGCAGTATCTGGACACGGTGAAACGGGACTATACCCATATTTTGATTGACTGCCAGCCCTCCCTGGGTATGCTCACGGTCAATGCCCTGGCAGCCGCCAACAGGGTATTGATTCCCGTCCAGGCAGAGTATCTGCCCGCCAAAGGACTGGAACAGCTGCTGCAAACCATCAGCAAGGTACGGCGGCAAATCAATCCCAAGCTGCAAATTGACGGTATTCTGCTGACGATGGTGGATGGGCGCACCAACTTTGCCAAAGAAATCAGCGCCCTGCTGCGGGAAACCTACGGTTCCAAAATCAAGGTATTTGGTTCTGAGATTCCGCACTCCGTCCGGGCCAAGGAGATCAGCGCCGAGGGTAAGAGTATTTATGCCCACGACCCGGAGGGCAAGGTAGCTGCCGCCTACAAAAATCTGACCAAGGAGGTGCTGAAAATTGAAAAGCAGCGCGAAAAATGTAAAGCTGGCATCGGTAGATGATCTGTTTTCCACAGAAGAAAGCCGCGCCGATGAGCAACGTGAAAAAGTGGTAGAAATCCCGCTTACAGAGCTTCATCCCTTTAAGAACCATCCGTTCAAAGTCAAGGATGACGAAGCTATGATGGACACCGCTGAGAGCATCCGGCAGTATGGTGTTCTCGTTCCTGCCATAGCGCGGCCTGACCCGAACGGCGGCTATGAGCTGGTAGCCGGACACCGCCGCCACCATGCCAGTGAGATTGCCGGCAAAGAGACCATGCCGGTGATTGTCCGTGACCTGGACGATGATGCAGCCACGATTATCATGGTTGACAGCAATCTTCAGCGTGAGGAATTGCTTCCCAGTGAACGGGCCTTTGCCTATAAGATGAAGTTGGAAGCCATGAAAAGACAGGCAGGCAGACCTTCCAAAGAAAATTGTTCCCAAGTTGGGAACGATTTTGGGAAAAAGTCCAGTGAGATACTGGCCGAACAGGTCGGTCAGAGTAAGAATCAGATTTTCCGCTTCATTCGCCTGACCGAGCTGATTCCGCCCCTGTTGGATATGGTCGATGAGAAGAAAATCGCCCTCAGTCCGGCATATGAGCTGTCTTTTCTCAAACCGGAGGAACAAGCGCAGCTTGTTGAGACTATGGACTATGAGCAAGCTACCCCTTCTCTTTCCCAGGCCCAGCGTTTGAAAAAATTCAGTCAGGAGGGCAAGTTGACCGAGGAGGTCATGCTTGCCATTATGTCGGAGGAAAAGAAAGGCGAACTGGACCGGGTGACGCTGACTTCCGAAACTCTGCGGAAGTATTTCCCCAAGAGCTATACGCCCCAGCGGATGCAGGAAACCATCATCAAACTGCTGGAGCAATGGCAGCGCAAACGGCAGCAACAGCAAGAACGCTGAGAAAGGAGCCGGTATGAGCGATATTTCCATTCGGGAGCTGAAAGGCCATGACATTCTGGCTGTGGAACGATTTCAGGACAGTACGCGCCGGATGATTGAGTTTGTTGTCTTGAAACAAAGCAATCCCTACGGCAGCTCCGGTGATGAAATGCGCCTGTTTCTGAACGAGGCAGACTATCAGCTGGCTTTGCAGAGCCAGAACCGCAGAGAAATCCGCATCAAGCGAACCGCCCACATCATCGAGGGCCATATCCTGTACGACAGGAAAAAACATAAGAGACGTTGATTTGCCGCAGTTTTGAAGTGACTGCGGCTGTTTTATGCCAACCGGCGCAAGGAAGGAGTGAAGCAAATGGCTGTTTTTCGCGTCCAACGGACACGCGATTACACCGTAATGTCAAATTATCACCTGAGAGATCAGAATCTGACCCTGAAAGCCAAGGGCCTGCTGTCCATGATGCTGTCTCTCCCGGATGAATGGAACTATACCACGCGGGGACTGGCCGCCATCTGCAAGGAGGGCGTGGATGCTATCGGTTCTGCTCTGAAAGAACTGGAAAACACCGGCTATATCGTCCGGCATCAGCTCCGAGGTGCCAATGGCAGGATCAGCGATACAGAGTACATCATTTATGAGCAGCCCCATAAAGCAGAAAACCCGGATACGGATTCACCAGATACGGAAAACCCGGATATGGTTTCTCCGGATATGGACACGCCATATCTGGAAAAGCCCGCTGAATTAAATATAGAAGAATTAAATACCCAAAGATCAATTACAGATGGATCAAATATCGATTCGATTCCTTTCCGTGGGGATGCGGCGGGAAGCCCGCCGGAACCGAAACGAAGGGAAGCGACGCCCATGAGCGAAATGGAAAGCTATCGGGAATTGATTTTGGAAAACATTGAGTATGACATTCTGCGGAAAGACGCAGGACCGTATGTGGAAGATCTGGACGAAATCGTTGAGATCATGGTGGAGACGGTCTGCGCTAAGCGAAAGTACACGCGGGTAGCTGGCAGCGACTTCCCCCATGAGGTTGTGAAGTCTCGGCTTCTGAAACTGAACTGCGATCACGTCCGCTTTGTGATGGACTGCATGAGGCAGAACACCACCAAGATTCGCAACATCAAGCAATACCTGCTGGCGGCGTTGTTCAATGCACCCACCACCATGAGTAATTATTACACTTCGCTGGTAAACCACGATATGTATGGCGGCTGATGGCCGCCTATTTTTATGCCCGGACATCCGGGAGAAAGGATATGCTATGAAAAGACCTTTGGCTTACATCACTGCCCCTTGGGGGAAAAACGAATTTGAGAACACCGAAACCGCCGCCCGCTACTGCCGGGCCGTTTATGATGCCGGTTTTTCGCCGGTCTGCCCGCTTCTGTTCCTGCCGCTGTTTCTCAACGATGCGATTCCGCAGGAGCATAAGCCCAAGACCAAGGGCAACGCCGATCTGGACGATTATGATTACGGCGATGATGACGATGATTACGAAGATGCCCCGTTGGAGAGCGAGGCTGATACGGACGAAGAAACTGACGGCGGGGATGAACCCATTTGACCCAGTTTACCAACAGTCCCTATGAAAAAATGATGACACAGAAGCCAAGCGGCGGGGGTATTCCCCGCCGTGTCCCTTCTCTCCCCAAGGATCATCCCTGCTATGGATGTTCCCGTGTGGGACAGACTTGTGTGGGCATCTGTCATCGAGAAATGCTGGCCCTTTTGAATGGAAGGAGGAAATCAAAATGAGCTATCTGCTCGTGGTTGCCGAGAAGCCCTCTGTAGCACAGAGTTTGGCTGCGGTGATCGGCGCAAAAACAAAGAAGAATGGCTATCTGGAAGGGAACGGCTACCGCGTCAGCTGGTGCATCGGCCATCTGGCCGGTCTTGCCGATGCGGAGAGCTACGACCCGAAGTATGCCAAGTGGAACTATGATGATCTGCCCATCCTGCCGGAGAGCTGGCAGTTTGTGGTGGGGAAAGACAAGAAACAGCAGTTTGAGATTCTGCGGAGCCTGATGAACGACCCGGATGTGACGGCAGTAGTCAATGCCTGCGATGCCGGGCGTGAGGGAGAAGCGATTTTCCGAACCGTTTACAACCTGGCTGGCTGCAAAAAGCCTATGAAACGACTGTGGATCTCCTCTATGGAAGATGAGGCAATCCGCGCCGGGTTTCGGGACCTCCGTCCCGGAAGCGAGTATGATGGGCTACATCAGGCAGCGCTCTGCCGGTCACAGGCTGACTGGCTGGTGGGCATCAACGCCACCCGGCTCTTTTCCGTGCTGTATCACCGCACCCTAAACGTGGGGCGCGTCATGTCTCCCACCCTGGCGCTGATCGTCCAGCGGGAAGCTGAAATTGATGCGTTCCGGACGGAGCCTTTCTATACGGTAATGCTGGACCTTTCCGATTTTACCGCCGCCGGGGAACGTTTGACGGATAAGGCCGAAGCGCAGCGCCAGCAGGAAGCCTGTGCGGACAGCACCGCAGTGGTGCAGAAGGTGGAGCGCAAGGAAAAATCCGAAAAGCCACCTGCCCTCTATGACCTGACCACCCTCCAGCGGGAAGCCAACCGCCTGTTGGGATACACCGCCCAGCAGACGCTGGACTATCTGCAAAACCTGTACGAGAAAAAGCTGTGTACTTATCCCCGCACGGACAGCCGGTATCTGACCTCCGATATGGCGGAGGGCCTGCCGGTGCTGGTCAATGCCACCGCCAAAGCAATGCCCATTGTAAAAGGAATTGCTGTCCGGTGTGATGTGTCACGCGTGATCGACGATAAGAGGGTCACGGACCACCACGCACTCATCCCCACGCAGAATATCCGAACCACCGATCTGAACCGCCTGCCGGTTGGAGAACGGGCCATTCTGGAGCTGGTAGCCCTGCGGCTGCTCTGTGCCGTGGGACAGACCTATGAGTACGCTGAAACTACCGTAACGCTGGAATGCGCCGGGCATCCCTTTACTGCCAAAGGCCGCGCAATCCTGAATCCCGGCTGGAAGGAGCTGGACAGCCGCTATAAGGCTTCTCTGAAAAACAAGCCGGAGACGGATCAGGAAACCGAGGCCAAGGCTCTGCCGGTGGTGTCTGAGGGCCAGTCCTTTGAGGTAATCGTCCCCGGTATCAAGGAGGGCAAAACCACGCCGCCCAAGCGCTACACCGAGGACAGCCTGCTGGCCGCTATGGAGACTGCCGGTGCCAAAGATATGCCGGAGGATGCAGAGCGCAAAGGGCTGGGGACGCCTGCCACCCGTGCCGGGATTCTGGAAAAGCTGGTCTCAGCCGGATTTGTGGAACGCAAGAAATCCAAAAAGACGGTGCAGCTCATGCCCACCCATGCCGCTGTATCTTTGATTACCGTCCTGCCCGAGCAGCTGCAATCTCCGCTGCTGACTGCGGAATGGGAATACAAGCTCAAAGAGATCGAGCGTGGCGATCTGGAGCCGGACGCCTTCATGAAGGGTATCTGCGTTATGCTGAAAGAGCTGGTTTCCGGTTATCAGGCAATCAAAGGCGCGGAGGTCCTGTTCCCTTCTGACCGGGAGACAATCGGGAAATGCCCCCGCTGCGGCGACAATGTAACCGAAGGCAAGCAGGGCTTTTTCTGCGCGAACCGCGAGTGCCGGTTTGCCCTCTGGAAGAACAGCAAGTTTTTCTCCGCCAAGAAAAAGCAGCTGACCAAATCGGTGGCGTCGGAGCTGCTGTCCACCGGACGGGCAAGGCTCACTGGCTGCTACTCTGAAAAAACCGGAAAGACCTATGACGCTACGGTGGTGCTGGATGATACCGGAGATAAATATGTGGGGTTCAAGCTGGAGTTTGATGCAGCCGGTCCGAAGCGGAGGTAACGGCCTATGAAGCTGTCCAAATACGAACAGGAAACCATTATTCTCTATAACCAGGCAGAGCCGACTGCCAGCGTTTATTCCCATGACTCCAAGCTGTTGGAGAAGCTGGCCCGGCTGTCTGAGAATTATCCGCAGCAAATCCAGCCGGACGGCCCGAACCGTTATATTGTTCCCAAGGGCTGTGTGCTGGTTCGTGAGCCGTACAGTGAAGAACGCCGTGCTGTGGCAAGGGAACGTGCCAAATCGGGCGGCTATACCCCACCCAAACATTCTAAAAAGGAGCTATAAGCATTCAAAACAGTAGGATTATTTGCAAGGATGTGGTACAATAAATATGCAATTTCTGTGGAGGAGGGAGTAATGTGCCTATAACTATTGCCCCGAATAAGATTATCCGTGGCGCTCAATATATAAAAGATTTTTGCTTTTCTTGCGGACATACAGTCCCCATATATCATGTAAATACGATACATGCGCTTACACAGGTTATCGGCTATGTTAAGTTTATCAATGCGCCTTACGGAAATGTATTGTATCGAGGCCAGTGCAGATTGTATGATTCTTTGGAGCCAAGCATTTACCATGGACATAAGACCGCGCAAGATAGAGCGCAACAGAATAGCAAGCAGAATTTAGTCATACAAAAAGCCCTGGCAGACAAGAAATTCTGTAAGTATACCCATATATCTGATAATAGCGTTTCACGAATTAAGTTGACGTCAATCTTCCAACACTATGGCATTCCTACGCAATATCTTGACGTTGTAGATAATCATTGGACCGCTTTATGGTTTGGCCTAAATAAGTATCATGTGCATGAAAATGGTGGCATGTATTGCAAATATGAGCAGAGACATATTGATTATCTCGATGCTATAAATCAGAGAGCCTTATTGTCTAACGACGAATATGAAGAATACGCCGAAAAATTTTACCAATACATTATTCTCATTGCAGTTTCAGCAGGTGGTTCATATAACGCAAATGGTATCACTATTGGTGATGATACAATTGCTGTCAACCTAAGAAGCGCCCTGCCATCCACTTTCCTTCGCCCGCATGCACAACATGGTTGGACCATAAGAAGAAAAACAACAGATGGCTTATTTGGATTGGACATGGCGCCAAATGTTGTTGGAATTCTCAGAATGAGGATAGATGATGTAGATAAATGGTTAGGCAATGGAGAATTGCTTTCAGAAAGAGGACTTTTCCCTGATCCCCAGAACGATTTGGGATATGGAGTTCTATTGCAGCATACAGAGTTTTTTGAAGGAACAGGGTTACAAATACCATATTTTACATAACAATTATCTATTTAAAGAGCAGCTGATTTTTTCAGCTGCTTTTTCTTTTGCCGAGCCGAAGGAGCGTGATCATTATGGCAGAACCGAAGAAATCCAATAAAGAACGATTACGGGAAATCACAGAGGGCATTGAGCAGGGCATCAAAGACCTGTTTCAGAGCGACAAATATATGCAGTACCTCCGCGTCATGTCCCGGTTTCACCATTACTCCGTCAATAACGTAATGCTCATTCATATGCAAAAACCAGACGCCACCCAGGTTGCCGGTTTCAACAAGTGGCGCGATCAGTTTGGCCGCCATGTGAAACGCGGTGAAAAGGGTATCAAGATTATTGCGCCTACGCCCTATAAGAAAAAGGTGGAGGAAATCAAGCGCGATCCCGACACCAAGGCTCCGATCTTGGATAAGGACAGACAGGCCATTATGGAGGAAAAAGAAGTCCAGATACCCATGTTTAAGGTGGTATCCGTATTCGATGTGAGCCAGACCGAGGGTAAGCCGCTGCCCCAGCTTGCCAGTGACCTGACCGGAAATGTGAAGCACTATGAGCTTTTCATGGAGGCCCTTCGCCGTTCCTCCCCGGTTCCGATGGAATTGGAGCCGATGGCTTCCAATATGGACGGCTTTTTTGATACGGAAAACCAACGCATTGCCATCCGCACAGGTATGAGCGAGGTTCAGACAATCTCAGCGGCAATCCATGAGATCACCCACGCGAAGCTCCACAACCCAGAAAAGACAGAAGCAGTTCCATCATGGAAAGTGGTTATGGTGAGTGACGGCGGCACTCGGCACGATTACAACCAAGGCTTTGAAACCGAAGCAGCTGCGGAGGCTTTTGCGGCTGACGCCGGTTGGCGGTATGTGGACGAAAACCGGTTTGAATGGCGGCTTGAGGTTGAGGAAGATACCTCTGCGGTACAGTCTGCAATCAAAAGCCGGAATACCGAGGAAGTGGAGGCTGAAAGCGTCTCCTACGCCGTCTGTCAGTATTACGGCATCCAGACCGGCGAGAACAGCTTCGGCTATATTGCCTCCTGGAGTAAGGGAAAGGAACTGTCGGAACTCCGGGCCAGTCTGGAAACCATCAATAAGACGGCCAATAGCCTGATTACCGATATTGACCGGCACTTCGCGGAAATCTGCAAGGAGCGCGGCATTGACCTGACGGCGGAGGCTGCCGAGCCGCAGCCTGCCAGCCAGCAGGTGCAAAGCGAGGTAGCCCAGTGGGAGGACGATCATGTGCAGGATATTTCTGCATCCGTACAGACGGTTAAAGCTCCTGTTGAGCAGGAAACACCCTCCCCGGAAAGCCAGGTGCCACCTGCCTCCATGCTGCCGGACGTACCGGAGCAGGCGCTGGATGAATACCCTATGCCGGATGAAGTCCTGCAAGCGGCCAATCTGGAAGCCTGCGGCTACATGGACGGCGATATGCTGCCCCTCTCCAAAGAGAGAGCCTTGGAGCTGTACGATATGGATTTGACTGTCTATGCCATAGTGAGCGGGGGCAGCGCAGAAATGCTCTTTGACCAGGAGGAATTTGAAACCCAGGCTCCCGGCACTGTCTTTGCCTTTTCCCGCGAGGAATGGGAGCAAAGCCCCATGTTCCATGAAAAAATCATGGAGCGTCAGCAGCATCAGGAAGAACGGGAAGCCGCTTTCCTGGCCCACACAGGCGACTGTTTTGCTATTTATCAGGTAAGCCGTGAGGACCCGAACAACGTGCGGTTTATGAATATGGACTGGATGCAGTCTCACGGCTTGGCCATTGAGCGCGGAAATTACGATCTGATCTATACCGGACAGCTGACGGAACAAGGAACCACTGAGCAAAAGCTGGAAATGCTTTATGAGACATTCAATCTCCATCATCCGGCAGACTATCACAGTCCATCTCTCAGCGTCAGCGACATCGTTGCCGTCAAGCAAAATGGCGTGGTATCTTGTCACTACTGCGACAGCGTTGGATTTCAGGAGCTTCCCGGCTTTCTTCCCCAAGATAATCCGTTAAAAAATGCAGAGATGTCTGTGGAGGACGATTACGGCATGATTGACGGCATCATCAATAACGGTCCCCGGCAGACCGTGGCCGAGTTGGAACAGCAGGCCCGTTCCGGGCAGCCTATCTCGCTGATGGATTTGGCCGAGGCTATCCACCGGGAGGACCGGGAAAAGAAAAAATCCGTGATGGAGCAGCTTCACAGCCAGCCGAAACAGGAACACAAAAAGACAGCGCCCAAAAAGAGCGCGGAAAGGGAGATTTGATATGGGAAACTTTACTTTTGACGAGATCAATCTGATGTGCATTTACAACACAGGTACGCGCCAGGGCCTGATGGACGCCTTAAAGGAGATGCGTGGATACTTGGAGTCGGACGAAACAGAGCTGAGGGCTATCACCGATTCCGCGCTGGAAAAACTCTCTGCGATGACAGATGCGGACTTTGAGACGCTGGAGCTGTACCCGGACTTCGATGATAAGGAGGATACGGATGCCGAGTAAACTGCAAAGCTATACACAGATGGCCGAGCAGGTGGCCGCCGGGCTGACCGGCAGCTACTTGCGGTGGACGGCGTTTCTGACCACCGCCGCCCGGTTGTATAAGTACCCGTTCCCGGAGCAGATGATGATTTTTGCCCAGCGGCCTGATGCTACCGCCTGCGCGGAATATGACCTCTGGAACAATACGATGGGCCGTTATGTGCGGCGCGGTTCCAAGGGAATTGCTCTCCTGGATGACAGTGGTGACAGGCCGCGCCTTAAATATGTGTTTGATGTTTCCGATACCGGCGGGCGTGAAAACGCCCGCCAGCTCTATCTCTGGCAGTATCGACCGGAACACGAAGCACCGGTAATAGAGGCTCTGGAAAAAGCCTATGATATTCCCGCAGAGTACGGTCTTGCCGACCAACTGGAGAAGGTAGCTGCCCGGCTTTCCGATGAATATTGGACAGAGAACCAGCGCGACATCCTCCGCATCGTTGACGATTCCTTCCTGGAAGAATATGATGATTTCAACATCGGAGTGGCTTTCCGAAGCGCCGCAACCGTCAGCATTACTTACGCGCTGATGTCCCGCTGCGGGTTGGAGCCGGAAGCCTACTTCGAGCATGAGGATTTCCTGAATATCTTTGATTTCAATACTCCGGCTACCGTTACCGCTCTTGGTACGGCAGTCAGCCAGTCCAGCCAACAAGTACTGCGGCAGATTGGCGCAACCATCAAGCACTATGAATATGAAAGGAGCCAGGCAAATGAGCGAACTGAATTACATACAGAACGGGGATTATCAGATTCCCACACTGATCTTGGAGGAACAGCTCCCGCAGAAGCCCTTGGGCAAGTACGGCAGAATGCGGAAAACCTATCTGAAGGAACATCGGACGGTGCTTTACAACAACCTTCTTCTGACCGGGAAGCTGACAGCGCACCTGCAGGAGATCGACGAGGCAGCGAACAGCCGTCTGGAGCAGATGATCCCAGAGCTGGCGAAAGCGGCGGGCGCAACGGAGAGCTTGAAAGCCAGCGACCCGATGCGCTGGGTGGGTTTGATGAACACCTGCAAGGCCCAGGCGGAGGAGATTATCCTGACGGAGCTTATCAACAACTGACATTAAACCTGTTCCTGCCCGAACAGGAGCAAATCCAGATCATCCAGCAAGCGGAGAGCGTAAAGCAAGCGCCCTCCGCTTTGTCATTTTCCCAGGCAGATATTGACGCTGAATTACGGAATGGCAGCGGCACAGAGGGCGGCAAGCTGCGTATATATGCGTTTTATCAGCATCAGCCAGATGCCAAAAGCGCCGCAGCTTTCCTGAAAGAAGAATACGGCTGGTTCGGTCCCAGCCACACATTTCTGGATGGGGACCGCGGTTTTGCAGAATACTCCTCCAAGGGCATGAAGCTCCAGCACTACGACCCGCGCTATGAGAAGAACTACACATGGAACGCTGTAGAAAAGCGTCTGCGGACGCTCATTTCTGAGGGCAGTTATCTCACCGATGCGGAAAAAGCGGAATATACCGATTTGGAGCGTGACTACGCAGGTGTCGGCGGTGTTCCCGTTCCACACCCGCGTGCTGGCTTTCCCCGCCCGGAGATTCCTGCTATCGAAGAACCGTCTGAGGCTGTTTGGGATTACAACGCCATCAAGGAGGCCCATCCGGATGATATTGTGCTGTATCAGATGGGCGATTTCTATGAGATCTACGGTGAGGACGCCAAAAGTGCCAGCGAGAAACTGGAACTGCATCTGACCACACGCCCCATCCCCGGTAGTGGCCGCGTTCCCATGTGCGGCATCCCGGCCCATCAACTGGAGCAGTATGTAGAGCAACTGCGGGACGAATATGACGTGACCATTTCAGCCATTGACGCAGATAACGGCCAGCGGAAAGTACACTCGGTCCTGTCCATCGACCATGAAGCGGAGCGGGCCATCAACGCCCATGAAGCAGAATATGGTGCGGATGGTTGGCGGGCATTTCCCGGCAACAAGCCGACACCCACGGTTCGGGAACTCTACGACCAGTATAAGCCTATGGTTTCCGCCGCTGTGGTGGCGGATGAAGCCTACCGCAACGCCTGCCGCAATTCTGACCGGGAAAACACCTATCTGGAAGGTGCTGCCGCTGTCAAGCGGGCCGTCCTTGCCTCCGGGGATATGCAGCTACTCCGTCTGTATTCCGACATGACGGAGTTTCACAACCGGCTGAATCGTGAGGTGCTGGACGAAACCTATCCCAGGCTGCAAAGCCAGCCCCGGTCCATGTCTCAGGAAGATATTGACGATGCGCTGCGGGAATGGAACGGCAACCCCGAAAGCAAACGAGCTGTGGTACGGTACATGGAGCAGCACGGGCGGGAAAAAGATACCGCTGCATGGCTTTCCAAGGAATACGGCGGCGACCCGAGCAAGCCCCTGCATTTCACCCTGGCCGGTACGGACACGGATGTGGTCATGCCCTGGCCCAAGGTCCAGCGGCGTATCGCCCAGCTTATCAAGGAAGATCGTTTTTTCACAGAGGAAGAACGGGACCGCTTTGATGATATTGACCCTATTGCTATCCGCGAAGCCCTGGAACAGCGCGGTATCGTTGATGGTCAGGTAGTTGACCCCGAAAAGCTGGATCAGGACCCGTTTATCCGGCAAGTGACTGCCGATGCAGACCGTGTTTCCCAGGAAGAACAGGCTCAAGCTCCCGATCTGTCCGGCCAGCCCATAACCCGCCAGGATGATACCATTACTATTGGGGATGGCGATGCCTCCCATGAGATCGACATTACCGTAACCGATGAGGAGTGGCAACAGATTCAGGATGCGCTTCCCGACACAGCAAGCCGCAGCCAGCAATTTTCCTCTGAAACCGTGGCTGTTTATCCGGGAGACAAGAACGGCCTGCCCTATGATGTGGTCATTGAGCGGCTTCATGTGGAGGAACCTGAGCATGACCCACCAAGCCAAGTTTCCGCAGAAAACTTCCGTATCACAGACGATCATCTGGGTGAGGGCAGCTCAAAAGCGAAGTTCCGTATGAATGTGGACGCTATCCGCACCCTGCAGGAAATTGAAGCACAAGGACGCAGCGCCACCCCTGCCGAGCAGGAGGTCTTGTCCCGGTATGTGGGCTGGGGCGGCCTTGCCGATGCCTTTGATGAAAGCAAGCCGGGTTGGGCCAATGAGTACCAGGAGCTTCTTACGCTTCTGACTCCGGAGGAATACGCCTCTGCCAGAGCATCTACCCTGAATGCCCACTACACCAGCCCCACGGTCATCCGCGCCATTTATGAAGCTGTCGGCAACATGGGCTTTACCGCTGGCAATATTCTGGAGCCAGCCTGCGGTGTCGGCAACTTCTTCGGTATGCTGCCGGAGGAAATGACCGGCTCCCGGCTGTACGGTGTAGAGCTGGATTCCGTCAGCGGACGCATCGCAAAGCAGCTCTACCCCAAAGCGGATATTACGGTAGCCGGTTTTGAAACCACCGACCGGCGGGATTTTTACGATCTTGCCATCGGCAACGTGCCGTTTGGACAGTACAAGGTATCTGACCGGGCCTATGACAAGCTGAGGTTTTCCATTCATGACTACTTCTTTGCCAAGGCGCTGGATCAGGTGCGGCCGGGCGGCGTGATCGCTTTCGTGACCTCCCGTTACACCATGGATAAGCAGTCCTCGGAGGTACGCCGCTATATTGCACAGCGTGCCGAGCTGCTGGGAGCCATCCGGCTGCCCAATAATGCGTTCCGGGCCAACGCGGGAACTGATGTTGTCTCCGATATTATCTTTCTGCAAAAGCGTGACCGTCCCATCGACATTGAACCGGACTGGGTGCATTTGGGACAAAACGAGGATGGCTTTGCGATCAACAGTTACTTTGTGGACCACCCGGAGATGATTTTGGGCAGGCAGACCTCCGAAAGCACCCAATATGGCAGGCAGGACTTCACGGTTGCACCGATTGAGGGGCTGGAGCTGGCCGATCAGCTCCATGACGCTGTGAAATACATTCGCGGTACCTATCAGGAAGCTGAGCTGCCGGAGCTGGGCGAGGGTGAAGAAATCGACACCTCCATCCCGGCAGACCCCAATGTGAAAAACTACTCCTATGCTGTGGTGGATGGCGAGGTGTACTTCAGGGAAAACAGCCGCATGGTAAAACCGGACCTGAACGCCACCGCCGAGGCCCGCGTCAAAGGAATGGTTGCTCTCCGCGACTGTGTGCATCAGCTCATTGACCTTCAGATGGACGAATATACGCCGGATTCCGCTATTCAGGAAAAGCAGGGGGAATTGAACCGGCTCTATGATGCGTTTTCCGCCAAATACGGGCTTATCAATGACCGAGGAAACCGGCTGGCCTTTTCGGACGATTCTTCTTACTATCTCCTGTGTGCGCTGGAAGTGCTGGACGAGGACGGGAAGCTGGAGCGCAAGGCGGATATGTTCACCAAACGTACCATCAAGCCCCACAAGGCTGTGACCACGGTGGACACCGCCAGCGAAGCCCTAGCCGTTTCCATTGCGGAAAAAGCCAGGGTGGATATGGAGTATATGTCCCAGCTGACCGGTAAACCCACCGAGGAAATTGCGGCCGAGCTGACCGGCGTAATCTTCAAAGACCCGGCCTATGGCAGCGATCCGCTTTCCGGCTGGCAGACCGCAGACGAATATCTGTCCGGCAATGTCCGACAGAAGCTCCGGGCCGCACAGCGGGCAGCGGAACGCGATCCGGCTTTTGCCGTCAATGTGGAAGCCCTAAAAGCAGCACAGCCCAAGGACCTGGACGCATCGGAGATCGAAGTTCGCCTGGGTGCTACCTGGATTGATAAGGAATATATCCGTCAGTTCATGTACGAAACCTTTGACACGCCCCGGTATCTACGCGGCTCCATTGATGTGAACTATTCCGCTTACACCGCCGAGTGGCAGATCACCGGCAAGACGCAGATACCCTACAACAACATCGCGGCCTATACCACCTATGGCACAGACCGCGCCAACGCTTACCGTATCCTGGAGGATTCTCTGAATCTCCGGGATGTTCGCATTTATGACACTGTGGAGGACGCAGACGGCAGGGAGCGCCGGGTGCTGAATGCCAAGGAAACCACCCTGGCCGCACAGAAACAGCAGGCCATTCGGGATGCCTTCAAGGACTGGATTTGGAGAGACCCGGAACGGCGGCAGGCCCTGGTACGCCAGTACAACGAGGAAATGAACAGCACCCGCCCCCGCGAGTATGACGGAAGCCATATCGTTTTCTCCGGTATGAACCCGGAAATCACCCTGCGGGAGCATCAGAAAAGTGCTATCGCCCATGTGCTGTACGGCGGGAATACGCTGCTGGCCCATGAAGTAGGCGCAGGCAAAACCTTTGAAATGGTTGCCGCTGCCATGGAATCCAAGCGGCTGGGCCTGTGTCAGAAATCCATCTTCGTGGTACCGAATCACCTGACTGAGCAATGGGCCTCTGAGTTCCTGCGGCTATATCCCTCCGCAAACATTCTCGTCACCACCAAAAAGGACTTTGAGACCCACCGGCGCAAGAAATTCTGTGCCCGGATTGCCACCGGCGACTATGATGCAATCATCATTGGCCACTCCCAGTTTGAACGTATTCCCATCAGCAAGGAGCGCCAGGAACGACTTCTTCAGGAGCAGATTGCAGAAATCACCGAGGGCATTTCCGAGGTGGAATCCAGCGGCGGCGAACGGTTTACCGTCAAGCAACTGGAGCGTACCAAGCGCGGGCTGGAAGCACGGCTTGAAAAGCTGCAAGCCGATCACAGAAAGGATGATGTGATTACCTTTGAACAGCTGGGTGTTGACCGGTTGTTTGTGGATGAGGCGCACAATTATAAGAATTTGTTCCTCTACACCAAAATGCGGAACGTAGCTGGCCTATCCACCACGGATGCCCAGAAATCCTCCGATATGTTCGCCAAATGCCGCTACATGGATGAGATCACCGGGAACCGTGGAGTGGTCTTTGCCACCGGCACCCCAGTCAGCAATTCCATGACCGAGCTATATACCATGCAGCGGTATTTGCAATATGACCGGCTGCAAGAGCTGGGCATGACACACTTTGACTGCTGGGCTTCCCGGTTTGGAGAAACCGTCACCGCCCTGGAGCTGGCCCCGGAAGGAACCGGCTACCGGGCAAGAACCCGATTCTCCAAGTTCTTCAATCTTCCGGAGTTAATGACCCTGTTCAAAGAAGTCGCGGATATTAAAACCTCCGACCAGCTGCATCTGCCGACACCGGAGGTGGAGTATCACACAGTTGTGGCAAAACCCACAGAGCATCAGCAGGAAATGGTGCAGGCCCTGTCTGAACGTGCTGCCCTGGTACATGGAGGATCAGTAGACCCTTCCACTGATAATATGCTCAAAATTACCTCGGATGGCCGGAAACTGGGCCTTGACCAGCGAATCATCAACCCGCTGCTGCCCGATGAAACAGGGACCAAAGTCAACCAGTGTGTTGCAAATATTATGCAGATTTGGCGGGATGGGCAGGATGAGAAGCTGACCCAACTTGTATTCTGCGACATTTCCACGCCGAAACCGGCACCGTCCAAAAAAGTTGCCAAGGCCGTCAGCGGAAATCTGGATAGCCCGGAGATTCACGCTTTAGAAACTTCCATTCCCATGCCGGAGCCGGAACCGGAATTTTCCGTCTATGAGGACATCCGTCAAAAGCTGATTGCCGGGGGCGTACCACCGGAGCAGATTGCTTTCATCCATGAGGCCAACACCGAGGTGCGGAAAAAGGAGCTGTTCAGCAAGGTGCGCACCGGCCAGGTGCGCGTTTTGATCGGCAGCACATCCAAAATGGGAGCCGGGACCAACGTGCAGGATCGCCTTGTGGCACTCCATGACCTGGATTGTCCATGGCGGCCCGGCGACCTGGAACAGCGCAAAGGCCGTATTGAGCGCCAGGGAAACCAGAATGAGCATGTCCATGTGTTCCGTTATGTGACGGAAGGGACGTTTGACGCCTACCTCTGGCAGACCGTGGAGAACAAACAGAAGTTCATTTCACAGATCATGACCAGCAAAAGCCCGGTGCGCTCCTGTGACGATGTGGATGAAACGGCACTTTCCTTTGCAGAAATCAAGGCTCTGTGTGCCGGTGATCCCCGCATCAAAGAGCGTATGGATTTGGAAGTGGATGTGTCCAGGCTGAAGCTGATGAAAGCCGACCACCAAAGCAAACAGTTCCGGCTGGAGGACAATCTGCTGAAATACTTCCCGGAACAGATCGAAAAGAACAAGGGCTTTATCGCCGGGCTTCAGGCAGATATGCAAACTCTCGCCGCTCATCCGCACCCGGAGGACGGATTTGTTGGAATGGAAATCCGGGGTGATACGCTGGTTGACAAAGAAAACGCCGGTGCCGCGCTTTTGGATGCCTGCAAAGAAGTAAAAAGCTCCGATCCGGTGCAGATCGGCAGCTATCGAGGCTTTACCATGTTCGTCAGCTTCAACGCTTTCGAGAAGCAGTATGAACTAACGCTGCGGGGGGAAATGAGCCATAAAGCAATGCTGGGTGCTGATCCGCGCGGCAATCTGATCCGTATCGACAATGCACTGGCACAGATGCCTGGGCGTCTGGCCAGTGTTCAGGCTCAGCTGGACAACCTCCACCAACAGCAGGAGGCAGCCAGAGCCGAGGTTGGCAAGCCGTTTCCCCACGAACAGGAGCTTCGGGAAAAATCCGCAAGGCTGGCAGCATTGGATATGGCGCTGAACATAGACGGCAGAGGACGTTCGCAGCCGGAACAGTCTGCCATTGCCAAAAGTGAACGGCCTTCCGTGCTGGACAGGCTGAAGACGCCGTCGGTTCGCGGAACACCGGAACGGCCACACAAGAAAGAAATGGAGGTAAGATAACATGAACAATCAGGAACTGAATACGGCGCTCTATGAGAAGATGTTTGCTGAACAGGACACCTACCGGAAGTGGTTGCTCACGCAGCCCCCGGAGGAAATATTAAATCACACCTATGAGTACACCATCCGGGAGGACATTCTGCTGTCGCTGGAGTACCACGATCTGACGGACGCCCAGGCTGCCGCGCTTTTGAAATCGTCCACTCCGCTGGCAGATGTGTTCAAGGAATTTGACCACAGAGAAACCGACCACATGGATCAGATTTTCTATGCGATGGAGGAACGGGCAGACGATGTGCTGGAGGCGGAGGAAAAACAGCGGCGCATCCTGCGGGAGACCCCGGTTTATCGTTATCCCGCGAGCTATGCCCGTGAGCATGATGAGCTGGAACAATACCGGGCCTCTCACAAGGCAAATGTGGCTTGCAAGGAAGCCATTGAAGCGGCGATTTCCGCCCATTACAACGATAACCGGTTGGGCAAGCAGGCTGCGCTGGAGGTAATCGAAGCCTTTGGCATGGATCGCACCATGTATGTTCTGGCCAATACTGTCCGGCATAAGGATTGGGACGGGCGGATCTCCCAGGACAATAAGAGGTGGGCCATGACAATTCCTGTTCATGCGGACAGGAATCAATGGGGCGATGACCGCAACACAGAGTTTGTGGTGGACAAATCCCACCCTGGTCTGACGGACCTTTTTGTGAATCAGGTGCGCCGGGAACAGCTTCTGCGGACGCCGCTGACCAACGAAGAAATCCAGCAGGAGGCCCAACGGCTGCTTTCGGCACTTCAAGCCCCAAAGGAACCCAACAGTCCCAACGGCACACACTTCATGGCGCAGATCTCGCCGGACTTTCTGGCGCGGGCTTCCACCAAGGATACGGACCGGCTCATGGCAACGCTGCCGTTTCACTCCACCACATTCTCTGGCCTCAATGACCGCAAAGGGCATTTTGTCCTGATTACCAAAGACGAGGACCGGGACCAGCCGCTCAGAAAGCCCCGTCGTTCTGTGCGGAAGGATCTTCAGAAAATGCCGGATGGCACAAAGAAGCCTGCTGTCAAACGGCGTGAACCGGAGCGATAAGCCTATGGCAGCGAAGCGAAACCGGGATGTGCAGTTGAATTTCCGAGTCTCTCCTCATGAGCTGGAATTGATCGAAACCAAGATGGCTCAGGTTGGAACCACAAACCGGGAAGCCTTTCTGCGAAAGATGGCGATTGATGGGTATGTGGTCAAGCTGGATTTACCGGAGCTGCGGGAATTGGTTTCCCTCTTGCGCTACTCCAGCAACAACTTGAACCAGCTCACCAAGCGGGTGCATGAAACCGGGCGGTTTTATGATGCAGATTTGGAGGATATTCTCCAAAAACAGGATGCAATCTGGGCGGGGGTGAATGAGATACTGTCGAAGTTCAGTCAGCTTTCGTAACAGGGAATCAATCCCCATTTGCGGAGGGTGAACGGCGTTTCCTGTCGTTCCCCTCCGCTCTTTTCTGCTATCCGGCGGCATCCTTGCGTTTCTTTGAAAATTACAGTACAAATAAGGTAAGAAATGCTTTGACAGACAAGGAGGTTCTTCCTATGAAGGTTGTTTTGAAAGTTTTGATGGCTCCGATCATCCTGACGCTGACGCTTTTCGTCTGGATTTGCTCTGGCATCCTGTATTGTTCGGCTTTTATCTTCGGATTGGCCGGAACCATTATCGGCCTGCTGGGACTGGCCGTGCTTTTGACCTACTCCGTGCAAAACGGGATCATCCTTTTGGTGATTGCGTTCCTAGTAAGTCCGCTTGGGCTTCCCATGGCAGCGGCCTGGCTGCTGGGGAAGATTCAAGGCTTGCGGTATGCTATTCAAGATCAGGTATATAGATAAATGATACTAACATCCCCCTTTAACATACCCTTTTATGAGATAGGGAGTATGTTAAGGGGGGATGTTGGCAGATGCAATCAGTTTACTACGTTCGGATATATTTTTGATTCCGACTGTTTGGCTTCTCCGGAATAGTCATTTGTAGCAACCCGCTGTCTAAAAGAGGGCGCAGATAATTTTTGGTAAAACTTTTCGTGTTTTTATATCCACAATGCTCCGCGATTTCAGCTTTTGAGCGCGGAACAATACAGAAAGAAAGAATAACATCTTGGGTCTTAACTTGGGTTCTAACTTGGGTCTTAACTGGTATCTCGTCTTGATCCGTTGCAGATACTCCGGGTCCGACCTTTCCAATGGCAACTTCATTCAGCGGGATAATGGTCCGGAACACATCGCCTTCAATAAATTCCGGTATTCCTCCGGAATACAGCTTTGTGTACTTATAGGTATTTCTCATGCCAGAGCCAAGCTCATCTGCAAGGGAGATTTCTCGGAACACTTTTGAAATGGGCGGGTTTTTGGCATAAGGCTCAAAGCTGGTAAGATTCAGCACCCCATGACCGTGAGAGCGGTTGGCATTTTCTGTATAAAGGCGGCCGCGCTCAATCACAAATTTTGCCACATATCCGCTGGAGTAATCTCTATGGGCGAGGCTGTTCGAGAAAATTTCGCGCAGGATTTTATCCCTGGCGCTGACGCTGTTCACTCCCTCAAGTACAAACGGGTCGCTTAGATGCTTGTGCCCGAAGTCGATCAGCCGGTCATAGGTTTCCAGCAGATTTGTGATAATCACGTCCCGGTCATCGTAGCGGTCCAGATTTTCCACACGAAAAATAGCGTCCGTTTTATGCTGGGGGAGGACCGACATAATGGTGGAATCCTTGCCGAACAGTAGGATGGCAGCAATCGTAACGCCCTCGTTCCTTGTGGTCTCGTCCCGCAAAATCAATCCAGCACTGCGGAGCAGTTCTTCATCTGACATGGATTTCCACGGATGGTTAGCATTACGGATGGAAGTCATTGCCCTGGCCCGTTCAATCAGATCAGAGCGCAGATCCTCCAAGCCAAAACGGGTTACTTTGTTGACGAAGTAACTACCGCTTTTTCGTGCATAGAGCTGATAGACCAAATCTGTATTGTCAGTGATGTCAATATCGGATTCATTGCTGCGGTCAAAAATCCTGCCGTGATGGCGGCACACCTGGCTGCTCACTGGCACATGAATATAAAAAATGAGCTTACCGTCAATCGTATATTGTTCCGGCTGCAGGTAAAGCGGAGGATAGAGCTTCTGCGCGTTATTGATGGAGGTCACAAAGTCCTTTTTCATTCGGGCGGCTGCATCGGGATTGATTCCCAAAATAACACCGTCATCTCGCACACCCAGGAAAATATGCCCGCCGTCCCGGTTGGAAAAGGAGCAGACTGTATCATATACATCTTTTGTAATCTCATTTGTGGATTTCTTGAACTCAACTGAGATGCTTTCTCCCTGACGGATTAGCTCTAACAGTTCTACTTCCTGCATCAGACCATCGCCTCCTATCTTCAAAGTCTATCTATTATTATATTGGATTTGTCCGGCAATATCAATCTGTTTTGCGGTGGATAATGCTTTTCATTTTACTTTTTCGCCGTTCTCCGCTATACTGACAGTAAAGAAAAAATGAAGCTTTGTCGGAGGGAGCGCAGGAGATATGAACGACAAAGAATTGATTGGAAAAGTACACAACGCCATGTACCAGCAATGCCAGCGCCGGGGCTATGCAGCGCCGGTAGATGTGCTGATGGACATAGGAGTGCTGCCGAAAAAGAAGTATGAGGACTGGCGGTATGGGCGCGTTTCCTATCTGGAGGGCGTCTGCACAGTCAACCTCCGCAAGCTCTCTTTCGTCATGCACCAGATGCGCGTCTATGCACAGAAAACAGGGCTGAAACCGTCCTTCTGCTACTACAAGCAGTGGGGCGTGAAAAAGAAAACCGGTCAGGGTCATAAGCCGGTGATCCCGCTGCGGTTCAGTAAAAGCGGGGACCCGGAAATCGAAAAATGGTATGCGACCCATTTTGTCGATTTGAAGCGCACCGCCCAGCTGAAAGCGGAGGCGGCAAAACCAAAAGAACAGAATACCGACACCACGGAGCAGTCTTAATGGCTGCTCTCTTTTTTTGCCCGGAAGGAGGAAAACATTCATGGCAACCACAAGAATCATGCCGCTGCACACAGGCAAAGGCCGGACGGTTGGTAAGGCCATCAGCGACATCATTGACTATGTAGAAAACCCGCAAAAGACCGATCATGGACGGCTCATCACCAGCTTTCAGTGCGACAGCCGGGTTGCAGACGCTGAGTTCCTGTTGGCGAAAAAACGCTACATCCAGACAACCGGCAGAGTGCGCGGAGAGGACGATGTCATTGCCTATCACCTGCGCCAGTCCTTCGTCCCCGGTGAGATCACGCCGGAGGAAGCGAACCGGCTGGGCCAGGAGCTTGCGCGCCGGTTCACAAAAGGGAAAAATGCCTACATTGTCTGCACCCATATCGACAAGAACCATATCCACAATCATATTATCTGGAACGCCGTTTCTCTGGACTGCGAGCGAAAGTTCCGAAACTTCTGGGGCAGTACCAGAGCCGTGCGTCGGCTCAATGATACCATTTGCATTGAGAACGGTTATTCCATTGTCGAGAACCCGAAGTCCCACGGGAAAAGCTATAACAAATGGCTTGGCGAAAACGCAAAGCCGTCCCACCGGGAGTTGCTGCGCGTTGCGATTGACAACGCTCTGGCGCAGAAGCCCGGCGATTTGGAGCAGATGCTGATGCTCCTGCAGGAAGCAGGGTATGAGATCAAGCGCGGAAAAGAGCTTTCCTTCCGGTGCGCCGGCCAGAAGCGTTTTGTTCGGTTGGACACCCTGGGAGAAAACTATTCCAAAGATATTCTGATAGCTGTACTTAAAGGAGACCGGCAGCACACGCCCCGCAAGAAAAAGGAGATTACCCAAGAACCGAAAAAGGTGAATCTGCTGGTCAATATTCAGGCCAAACTCTCCGAAGGAAAAGGCGCTGGCTATGCGCGATGGGCTACCCGCTTTAATTTGAAGCAGATGGCCTCCACCATGAATTTCCTCTCGGAACATGGCCTGCTGGAATATTCCGCGCTGGCCGAGAAAACAACCGCTGCCACCGCCAGGTATAACGAGCTTTCCGCGAAGATCAAAGCGGCGGAAAGCCGGATGGCTGAGATTTCTGTTTTGCAGACCCATATCCGTAATTACTCCGATACCCGGCAGGTGTATGTGGACTATCGGGAAGCCGGTTACTCTAAAAAGTTTCTGGCAGAGCATGAGGCAGAAATTCTGCTTCATAAAGCTGCCAAGAAAGCCTTTGACGAGCTGAGCCTGAAAAAGCTGCCCACCATACGGGAACTGCAGGCTGAGTATGCCCAACTTCTTACGGAAAAGAAAACAGCCTATGGCGAGTACCGGCAGGCCCGTGATGACATGCGGGAACTGCTGACGGTAAAAGCCAACGTAGATCGTCTGATAGGCCGTGAGGAACAGCGTGACGAAAATGAGCAAGAGCATGGGCAGCGATAAGCTCTGCACCAGCGCAGAAAAAAGAACGGCGGCGTTGCCTGTCATTGGGCAATGCCGTCGCTTTTTTCTTGTCGTTTTCTCAGAATAAGCGTTCGCAGAACGCGCAGCCGTATGATGAAATCATGCGTTCAAAAGGGGGCTTGGGGGATCACCCTCAACAAGCGTTTGGGGCTATATGGATAGCCACAAGCATTGCTTGCCGCTTTCTATACCAAACATATCTACTTGCATCACATCAGTTCTGCTTAATAATTCCGTCCACCAATGTTGATATGGAGTCGAGCTGTGATTCATCCAGCTTTTTCAGTTTTTCAGTTAGCTGTGACAATTTCTCTGGATTGCGGGCATCCATATCAAAAAAAGCACTCGGAGTAATGTTTAAGTATTCACAGATATAGAAGAAATTGCCCATCGATGGGAGGGCTTTTCCAGTCTCGATATTGTTGATATAACCGGCATTTTGCCCGATAGACAAACTCATGTCTCGGGCTGAAATGCCCTTCAACGTCCTAAGCTGCGCAAGGCGCAAAGGAAACTCCTCTTCGTACACACTATCACCACCTTTGTGATATTATATCCGGCAGATGGTGAATTCATATTGGAATTATTCCGTTAA
>OBLI01001308.1_pt1 | contig 24663 bp, 22 predicted proteins | sample 1519701 | NCBI WGS metagenome assembly OBLI01 (sample SAMEA3663005, study PRJEB22513) | pig gut metagenome | biome: pig gut; feature: pig-associated habitat; material: faeces | place: France | collected 2012
TCTTTGGAATGGTCAATGTAAGGATACCATCCTTAAATTCACCTTTGATATCGGCTTCTGTAAGATTCTCACCTACATAAAAGCTTCTCTGGCAGGCACCGGTAAATCTTTCCTGACGGATATATTTTCCGGTCTTTTCATCCTTTTCTTCTTTCTTCTCTTCTTTCACTGCATGAATAGTCAAATATCCTTTTTCAAGAGCTACTTTGACTTCATCCTTCTTATATCCTGGCAAATCCATCTCCAGCTGATAAGCATCCTCTGTCTCCTTAACATCCGTCTTCATCAAATCATTTCTCTTTGTATAAGCCTGTTTCTCTGCCTTCTTCCAGTCTCTGTCTGTATAAAATGGGTATCCAAAAAAATCATCAAATAAATCTTTTCCAAAAATGCTAGGTAACATAATCATTCCTCCTATTTAAAATCTTATTACTTTCTTATTCTATCCAAAAATCCCTTTTATTAAAAGGGAGATAACTATTATCCTTCAATTGTAATATATTGTTTTTCTTCTACCTTCTTTGCCTCTTTCTTAGGTACGAACAGCTTTAAGGTTCCATCTTCAAATTTGGCTTTAATATCCTCCTGACCTACTTCTTCTCCTACATAAAAGCTTCTGCTGCTGGATCCAAAGTATCTTTCTCTGCGGACATATTTTCCTTTCTCGTCTTTTTCATCTTTATTCGTATTGGCAGTTGCCTGAATAGTTAAATAGCCATCCTTTAACTCTGCCTTCACGTCTTCTTTCTTTACACCAGGTATATCCATAGTAATCGTATATCCTTCTGGCTGATCTTCAATATCAGTTTTCATCAAATGGTTCGTTCCATTACTTCCAAATGGAAATTCAAAAAAGTCATCAAATAAATCTTTTCCAAAAATACTAGGCATCATCATAAAACATCTCTCCTTTTCTATTCAATCATGATATCTATTATTTTTAAAACTTGGATCGGGAAGCGGTATCTGGATTCCATCTTGATTACCCTCTTCCTTTGTTCTAGTTGTAATATAACACTTATTATTAGCACTGTCAAGAGGTGAGTGCTAATTTTTTTAAATTATTTTTTACTTAAATGAAAATTATTGACCATGTGGTCAATTTATGTTATTTTATTACCGACCACCTGGTCAATAATTATAAGGAGTTATTCATGAAAAAAGAAGAAAAAACAAAACAGACTTATCAGAAAATATTACATGCTGCAATCATGGAATTTGGAACTAAGAATTACGAAAATGCTTCTTTAAATTCCATATGCCAGAATTATCAGATTTCCAAAGGACTAATCTATCATAATTTTAGAAATAAAGATGACTTATATTTATGTTGTGTAAGGATCTGCTTTCAGGAGCTGACCCAATATCTGAAGGATTTAGACTATCAGGCAGCCACTATGAAAGACAGTATCCAAATTCTCTTACAAGCTCGTCAACAGTTTTTTAAGGAATATCCCCATTATGCCAATATCTTTTTTAATACCATATTGCAGCCTCCAAGACATCTGCAAAAAGAAATCAAAGAAATTCGCAGAAAATTTGACTGTTTCTATAAAGAATGCTATGAAAAGCTGCTATCTAAAGCTACATTGCGTGAAGGAATTTCATTGGATATGGCAATTGAATATTTTATAATTTTTCAAGAAATGTTTAATTGCTATTTTCAATGTAAATCCTATGAAAACGAAGATTTCCATTCATTTATTAAGGATCATGAGCTTAATATTGCTCCGGTATTAGATATTATGTTATATGGAATTACTGATAAAAAATAACTTTATCGATCAATTATAAAACAATAAAGGAGACGAATTGTTATGATGTTTGTAATAGAATTTTTCTTATCCATTTTTATAGCTGTTATAATCGGCAGACTGGTATCAAAGCTAAAGCTTCCATCTATTCTTGGATGGCTAATAGCTGGTATGATTTTAGGTCCTCATGCTTTATCTCTTCTGAATCAGCAGCTTTTGGATACCACTTTATATGAGATAATAGTGCATATTCTCGAGTGTTCCGACCTATCTGGCCTTCATCTTTGGAGGTATTGCCTTGGCTACTGCTCCTGCTCCTGCACTTTCTATCGTACGGGAATTTCAGACAAAAGGTCCTGTCACCAATACGTTAATTCCTATGGCAGCCTTGGATGATATCATTGGATGTGTTGTATTTTTTACAACGATAGCCTTGATCGCTGGAAAACTCTCTGCTGGAAAACTGCCACCTTATATGATTCCTCTTATTGTCATTCTACCATTGATAATAGGAGCTTTTACTGGCATACTAACTGGTTTTTTATTAAAAAATACCAGAAGCTGTACCCATATATCTTTTTTCATTTTAATATCAGGTATTTTGTTATCCTCCGGCATGGGATTTTTTATTAATTATTTTGTCCTGCCAAAACCAATGATGAATTTTATGTTAATCGGCATGGTTTTTTCCACTGCTTTTTCTAATATTATAGATGAAGAACAACTGCGTGTCCTCATGAAGATGTTTAATCCAATCCTAGGATTTTCTATGATCGTTGTAATTTTGAATCTAGGTGCACCACTTGACTATCATTTAATTTTCGGTGCAGGAATGTTTACCGCCATCTACATTATTTCCAGAGCGATTGGCAAATATTTCGGTGCATTTTTGGGTGCTGTAATCACCAAGTCTCCAAAGACTGTAGAAAAATTTCTCGGTCTTACTTTACTACCTCATTCTGGTGTCTCACTGGTCTTTACCGGTATTGCTGTCTCTGTATTAAAGGGCCCATCTCCAAAATGTGCTGCTATTATACAGGGAACGATTGCTGCTGCCGCCGTGATAAATGAAATCATTGCTGTCATAATGGCGAAAAAGGGCTTTGAATGGGCTGGAGAACTGAAGCAAATAGGAAATACTACCTCTTCCACTTCATAATTTTTTATTCTATAATCACAACCACCGACTCAGCCCAACAGCAAAAGCCAGTTTAAATGGCAAAACCCCATTTGAACTGGCTCAATTACTATTTAAATCCTGTTATTTGCTTTCCTGATTCATTCCATATTATATTTATTCGCCTCCAAATATCCCACTCTTATTCTCATAAGAAGTATGTAACATCTTCTCTGCTAATTCGCTTAATGGCTCTCCATAAAATTCACTATATACTTTTTCAATATCCGGATTTTTATGGCTTAGACGCAGTTTCATAGACTGATCTTTTTTATACAGACTTTCCATGCGAGCTTTTCGAACTGCATCCTTATCTTTCATAATGTCTTTCGGCTGACCGCCTCCACCAATACATCCACCCGGACATGTCATAACCTCTACAAAATGATATTGCTTTCCTGAAGCAGCCATCTGATCAATAAATTTTCTTGCATTTTCTGTACCATAGATTACTGCTACATGAATGTCCTTATCCAGAATTTTCACCGTTGCTTCCCGTATTCCTTCATATCCACGTACTGGCGTATAATTGAGAAGAGCTTCCGGTGCTGGTTCTTTGGTAAGATATTCATATGCCGTTCGAAGTGCCGCTTCCATCACTCCTCCGGTATTTCCAAAGATTACTCCTGCTCCGGATGCTTCCCCCATAAAATCATCATATTCACTACTTTCTAAGGATGTAAAATCAATCTGTTCTTCTTTTGCCCATTTTGCCAGCTCTCTTGTAGTGATAACCATATCCATATCACGGAGTTCTTTCTCTCCATGATATTGAGCTGATGCACACATTTCCTCTCTTCGGATTTCAAATTTCTTAGCCGTACAAGGAGTCAATGCTACATTGACAATTTTCTTTGGATCAATTCCCATTTTCTTGGCAAAATATGTCTTAATGGTCGGTCCCTGCATTCCAATCGGACTCTTTGCAGAAGAAATATTAGGAAGCAGATCTGGATAATATAACTCTACAAATTTTACCCAGGCCGGACAACAACTTGTAAATTGTGGAAGTGGCGCTGTTTGCTTTGTAATCCGCTCAATCAACTCGCTGGCTTCTTCTACAATTGTAAGATCTGCCGCAAAATTAGTATCTAACACATAATCAAATCCTAATTTTCTCAGCAGTGCTACCATCTGATTCTGAACAAAACTGCCATCTGACATTCCAAATTCCTCACCCAATGCTGCACGAACAGATGGAGATGTGCTAACAATCACAACTTTATTTGGATTTTGAATAGATGCCTTCACATTCTGATATTCATATTTTTCTGTAATACTATCCACCGGACAAACATTCGCACACTGTCCACAGTGAATGCAGATTGCCTGATTCTTGGTCTGTTCCAATGTATAGGTCCCATGCACTCCTATTGGATCTGTACACACACCCTTGCACATTCCACATTTAATACATTTTGATTCCTCACGAAAAATACTTGGATTATCCTGTTCAATTGGTACTCGAATATCCATTGACATATGTTTCATATTGATTCCCCTTTCCCTTCTTACATATTATTTATATTTCTTTTATCTTACTGATCACCCCAGTCACCAGCTGTTCAAACTGATCCTTCACCCGGTCTGCTGCTTCCTGAACTTCCTTATGATTTAATGGCTGATCTAAGATTCCTGCTGCCATATTGGTGATACAGGAAATTCCGCACACCCGCATTCCCATATGGTTGGCTGCTATGGCTTCACACACGGTACTCATGCCTACCGCATCGATACCCAACTTGCGAAACATGCGAATTTCAGCCGGTGTCTCATAGCTTGGACCAGAGCACTGTATATAAACACCTTTTTTCAGATCTATCTGTTGTTCTGACGCTATTTTCTCAATAATATGGCACAAGCTTCTGTCATATACCTGGCTCATATCAGGAAAACGCACACCTAACTCCTCCATGTTCGTTCCCCGTAATGGATTTGGGACTGCGATTGAGATATGATCTTCGATCATCATCAGATCACCTGGCTGAAAGTCTAAATTCACGCCTCCCGCTGCATTGGTCAGAATAAGAATCTTTGCTCCTAACATTCCCATTAATCGAATCGGGAGCACCACATCTGAAATATCGTATCCCTCATAATAATGGACTCTTCCCTTCATCATAACAACTGGAAATCCCTCAATATAACCAAATAGGAATCTTCCATCATGACCGGCAACGGTCGACACTGGAAATCCTTCGATTTCTGAATAAGCCACCTCTGCTTCTACTTTCATCTGCTCCGCATAGCCTCCCAGGCCGGAACCAAGCACAATGGCCGCTTTTGGAATAAATGCAGTCTTTTCACGAATCTGCTCCTTACAGTCCAAAAGCTTTTTGTATCCTTCTGATTTTATTGTATTGCTCATGATAACCAACACTCCCTTTCCATCCTATTGATTATCTTCATCATATGCCAAGACTTCTTCTCCGTCAATGTGAATCCTGCTGCATAGAACGATTTTCCAGATATTCCATAACTTCATTCATATTCTCTTCCGTAATCGGATATGGATAGTGGCGCACATCGGACATATGCGGAATCTGCTCCATCACCGGTATAAATTTCTCCGGCGTGATATCAATATCCTGAAGGCTAACTGGCAGTCCAAGCTTACGATTGAGCTGATAAATCTTTTCAAACTCTTCCATTTGTCCATCATACAACAGTGCGATCAACACTCCAAATCCTACCACTTCCCCATGGAGATGCTTTTCTTCAATGACCGGATAAGCCGTCAATGCATAAAACACTGCATGAGCAAGACCACTATTATAATCTGGTGTAAAATCTCTTGTTAAAAGAATGGATGCAATGGCAGTAGTCACTACAATGGCCAAAACTACCTGCTCCAGCTCATAGGAACAAATCCCTTTTTTATTATCTTCATATGCCTCTTTACCATATTGAAGCAATGGATCTAAACACATCTGACTGACCGCCACTCCAAGTGCCGTAAAATGCTCTAACTGTTCCCCTCTGGATGAAATCTTTGCTTCATAATATTTGGCATAGGTATCCCCGATTCCTGCCCACAGATACCGCTCTGGTGCATGTGCCATCACCTCTGTATTGATAAATGCATGCTTTGGTGGATGGAGAAAGAAATGAGGTTTTAGGAACGTACCATCCTCATGATACATAATGGAAACAGAAGTACACGCTGCACAATTGGATGCAATGGTCGGAAACGTAAGAATCGGCTTTTCCTCCTCGATACATAGACATTTGCACGTATCCAGGGCTTTTCCTCCTCCCACTGCAAATACCATGTCTGCCTCCTGATACAACTTCTGCTTTCGAAGCTCTTCCACCGCCTGATAGGTACAGTCTTTTCCATAGAGTATCGATCCTATGATCGTCAATGAGCTGCTACTGATGGCTTCTCTTATTTTCTCTTCTGCCGCTTTCCGTGCCTGTTCTCCTCCAATGATCAGAACCTTTTTCCCATATGGTTCACAAATTGCAGGGATGTGTTCGTATACTTTTTCGCCAATGGAATAACTCGGTAAATTCATTTCATAATTATTAAGTCTCATGTCTTTATACCTCCTGTGTTATCAATACTCCCTTTTTTACCTTATCCAGAAGATAATGAATGATAAATGGAAGTACAATGACTACGATAGTTGCATATCCGATATAAGAATATCCGGTTTTCACTAATGGAATCAGACCAAACTGCGCAATACCAAATGCCAGAAACGTAAATGCCAATGCAGTTATCGTTGTATACCTCCGATGCTTTCCCTGTGAGATCTGTGTCTGCTTCTTTTCTATCTGATGAACGCTTCTTTCTACAATTCCTGCGATCATATTGACTCCTGTGGAAACTGCTCCAAGAACGATCAGAATAGAAATGATTGGTGTTAAAACAGACGCACCCACACCAGTCTGAACCAATAAAAGCATTGGCACGGAGTAATCGCTAAGCTGTGGAAGATGGGCAATTGCCAGTAATCCTAATACTGCCAGTTCCATGACTGCTGCATCGATGATAAACATATAAATCATGGATTTTTTGATTTCTTTTTCATCTTTTACATTTCTTGTATGCTGATACATTAATCCAATTGCGGTTAACTGAAAAACTCCATAGATACACGCCATCCGAAAAGACTCACCCAGGGAACCATCTGACTGAGACCCGACTGCCATCGTTCCTGCTGCCATTTTCTGGATAGAGTCTATAATAACCCCTCTCTGCACAACGATATTTGGTATTAGCACTGCCAATAGCCCTACTATGATCAGTATGGATAATGCAGAAGAGCATTTTCTGACCAAATCTGTTCCAAACAAAGTGATTGCAAAGATAAATGCACCGATCATCAATGTACAGATAATATACGGAATTCCTGTCAGTGCATTTAACGTTGCTCCTCCCGTCGCAAATGCAACTGCTGGTGCCATACATACCATTACAAAATATTCGATTTCATATAAATTGGAAAAAAGCTTTCGAAACCGTCCATAAAAGCTGTCAGAAAAGCTGCGGTAATCATACGTGTGATGTCTATGAGCATATTTCATCCCATAGTAATAGAATAACGATAGCAGGGCCTGTGCAACAATGGGCATGATCAGTGCCCCGATGCCAAAGTTAATAAAGTATTGATAAATCTGTGCTCCAGAGGCAAATCCTCCTCCAAACTGTGTCGTAAATCCAACAAATGCAATTCCTAATGCCAATGAATGTGTATTTCTCGTTTTCATTTTCATCTTCCTTTCCTTCCATAATATATGTTCTCTTACTACATCTGTGGAACAGAAATTTTTTTATTAAGGAATTCGAGGAATTTCTTATGTAATAAAAAAAGCTCCTGTCCCTGAAAAACTGGGACAAGAGCTACAAATCCACTCCTGCGGTGCCACCCGTATTGACATAATATCTATGCCCACTCATTGCATACCATCATATGCATTACTTGTTAACGAAGCATCTCCTCCGTCTCGCCTACTAAGCACAATCGCTGCCGTTGGGTCCGCCCTCGTAAGTCCATTCACAACAGTGTTCTGTATGCCTCCCACCAAACGGCATCTCTCTGGACAGAATCAGGCTGTTCCTACTCCTCTTACTCATCGGTTTCATCTTGTTCTGTATTTTAGCACTTTAATTTTATAAAATCAACTAATTTTTCCATCTTTTAAAACTTTTTTCTGAATAATGGTATAATAAGATGCTGGGGTCAAAAGTCATGCTTTTTCATGTAAGCATGAACAGCATGACCTTTTGACCCTGGTATCATAATAATTGTATACAATATCTCAAAGGAGAATCACATATGAAACATACAACATTTGGATTTATTTATATTTTTATGATAATTGCAATTTTTCTGAGTGGATGTCTGCTCTGCTTTCACCTGTCCTCTTCAAAGATTTCAGATTCTGAAAATATCACCGTTGCCTGCATTGGTGACAGCATCACTTTCGGTTCCGGTGTTTTCAAAACCCGGCAGAAAGATGCCTGGCCTTCGCTTCTTGAGCATCGCTTTGGTAAAAACGCTACCGTCCTCAACTATGGCATCCGAGGTGCAACATTGCAAAAAGAAGGAAACCGCCCCTACAAAGATTATGTAGACTTAGACAGCGTCATGAATGAGAAACCAGACCTTTTTCTCGTCATGCTTGGCACCAATGATTCCAAGCCCATCAATTGGAACAAAGACCGCTATGCCAGACAGTTGGAAGAGCTGATCGAGAAACTAAACCGGGGAGACTGGAAACATCAGATTGTCCTCCTTGCCCCTCCCAAAGCATTTCCAAATCCCAAAACTGGTGCTATTCTGGCATCCATCGACAATACTGTGATCAAGAATGAGATTCATCCCATCGTGAAATCTACGGCAAAGAAATACCATCTTCTCTGCATAGATTTGTATGAAGCGACAAAAACCCATCCTGAATATTACACCGATGGGGTTCATCCAAATAAAAAGGGTAATCGGGCCATTGCCAGATTTATTTACGCGAAGATTTCAGAATATAATGGCTGGTAGTTTTTATCCACAAAATTTTTTCGAACCTTTGTTTGTTTTTCTATTGTCTGTTTTTTCTTTTCATGCTATAATAAGGCAAAACATATGTTCGAGGTGTGATATGGAAATACTGGCAAAAGATTTTTCTTTACAGGAGAAACTGAATATTTTAGCAGATGCTGCCAAGTATGATGTGGCCTGTACCTCTAGCGGATCCGACCGCCGGGGCAAGAAGGGCTTTCTTGGCAACACTGTTGCTTGTGGTATTTGCCACAGTTTTGCCTCTGACGGGCGATGCATCTCTCTGTTAAAGATTTTACTCACCAATGAATGTATTTTTGACTGCAAGTATTGCCTGAACCGGGCAAGTAACGATCGTCCCCGTGCTACCTTCACCCCTGAGGAGATCTGTACGCTGGTAGTAGAATTCTATCGAAGAAATTATATTGAAGGACTGTTTTTAAGCTCCGGTGTTCTTAAGAGCCCAACTTATACTATGGAACAGATTTATCGAACCATTTATTTGTTAAGAACCCGGTATCATTTTCGTGGATATATCCATGTAAAAGCCATTCCTGGTGCTCCTGAAGAACTAATTACCAAAGTTGGCTTTCTGGCTGACCGTATGAGTGTGAATATTGAACTTCCAACCAAAGAAAGCCTCAGGGCGCTGGCTCCTCATAAGAAGCCAGAGAATCTGATCAAACCCATCCGACAGATTCAGAACGGTATTATAGGGCATCGGCTTTCCATTGGAAAAAGTCCTCAGATGGAACGTTCTACAAGCAATCGTTATTTAAGGCATTCTATTTTTGAAGAAAATCCTTATCAGCGTCTGGAAACTCGCCAGACCGTTCCTTCTGTTGGGAAGTCCATGCCCCCAAAGCTTCCGAAGGACACCTCCTTTGTGCCGGCTGGACAGAGTACACAGATGATCATCGGTGCCTCTGGAGAAAGCGACCTACAGCTTTTATCGACGACTCAGAAGCTATATCAGCAATATGATCTTAAGCGGGTCTTCTTCTCCGCCTACGTGCCTTTGAATGAAGATTCTGCCCTGCCGACCCTCGATACTGCTCCTCCTCTGCTTCGTGAGCATCGACTTTATCAGGCAGACTGGCTGCTTCGCTTTTATGGTTTTCATGCAGATGAACTATTATCCACGGATCACCCCAACTTTAATATTCTGCTGGATCCTAAGTGTGACTGGGCACTCCGACATCTGGAATTATTTCCTGTCGAAGTCAACACTGCCAGTTATGCTAAGCTCCTACGAGTACCTGGAATTGGAACCAAATCCGCCCAACGAATCGTAAAAGCACGAAAGCAGGGCTATTTGGATTTTAGTCATTTAAAAAAGATAGGTGTTGTTTTAAAGAGAGCCAAGTATTTTATTACTTGCAATGGGAAAATGATGTATCGGATTCCTATAGAAGAGAATTTTATTACCAGACAACTGACAGGGGAGGATTCCAGACAGGCATGGGAGATCGAGCATCCGCAGACCTATCGCCAATTGTCTCTTTTTGATGATTTTCACTTTTCAAGAGGGACAACCACTGAGGATTATCAGAAATCCATCTCCGGTCAGATCTGATTTTAGCTTTATCGCTCACACATGAAAGGGATGGTATTAGGAGAATATGATGGATGAGAGAAAGACAGTGTTTACCTGTAATGATCAATTTGAAGATATGATGACCTGCATTTACGATGCATGGGCTTCCAGACTTGGACATTCCCATGTCCAGCTGAGAACTGAGCCCATTGGTAATCTGGAGCTTTTTTGCGACTATCGCCATGTGGAAAAGGACTCTGCCAAAGCAGCAAGTGTTGTTCGTTCCATTCAGAAGAAGATTTCCATGCGTGCTTATATGATGATCTATCGTGCTGCCATGTCCGATCAGGATGACAAATTAGATGCCATCTACCGTTTTCTTGTGGCTGGCTTTTATTATGGTGCTTCCATCATCAATTATTTGCAGGAGCCAACTGTAATGCGGATATTGGAACTGGACCGGTCGGTCAGTAATGAAGCACATTCTCATCGAGAGTTTATCCGCTTTTCCAATCTTCCTGGAGATGTATTGGTCAGCCATATTTCTCCGAAAAGCAATGTGCTGACACTGACTGCCCCTCATTTTGCGGACCGACTTCCTTCTGAAAACTGGATGATTATTGATGATACCCGCTATACTGCTGTAGTGCATCCAGCTGATCAGGATTATTATCTGACTACACTATCACAAAAAGAAATGGACCATCTCTCTCAATTGAGGAATGACCCATTTGTTGATCTTTGGAAAGTTTTTTTCAAAAGCATTGGTATCGAACAGCGAAAGAATCCTCGCTGTCAGAGGAATATGCTTCCACTATGGTATCGCAAACACATGACGGAATTTCACTAATTCTGATCTTCTAATATCCTGTGTACCAACTGGACTAACGTTTCGTGTTCGTTTAATTCCGGTTGCTCCAGCACCCGTTCCAGAAGAAGATTCAGAATCCTTCCCATCTCCTTACCTGGCTTGATTCCCAATTCCATGAGACCTCTTCCGTCCATTGCAAGTTCCTTTAAGGTCAGGCATTCGTTGTCTGCCACGATTTCATCCAATAGAAGTCTGGTCTTTTCCAATATCTCCAGCTTTTCCTCCTGTTGATAGTCACTTTGTGCCATTATATCGGCTCTTTGTACTTGAAAAAGAAGATAACACATCTGCGTTCCAATCTGATTAGCCAGGCGCCGAACGCCTTTTTTATTGACCTGTTTAGAAGAAGAAAATCTCCAGTCATGCCATTCCACTAAAGTCACGACTTTCTTTACGGTATCATTGTCAAATTTTAGTCTCCGTAATACCTGTCTGGCAATCTCCTTACTGCGCAGTGGATGCCTGTTAAAATGATCAATGCCTTCCTGATCGGTTGTTTTACAATCCGGCTTTCCGGCATCATGTAAAAGCATTGCATAACGAAGCACCACATCTGGTTCCACTCCACAAATGCTATGAAGCGTATGCATTCCCACAGAATATTTATGATGCGGATTCCTCTGTGGTGTTTCCATCATGCGATCCCATTCCGGTAAAATAATTTTTGTTATACCAAGCTCATAAGCCATAACCAGGAATTCCGGATGAGGAGAGACAAGTATCTTCGTCAATTCCTCCCGAATCCGCTCAGCACTGATATCCTTTAGAAATTCCCTTTTTTCAACCATGGCCTGCTTTGTCTGTTCTTCAATGGAAAAATCCAACCTCGCCGCAAACCGTAATGCTCTTAGTATCCGTAAAGCATCTTCATCAAATCTCTGTCTGGCTTCTCCAACACATCGAATCACTCCAGCTTCCAGATCCTCTTTGCCTCCGTACAGGTCTATCAAACCTTCCTGTTCGTTATATGCCATGGCATTAATGGTAAAATCCCTGCGTAGAAGATCTTCTTTCAAACATTTGGTAAAGACAACCTCTTTCGGCCGTCTATGGTCCTCATAGGTTCCATCGATTCGATAGGTCGTTACCTCATAAGGCTCCCTTCCCATCATGACCGTTACCGTTCCATGCTCAATTCCTGTATCAATGGTATGAGAAAAGAGTACTTTCACCTGCTTAGGAGAAGCCGATGTGGTGATATCCCAGTCCTTCGGTTCTTTGCAAAGCAAGGAATCTCTTACACATCCACCTACAATATAAGCTTCATATCCATGTTCCATTAAGGTGTTAATTATGAAATTGGCATGTTGCGGTATTGTTATCTTCATTCTTATCTCCCCTGATCATCCCTCACTTTAGTATGCTTTTCCGAAGTAAACCATTTTCTTAGCTGGTTTTCCACAATGAACACAGACATCTCCTAAATGTTCCTGTTCAAATGGCATACAGCGAGTCGTTGCTCCTGTTTCATCTTTGATTGCTTCTTCACACTCTTTATCGCCACACCACATAGCTTTTACAAATCCCTGTTTTTCTTCGATAATAGAACAGAATTCTTCCCAGTCATTTGCTACGTGTGTATTATCTTCCACATGTTTTTTCGCTCTTGCAAGCATATCGTCATGCATCTGATCCAACACTTCCTGAAGCTTCGTATCTAATTCATCAATAGAAACAAAGATCTTCTCTCTTGTGTCACGGCGTACAATAACTGCCTGATTCTTTTCAATATCCTTTGGTCCGATTTCTACACGAACTGGAATACCCTGAACTTCCTGTTCGCTGAACTTCCATCCCGGACTCTTATCAGAATCATCTACTTTTACACGATATCCAGATTTTATCAGATTCTGGCGAATCTCTTCTGCCTTCTCCAATACACCTGCTTTTTTCTGCATGATCGGAATAATCATAACCTGTGTTGGTGCAATTCTTGGTGGAAGTACCAAACCAGAATCATCCCCATGTACCATAATAATTGCTCCGATGATACGTGTAGACATTCCCCATGAGGTCTGATGTACATACTGTAATTTATTATTTTTATCTGTATACTGAATTCCAAAGGCCTTTGCAAATCCATCTCCGAAGTTATGACTGGTTCCAGACTGTAATGCCTTTCCATCGTGCATCAATGCTTCAATCGTATACGTTGCATGTGCCCCCGCAAATTTTTCCTTCTCTGTCTTTTGACCTTTTACCATTGGGATTGCCAACACTTCTTCACAGAAATCTGCATACAGATTTAACATCTGAACGGTTCTTTCCTCTGCCTCTTCTGCAGTTGCATGAGCAGTGTGTCCTTCCTGCCATAAGAATTCAGAAGAACGTAAGAATGGACGAGTTGTCTTTTCCCATCTTACTACAGAACACCACTGATTATATACTTTAGGAAGGTCACGGTAAGACTGAATGATATCTGCATAAAAATCACAGAATAAAGTCTCAGAAGTAGGACGTACACACAGACGTTCCTGTAATTCATTGGCTCCTCCATGTGTAACCCACGCAACCTCTGGTGCAAATCCCTCTACATGGTCCTTTTCTCTCTGTAACAAACTTTCTGGAATGAACATTGGCATTGCGACATTTTCCACTCCGGTTTCCTTAAATCTACGGTCTAATTCCCTCTGAATATTTTCCCAGATGGCATAACCACGTGGACGGATGATCATACATCCCTTCACGCTGGAATACTGCATCAATTCTGCTTTTTTTACCACATCTGTATACCATTGAGCAAAATCCTCATCCATTGGTGTAATCGCTTCTACTAGTTTTTTATTTTCTTTTGCCATATCTCTTTCCTCCATCTTTTTCTTTTACGGCAAAGGGTATTTCAATCTTAAAAATTGAAAAACGCCGAACACTTCCATCCCCCATAGGGACCGAAATCGTCCGGCGGTACCACCCTGATTAATTCAAATCATGAATTCACTCATCTGATCCGTAACGCTGACCTGCGCTGCCGTTTCCAGCAGAGACTCCAAGGCAGGTTCCATAAGGATCTGCTGGAAACTTCACACCTCCTGGTTTCCTCTCTGATAACAAATACTCCTATGTACTATCCCTTTTCACAGTCAACTTTTATTTTAAAAGAAGAACTCCTTTTTGTCAACTTTTGAAATTCCCGATTCTTCTCCACCAATCCATGCATTTTCAAAAAAGACAAAAAGTTTTTCTGTATCGGGTTGACTTTTATCATCCTGCGTACTATAATCGCTTTATTACGTTGAAGTGCTACACTTCATCACATTAAATATTAGCAGTGAGGAGATGAATTTATGAAGCTTACCATGCAGACTGCTTCTGCAGAATATGACATTATTCTGGAACGTGGCTGTATCAATCGGATTTCTTCTTTTATCAATTTAAATAGAAAAGTCTTTATCTTAACCGATGATAACATCCCGGATCGATGGGTAGACACTGTTCAGGCACAGTGCCCAAACTCCACGGTCTATCGTGTTGCCAGTGGAGAAGAAAGCAAGAGCATGCAAACATATGAAAAAGTATTAACAGCCTGCCTGGAATTCCATATGAGCCGAAAAGATCTGTTGATCGCCCTTGGCGGAGGTGTGATCGGAGACCTGGCTGGATTCGTTGCAGCAAGCTATATGCGGGGAATTGATTTTATGTCTATCCCTACCACAACTCTTTCTCAGATTGACAGCAGCATTGGCGGAAAGACTGCGATCAATTTAGGAAAGGTTAAAAATATTGTAGGAGCCTTTTATCATCCAAAACTGGTCCTCATTGATTTTGATACACTTTCTACCTTACCAGAAAGACAAAAGATCAATGGATTGGCAGAGGCCATCAAGGCTGGTCTGATCCGTAATCCTGCACTCTTTGAGCTTTTCGAGCGAGAGGATTATGAAGATCATCTGGAGGAAATCATCTATCAGTCTCTTTGTATGAAGAGAGACGTTGTTCAACAGGATGAAAAAGAAAGCAATCTTCGAAAGCTATTAAACTTTGGCCACACAATTGGTCATGGAATTGAAGCTTACTACAATTTGGAAAAATATCTGCATGGAGAATGTGTTGCCATGGGTATGTTTTATTTTATTACTTCTAAGGAATTAAAACAACGCCTAAAGAAGATCTGTACCCGTATGGGACTTCCGATTACAGATGATTACGATATTCAAAAAGTATATGAGATTACGACCATGGACAAAAAGGCGGCAGATGGAATCGTTTCCACCGTATGGGTTGATGAACCAGGAAAAGCCTATATTAAGGACCTTCCTCAAACAGAGCTTTTGACTTTATTAAAACAGGGGCCATTTTAGTATGGCTTAGAACATCGACTTGAATTTAGAAAAAAGGAGTATTCACAATGGTAATTACATTAAAGCAAAATGCTGAACAGCAATATATCAATCAGTTACACAAAGAAATCAAAGACGCCGGATGCCGGATTCATGCCTGCATCGGTGATTTATATACAGTATATGGTATCGAAGGCGATACCTCTAAATTAGATGAAAAAACAATCAAAGCAAACAAGGCTGTCAAAGACGTCGTTCGTATTGTAGCACAATACAAGTTGGCCAATCGTCTCTTCCATCCAGAAGATTCTGTCATCGACGTGGCAGGAATCAAAGTGGGTGGCAAATCCCCTCTGGTCATGATCGGAGGTCCCTGCTCTGTAGAAAGCGAAGAGATGGTTTGTTCCGTAGCGAAAAAGGTAAAAGAAGCCGGTGGCTGTATGCTCCGTGGCGGCGCATACAAACCACGTACCAGTCCATACGCATTCCAGGGAATGGGTACTGCTGGAATTATGGCAATGGTGGAAGCAAGAAATCAGACTGGCCTTCCGATCGTCTCTGAGCTTATGAGTGCTGATAAGATTGAAGAATTCGAAGAAAACGTGGATTTGATTCAGATTGGTGCCAGAAACATGCAGAACTTTGAATTATTAAAAGAAGTTGGAAAGCGCACGACCAAACCAGTTTTATTAAAACGTGGTCTTTGCAATACCATCGATGAATGGATCATGTCCGCAGAATATATTATGGCAAATGGTAATCCACACGTCATCCTTTGCGAACGAGGCATTCGTACCTACGAAACAGCCACACGTAATACGCTGGACTTAAGCGTTATTCCAATCGTAAAAGAAAAGACTCATTTACCGATCATCATTGATCCATCCCATGCAACAGGTGATTGGAAGCTGGTAGAAGCTGTTTCTCTCGCCGCTGTCGCTGCCGGATGTGATGGACTCATTATTGAAGTTCATGAAAATCCTGATCAGGCCTGGTCTGATGGTGCCCAGTGTCTAAAACCAAAAAAATTCCAGACATTGATCGAAAAAGCAAGAGCCATTGCTCAGATTGTAGGAAGAGACATCGCTTAAATCGATTTTTTAAACCCCGTGTCCTCAAATTTTATGGACACGGGGTTTCTTTGTTTGCTTTATCTTACAATTCTTCTTACACCCCATACACTGCGATAATCCGCTTTGGAGATGTGAATTCCAGTGCTGCTGCTTCCAGCATGAACCACCTGATTATTTCCAATATAAATTCCTACATGTCCAACTCCATCGATCTGATTATAACAGATCAGGTCTCCTGGCTGCTTATTAGACCAGCTGACAGCTGTTCCATATCCTCTCTGATCTATGGAGTTATGTGGAAGAGAATATCCAAAATGGGCAAATACTGCCTTGGTAAAGCCAGAACAATCGGCTCCATTGGTCAGACTTTCTCCGCCCCATTTATAGGGATTTCCCACAAACTGTACTGCATAATTGGCAACATCCTTCCCCGTTACCGTACTTCCTGTAGAAGGTTTAGAGGATGATAAATACTGAGTACATACATAACGATAATAGCCATTATACTTAATCTTCGTCCAATCTCCACTTCTTCCATAGCAGGTCAGCTTTGCACCTTTGCTGTAAGAGCCTACTACCGTTCCACTATAGGATGCTGTCTTACGCACATTTAAAGTACTTGCCGTCACATATCTGGTATATGTACTTCCTGTTGAACTTCCTCCAGATGATGGTTTGCTGCTGGAAAGATAACTGCCGGATACATATCGATAATATCCATTATATTTTACCTTTGTCCACCCATCTACTACTCCATAACAGGTGACCTTATCTCCTTTATAATAATATCCGACAACAGCTGCCTTTCCAGATGCTGTCTTTCTGATATTTAAGGAGCTGGCTGTTACATATCGGACATAAGATGCCGCAGTATCTTGGATTCCCATTGCCATGGTCATACCCAGGACCATGCATATACTTAACGTATATATCAGAATCTTCTTCCATAAACTTTTTCTCATAATTCCTCCTAAACACATACCGTATTTTTACCGACCAATTTATTTTATCATAAATCATGAATTTTGCAATTACGTATCGTAATATTTTTGTAACAATTTTGATTTTTTCGTAATATTTTAGCAGTTTTTCCCAATCATTCGAGGCCGTTTTCAAACAAAAGTCGAATCAGACACATTAGAATTCCTCTGCATCCAAAAGATCGAAAGCCTCTCCTTCTGGTTCTGTCTTAAATACCATCCTTTTCCCCGTTGTCGGATGTTCAAAAGAAATCCTCGTTGCATATAAACCAATCTGATGATATTTCTTCTTTGCCTTCTGGAATTTCGGATTATACTTGGTATCTCCCCAGATACCTGCACCTGCCTTGGCGCACTGCACACGAATCTGATGGTGTCTGCCAGTTAACAGATGAATCAACGCATACGTATAATCCCCCTGATCCGTTTCTAAAATATCCAGCACCTCATATTCCAGAACTGCTTCTTTGGCTCCCTTTGTTCCCTTCTTTACCGCCTTAGAACAATTGGTCTTTCCATCCTTTAAAAGATAATTGGTAAGACTTCCTTCCTCCGCTGGAAGAAATCCAGTTAGCACAGCCTGATAATATTTATCAAAGGTTCCATCCTGCATCTGTCCACTTAAGGCTGCTGCTGCCGTCTTCGTTCTGGCAAATACCATAACCCCTCCTACCGGGCGGTCTAAACGATGGACTACGAATACCTGTGGCTCTGTTTTTAATTTTTCTCTTCTTACAATTTCATTCTTCAGGTAATTTAATACGCTCAAATCTCTGGACTTATCATTCTGTACTGGCATTCCCTGCGGCTTGATGCATACGATAATTTCCTGATCTATGTATAAAATCTCTGGTTTTTTACAATTTTTTCTCATACTCTCTTCCTTTTCTATCATTCATTTTCGAAACATAACAATTTCTTTCCTTCCCAAATGCCTCATCAAATACAATTTCTTTGACAAAACATAAGAATTATAACTTGAATACCACAAATGTGCAACAACAAAAACTTGTTCTATAATGAAAAAAAAGCTTATTCAAATGTCCTCACCTAACATCTGAATAAGCCTCTTTTTCATTTATTTTACGATTCTTCTTACACCCCACACACTACGATAATTTGCGGCAGAAATATGTATTCCTGTGCTGCTGCTTCCAGCATGAACCACTTGATTATTTCCAATATAGATTCCTACATGCCCAACTCCATCAATCTGATTATAACAGATTAAATCTCCTACCTTTTTGTTGCTCCAGCTGACTGCTGTTCCACAGGAACGCTGACTGATCGAACTATGTGGCAGGGAATACCCAAAATGTGCATAGACTGCTTTGGTAAATCCGGAACAATCCGCCCCATTGGTCAGGCTCTCTCCTCCCCATTTATACGGATTACCCACAAATTGTACCGCATAATTGGCAACCTTTGTTCCCGTTGTGGAAGAGGAACTACTGCTGGATGATGGCTTACTGCTGGACAAATAACTGGTATACACATATCGATAATAACCATTATATTTTACCTTCGTCCAATTCCCGCTGGTTCCATAACAAGTAATCTTTGCTCCTTTTGTATAATGTCCCACTACTGCTGACGATGTGGATGTACTCTTTCTTATGCATAATGAGCTTGCTGTTACATATCTGCTATACGTTGCGTATACCGTTTCCATCTGTGTAATCATAGGTAAACTAAATGCAGAACATATACTTAACATATAGACAAAAATCATACAAAAAAATTTCTTTCTCATAGGCCCTCCTTTCTCTTTATTACCTCTTTATTATATGTCTATATTTTAAATTTGTCAATATTTTTGTAATACTTTTGTAATATTTATACTATTTATGTAACATTTATAAAGACCTTGCTCCTTAAATAAAACGTTCACCCAAACATCTTTGCATTTACCCTTTTATAAAAAACACTATCGTGTAACATTTGTTACAGATTTCTCCATTTTTTTATAGTATACTAAGGATAACAAAATGATATAGAATGAAAATATATTTTATGAAGAACAGGAGGAGACGGTTATGGGACAGAGATTTTTTGTGTGTGAACATTGTGGTAACATGATTGCTATGGTAAAGGATAAAGGCGTACCTGTTATGTGCTGTGGGCAGAAGATGACAGAGTTAGTTCCTGGTTCCGTAGATGCCGCTGTTGAAAAACATCTTCCGGTCATCGCTGTTGATGGTAACAAAGTAACTGTTACCGTAAGTTCTGTAGAACATCCTATGGCAGACGTTCACTATATTGAATGGATTTCTATCGAAACAAAACAAGGCAATCAGAGAAAGACTTTACAGCCAGGTGATGCACCTGAGACAACATTTATGCTCAGCGATGGAGATGAAGTTATTGCTGCTTATGCTTACTGCAATCTTCATGGACTTTGGAAAACAACTGTATAACCGAATTTATGTAATAAAAAAGAGCGATATCCGCTCTTTTTTATTTTGAAATGTTTCTTCTTAAATTTTAAATCGATATCCAACACCCCAGATGGTTTCAATATACTGAGGTTTGGATGTATCAAATTCAATCTTCTCACGAATCTTTTTAATGTGTACGGTTACCGTTGCAATATCTCCAATGGATTCCATATCCCAGATTTTATTAAATAACTCTTCTTTTTTAAATACCCGGTTTGGATTACTAGCCAGGAAAGTAAGCAGATCAAATTCCTTTGTGGTAAAGGCTTTTTCTTCTCCATTTACATATACCCGACGTGCCGTCTTATCAATCTTGATCCCACGGATCTCTATAATATCGTTTTCCTTTGCATTGGTTCCGACCAACCGTTCATAACGTGCCAGATGTGCCTTTACTCTTGCTACCAGCTCGCTTGGGCTAAATGGCTTGGTAATGTAATCGTCTGCCCCCAGGCCAAATCCATGAATCTTATCAATATCATCCTTTTTGGCAGATACCATAAGAATCGGGATATCCTTCTGGGCACGAATCTTCTTACAGATTTCAAATCCATCCATCTCTGGAAGCATCAAATCCAAAATGATCATATCGTAATCTTCAGCCAAGGCTCTTTCCAGTCCACTCTTACCATCGGTCTCAATGTCTACTTCAAAGGAGCTCAATTCTAAATAATCCTTTTCTAGTTCGGCAATGCTCAGCTCATCCTCAACAATCAGTATTTTACTCATATTCTTCATCCTCCTCAGTCACTTTATTTAATGTGAAATAAATCGTAGTTCCGGTATGCAATTTGCTGCTGGCCCATATATGTCCGCCGTGATCCTCAATGATCTTCTTGGAAATCGATAGTCCCAATCCACTTCCACCAGAACTGCTTCTGGACGCATCGGCCCGATACAAACGGTTAAAGATGTTCGGCAAATCCTTGGCGCTGATTCCAATTCCATCATCTTCAATCTCTACCTGCACATAAGTCTCCATCTCCTTTAAACGGATATTCACATGGCCTTTGTTCTTTGCCCCACTATATTTGCAGGCATTACTGATAATATTCATGATGACCCTCTTAAGCTGTTCTGGATCCGCCATAACGAAACAATGCTTTTCACAGTAATTAAAAAATGCAAAGTCCATATTTTTCTGTTCCAGATCAGAACCGATCTCATCCATACAATCATTAAAATAACTTTCGATATCAATCTTTGTAAAATTATATGGAATTGTATTACAGTCAATCTTGGAAGCAATGGATAATTCATTCAACAGCCCATCCATATCATTGGCCTTATTATAAATTGTGCGAATATAACGTTCCATCTTCTCTGGTGTATCCGCAACACCATCCATGATCGCTTCCGAATATCCTTTGATTGCCGTAAGCGGAGTCTTCAGATCATGAGAAATATTGCTGATCAGCTCTCGTGTCTCCTCCTCATATCGCAGTCGGTCATTGATGGATTTCTTAAGCTCTGCTCTCATCTCATTAAAAGACACACAAAGATCACCTATCTCATCTTTATTCAGTATTTCCACATCTGTATCCAGATCACCTTCCCGAATACGATCCGTTCCATCCTTAAGCAGATTGATCGGACGTACAAATTCATAATACATATACCATGTAAGAAGGGAACTTGTCATAAATAAGATCAGCACAACAGATAAAATGAGCTGAAGTATAATCTTGCGGAAATGAGGAGTAATATTATCCAGATTGGTCAATATAAAGATTGTTCCCGGTTCCGAATCACTAAATACAAAATCCTGTTGCTTGATCAGAAAATTCTCCGGTTCCCCAATTAAAATTCCACTGTCTTCCGAACTGATCGTGGACCCATATTGTGGCAGCATACTTTCCACCTCTGTATGCTTTTCTTTCGTCCCCCGATAGATGATCTCATTGTTTTTTCGAATGATCAGATAAGAATCCTTTTTTTGTAAAGCCTGATTCACTTTTTCAATATAATCCGGATTCTCAAAAGTCTCCGGTGCCTCCCGTGCAATTCTCTTAATCTCTTCAAAAGTATCACTGGTCAGAGCATTCATCGTCTGGGTCGTATTCACGAAACTGTCGATCGTGCCACTCTGACTGCCAGTACTATAAATAGATTTGGTATATGAGAAACTAAGAATGGCGATTGATATTACAATCAGGGTCAATGGTAATACAATCGCCGGTAAAAATATAATTCGTATTTTATGCACTACTTTCATACCGCTTTTCCTCCTGAAGGTCCTATATGATAAAACAAACTGCTCTCCGCATCCCGCAGACAGCAGTTTCTATTTTTTCGTATCTGCTCTTTCTCATATTATACCATAGGAGAAGAGTGCATTTCATAAATTTTCTATAAAGTAGCCATAAGGATTTGTAAAAATTTATCTTTTCCTGTCCGCTTAGGCCTGTTCTTGGAGAATAAAGTCCAGAAGCTGATCGGCAACCTCCTGCTTTGACATCCGTTCCAATGTCTTTTCCTGATCCTTGGTAATAAAGGTCACCACATTGGTATCCGTTCCAAATCCAGCTCCTTCTACCTTCAGATTGTTGGCAACGATCATATCCAGCTTCTTTTTCGCAAGCTTTCTTCTGGAATTTTCCAGCATATTCTGTGTTTCCATAGAAAATCCACAGATAAACTGGTCCTCTCTTCGACGCCCTGCCAAATACTGTAAAATATCTGTTGTACGCTCCATTTCAATGGACATATCTCCATCTTTTTTCTTAATCTTCTCATCACTTACCTTGGCTGGACGGTAGTCTGCAACTGCAGCTGATTTGATGATCACATCCTGTTCTTCAAAATGATCTCTCACTGCTTCAAACATATCCTGTGCACTGACAACAGAAACTACGTTTACAAATGGAGGTGGCGTAAGATTCGTCTGTCCACTCACCAGAGTAACCTCTGCACCTCGAAGCATTGCTGCTCTGGCAATGGCATACCCCATCTTTCCGGTAGAATGATTGGTAATAAAACGCACTGGATCAATGGATTCCCTGGTTGGACCAGCTGTTACTAATATTTTCTTTCCAGCCAGATCCTTTGGTTTGGCAATTGCCTTTTCGATATACTCTACTAACACCTCTTCACTCGGAAGCTTACCTGCTCCCACATCTCCACACGCCAGACGGCCTGCTGCCGGTGCAATGATCTCATAACCGTAATGCTCTAATTTCTTTAAATTATCCTGTACAATCTGATTTTGGAACATATGGGTATTCATGGCCGGTGCGATGATCTTTGGTGCATCACATGCCATAATGGTCGTAGTCAGCATATCATCTGCAATTCCATTGGCGATCTTTCCAATTACATTGGCGGATGCCGGTGCGATCAGCATACAGTCCGCCTGCTGAGCCAGAGATACATGTGCCACATGAAATTGAAAATTACGGTCAAATGTATCCACCAGACATTTATGATTGGTCAATGTTTCAAATGTTACCGGTGTAATAAAATTGGTCGCATTCTGTGTCATGATCACATGCACATCACAATGCTTCTTAATTAACATACTGGCCACATTTGCCATCTTATATGCTGCGATACTTCCAGTTACACCTAATACTACTGTCTTTCCTTTTAACATGATAATCTCCCAAAAAGCGGCGCTTTATGCAGGCGCCGCTTTACTTCTTAAACAATGTTCATTCAAGTCCGTCAAGACGTACTTGGTGAGTTTCCTACATATCCTCTAGTCTACCATGTTTTTCATAGTTTGTGATACGTGAAATATGGTTTTCATCATCTACAAATAAGACTTTTGGTTTATGAGCCTTTGCTTCTTCTACTGTCATATCCGCATAGCACATGATGATAATCTTGTCTCCTGTAGAGACACATCTTGCAGCAGCACCATTTAAGCAGATCATTCCGCTTCCTCTTTCTCCTGCAATCGTATAAGTCTCGAATCTGCTTCCGTTATTTACGTCTACGATATGAACTTTTTCATATTCTAAAATTCCTGCTTCATCTAACAGATCTTCATCTACAGTAATGCTTCCTACATAATCAAGCTCTGCCTGTTTTACGGTCGCACGATGAATTTTTGCTTTTAACATATTAATCTTCATGATCTTAATCTCCTATTTATCGAATGAAAAGTTATCGATTAATCTTGCTTTTTCATTAATATAAACTGCAATGGCTGTTACAATTGGTCTATCAATCACATCGATCGGCTGCATAGTCATGGCATCTACCACTTTCACGTAATCGATACGTGCCATAGGCTCAGACTGAATCTTTTCCGTCATAGCTGCCACAACCTTCTTAGCATCTGTCTCACCATCTTCTACCATCTTCTGTCCAAGGAAAATGCTCTGGCTCAATACTAAGGCTGCTTTTCTTTCTTCTTCATTCAAGTAAGTATTTCTGGAGCTTTTTGCAAGCCCATCTGCTTCTCTCACGATTGGGCATCCGATGATCTCTACATCGATGTTCAGGTCTTCCACCATACGCTTGATAATAGCAAGCTGCTGAGCATCCTTCTGTCCGAAAAATGCTTTATCTGGCTGTACAATGTTAAATAATTTAGAACATACTGTACAT
>OBLI01001309.1_pt1 | contig 24620 bp, 46 predicted proteins | sample 1519701 | NCBI WGS metagenome assembly OBLI01 (sample SAMEA3663005, study PRJEB22513) | pig gut metagenome | biome: pig gut; feature: pig-associated habitat; material: faeces | place: France | collected 2012
TTTATCTTCATTTGTTATTACCTCCTTCTATATATATATTATATCATAATTTTTTGAGTAAATCAAGTTAAGCACTTTTTATCAAAAATTTTTATGCGTACGGAAAATTGAAGACCGTCAACGCAACCATTATATATAAAAAAAGAAGATGCTATTCAGCATCTTCTTCATCAATTTCTTCTTCTAAGTTAGCTAAGCTATAAAGGTTAAACACTTCAATATCATCAGACGTTGTATCATGTATTATTATTGGGAAGTTAACATATAAATTATCTTGACATGCTTGACTTACAGCCCTAATTAACTTCTCCTTGATATCCATTTCTTCAATATCGGCAAGAGCATTGTATACCGCAAGAGATATATCAGCACCTGAACCAATTGCCATAGCTTCACCATCATAGCATAATTCTGAAACAGAAAAATCATAGTCTATATTATAGCACTTATCGTCCTTTGCTAATAACATTGTTGACCTAGATATATAACCTGCGTCTTCATCATTATAAACTCTGCCCCATTCGTTTAATTCACTTATTAAAGCAGGAATAATATTTCTCACTACAAATTTAAAATCTATTTCTTCGTAAGTTCTATCTAATATTGGGTCATACAGACTGTCCATAGTTGATAGTATGTTTGAATCTCTATAAGAACCAGCTACTCCCATAACCATTCCTTCATGTCCATTTACTTTAAAAACTTTCATTGAATTGAAGCTGTTAATAGTCGTTTTAACAGACTCTCTTGAAACTTGTGAATCTCCAGCCATTAATATTCTATCTCCGTCTTTAACCGCAAGTACAACGCTCATTTTATTTACCTCATTCTTTCATTTATTTTATTTACCTTACATATATATTATATCAAATATTTTTTTTTAGAAGTCAAGTAGATTTTATAAATCTACTTGAGCCTCTCTAGCATTCTCTTCTATGAATTGTTTTCTTAAACTAACAGAGTCTCCCATTAGAGATTGAACTACTCTTTCAACTATTGTCATATCACTAACAGTAATTTGTTTAAGTATTCTGTTCTCCTTATTCATAGTAGTTTCTTCAAGCTGTTCAGCATTCATTTCTCCTACACATTAATCCATTATTTCTAATGGTGCTGACTATTTCTTCGCTCAGGCTGGTTCAATATACTGCCTTCATAGCGTCCACCGTTTCAAGCTACGTATCAATAGTAGCCTTACACACCGACAAAGGTGTTAGTCGATACAGGTTTTAAACTACAACATTTTTCCAATTTTGATAGCTCCATATATTTCTAAAAGAACCCTTAGAAATTAAGTCTTTATAGTCTGCGTAGACATGACTTGAGCTTTCACCATTCTTTTTTCTAAGACGAATATTGTAAACATCTTTTTCAGTTAATCTTGCTCTACCATTATTAGAGCCTTTCATAGAAGAATTGGTTTTATGAAACTTTTTATTTTCCTCTGTGTAGACCTCCATAGATATCTCTCTCCAAGTTTCTCCCTTCCAAATTTTCTCAAAACCAGATTTGCCAATTCTATCTTTGTACATCTCATACACTTCCATTCTGCGTTCTTTGTTGGCATATCTTCTTCTTATTTCCTCAACGTCTACTTGAGTAAGTTTTGAGTTTGGATGTCTTTCTCCTTGAAGGTCATATCCACTTATATCTCCACCAATAGTTTCATTGTAGCCATTGTTATAGCTATCATAAAGCTCAATAAACGCTATCTCTTTTTCTTTAATATCTTCTTTACTACATTCGCAAATTATTGAGAATTTAAAATTATCCAATCCGTATTTCCTAAAAGCTCTATACAAGGTTTTATTATACTCTCTATCACCTTCTGAAAAAGCTCTAGTTCTATGGTCGTTCCATCTTCTCTCTATGTCATTAGAACAACCAATATAAACCTTATTGTTTACCATATTCTCTATTTTATATATTCCTATCATTGTTTTATCCTCCTCAATTTTAATTGAAGAAGGTTTGTAGTTTAACTTCCCACGAGACCATCTTCATTCTAATATAAGGATTAGGAGAAATGAAATTTATCATTTCGTCCAACCTTTTAGAATGGTCAGATTACCCTCGTTAGCCGCAATTGCGACCCCTCTGATTAGAGGAAAAGTGGATAAGGGCTAGGTTATCACTTACCCTTTGAACCTTGATACTGTTAAAGCCGCACCAGGATATTTAGCTTTGTATTGAGCAAGAGCATTATCATCAAGAAGATAAGTATTATCTTTTCCTTTTGTTACCTTGTATAGAGGTGGCATTGCGCAATATACATATCCTTTAGTTATAAGGTCTCTCGCAAACTTCCATAAGAATGTTAACAGAAGAATTCTGATATGACTTCCATCTACATCCCCATCCGTCATTATGATTATCTTCTTATATCTTAATTTATCTTCATCAACTGTTATTTGATTTCCATTAACTTGTAGTCCAAAAGCAGTTATCATAGACTTTATTTCAGCATTAGCCATAGCTTTACTTAATTCTGCTTTCTCAACGTTTAATATCTTACCTCTTAAAGGTAGTATTGCCTGTGTTCTTCTACATCTTGCTGTCTTAGCAGTCCCTGCAGCTGAATCCGTTGTGTTCAAGTGGGCTCGCAACACCCACCCCGTTCTCTTATGAACTGCTTTATATTACTATAAAGACCAGACTATATCTTGTCCGAAGACCTCCCCATTTCGAACACCATTAGCTTGTGTCCTACTCTACTAACTCGATTTCTCGGTTTTCGATAGTCGTTGAACCTTACTTACTCTCACTTACAATATTTAATCTATCATCAATAATGTCTCTAAATTCATTTGCTAGTTTTAGTGCTTCATCATAGCCATATTTGTTTACAGAAAAAGATTTTGTTTTCTTAACTCCATCTTCGTACCACTCAACTTTAAAGCGTTTATTAGTTTCATATGAAATGCCTTTTCTACCAGAACGGTTATCTTTTCTAATAGATAAGTTTTTCATATTTCCAGTATTGTCTGTGTTTCGAAGATTTCTTTTTCTATTATCAAGAGTATCTCTATTTATATGGTCTACTATTTGATGACTGGGTGTATCCATAATTAATCTATGTAGTCTTATCCCAGAAGAGCCTCCACATACATAATATCCATCAGTATGAGAGTCGTATTTAGCATACCATCCCATAACACTAACCTTTTCTAAGTCCTCTAAGTCTATCAATGTTTTTAGACCGTTTTGAAGCTCTATCTCTACATAATCGCCTAATATTGTAAATTTATTTTTCACTTTTATCTACCTCCCATTAAAGGAGAGTAAGTCTTGGCTGCTGATTGCCCCATAGGGGTGTCCCAGCAATTAAAGGAGTTTAACGAGAGCCATTTGTTTAACCCTCAACTAAATATATTTCACATTCAGATGGGTCGTTAGATTGACAGTCAGCCAACTTCCCTGGAAGTGGTGAACTTAATACAGAACCAGATTTCTTTCTAGCTGCTTCTCTTGCTTTCTTTGCTGCCTCTCTTGCTTTTCTCGATAATAATGCTTTTTGAATTATTGTCTTAGCATCATTAGGATTATTTTCTAACCATACTCTTAATTCTTTTGCCGCAAGCTGCTCAGTTAATGTTCTACCTTCTGTTGAGTTTAATTTTTCTTTATGCTGTCCTTCGAATACAGGTTTTAACATCTTTAAATTGATTATTAATGTTTGACCTTCTTTTAAATCTTCTCCAGATAAGTTGTCATCTTTTTCTTTTAAGATTTTCTTATCTCTTGCGTATTGATTTATAGTTCTTGTTAAGGCACTTCTAAATCCTGTTAAATGAGTACCTTCTGTATTTGGTATCATATTTGTGAATAGCTTTACTGTATCTCCATAGCTTGTGTTATATTGTAAAGCTATATCTACTCCAGACTTATCCATTTCTGAATTTATCATCATTACAGACGTTATAGTTTGCTTACCTTTGTTTAAGTCTTTGATATAGTCTGCTAATCCATTTGCTGAGAAGAATTCTTCTTCCTTAACTTTATCTGTTCTTTCATCTCTTAATTTAAGAGTAAGTCCAGTACACAGATACGCAAATTCTTTTAATAGACTTGCTATTCTCTTAAAATCAAATTCTACAGTTTCAAATATAGTTGCGTCTGGTTTGAATGAAACGCAAGTTCCATTCTTTGTATTCACTTTCTCTTGCTTTTCAGAAACAAATTGTCCTCTTTTAAATGAAACTGTTTGTTTGACACCTTCTCTTGTCGTAGAAGCTATTAAATAGTCTGATAAAGCATTTGTTGCTTTAGCACCAACACCATGTTGCCCACCAGAAGTATTATATCCATTTTCTCCGTCTTTTGTATATTTACCACCAGTATTAACAATTCCAAATACTGCTTGGAGAACTGAGCAACCACTACTATGAATTCCTATTGGAATACCTCTTGCGTTATCTTTAACAGATACCCAACCATCTTTCTTTAGAACAACTTCTATTGTATCCCCAGAGCCATTGATATATTCATCAATAGAGTTTGAAATTATTTCCTTTAAGATATGATGAAGTCCATCTGTTGTTACAGAACCAACGTACATCCCAGGCATCTGTCTGATAGCTTCTAATCCTTCTAAAGTTTTAATTTGGTCTGCTGTATAGTTCATTGTCTTACTCATTTCATTACCTCCGCAGTTAAACTTATTTACTTTATACATATATTATATTATATTTTTTAATAAATGTCAAATTTAAAAGAAACAAGGCTTATTCAGCACTTGTTTCATCAGTAAATAGGATTTTTGGTTTGTACGCTTCACCAGCTCTTCCTCTTCTTTTTCTTAGTTTTACATATAAAGCATCTCTCGCCGCAATATCATTTTGAAGATATTTCGGTATGTTCTTTATACCCTCTCTACAGTCTTGTAGTTCCATTCTAGTTTCGCATATAGCCCATTGTAGCTTTCTACCATACTTGGAAGTCATATCAAAAGACTTTGATGTTAGCATATTTTGAACCATTCCTTCAAGAGTTTGAAGTCTAATCTCTAATTCACTTCTCTTGACTTTTAAGTATTGATAAAATGCTCTTGTTTCTGCTAGTTTCAATCCAACTAATTCAGAACACATATCCATATCATCTTCATGACATTGAGCCTCTCCAACAAATCTGTGCTGTTTATATTGATAAACATAAATAGATTTACCTGTCTCCCTATCAAAATGTGCTACTTTAGTTTTTAATTTACTCATTAATCATCACTCCTAAATATTTATATTAATATTATACTATATTTTTTATTATTTGTCAATGGTGAATGTTATAATCTTCCATCATATCTTATTCCATTAGAGAATATCACAGTTCCCCTGCTAGCCTTATATCTCTAACGCTCAATATGGTATTATCTTTATGAACAAAGTGTTTACAACTCACCTCAATTTTAAATATATCAGTCATTTCAAGTTCATTAATTTTACTCGCAAACTCCAATAAATCTTTTGAGTATTTACATATATCTTTATTTCTACAGTAATCACATGTAGATTTTTTTTCGTTCTGTTTTATTAATTCTTTTGGAAATGTTATACCTGCCATAATTTACCTCCTAAGCGTTTTCATATTGCTTCCCTTCATATACGCCATTAGCGATATCTTCTTTTAAATCTTCTACAGTATATCCAAAATCAAAAGGTCTAATCTCCCTATGATTTGTTTCCATCTTACAGTAAATGCAGTGCATTTTCTTTAAATGCCCCTCTTCTCTTTGTCTGCTCATTTTTCTTGCTACTGGTATTCCTTTATTACCACATTTAACGCAGTAAAAGTCTGAAACTGTAAAATAATCTTTAGCCATTTATAATCAATTCCTTTCTTAATTTTTTTCGCCCTCTATTGTTTTCTCTTCTAGTGAAGTGTTTGCTGCTAAACAAGTAGTAAAGCATATTCCAAACTCTAATAAACCTGCTATAAATAAACTTCCTAATCCTAAAACTTTTAATAATATCATTAACATCATTCCTTTTCATTACTTACTATATTTATATTATATCATATTTTTTATTAAAAATCAACTATTTCTTTAAGAATTCAGTAAGAGTTCCTATTTGCTTATTAATGAAAATTAGCTCATTAAAAGCCATTTCTTCTTCTATGCTATTTGGTTCAACAAAAGGAACAACACCCTTCTCTAATTGGTTTTTTTTCTGTTTACTAATTCTCTCATAATTGCTTTCATTAATAATCACTCCTCACTTCTTATTACATATATATTATATCATAAATTTTATATAAAATCAAGCAAGGTCTTTTAAGCAAAAAATTTTTATGCGTACGGAAATTAGGCTCGTGAACGCTACCAAAAGAAAAAAGAGGTGTGTTAACACACACCTCTTAGTTATGGTCTATTGTATGAAATACTATAATTTCCAAACTGCCCGCTTGCTATAGCATCTCTACTTTGTCCACAGCAAGTATTTGACCAGTGTTTAAAACTTGATAGATTTTGGAAGTAATAAGTATTTCCATTCCCACTGGCACTTATAAACCAATTATTAGTAGTTGGAGAAAAATTGGTTTGAGTTAAAGTGTTATTATATCTATTAAAATTATATAATGTACTCATATCAATACCCTCCTCCGCAACATCTTCTACCAGTTTCTAAAACCCTTTGTTCAAAAGGTAGAACTTGTTGAAAAACATAGTTAGACTCTTCTAGGTCCGTAGTTGAATTTCCACAACAATAACACTCTTCTGATGGTCTATAGTTTTGAAGCATACAACAACTTAAAGTTTTTGGGTCTGGCGGCCAACTATAGCTAGGGGCAGGTTCACTATTTCGTTGTCTATTAAAATAGAAATGGTCATTATAGCTATAAGAGTGTTGTGTTAAAGCTGGCTCAGGAAACATTGGTTTATTAAGTTCATATTCCTGTAGAGCTGTTTGTAGTTTTAGGTTTGCTATTGCTACTTGGTCATAAATCATATAACTATTCCTCCTTGTATAATTTATAATCCTCTCTTTCATGTCCGCAAACTGGACACTCTGCTGGTGGCTCAAGTCCTTCCATAATATATCCACACTTCATACATATCCACTTTGTAGGTTTAGTAGATTTTAAGAGAGTATTATTTTTAACTTTATTATATAGAGCTTCAAAAATTTCTTTATGATGAGTCTCTATTGTAGCTATTTCTCTAAATTTTTGAGCTATCTCTGGAAACCCTTCTTCTTCTGCTACCCTAGCAGCATCTGGGTAGTCTATGGTAGAGGTAAAACCTTCTAACGCAATAGAGTTCTTTAGATTATCTAAATCTCCTCCAAAGCCACCTAGAAATTCTAAGAAAACTTCTGCGTGCTCTTGCTCATTTTTTGCCACATGCTTAAATACTTCTTCTACATATTCATATTCAGACTTATCTGCGAATATTAGATATTTTAATATAGAAGTAGATTCAGATATAAAGGCATCTTTTAAATTTTGTTCAGTTGTAGTTCCAACTATCTCTTTCATTTAATCATTCCTTTCAATAATTTTAGTATAAAAAAAAGGAGGTGAAAAATCTCACCTCCTAGTGTGCCTCTAAATAGCACCATAATATGTGCTGTGTGAGTCGCAACGCACACATCTATAATAATAACAACATTCAAGCCAAAAGAGTGCCTGATGTATATGTTGACATTCGAGCTAGAGTGCCTGGCTAGAATGCCTGATTTATATGTGGTTACGGGTAGTAGAGTCGAACTACTATTCTATCAGTCAAAGTGATATGTCCTACCATTGAACGAACCCGCATTGATTTATCTTACATATTTATTATATCACATTTTTCTCAGTTTGTCAAGGGTTTCTGGAAAAATATTTTTTGGCAGGGGCGGAAAGAATCGAACTTTCATCAGCGGTTTTGGAGACCGTCATGTTGCCATTACACCACACCCCCATGACTTGCGAGTTTAATTACTCGCAAGGACTATTCCTCTATGGTATTTTATTGTTTTACTTGATTGCTCCATAGCCACCAAATCATCAATAGGCAAAGCTCATAGACACCAACTAAAGGAAAAAATTAGTTTAAAGTGAAAGAAGTAAGATGAACAGGTTGGTGTCTATATACTTATTATATCACATATTTTCTAATTTGTCAAGCCTTTTTTCAATATTTTTTAATTTTTCTAAGATAGTTTTTTGGCTATCTATAATAAAATCTAGGTAGTTTGAGTTTTGATAATCAAGAGCATCCATAATATCCTCGTTCTGAAGTTGTTCTGCGTTCATTAAGAAACTACCTATTTGAAGAATATTCGCTATTCTACTAAGTCCAGCATCATTATAGAAACCACTTTCTTCATTCATTCTTATTCACTCTCCAGTCGAGAAATCAGATAATCTAATTTTTGTTCTATCCTATCTAATCTTTCATTTCTCGTTTTTTCTATTTTCTTTTGATTTACTAATTCAGAATAATTTAAAACGGTGTCAACAAAATAGGATAACTCCTCTATACCTATAAGCAGACTATTCCCATATAGCTCCATACTCTTCTTGACACCTTTCGCATCTTCCAACTCCATCGCAAGCATCTAGCTCTTCTTTTGTCCATATAGGAGCATCACAAGAGTCGCAATGGTAAATTGGCTCGAATTTTTTCTTATCTATTCTTCCAAGTTGAGCCTCTGTTATCATATCTTTTTTCTTTTGAGGAGTTTCGCAATTACAACAAACATAAAGATATTTTCCTTCTACTCTATCTCTTTTTAAATCTATTTGATTTCCACATCTACGACAATAAAATTTCATATAAACATCTCTCCCTTAATTAAACTTTTTAGTTTTATACATAGCTACAATATCTGGACAATCTGGGAACATAATATTTAAGAACTCAGCTTGTCTCTCTTGGGGAACTTTATGACATTCTAAGAAGTGATATACACTCTCGTCCATCATAGTCATTATTGTACTTTTATACTCTTTTCCAATGTCTGACATCAATATTTTGTGTAAGTCTGTTATTATCTTAATGTAGTTATAGTATTGAGTCATTGAGATGCCTCCTTTCAATAATTAAATCATATAGTTTTTTTCTCTAGCTATCTTGTTTAGATAGTTTTTAAATCTCCTAGCATCTGCTAGGTTAGACCAAGAATAGCCTATGAAATTTATCTTACCATCTTTTCTATATGGAGTAATATGAGCATTGTATTCTGTTTTTAATTTCATAATCAGCTCAGTTGGTTGAATACCAAGCACCCTCGCTGGCTCTATCCAGTTTCTACCTGTTCCAACTAAGTCATCACATTGAATGTGAATATCCCCACTTACTGATTTGAATTCTGATGCTACATATAATTTACTCATTAATAAACACTTCCTTTTCTTTCTTAATTAGTATTCTTCATCATCTTGCTGCTCTAGTGAATTGGCTATATCAGTTAAATACATACCTCTTGCATTATATAAATCTTCATAATCTTTCTTTTCAAGTCCCAAGTTTTCTAAAAACTTTCTAAATGAACAAGGGTTATCCATTAATTCTGCAACAGCATTTATAGTTTTTAAAATGATTTCTTTTTCTGTTTTCTTCATAATTACTTCACTCCATTTATAAAAATATATTCTTTTAAATCTATCAAGTTAGGGAATTAAATCCCTAACTCAGCCATTAATGCGTCCAGCTTTAATTGTTCATCAGCAGAAACAGTTTTTGGAGCTGGAGCAGGTTCGTCAAAGTTAAACTCTAGTGGAGTTATAACTGCTGGAGCAGAACTCTCCTTTTTAGGAGCAACCTTTGTTTTAGGTTCTTTCTTCTTTTTAGGTTTCTTTACTTCATTCTTTTTTAATGACGCTTGATACTCGGCAATTCTTGTATCTGTGTCAACGTAAGCATCACACTCACTATCATCAATTAAAGTTTTATGAACTGTTGGAGCAATAGAGAATTGAATAACTTCTCCAGTTTCTTCATCAATGATTTCAATTCTTAATTTTCCTTCGTAGAAACCTAATACAGAACTACCATAAACTCCTGCAATAGTATCAAATATTCTACCTCTTATAATATCGTTTTTGTTTAATCTTCTTGCCATTTAAACAACACTCCTTTTTATAATTGTTTTCTTTCTATATTTATATTATATCATTTTTTTAAAAATTTGTCAACTAAATTTTTTTATCTAGTTCTAGCATATTTTGATTGATATGATGGAGTTTTAATAGATTCTTCTTCTGAACTCATTGGGGTTTCGCTACTTACAATTTCAGCTCTTCTAATATAGTCTAAGTTTCCGCCTCTAAGTGGAATTTCATATACACATCCATCTTCTCCATCTATAACCAAGTATTCAGTTCCTCTTGAATATCTCTTTTCTCTAACGAAGCCTCTTACTATTCTTGTTTCTCCTAAAAGTCCAGTTTCAGAAGCCTCAACCCCTTCTCCTTTGTAAAAAGTGCCAAACCAAGTTTCAATATTCATTATAAATTCCTCCTTTTATAATAGGGACGCTCCCTTTTAAGTCTTTCTTTATATTATACTTATTGGGCTATAATGATTAACTTTATTTGGCAACTCTGCTGGAGACCTACTTTTTCTCATTTATTAATTTCCAAAATAGATATTCTTTAAATTCTTTATCTTTATCATCTTTATCTTTATCTTTGTCTGACATATTGTCTCCTCCTTCCTTATATTAATATTATATCAAATTTTTTATTAAAAATCAAAGAAGAGCTTATAGCTCTCCTTCATATGTTTCTTCTTTTTCTCTTCTTCTTTCTTCTAATATTATTTCATAACAGTCTGAACAATAGTAGCATTCACTTTCATCATCCCACGTCATATCCGTTTCATAGTGATTATAACTTTCATTACAATTCTCACAGAATATAGCTAATTCATCCCAACAGCATTCACAGACACACATATCTTCTAAATCATACATTTCATCTTCATAGCCTGGTTCTCCGCAGTTATCACAATAGTGATAACCAGCACATTCATCACAACTCATAGAAGAGGAATATGAAATCATATTACAACCACATTCTAAACACTCTACCCCATCTCCTATTAACATTTTCATAGGGTTATTTCTTTCGTATAGAGAATCTTCTATTGCTTTGTCATAAATAGCAAAAGGTTGGTAGCTAGGTGAGTTTAGACAGTCGTTATATTGAAGAGAACCTATTTCGTCCTTCATTATCTGTCTTATGTTATTCTCTACGTTAGTCCAACCTGTAAAGTTAGTTAAGTCAAAATATTTTGCTAGAAACTCATTAGTTATAATATTAACAGCAGTATTATTACTAAAAGGATATTGTCTACCTCTAACTATAACTTTTCCATCTTCTCTTACGTATAATAACATTCTCCATTTCTTACTATTCCACTCAAATGGGAAGTTAGGAAGTTTATAGTCTTTATCTGCTTTAAGATAAACCATGAATGTATGCTTATCCATCATATAGGATAAGTTGCCAGCCCTATGTTCTCCATCTAAAGCATGGCAAGAATGCCAGTTGTGAGCTGTTTCTGATGAAGATAGAAAATCTAATGGATGGACTGACATAACCATCTTACCAGTTATTTTACAATCTTGAATTAATCTTGACATTCTTGTTTGAAACTTGTCTAACATCTTTTTATCTTCAAAGAAGAACTTTAGACTTTTAGATAATTTCATTCCCGCAGGTATCTTTATTCCATCTTCCTCAAAAGCACTAACAACTTTATTTTGATAGAATCCTTCCGCAGTTTGAGAATTGAAGAAGTGTCTTAGTTCCTTTTGCTTATCTGAATGGAATACGGCATCATCTACATAATCTTGATATAATATTCTTTTATCTTCTTCTGGTCTATCTAATACAATTTCTTCAGGGAGTTCAACGGTTAGACCACCCCACTTATCTATGAAGTGGGCTTTATTAGCTGCCCACTGCTTGAATAATCCATCTGTCTTTGCCTCACATATTCCTTGAGAATATTCTATCACTTCATTGAATTTCTTTTGTATATCTGCGTATCTTTCCATAATTAGTTCTCTCCTCTACATTTTTCACATTTTAAATGTACTTTAAGCTCATCTTTAAAATCAGACCCACAAGTTAAACAAGTGCTAAACTTTTGGTTATAACAGTCTATACAGTATCTTCCTTCTCCGTTCATTAGAATTATTATCATGTCTTTATCAAAACTTCCTAAGCATCCCCAGCAAAGCTCTTTTCCATCATTTCTTCTCCACTCTTGAAAAGATGGGTCATAATCATAGCCAATGTCGTAGCGCTGAAAGGTGTTCTTTGCGGGAATATACTCAAATACATCTTCTTCATGAACATTTTCTAAGATATTACAAACCTTATCTATTGTGTTGAACATCCAGCTAACATTCAATATCTCAGACTTTGAATGTTCATGTTCATATCCTATTGATAGATTAACAGCAGCCATACCCCATTTAGGTGCTATATAAGATATATCAGAGAAACTTCCCCAATTAGTTATGAAGCCAAAATCTTCGATATAATCTTCAAAGAATGGATTATCGCAATCATAGAATACACAATCTTCTGAACCTCTTCTATCTAATTCTATTAAGAAGTTTAATTTACAAGGTGCTTCTGGAATATCTTGTATTAATTTTGAAGCTCCTACTCCACCAACTTCTTCATCAGTTGTTAATATTATTGTTGGTCTTAACCCTCTTTTTAAAATTTCAACAATCGCAAAGACACCTGCTCTATCATCTGCTCCTATTCCTTCGGGCGACCACATAACATTTTGCTCTTTATCATAGAACAAATCTTTTACGGGCATAGTGTGAACAGTATCTAAATGAGCTACCAATCCTACAGGAATATCCCCAAAAGCTATTAAGTATTCTGGCGTTGATACTACTCTATCTTTATATAGAGTAGATAAAAACGTTTCCATAGATTGCTTTAATCCTTCTTGCGTAGACCCTAATATTTTCTTTATTAATTCAAACTCTTCTCTATTTAAAACTCTATTTAACATAAGCATATTCCTCCTAATTTTAATATTCATCTTCATCGCAGTCATAACAGTCGCAATCTTCACAATATAGTGAATCTGAATCGTAGATACTTTCACCACAATTTAAACAGTATACTTCTTCACCTTTTATTGGAAGAGGCAGTGTTTCTAACACACTTACGCTTTGACCTTCTCTTAGAACCACATTTCCTTGAGAGAACATTTCATTTGATATATCATTGTAATAGTATCTATATTCATCATATTCATTAGCGTAGTCTATGTGTAAGTCATTTAAAGTATCTGTACCATGACTTTCAATTTTAAACTTTTCATTGTGGTATTGTTCAAATAACTCTTTGAAGGCTTTTGCGACTTCATTTGCGTTAATAGTATTTACATTTGGATACTGTCTTTCTTGTATTGAAAAATCTAAGTTGGGACTTACCATAGCAATTTGTCTCCAAGTTTTATTAGAGTGTGTATACTCTTTACCTGCTACTGTTATTTCACAAGGTTTGCTGCTTTCCATATAACATATAATAGTTGAGTTGTCTCTTAAATAGGCTAATGGACCTGTTCTATACTCTCCACCATTTAATCTATGACAACTTCTCCAACCAGAGTTGTTTGATGACATTGTTATATAGTCGCAAGGGTCAATAGACAGTACTAACTTACCTTTTGTTGTCATTTGCTGAACAGCCATTGAATGTTTTGTTGTTATATCATGTGCATATTCTGGTAAGCAAAGTTTAGTTAATGCTTTACTTACTTTCATTCCCTTTGGAATTACTGTGTTAAATATTTTAATATCTTTTGCTACTGTATTAGTTGAAAACTCTTCAACAGAAATACTTGATAAGAAACTTCTTACAAAGAATAACTTCTTTTCTTTTGGAATTTGACTTTGAAGATTATGAAGAATGTCAAATGCTGTGTTTCTATCAACAGTAGTTTCTATTTCTTTTTCTATTTTTAATTTTCCTCCGAATAGCTTGAATATGTGAGCCTTACGTGTTACATGGGCATCTAATATTTCAGAAACTACTGAAGGAGATAGGCTACCATCTTGGTAGTCTGCTCCATAGTATTTTAATATTGCAGTGAACGCTCTTTCATTTATTAAATCTTTCATATTATCTACTTCCTTTCTATTATCTCTTACCTTATATTAATATTATATCATAATTTTATAATAAAGTCAAAATCTTTTCTAAAGACAAGTTATACTTATCACTCAGATAGCACACATTTATAACTTTATCCTCTGGTATATAACCTAAAAGTTTTACCATATCCTCTTCAGTAGCTCCGTCTCTATAGCACTCAAGAACGTCTACAACTATTCTGCGAATACTACCTTTCTCAAGTTTGTCTTCAAATGTTTCTAAAACTTGAACAATTTCTCGAACTGTATATTTGCCACTTAAAACAGAATGAGTTATTGCTCCCTCTGTGGCTTTGTGTCCATGTTTTAATAAGAAGTTAACAGGTATCACTCCATTATAGAAGTAAGTTCTAAGATCTCTCCAATTTATATAATTATTTAATTTATTCATGTCTTCATCTGAGAACGTTTCTAACTTAATATTATTATACACAAAAGGATTGTTAGAAAAACCTCCAATATATTTTCTGTGTGGGAAGTGTAAATACTTTATTCTTATAAGCTCGTCCGCAGTTTCTACTCTCTTATCTAAAACTAATTCATCAAAGTCTCTTGCTAGTGTCTTAGCTAACATCACGCAGTAAGGAGTTAGATTCGCAGGCTTATACTCTTCAGCTATTTTTAGTTGTTGAATAAGTCTTTCAAATCCAATTACCTTAATTCCTAACTCGAACAACAGGTTCTTTTTATCATCATTGTTTTCATAAGAAATGAAGACATGTATGCCTTGATATATTTTAGATATAAAATCACAATCTAAACTATCAAGTCCATTTCCGATATTAGAACCAATGAAAGTGTCATATAAGTTTTGAGCTGCTGTCCACATACTATCTTGTTGTCTACATTGATAGTCCCAGTCTATAAAGTCTAATTGGTTAATTATTGCTCCATAGTTTGGCTCTATGCCTTGCTCTTGTAAGAAAGAGAAAGTTTGTATCATCTCTAAGGCACAAGCTGGACATCTATGATAAGCGTATCTGAAGCTTTGTCTTTCTTTTATCAAGTGAATAAAACTTTCCATTCCTAAAAGGTCGATAATTTTATCCATATTTCTTCTGTCTATGAAAGAAGCCCACTTAATCACATAAGTATATAGCTCTTGTGGAGAGTCGTACTTTGGATTATTCTCTTGTGTTATAGCTACAATAGCATCAAAGCATGCGACATAGTTTTCAATTAATCTTGGTTGAATAACCATTGCTCTTTTTCTATACATAAGAGTTTTATATATTATACCTTGAACTTCCTTTGAAGAAGACTTATATAAACTCATTAGTTCATCAGAGTTCTTTGGAAGGTCTCCTATATAATCTAAGTATTCTCCACTTTCGCCGTGGCTATATAAGAACTTGGCGAAGCCAGAGTTTACATAATCAGCAAAGTCTTTATAAAGATTTTCAAATTTATAAACATCTGAGCCATTATCAATTGTTTTTCTAATCGCTCTAAAAGGATCGTAGCAATTTCTAAAATTATCTAAAATATATCTTACCGCTTCTGGAAGAAATCTTTCCTCAACTATCATAGAGAATACCTTATTTTCATTATTACTTTCAACTAATTTTTCAGCAACTTTAATTCCTAATAACTTTTTATTCATATTATCAACTTCCTTTCATTACTTACCTTACATATATATTATATCATAATTTTTAATAATTATCAATTAAGTTCTTTTTGGTGAGAACCAAAATTAAATCTATTTACTTATCTTACATATATATTATATCATAATTTTTAATAAATATCAACTAAATTCTTTTTAGTTAGAACTAAAGTTAAATCTATTAACTTACTTCATATATATATTATAACATATTTTTAATTAAAAAGCAAAAGAGAGTGATTATTCACTCTCATTTTCCTCAATGTTTAGGTTATTATCTTTTACTAAGAAAGCAAGATGCTTGTATTTATAACAAGAGTGGCATAAATCTAGTAAACATTTTTTGCCGCAATCTATTCTTCTTAATGTAAAGTTGGAAGGCAGACCTTTGTTTGGAACTTCCTCAAGTCCTGCTATAATAGTTCCTAAATTTCCACTCCAACTTTTGTCTTGGAAATATATTTCATAAAATATGTTTTGCTTTTCATCTGAACAGATGAATTCAACTACATCAATAAGTTCTTTATAAAGTTCTAAGTCTTCTGGTCTAATCCAAAAAGCAGTTATGTTTCCATCCTTTTGCGTACATCCAATTCCGAAGTCTGCTACTTGTGCTACATTTGGAACAACTCTGACTTTAACATTAAATTTCTCAACAATAGTTCTAACATCAAATAGAGAGAATCCAAGTTGACCAGATATGTAAACATCAGTTACTCCTCTTTCACACAAAGCTCTTAGCTTATCTAGCGAGTCTGCGTCATAAAAACCAGGTTGATAAAAACAAGGAAGACCTTCTATTAATTCATAACTAACCATAAATCGTATGTTGTCTCTTGCTGCTTTTAGCATAAATGCTAACTCTATATCATCTTCTGTTGGATGATCTGGCATCTTTATAACCACATTCTCTTTGTCTTTTGTTTCTAATAATAGTTTTTCAATATTGCTATTAAGATCAAATATAAACTCTTTAATATGAGATTTATCTCCATTAAAATTAAAGTCATTATAGTTTCTTATACAACAATACATTTTATACATCACTCCTTTATATATATTATATCATAATTTAAAATTCATGTCAAGATTTTCAAGAAAAAGTAGGTTTTTGTCGCAGAAAAGTTTGACAAAATATAATTTATATGATATAATATATATATAAAGTCAATACATATTATAGAATGAGTGAAACAAGAGTTTCAAAAGATGTTTTCCACTAATTATATACTTTACAAGGAAACATAATTATAGATGCTAGAATTTATACGAGAAAAAAATAATTATGTAAGGAGAAATAGCAAATGAAAAATTTAGGACAAAACTTTGAATGTTATTCAAAAAAATTATATGGGTTTTTAGTTATGAAAGGATTCAGATACGAAAAGAGTTTTAAACATAACGAAACTGGACGTTTATGTTGGGTATATAAAATGACACCAGAGCTAAGCCAAGCTCTAATAGAGTGGAAAATGTCAAGACCGACTAAATAAAAAAAGAGTAGGATAGTCCTACTCTTTTTTTTTACGTCTAAAAATAGAAGGTTTTGCACTAATATCATCTTCAACATATTCAAGCTTTTCTAAAGTGTCATCGACAACCTCCGTTGGCACTGTTGCTGAAGCTATGATGATAGCTCCATCTTCAATTTCCACATCAACTACATTCTCAATAAAAACAGTTGTAACTACCGGCATATCGTTCCTTAACACAAGTCTTTTTGGAGCTTCTTTTTTAAAGGGTAAATAGCCTGCCATTCTATAATCACACCTCCCTCTATATTGTATATCAATCTCTTCATGGGTTTGAGATATTGACTTGTCCGACATTCCACCGAGCAGAGTTTCAGAAATAAAAAAAGAGTGATAAATTATATGTAATTTATCACTCTTTTTATATACAATTTTTCTGAATTATGAATTAAATTAATTCAACAAACGCAACATAAGCTAATTAATCTCTTATTAATGTTTGTGAATTTTTGATTTTATACTTACCTTTAACCCATTTAACCTCTTTTTTATAATTAAATAATTCATCCCTGTATTCACAGGAATAATGTTTTGGTCTAAAATCAGAAGTTATAGTTGCAACACTTCTTTTAAAATACTTGCATTTGTAATTTTGCTTAAACCTTTCAGTTAACCCACAATGCAACCCTTTATTATTTGTATTATACTTACATACGTACAAATCGCTCTCCGTAAAGTCACCATTCCAACGCCTACAATCATCACAAATATTAGTCATTTTTTCTAATCTTAAAAATTCTGTTTCTTTTACTCTTTTCATAATTACTCCTAAAATCCAATTCTTTTGAAATTGTTCATTACTGAACTATACAAATGCTGCACCTACAAAAAGCACAATCACCTTCAAAACCACAATCCTCACATTCTTTAGCATCTTCTAATTGACCTACTGTCAACTTTTTAACCACGTATCCATTTTCTCTTAGTAAGTTTATTGCAGTTTCTATTTCCTCTTTTTATATGAATTACTCACTTTGTTTCCTCCAATAATTTCAAAGTATAGAATTGTGAATTGTGAATTATTCTTCTATGATTTTAATTCCATAAGTTCTAGCAACTTCATGCTCTATTTTGCATCCTCTCGCATTTCTCCAATTACCACCAAAGTATGCAATATCAGCTTGGGAAAGAAGTTGTATTGATTTTCCCAAACACCAAACTGGTATAGACTTATTGATTTCCTTAGGGTAATCTTTAATAAAAGAATCTATTAATTCTACTGGTTCTCCTATAGCATGTTCTGCTCTAGCTCTAATTTCTTCTCTTGCTTTTAAAATTTCTTCATCTGTTAAACCTCTCATTGGTTGACTTATAAATAACTTTTTCATAATACCTCTCCTTTATTTTTTTTATAATAATTTCAAATTGCTCACAATATTAATGAATTATTCATTAGTTTTTTATTAAGAAATCAATAGTTTCTCTTATATATATAATATCAATTTCTTTGTTTTCGTCTTCTATCGTTCCTTCTTCTGTTATTGAATCCTCTAATTCTCTAGCTTTTTGTTCTAAATACATAATAGTTACCGCTTTACTTTTACTGCATAACTCTTCTTTTTTCTTAAACATATATAATCTCCTTGTTTTCACAATATTTTTGAATTATTCGTTAGATAATTCTATTTCTTTCGTAGTCATTCTTTTAATCCTTGACCTAGATAACCTATGCAACATTTTCTTTTCTTTACTCCTAAGCCTAGTATTTTGAACAACTATAGCAGTATCATAAAAGTCATATGCAGTTGCTTTATCGTTATTATTTTGTTTAAATAAGTCCAACTTTCATCACCTCTCTAATTCACAATATTTTCAAATTGTGAATTACTCTTTTAATAAAATGATTGTACTATTGTGTACTATAGCAGCAATACAAATATCAGTGTTAAATAATGTATACACTGGTCTAATATCAAAGAGTTTTTATCTCCTATATATTTAGGTGTTATTCCTCTCGCCTTAATATAATCAATAGGAAAGTGTATTGCTGAAAGTATAAGTAAATCCAATGCATTTAATTCTACACCCATAATAAAGGCAACAATCATCACCCCAACAGCATATAAAACTGAATGTGCTAATAATATATAATTATCTTTCCCTTTATTCATGGCTAAATAATTACTCTGAAACAAGTAGTCACCTGTCATATGTGCCATTAATACAAATAGTAATATCTTTGTCATATCTAATCTCCTTTACTCGCAATAATTTCAAATTGTGAATTACTCTTTTACAATCAAATTTCTATTTTTGGACTGTGAAACAGTTATATTACTGAGAAACCGAACACTCTTTACATTGGTCAAACAATAAATTCGTACCATGTTTAAACCAATCCCCTTCTTTTAGATATTTACAATATCCACTTAGTTGATCTTCTTTATTAGGGTTGCTCACCCACCATTTGCATAGGCTGAACTTGTTATTTTTATTTATAGAATAACAATAACAAGTTTTCTTTGGTATCCATTTTTTCATTGCTCTTTTTTTCACTAAAACATACCTCCTTATTGTGAATATTACGTACCTACGTAATTCACAATAATTTCAAATTGCGAATATAGGTCATGGTGCAAGGTACATTCTGCCTATATTCCTTGCGTGATGTACTACGCAATTAAATTTTACCGCTATCTATAGCAACCATTTATGCTAATTTATATCCCATTAGCTTTCTGTTTTCAATTTTGATTTCTTCTTTAATGGCAAGACCCTCTTTAACTAAAGAAGTTAATCTAGCACTAACTTTCGCCGCAGTTATATCAGCGTCATTAAAGTCTGATACTATATCGTGTATAGTTCTGAACTCTAAAACATCTAACTTAGTGTAAATTTGTTCTTTAAGAACATCTGCAGTTTTCTTTCTCTTGTAAGTTTTAGCTTTTTCTGCCTTATTCTCTATCATCTCGATTTCATGAGCAACAAAGTTTTTTAATTCATCTCTTTCTGCTACTTCAGCAGTTTCAAGTAATTCTAATAATAATCCAAACATTTCTTTCTTTGTCATTTTCTTTTCCATTTAACAACACTCCTTAAAACTTAATTTACTTTACATATATATTATATCAAATTATTTTATATTTGTCAATAGTTTACTAAAACTCTGGATATTCATCACTCATTAAAGAGATTATTGCATATAGTTCTGCCAATTCTTCAAGTCTTTCTATCTCAGCTTCTTCCTCTTCTTCTACAGCTTTAACCGCCAAGTCCATTAGACAGTCTTCACATAAACCTTGAACTAAATCTTCTGGGAAGTGCATTTCGCCGCACTTATCACATCTCTCTCCTCTTGCAAGAAGTTCTTCCATACGACACATTTCATCAAACATTTCCATAGCAATGTCTGGTGGCATACAAGAGTAAATATTAGTTTCAAACTCTGGTTTTGTAAATCCTACTGGTACTTCAACTATCTCAACAACTATATTCTTTTTCATATAAACATCTCTCCTTATTATCTTTATCTTACATATATATTATATCATATTTTTTATAAATTATCAAATATTTTCTTATTGCTTAACATCATCATTATCAATATTGCCTAGCATCATCATCATTATTGCTATAAATCGTTTCATAATAATTTACTCCTTCCTTATATAATTATTATATCATATTTTTAGGCTTTGTTTTAATAGACTGCCGAAATTTGATTAACCTCTTACTTTACCTCCCAATAGTAATGAATTGCGTATTAGACTAATATTCTATCTCCTCTTGATAATGTAACATAATCAACAAGTTTTTCCCCAATATCTTCACACATTTCATTGTCTACAACTGCATCAAACGCCTTTTTAATTATTTGATAATCCTCATCTTCCCAAAAAGGACATTCATCATTTTCTTCACAATCATCTAAATATGGACAATTACCACAACTAATCATTTTATCCTCCTTGTTCGCAATATTATCAAGTTATTCGTTAAAATAATCTTTTTATTGCAATTTTAATCATCTATTTCTTCAACTTCTGCTTTAGTATGATATGTATTGCATACACTCCCCTCAACTAATACATCATACATATCTAATTCTGCAATTTCGTCATCCTTGTAACCTTCATCAAAAACCTTTTCTAAAGCTTCTTCCTTTGATTCTGCTTCAACTTCCTTATAAACATATCCAGCTATTGGAATACTAACTCCATACTTTTTCATATCATTTATTTCCTCCTTAAAATACATATTTTATTACTTCACAATATTAATGAATTGTTCACTAATATGCTTTTTGTAATATGAAATCATCAGCATGTTTCCAATTTCTAAACCATTTAGGTGCTAACTCTTCGAATACTTTCGCACACTCTTCTTCATTATTACAAACCCAACAAACCTTTTGCATTTTATAATCTTGCAATCTTCCCTTTTTCCAACAACCTTTAAACTCCCAAATATACCGTCTATTTATTGTTCTTACTGCCCAGTTTTCTATTTTATTATCAAGTAATATTGCATAGCCATATATTACTTTTGGATAATTATTATTTTTCATTTATTTCACCTCTAATAATGAATTATTCGTTAGTTCTCTCGTAGCAATTACACCAAGTTGCTTCTAATTCATAATCTTCTTGATATTCTTTCGGGTCTGATATATCACACCACCTATTGTTTTTATCAAAAAATATACAATTTAAACAATTGTCCTCACTCATATAATTTCTCCTTTCAATAGTTCACAATAATTTCAAATCACTATTCTTTAATTGGAATTAAGTAATCATAATCCTCACCTGAAATAAGTTCATATACAATAGGTTTCACTTCTTTACAATGCTCCTTATCTACCCAACCATACATATATCCATTCATTAAACTCCTATCTTCTTTTTCAAGTCTTACAACGTATTTGCCTCTGCCACCTTTTCGGCTTTCTGATTGAACTTTAAATCTTTTCCCTATACAGTCCTTATACCATTCAGTTCCTGTTGATTTTATTATCTCTATCTCCATTTTAACCCCCCATTATGGTTCGCATTTCCTTCTAAAATCCGAATATTGCTCGTCCGACCTATCGACCGCAATAATTTCAAAATCAATGTATCACGTATAAATCTACTATTGTAGCAATAAAACAAATTATGCCTAAAATTATGGCTAAAACACCTTCGCCACTTGTTAATAGTTCAGTTATACCTATTGATATTGCTATATACATAAATGTTTTTGAAAATACTTTAAAACTATTTTTGTTAATCATATTTTTCACCTTTCTCATTCATAATAATTTCAATAGTTTTGAATTGTTCACTAATCTATCTCTACAACTTCACAAGTTACGTCTAAAGCCGCAAACAAATCTGTTAATTCTTTTACCACTTCAATCACACTCCCCTCTAAATCTATTGCACTCACTAATTGCTCCCCTTTATAAATATCTATTGTTGAAAAATTATGATTTGCTTCTATTCTCACTTTTTCTTTCCTCCATTTACTTTGTATTCTACTGTAAATTATCAAGGAAGAACTTTATTCTTCCATTGATAATTCTTCATATCTTAAATCAGGGTTATTTATAGGTACTGCCAAATATCCGTCCTCACAATTATTAATACAATCCATGACAACTACATCTAGCTTTTCCATTTCTTCGTTCTTAGTATACTTCATTTCTTCTCCACATCTAGGACATTTCATTTTATACATTATAAACCTCCAACTCTATTGACAGTTTATACAACGCCCCTCTTCATCCATAGAATCTACTGGGGCTACCATACCACAGCCCTTGCACGCTATATGAGTTCCGCTGTCAATCATACTGTCTACGCAACCTTTGCAGAACCATTCTTCATAATAGTTAGGAACAGTTCCAAACCACCTTTCCTCTCCAGCGTCTGGTCTAGCTTCTGTGAATACTTTCTCCATATTATCATTAGGATGGTATTCATCACAACGTTCACACCAAGAGTAATTGTCATCTATACAACATTCACATACTCTGATACCCAGGCTTTCTATCCAATAGCTGTTATCTTCGTTCATGGCACAGCCGCAATCCCCACACTTTTCTCCTCTATAGCAGTCATTACAAGTTATAGAGAATTCAGTATCATCATAGTAGTCTCCGCAAATCGGACAAATAGAACCTATATTAGATATTTGAATATCCTCATATTCGTGTACCCAGTCTTTTGTTATGAACGTAGTTAGGTCTCCGCTAAAACTAGCATCATTATACATGTTTTCTGGAGTTTCTATGACAACTCTACCAGCTTCACAATCTCCATCACTATATTTTCTACCAGTTAATTCTCCAGTCATTGTAACTGTTTCAGCTAGTAAAGCCTCAGAACAATATGGATATTGTCTTCCGCAGTGAACTAATTCATTATTGTGGTTTAATGAAACATACATTCTCCATCTCTTGTTATTCCATTCTATTCCATTGTAATCAGCATCTTTATCTGCTTTTAAATATGCCACCATAGTATTAGGTGAAGATATTAATGATAAAGTTGACGCACACCAAGCCCCTCCGTCTAATGTATTATAACAAGAAGACCAGTTGCTCTTGTTAACAGATACAGTTAAGTAGTCAAGAGGATGAATAGATAAGCATAACACACCCTTGATAGTTTTAGTGTTCATTACTCTTGAGTAGGCAGTTTGAATTTCATCTAAAACCTTAGCATCAGATATAAAGTTCTTTAGCACTCTCATAGGTTTAGAACCTTTTTGGATTTTGATTTTCTTTCCAGTTGTAGGATGGTACGCAATATAATCTCTTTGGATTTCGCCATGAGATAAATCGCCTGCTCTGAATGCGAATCTTAGTGTTTCCCAAGTTGAGCTTTTTCTAGCTGTCTCAACGTCAGAATCTGGATCTATACTCCAAGAGGGTGGATAATAACCGTCCGCAATCTCTTTCCACTCTGGGTCAAGAGCTTTAAGAATTTTGGCAGTAATGTTTACTTCTTCTTCTAATTCTCTGCGAATATCTCTTAACTCTTTTTGAATTACAACTTCTTTCTCGATTATTAACTTATCTCCAAATAATTCAGCTAATTTTTCAGATTTAGCAGTTTCAAATGCTTTCCATAAATTTTCGTGAGCCTTAAAATTATCTAATCCGTAAACCATTCCTAAGTATTCGTTTGTAATATTTATAACTTCTTTATTTAACATCATATAAACAACACCTCTTATTTTTTTTATTTATTTATTTACCTTACATATATATTATATCATATTTTTTAAAAAATATCAATTAAAATCTTTACTACTCATTCAATAAACCGTATTCTCGCTAACTGCTTTCCGTAGTAAGATTTACGGTAGCCTTTTAACTATCGTTTCCTTATTAAGTCCTCCTGTCTTATATATATATATTATATCAAAATT
>OBLI01001311.1_pt1 | contig 24596 bp, 21 predicted proteins | sample 1519701 | NCBI WGS metagenome assembly OBLI01 (sample SAMEA3663005, study PRJEB22513) | pig gut metagenome | biome: pig gut; feature: pig-associated habitat; material: faeces | place: France | collected 2012
TATAATATCTACCCCCAATCGCATCCCGTATATTCTGGTATAACCTGAATTTTCTTAACTTTTCATCGAGTTTCCGAGACCGCTCATAATTTTATTTGCCATTTCCTTACTAATCGCAACACGTGAATCTTTCACTTTTACAATCAGATTTCCATTGAGTTCTGATACAACGGTGACGAATCCACCCATTACAAATCCCAGGCTTTCTAAAAAACGTCTGGTTTCATCTTTTCCTCCGATCTTTCTGATTTGCATCTCCCGGCCAGTTTCAAGCATCGTTAAAGGCATCATAATCCACCTGCTTTCGTTTTTGATAAAGTTAGTATATACTTACTGAAATTATATGTCAATAACTTTAATTGATAATATTTCTCATTTTAAAAATAACTAATCTTTCCAAAATGAAAATTCTATTGTAATATAAACCTATACATTTCAAATAACTGGAGGAAAAATGGAACCGTCAATTACATTAGAACAAATGCTTGCTGCAAGAGAACAACGTGTTTTCAGGCAGCAAAAACTTTTAAAACAATATGGTCTGCCTATGGTCTGTTTTACCATGAACATAGCGGGTCCTGTAAAAAACAGCCCACTGATACGCAGCGGCTTTATGCTTGGAGTCCGTTATCTGAAAGAACGGATTGCCGCTTTGAAAATGAATTGTATCCATTATGAGGAAACAAATGAGCCAACCGGAAATGAGGCTTATTTCATAATAGCGGACGCTCCATTAACAATCAAAAAAATCACCTCCGATATTGAAGACGAAACAGATCTTGGCAGACTCTTTGATATGGATGTTCTGAAAGCAGATGGAGAAAAAGTAGAGCGTACCGAACTTGGTCTTTCTCCCCGTCTTTGTCTGATCTGCGGTGGACCGGCACGAGACTGTGCACGCAGCCGAGCCCATACGGTTGCACAATTACAACAGAAAACAACACAGATTTTACAAAAAGCAATGGATGATACCGATGCGGCAGATGCAGCATCTCTTGCTTGTCGGGCTCTTCTCTATGAAGTCAACACGACTCCTAAACCCGGACTTGTAGACCGGGACAACAGCGGCAGCCATAAAGATATGGATATCTTTACCTTCATGAACAGTGCCAGTGCGCTCTGGCCTTATTTTGAATCTTGCACGCACATTGGAAGGACTACTGCTTCCCTGCCTGCTTCCGAGACCTTTTCCCGTCTGCGCAAAGAAGGAAAAAAAGCAGAGGCGCAGATGTTTGCAGTAACCGGAGGTGTAAATACACACAAAGGTGCGATTTTTTCTATGGGGATTCTCTGTGGTGCACTTGGACGTCTACCCAGAGAGCAGTGGCATAGATCGGATGTAATTTTCGACGAATGTGCCGAACTGACAAAAGGAATCGTTGTCTCTGATTTTTCAGGACTGACAGAAGATGCTGCCGTTACTGTAGGACAGAAATTATATCTTCGCTATCAGATCACCGGTGTACGTGGACAGATGGAATCCGGTCTTCCTGCTGTTCGAAATGCTGGTCTCCCCATTCTGAAAGAGGGAATTTCCAGAGGACTCAGCCTTAATGATGCCGGATGCAGTGCACTCCTTGCTTTAATGGTTGCATCCACAGACACCAATCTCATTGCCAGAAGTGATATGGAAACCTATAAAAAAACTGTTGCAAAAATAAGAGAAGTACTTGATAAAAATCCATTTCCCGACCATACGATTTTGAAACAACTGGACCGGAAATTTATTGAAATGAATCTCTCCCCAGGCGGCAGTGCTGATTTACTCGCAATCTGTTACTTATTCTATTTTCTGGAAAACGAAATTTAAGAAAAGATAAGGGGAAAGGCTTATGACCACTCTGTGACCATAAGCCTTTCCCCTTATCTTCTCAACGAAATTAACAAATTTTCCTCAGTAAGTGCCTGTCTGTTTTAATTTACAAGATCTCTTTTTGCATAAATCGTACCGGCTATGACTGTCATGCTCAGAATCACAAGGATTCCAAGAATCCATGCAGCAAAATCGGTCTTTGCATTGGAAAAAATAGCGGTCGCATTGGCATAGGAAAAGGGAGATACAAAGATAAAATCTTTCAGATCCGGAACCACTCTTGCCATCAGATCATAAAGATAAAACAGCATAGCAATGGAAATTCCCATACCCAGCTTATTCTTTTTGCTTACTGCTGAGATTACAAAACAGATGGATGCGATTTCAACATTCATCATGAACTGAGAAAGCATAAATTTCAGAAATTCCCTTCCGATTTCTTTTTCCCCGAGTCCCAGAAATGCAATCAGATAAAAGCATGCACAGATTCCTGTAAAGCAAAGAAGATGCACAAAGACTGCTGTAAATTTCATTGCTATAATTTTGGGTCGTGAAACAGGAAGGACAAAGGTGAACTCAGCCGTATGCCCGTCTTCTTCTTTTGAAAGAATGACTGTGGCAGCAGAGGCTGCAAAGAGACTGCTTCCAAGGGCATGAATCGTCCCGATTTCTGTTGCAAAATAGCCTTTTAAAGTAGCAATGCTCAGAGTACTCATGCCAAAGGCATCAGAGAATGCTCCCATTGCTGCAAAACTGTCTGCCATGTCTGCCATACTGTCTTCCATGCTTTTATATAACAAAATACAAATCAGTCCCATTGCTCCAACGGACAGAGACCAGATCAAGAGATTTTTTATTCCTGTTTTCCATTCATTTTTAAAAATTGCAAACATGTTCATTCCCTTCCTTTTCATAATAATGCATGAATACTTCTTCAATCGAAGGTTCTTCGATCAGAATATCCTCAATATTGTGTCCTTCCAGTTCTTTATATAACTCGTTTAAATCCCCTTTGTAGATAAAGTCCAGTTTTTCCCCGTCTCTGATCATTTTGATATGCTTTGATTTACTTGACAGGAGGTGTTCTACAGTATCCGTTACAATCAGCTTTCCTTCTTTCATAATCGCTACTCTGTCACAATAATTCCGAATTTCTGAAAGAATATGGGTAGACAACATACACGTTGCACCTGCTTTTACATATTCTCTGATTAATTCAAAGAACACATTTTGCATCAGTGGATCCAGTCCACTGGTGGGCTCATCAAAAAGAAAGAGCTTTGGCTTATGCTGCATTGCACATACAATACTTACCTTTTTCCTGTTTCCTAAGGACAACTCATTGATTTTTCTTTTCCCGTCAATCTGAAGTCTTTCGCAAAGTTTCTCTGCCTCCACACTGCAGTCAACGTTTCTGACATCTGCAGAAAGTTTAAGAACCTCTTTAATGGTCATTCCAGGATAGAACCAGGCTTCACTTGGCATATAACCAACCATCTGTAAAATTTTTTCTTTCTCTTTTTTTACATCAAAACCACCTATGAAAATCTGCCCCTGCTTATATTGAATCAGACCCAGCATTGCCCGGATTGTTGTAGATTTTCCTGCCCCGTTCGGTCCAAGAAAACCAAATATTTCTCCCTCTCTTACGGAAAAAGATACATTTTCCACACCTCTGTGTTTTCCGTAGTTTTTGGTCAGATTCTGAATCTCAATTATATTTTTCATACACCTTTCCTCCTTTGCTTTCAGTATAACAAAAAATATGACGGGGACAATACGAATCCCCGTCAGTTGCACTTTTTTTCGTGTAAGCTGCACTATTTTTCTTCTTCCGATCTGGTCTTAAACAATTCCAGATCAAAATTCAAGATTCTGTCGTCAATTTTTCTCCTGCATTTGTAAACAAAGTAAACACACACATACAGAAAAACCACATAGCATCCAAATCCAATTGTCACATAGATATTTTTATCAAGGGTTGCTGTGGCGTATCCCTGTTCTGCACCCAATCTGCAATAATTCTTCAAACTCTCCTTCTTGCATTGGTTTCGCAAAGAAGTATCCCTGGGCATAATCACATCCCACTGTCTGCAGACGATTCTTCTGGTCTTCTGTCTCAACCCCTTCTGCCACTACGTTCAAATGCATTCGGTGTGCCATATTGATCACATCCTGAAGCAAACTCTGCTCCATTGGTTTTTCCATTTCATTCCGAATAAATTTCATGTCCAGTTTCAAGATATCCAACGACATCTGGCTCAACATATTCAGAGAAGAATATCCGCTTCCAAAATCATCCATCTCAATGATAAATCCCTGTTTACGAAGTTCTGCTACTGTACGGATGATCTGATCCGGACTTTCCGTATAGGCACTCTCTGTAATCTCCAAATGCAGAAAAGACGGATCAATCTGGTATTTTTGGATCAGTTCACAAAAAGTTTCTACCAGATAGGCCTGATAAATATCTGCACGGGAAACATTGACCGATACCGGTACCAATGGATATCCCTTTTCCTTCCAGTTCCGCAGCTTTTCACATACGCGCTTCCATACATATTCATCCAGATGACGGATAAAACCATTTCTCTCAAACAACGGGATAAACTCTCCCGGAGACATAAATCCCCATTCCGGATGTATCCAGCGTACCAGAGCTTCTGCTCCTACCATACAATCATCGCTCAGACTGTATTTGGGTTGAAAATATACCGTAAACTGTTTCTCACGCAAAGCTTTTTCCATGGCACCCGTAATTGCCTGCTCCCTGAGCAATTTATTTCGAAGCATGTCATCGTAAACTGCGACAGACTGCTTATACATACCTTTGATCGTGTCTACGACCAAAAGTGCTCTGTCACACATTTGTTCTACAGAAATAGAACGATCTGTAATTTCATAAATACCAAGATTCACAGAAAGATTTCCCAATAATTCCGAACGACTCTTATTCTTTGCTTTAATAAAATAGTCCCGCCCGGTCTTTTCTCTTTCTTTTTCCCTCAGAACCAAAAACCGGTCTGCACTATAACGACAACAGATATCCTCCTCATCAATACTTTTACGAAGGATCTCCGCTCCTTTCATCAGCAGACGGTCTCCTTCCTCTCGTCCAAAGGTATCATTATACAATTTGAAATTTTCTAAATTGGAACAGACAATCGTATATTCTTTTTCCGGATTTGCATCCAGACACTCTCTGACTTTCCGGTAAAAAAACTCTTTCGTATATAAACCGGTAAGACGGTCATATTGAAACTGATTAACCATAGCTGCTGTTTCACGTAGCTTAATGAGACTTGCTACCCGATGCTTAATGATCTGTGGTCGATAAGGCTTTGGTACAAAATCGTTTGCACCATGTTTCAGAGCTGCTATCTCGTCTGCTTCACTGTCCCCCTGCGTCATTACAATAACCGGAATCAGAGAAAGTTCCGGATCTTTTTTTATGATATCCAAAAAGGTATACCCGTCCATGACCGGCATCATAACATCCAGAAGGATCAAATTAATACTTTCTTTCTCCTGCTCCAGAATATGCAATGCTTCCTGTCCATTCTCTGCTTCCAGAATTTTGTAATCATTTGACAATAATTCACTCAATATGGCACGGTTGAGTTCATTATCTTCTACAATTAATATCTGTTGTTTCATTTTCATTCTTGCTCTCTTTTCCATTTGTATTTCTTATATTTCGAAATTTTTAGCAAAAAAGCACATTGTACCGTAACAATGTGCTCTCCTTCTCATTTCTGCAACTGGCTAGCATACTTGAATTCAGGCCCTATAGCTTTGCGTCGTACCCTTTCGGGTATAGTTTGCCTATATGTCGTTTAAAAATGATAATTCATTATACCATATACTTCCGGTTAAATACAATCAGTTATTGACTTTATTACATTTTTCCTTCATAAAAGGCACTGTTCAGGCGTCCGGCAAATACCGGGAGAATAATAAAAAAGCCATCTGCAGTTTCTGACGAACTACAAATGGCTTTTTTGATTTATCTAACGACAGACGGATTGCCGAATATTCTGTTTCCGTACCGTGAAAGAGCGGTTAACAAAATCATGCCCAACACTGCACAGGAAATTACTTCTCCAATTCCAACGGAAACCATCATAAGAGGAATAGGAAGATTTATACCATACGCATAATACAGCACAAAAGGAACAATTATCGTATTTGCAACAATTGGAGGCACTGGTACGAGCCAACGATTTTTGCGCAGTTTGTAGGAAAAGAATGCTCCCAGAAAAGTAGCAATACTTCCAAAGATGATATCAGCCGGAACACACCCACCGAGGATATTGGAAATAACGCATCCTACAAACAACCCTGGAATCGCTGCCGGGGTAAAATATGGAAGAATTGTCAGCGCTTCAGAAAAGCGAATCTGTACCTCTCCAAAACTCAATGGTGCAAACACCAGAGTCAAAACAACATAAACAGCACCAATCGCTGCTGCCTGCACAAGAAACCGTGTACTTTTTGTATTCATTTTGAATTTCTCCTTTAGTTTTGTTTTACGAGTGGAAGGTCTCGAACACTCGATTCATTTAACGCCGGGAATCGGCGGCAAGCCCCATAAGACCTTATTTTTTTGGGTTCTTGCAACGGGATTTAGTATAACATAAAGCATAAGTAAAATCAAGTCTTCAATATAACACTTCTGGCAGCACCAAATTTATTCCTTTTCTCCAACTACGAATCTCATAATGCCTGAAAGCGCAGCAAATAATACACCTGCAACCGGCCAGATTATCCATGTAAAATCCCAACGCATAGTCCAGAAACTCCATCCAAGATAAATGGCTGTGATCAGACACCAGTATGCACCGGAAAAAGCATCTAATTTTCCTTTCACACGTTTTTCTTCTTTGCTGAATTCTCCCTCCTGAAGCAAGGTATCATAACTGCTTTTTACTATACTTACACGAATCATCCTATTAACACCAACAGCAATCAATAACAGCAGCAACGCAACAAAGGCACCGCAAATATAATCCGGTGCTTCCATGGCACCCGCAACAATAAGAGGCAGCACGGAAAGAATGCAGAGGACAACTCCAATTGCGATTCCTCTCGTGAAGATCGGTTCATAGAAACGACTTTTTTCCCTGACCATTCCGGAAACACCATATTCTGTCTCAAAATTCTCTTTTTCCAGATGTTCCATATGACTTTCTCTGATGCCACAAGTGATAAACAGGAATACTGCAGCAGCAATCATTCCAAATAAAAATATACAACCTACACCTGCCGCCAGCCCTTCTGTAATGTGAAATACATGATCTTCCGCCATAGTTCCCAAAATAATCAGAAGCACCGGACTGAGAATACACATAGCTGTGGCATTCGCTATCGTTGGAGCTCCCTTTCTTTTCATATCCAGGAAACGATTTGCTTCCTCCATCGATACTCTTCGGATTGGCTTATTTTCCTCTGAGGGTTCACTTATGTACACAGAAACTTCTTCCTGCACCACTTCATCTCTCAAAAGGTAATCGGTGCTTACCCCAAACAATTCAGCCAATTGAATAACTCTCTGTAGGTCAGGTATTGTCCCTGCACTCTCCCATTTTGAGACCGCCTGTCTGGACACTCCTAATTTCTCTGCAAGTTCTTCCTGTGACCATCCATTCTTTTTTCTTTCTTCTGTAATCTTGTCTGCCAGGATCATTTTCTCTTCCTCCGTATCTGTTTTTTTGTTTTCATAAACAAAGTATAGACATTTTTCCGGTTGCAGACCACCATGTCAGGCTGTCAATTTGTCAAATAGCTGTTGCTTCTGACAAAAAGTCCCGTAAGAGACTTGAAAGGAACTTATAAGATTGCCAGCAAAAACGTACCGGCTACAATACCCCCCAAACCGATAGCTGCTTTCTTCGTTAGTTTTTCATGAAATACGATCCAGGAAAATGCAATTGTAATAAGAATACTCAACTTGTCAATCGGCACAATAACACTTGCAGGCCCCTCTTGCAGTGCCCGATAATAACACATCCAGGAAACTCCTGTCGCGAGCCCGGACATTACTATAAATCCCATTTCTTTTTTCTCGATTTTTTTCATCTGATGGTATTTTCCGGTAACAAACACCATCATCCATGCCATCAGAAGTACAATGGTAGTACGGATGGCTGTTCCCAGATTGGAATCCACGCCCTCAATTCCAACCTTTCCCAAAATTGCTGTAAGGCTGGCAAACACCGCCGATAATAGTGCATAAATCATCCATTCCTTATTGTTTTCTTTCTTTTCCTCTGGCTTATCCTCTTTTTTCGTAATCATCAGCATCGTTCCCACACCAATCAAAACGACAGACACGCCTTTTCCAAAGCTTAATCCCTCATGGAGAAAAATCAATGCCAACACAATTGTCAGGATTGTACTTGACTTGTCAATCGGCACGACTTTATTAATATCCCCTTTCTGCAGTGCATGAAAATAGCATAACCAGGAGGCTCCTGTAGCCACCCCTGACAATACCAGAAACAGTAATGTTTTCCCGCTGATCTGTGTAATTCCCGCTCCGGTTCCCGTAATCAGTACCATAAGCCAGGAAAATGCCAATACCACAACCGTACGCAAGGCTGTTGCAACATCGGAATCTGTTTTTCTGATTCCACATTTCGCCAGAATCGCTGTGATGCCTGCGAAAAAAGAAGAACCAATTGCATAGAACACCCACATTTCCTTCATTCCCCCTATTTTTTCAACTCAGTATCTGATTCCTTTGCTTTACTCTTTTTTTATAATTATCCAAATGAAGCACGCATTCTGTAAATCTAACGGTACTGCTCTTCTGTATACTTTTGTATCTATCGCTGCCCGTGCCTTTGGAAAATACTTCGGGGCAAAAACAGGAGCAACACTTACCCATATGCCCAATAGGGGATAATTGCTGCGGCCGCTGTGATCAACGATTTTATAGCCGTCATTGCTGCCAAAAAGAGATTCGAACTGGCTGGAGAAATAAAACAGAAAGAAAAACTGCAAGGTGTCTCTACCTAAATACATCCTGAAGTGTCCGAATTACTTCTTTCATATCAATTGGTTTTGACAGGAAACCGTTCATGCCGCAATTAAGTGCTGCTTTACGATCCTCGTCAAAAGCATTGGCTGTCATTGCCAAAATAGGAATCGAAGCAAGTTCCGGTTCTTCCAGTTTCCGAATCATCCTGGTGGCCTCGTAACCATCCATGACCGGCATCTGAATATCCATAAGAATCAGATCATAGTCTCCAGGCCTGGAGGCAGCAACTTTCTCTACAGCCTCTGCACCGTTTTCTGCAATGTCAATCATGAAACCATATTCACCCAGAATTTCCAGTGCAATCTCACGATTCAGTTCGTTATCTTCAGCAAGCAATACATGTTTTTCCGTAAAATCAACGGTTTCATGAAGAGCAGGCAATACCGTTTCTTCTTTGGCCTCCCTTTGACCCAGCGCAACCAACAACGTTTCCCGAAGATCGGACATAAACATCGGTTTTGAACAGAAGGCTGTCACACCGGCAGCCTTTGCCTCCGCTTCAATGTCTGTCCAGTCGTAGGCAGTAAGAATAATGATCGGCGTATCATCTCCCAGTGCACGGATCTGGCGGGTAACTTCGATGCCATTCATATCAGGCAAACGCCAGTCAATGATATAAGCATGGAAGGCATCATTAATCTCAAAGGCCTGTTTTGCACGAAGTACAGCTTCCTTGCCGGATAATGTCCACTCGGAACGCATCCCTACTGCAATCAGCATCTTTGTCACACTGTTACAGGTGTTGAAATCGTCATCTGCCACCAGAGCTTTCAGCCCCTCCAATTCCTTAATCTTTTTGATACTGCGGCGTTCAGACTGTAAGCGGAATGTCAGATGAATTACAAACTCTGTGCCCTTGCCCTGCTCTGTATGTACCTCAATTGTTCCTCCCATCATATCAATGATATTCTTAGAGATTGCCATACCAAGACCGGTACCTTGTATTTTACTGACGGTAGAAGTACGCTCTCGTTCAAATGGTTCGAATATGCGTGCTACAAACTCCGGACTCATACCGATGCCGGTGTCCCTGACACTGATCTCATACATTCCCTTGCCTTCCGGTGCATTCGGAAGCTGTGTTACACGAACAGAAATCGCCCCGCATGGCGGAGTAAATTTGATCGCATTGGACAATAGATTCAGCAAAACCTGATTCAATCGGGTCTTATCGCAAAATACATCCTCATCTGTCACATCTAAAATATCCATAAACAGATCCAACTGTTTTGCATGGATCTGACCTCCGATAATCGTCTTGATGTCGTGAAAAATATCGGAAAGGTTTGCCCTCTGCTCCTCGAGATGAATTTTACCATTTTCAATACGGCTCATGTCCAGTACATCGTTAATCAAAGAGAGCAGATGATTACCGGAAGACAGAATTTTGGCCAAATAGTCCTTTACCTTCTCCGTATTGTTGACATTCGCTGCTGCTAAGGTAGTAAAACCAATAATGGCATTCATAGGCGTGCGAATATCGTGGGACATACTGGAGAGAAAAGCACTTTTTGCCCGGCTTGCATTCTCAGCTGTCTGGACAGCTGCTATTAATGCCTGGTTCATCTTTCTGTCTTCCGTACGGTCAGACATGTCTACAATATATTTTTGCTCTCCCTGGATATCACTGCAAAACGCAATGACATGAAACACACGTACTTCGCCATTTTTCTGGTGGATATACTCTCTGTCCCACTCCATCTGCTTGCCAGGCTGCAGCGATTTCAAAAGCTCCTGATCAATAACAGGAACTTCGCCTGTCTCCGCCCGTGCGATGGTTCGTATATCTCCCATTACTTCCGTTTCTGAAAAACCCAACAGTTTCTCAATGTTAGGACTGACATATTCCACCTGTAGATTCTCAGCATGCAGCATCAGGAAAACATCATCCACATTACCGGACAACTTGGAGAACAATTCTTCACGGGAAATCAGAGCATTGTCCATCCATTTCAGTTTATGTCGGCTCCGCCGGACAACCACCAGAATAATAATCAGAGCCAAACCAACCACAACGACCGAAACCACTAATATGGTTATGGATTGCAGTTTGTTCATGTTGACATTTACCACATTCGCCGGAACCAGACCGACGATCGTCCAGTTCTGAAAATCTGCCGGTTCATACAGGATATAATAAGATTCCTCTTCCAACTCCACCAGCATTGCACCGGTTTCACCTTTCTGAAACGCTACCTGTACCTCATCAAGCATTTCCTCGGTCACATTATCACATTCATCCAGAAAAGCAAATATATTATGGATGCTCCTTATATTTTCATGGGAGTTATCCAGAACAATACGTCCGTCGTTCAAAACCGCATAGATTCCTGCCTTCCCGTCAAAGGAGGTCGTTTTCAGTGCTTTCACAAAATCAGAATTGTTGTAGGTAATCGCAATGGCCTCGTACGCAAATCCACGATAGCTGCCCAGTTCTGTCGGAATGGCAAACACCATGATCTCCGGCTGATCCGGAACAACCGAATTAGCAACAATGGACTGATGATCCAGAATCAGCTCCGACAGTTTCTGTCTGAGATCCAGATACCCTGTATTTCCATCCAGTGTAATATACTCTGCATCACGGGAAATAAAATAAAAATCTGTAAAATGACTTTGCTTTTGCGCGCGTTCTACATACTCCACAATCTTCGCCTCACTGCCCACGCTTTCCAGATAAGGAACCCATATCTCCATCTGATTCCATTTGTCGGCAACCTGATTGTACAGATTAATGTTTGACTGATGAAGTACTTCTGTCAGGTGGGCTGTGCTTTCCGCATATATTGTATCGGAAACAAAGACATAATATTCCCTTATGCCCCAAACGATACTGACCATACATAAGAATGTAAGCAACAGGACTGCCAATTTCTTTTTCACAACACCACCTCCTCTTTCCTCATAATTTACCATAAACTTACATACTCGAAAATATCATTTTCGTTTCTTATTTACCCTGACGAATGGTTACATACTCCGTAGGTTCCAGGAACTGCTGTGTTTTTATCAAAGCTTCCTGAATACATTCCTGACTCGTAAAATCATTTACAATATAATCTTCTCTCTTGGTTTTCAAATCTTCCGGCATTGGGCAGTTGCAGAAGGTCGGGTGTTCCAGATAGGTATCCGCACCTACCAGCAGCACCGTGTATACGGCATTGTCATCCAACGGTTCCCCATTCAATGTAATCTCACCCAAGGTGAACTTTCCACGCTCTGTTTCTGTTACAGTATATTCCAATCCACTGGTAACCGGCATCTGATTCCGGTGATGGATTGGGTTCGAGCCATCTTCTTTTACATTTACCAGCCAGTCCATGATACGGCGTACTTCTTCTCCGGTGTACTCACCGCGATAGAGTGCATTCCGAAAGGTCATAATCCACTTCACCTGCTGCATGGTATAATCTCCGACAAAAATAGGTGAACTTGCCACACTGGCATAACCAATAGCAATCTGCTCGTTATTTACCGCCCGAATGGTGTTCATTAAAGAAGAAGCTGCAGGACTTCCGTGCTCACCAAAGTCATTGGAATAAGCAGTCTCCTGGGTAAACAGCACTTCTTCCGCCTCCGGATTCTTGTAATCGATAATTTGGGCATTAAAATCCTCGTATGCTCCCTTGGCATCATACTCGCCTGTCATCATCTTATGCCCTACATCCTGAGAAATCCCAAAGATCTCGGTAGATGCCAGACGCACATAAAGGTGATTGCTGTCAATGCAGTCCTTTACATACTCAAGTGCTCTGGTGGATTCAATATTCACTTCCTTATTGTAAGACAAAACAGAAGTGCCCGCAGCAACATGCTTCTGACCTTCCTCACTGAAAACTGCCATAAGAACATCCATTACGGCTTTCTTCTTGGCCTCATCCTGTTCTACCTGCTTGGAAACTGCCAACTGGCACATCGGGTAGGTAAGAACCCAGTTATCCTTAGATTCTTCTCCAAAATAAGGAAGAATGACGCTGTTAAGTCCTCTTTCATCGCGGATCTGATCTGCCATAGCTGCGGTGGCACGGATCATCGCAGTCTTGCCCTCAAAATATGGCTGACTCGTTTTGGTAAATTGCAGTTCCTCATCACCAGGCTGAAAACGGACATCCTTTAAGAATTGCTCATATTTTTCAAAGACTTTTGGCCAGACAACCGCATCCAGGCTGACCTGATTGTCTTCCGTTTCACTTTCATAATCCATACGCCATGTCGTTCCCTCCAGACTCATCAGTTCCGGAATAGCACAGCCCTGCATGGTTTCCAGACAGGTATAATCATAAAACCAGTCTGTCTGGAATCCTTTGATGCCCAACTCTTCGAAAGCATCAATAGCTGCTATAAATTCAGAATAATTGGTTGGCAGAGGAATGTCATATTGCTCGAACATCTCCTTATTGGCCATGATACCGTCCACCTCGGCACACATAGGAAGCCAGCGGATGGCGCCGCTGTTTTCACGGTTAACATCCAGATAGCTGCTGTAGAAAGTACCTGCTACCTCTGATGTGCTCAGATCCATCAGACAATCTGCCAAAGAAGCGGCATCATTCAGAGAGAATCGACGACAAGTGATAATATCCGGCATCTCCTCTCCCCGTGCAAGCAGATCCTTGTAATAGTCCATGGTGTTATAGCTCTGGACAAACGTAAACTCAATGTCTGGGAACTTCTGCTCCAGCCAGGGAGTCAGTTCCTTAAACATAGATCTGTCCCACATGTACATACTGATGGAAATTTTTCCATCTTTCTCCGTCTTTCCGGCACTTTCTTTCTGGCCTGCACAGCCGGTAAGCCCGGCAAGCATAGCTGCTGCTACAGCAAATACTGGCAGCACCCCGATCAGTCTTCTCTTTTTCATCCTCTTTCTCCTTCGCATTTTGCTCATTATAAAATTCCAAATCGCCTGTTCCTGACTGGTTTTACTGGTTTGATTTCCGGTAATTTTACTCATGCCCCACCTCCCGTTTTTACTACATTTTGGTAAAAAAAGATACTACAGCAGTGTGCTGCAGTATCCCCTGTTTCTTTCTATCTACTTTTATTAACCTTTCACTGCTGTGAACCACATCGGCACGATATATTTCTGGTATTTTTTGTATAGTATAACAAACTCCCATACAAAAGGCAAGAATCATCTTTTCTTACTCTTCTAAAAAACTCCTCTTGTTTTTGATATCTTTCCTTTTATTTAAGCAGTGCATTTTCCAAATCAGACAGCATGATTCCCAAAGCTGTTATTCCACCTTCAGCAGTATACCAAACATTGGAATGCTCCAGAACAACAACATTTCCGTTTTTGGCAGCATCTGTCTGATTGATCAACTCATTATCAAGAACCTCAGCTGCCAGTTGTGCACCATTCGTGCCGATTGCGGCATCCCGGTCCATAGCGAAAATATAATCCGGATTTTTATCCAAAACAAATTCGAAAGATGCTTCGTTTCCATGTGCTGAAGTATCTATATCGGCATCTACCCCAACATTCTCAAAGCCGCTTTCATTTCCAATGATAGAGCATCTGCCATCATTTCCAAGCAAACCAAATCCTCCGGCATTCACCATACCAACAATAGCCGTCTTTCCCTCTGCGAAGGTTTTCAAAGCGTCAATGCGATCATTATAATCATTCACAAGCGCATCAACCTTATCTTCGGCACCAAATAAAGCTGCAATGTTTTTCGCATTCATCTCTGTACTTTCAACCACACCCTTTTCCGTATCGGTATAAACCATATAAACAGGTGCAATTTTTACAAGTTCTTCATATATTGCAGACATACGGCCACCAATGAAGATCACATCCGGATCACTCTCCATAACAGCCTCCATATCTGCCTCTTTGACATTACCAAGATTCAGAAGGCTGTCATCATTTACATAGCCCTGAAGATAATCAATGGAGGAGCCTTTGGAAACACCAACGATCCGATCCCCATATCCAATGTTGTCCAGAATATCCATTGCCCCAAGATCCATAACAGCCAATCGCTTAGGATTGTATGGAAACTCAACTTCTACCGTTTCACCTGCACCATTACGGTTAGTTAAGGTAATGGTTTCAGGTACTTCTGTTTCAGATGTCTCGTTTTCGGAAACAGAGGTTACAGAAGAGCCGGCATCCGTGTCCGTTGTTTTGTTATCTGCCTTACTGCCGCAGGCTGCAAGAGAAAGCACCATTGCTCCAGTCAACACAATAGAAAGAATTTTACGCATATTATTTTTTCTCCTTTAAGTTTAATAATAAATTGAAAGGGGTTTTCCCTCAATTTTCATGATTTCAAAGTCCACCTGATAGATTTCAGACAGGTTTTCTTTCGTAATAACTTCATCCACAGTACCGAATTTAGCGATTTTACCATTTACAAATGCACAGATATAATCAGAATAAAATGCGGCATAATTAATTTCGTGAAGTACAAGGATTACTGTTTTACCCAACTCATCGCAAAGTCTCCTTACAATTTTCATCATGTTTGTTGCATGGTAAATGTCCAGATTATTTGTGGGTTCATCCAAAAGAACATATTCCGTGTCCTGTGCAATTACCATAGCAATATATGCTCTCTGACGCTGACCGCCGGACAGTTCATCAATAAACTGATCCTGCATATCTGTCAGTTCCATATAAGAAATTGCCTGGGAAACGATTTTCTCATCTTCCTTGGTCAAATGACTGCCCGAATACGGGAAACGTCCGAAATTTACCAGTTCCCGAACTGTCAGCTTCATCTGGACATTGTTGCTCTGTGTCAGAATGGCCAGCTGCTTCGCCAGCTCCCGCCCTTTCCATTGATGGATTGGTTTTCCCTCAAAATCAACAGAGCCGGCATCACAGGCAATCAAACGGGAGATGATTCCCATAACAGTTGATTTTCCTGCACCATTTGGCCCAATCAGCGAAAGTACTTTACCCTTGGGAATTTTAAAATTGACACAATCCACAACGATTTTTCCGTCATAGGATTTGGTTAAGTCTTTAATTCTCATTTATGTCCTCCTTCTCTGCTCCAGCAGCAGATACAAAAAGTACAATCCACCCCCGACCGTAATAAATACACTGATAGGAATTGCATAGGAATACACCTGCTCTACAATCATCTGTCCTGCCGTCAGTAAAATAATCCCAAACAGGGCAGAGCCTGAAATCAGTTCCTTATGTCGATACGTTTTAAACATCTGCCTTGAAAGATTCGCAACGATCAAACCGAAGAACGAAATCGGTCCCACCAGTGCTGTTGCAACAGAAATCAAAAGAACGACACCTAAAAGCAATTTACGAATGGTATGATCATAATCCACGCCAAGATTGACTGCTTGTTCTTTCCCCAGCGTAATGACATCCAATACTTCCAATTCCTTACGCAATACAAAAACGATGATTATCATTAAAATGATTGCAAGCAGAATAATATCACTGTTGAGCATCCTGATATTCGTCATGAGGCTACAAAAAAGCCACCGTATGGTCCATGTCGTTTCCTGCGATAGAGGTCATATACCTGCTTTTCATTTGTATAATCCCCTAACCTTTTATTATCCTAATTTTTCATAAATGGAACTTCCAATCGTTCCTTCTGGCATTTTCACGCCAAAGTTTTCAGCAATTGTTGCACCAATCACTGCGAAAGAATCTTTATTTTCAAGTTTTCCGTATCCTTCCATAGATGGAGAATATGCGATAAATGGTACTCTTTCTCTTGTATGATCGGTTCCTGTATGTGTAGGGTCATTTCCATGGTCAGCCGTGATAATGAGCAAATCGTCCTCTTTTAATTCAGCCAGTAATTCCCCTAACTTCACATCAAATTTTTCAATTTCCTGTGCGTAACCTTCTGCGTCACGACGATGCCCCCATAATGCATCGAAATCCACAAGATTTACATAACAAAGACCATTGAACTCTCTTTTTGCAATTTCAATGGTCTGTTCCATACCATGAACAGAACTTTTAGATTTATTAGATTCTGTCAGGCCTTCCCCATCAAAGATATCAAAAATCTTACCTACTGAAATCACATCATATCCCGCATCTTTTAACGCATTAAGTGCAGTTGGACCATATGGCTTTAATGCATAATCATGACGATTTGCTGTACGTTTGAATTCACCCTTTTTCTTTCCAACATATGGCCTGGCAATGATACGTCCAACTTTCCATTCATCTTTCATTGTGATTTCACGTGCGATTTCACAGCAACGATATAATTCATCAAGACCAAACGTTTCTTCGTTGCCACAAATCTGAAGAACTGAGTCAGCAGATGTATAAACAATCATATGTCCTGTTGCAATTTCTTCTTCTGCAAGTTCATCAAGAATTTCTGTACCACTTGCACTCTTATTTCCAATAATCACTCTTCCCGTTCTTGCAGAAAGTTCGTCTAATAATTCTTTTGGGAATCCTGTTTCCGTAAATGTTTTAAAAGGAGTTGTGATATGAAGCCCCATCATTTCCCAATGACCTGTCATTGTGTCTTTTCCTTTACTTGCTTCATATAAATATGTGTAGTATCCTAATGGTTTTTCAACCGCTTCTACCTGTTTTAGTGGATGAAGATTTGCCATTCCAAGTTTCTGAAGATTTGGAATATGAAACACATCTCTGTACTGTGAGATGTGTCCCAGAGTATCTGTTCCCACATCACCATACTCTGCTGCATCCGGTAAGGCACCGACACCCAGTGAATCTACAACAATTGTAAAAATACGTTTATATTTTCCCATGATCTATTTTTCTCCTTCTTAATTTGCTGTATCAATAAAAAATTTCACATTTGTCTCCTGGAATTTTTATAAAATCTTCTTACCATTTACGAACTTTGCAACGATATTCTTATCTTCTGCAAGATAAATTACGCGTTCTAAACGCTCTTTTACATTTAATTCCTGTGGATGTCTGATTGTGGCATCTTCGATTACAACTGCATCAAATTCATACCCTTCTTCAAAACTTCCTACTTTTCCAAAGAATTCGCCGCCGCCTTTTGTTGCAAGATAAAATACTTCATCAACAGTAAGTGGTTCCACTGACTGATCGAACAATCTCCAGCGTAATTTCGAACACTGTACTGCCATAGCCATGGCTTTAAAAATGGATAAAGATGAACCAGCCGCAATATCACTTCCAAGACCTACTTTTAAACCTTTCTTAAGATAATCTTTCACTGGTGCTACACCTGAAGATAAATTTGTGTTGGATTCCGGACAATGAGCCACAAAAACACCCTGTTTTCTCATTGTTTCCACTTCTTCTTCTCCGCTGTAAACACAATGTGCCATGATTGTCGGACAATCATTTCCGAACATATCATACCTGTCATAAGAATCACCATAATTCTTTGTTCCGGGACAAAGTTCTTTTACCCATTCAATTTCGCCTAAGTTTTCAGATAAGTGTGATTGAACTGGAAGATTGTATTTTTTCTGTAAAACAGATAATTTTTCGAACAATTCATCTGTGCATGATGGTGTAAATCTTGGTGTGAGAATTGGTTTTACATTCTCATATTTCTCACATGCATTGATCCATTCTTCTGTAATGATTGCTGCTTTTTCTGCATTTTCTTCACACAGATAGTCCGGACTATTTCGATCCATATTTACTTTTCCAACAAAACCTTTGATTCCAGCTTTTTCCATTTTATCCATCAGAAGAAGTGTCGCATCTTTGTGGATTGTACCGAACACAACCGCTCTCGTTGTTGCACTTTTTTTCAGATCATCTACGAAAATTTCATATGCCTTTTCTGCATATTCAAGATCTTTATATTTTGCTTCTTCCACAAATGTATATGCATTCAGCCAGTCAATCAGTTCCAGATCCATAGCCATTCCTCGGAATGAATACTGTGGAGCATGGACATGTAAATCCACTAATCCCGGAACCACTAACTGTTCACTGTAATCAAAAAGTGGAAAAAATTCATATTGTTCTGGTAATTCCGTATATACTCCTGCACATTTTTTATCTTCACAAACAAGATATCCATTTTCTACGATACAGATTTCATTGCTTGATTTACTGTAACAAATATTACCTTTCATTACATAATTCCTCACAGCTATCTCCTCCATTCCTCCTCAATTTATCGAATTCTGCTAAGGCAACAATTTCTTTTGTCATAATTTTCCCTTTTCCATTTTTCACAATTATTTATACATTTATACACATATTATATAACAAATAAGGGCTCTTAGATTGCTCTAAAAGCCCGATTTTACTCTTTATCTGTTAATATTTCGTGCAATGGCTTTGACCACCTCATCCATCACAATAGGCTTTGACAAATGCCCATTCATTCCAGCCTCCAGAGAAGCCTGTACATCCTCGGCAAATGCATTAGCAGTCATGGCTAAAATAGGGATGTTTAAGGCATCGGAACGGCTCGTAAGACCTCTGATAGCGGCTGTTGCTTCGTAGCCATTCATCTCTGGCATCATAATATCCATCAGGATGACATCAAAGGTTCCCGAAGGATTCTCCGTAAAGATGCGAACTACTTCCTTACCGTCAGCTGCCCGGGTAACCTGAATCCCCAATTCTTCCAACTGTATCATAGCAATCTCTGCATTCAGGTCGTTATCCTCTGCCATCAGAACCTTCACACCAGTGAGATTTTTGCTGTCAGCACTGATATCCCGCTTCTGAATCTTGCTTTCATCCGTCAATTCCATAGGAATATCTACAATAAAAGTGGAGCCCTTGCCTTTTTTACTTTCAACCCGAATCGTACCACCCATCAAATCAACATACCGCTTGGTAATTGCCATGCCCAAACCAGTTCCCTTATACTGAGTGCGGGCACTGCTTTCCTCCTGCGAAAACTCGTCAAAAATATGCTCTACAAAGTCTTCACGCATGCCCACGCCTGTGTCTGCGATGCGGTAGTGCACAATCATATGCCGCTTGTCTGCACTTGGATGGTAGCTGGCATCAAACGTGATGGTGCCCCCATCATTGGTAAACTTAACTGCATTACCAAGAATATTCACCAGAATCTCTCGAAGCCGCACAGCATCCGCTAACATATAACGTGTTTCCGGCTCCTCCAGATTGCAGCGGAAAGTGAGATTCCGATTGGACATGAAGCCATAGGTAACATTCACAACGGTATCCGCCACCTCTGTGATGTCAACAGGAACAGGCGAAAATTGAATCTTACCGCTTTCAATACGGCTGATATCCAAAACATCATTGATCAGCGTCAGCAGATGCTCAGAGCTGTCGCTGATCTTGTCAAGACAGGCTTTGACCTCCGGTTTTGGCTTCTGCTTCAGTGCAATGTTAGTAAAACCAATAATTGCATTCATGGGTGTCCGAATGTCGTGTGACATATTATTCAGGAAAACGCTCTTGGCAGAATTGGCTGACTCCGCCTCCAAACGCAGTCGATTCAGTTCCCTGTTCGTCTCCTGCTCTATCTTTACCATCTGGCTACTACGCTGAACTTTTATGAAGCTAACGACCGCCATTAGAAACATCAACGCCATTATGGACATAAATATCATCATGATCCAAAGGGTGGAGTCCATCATATCCATGGTACTGACCGCAACGTAGTCCGCAGGAATCAGCAGCATTAACATCATGTCATAGTTCTCCAACGTTGTCAAACAGTAATAATACTCCGTCTGGTTCAGCAGGACATTTTCAGTAGCAATGCCTTCTCTTTCCAGCTTCTCTTTGACAGTATCAAAACTCTGTCCCTGAACATACTCCACTTCCTTCAGTGCCTTGTAAATATTCCGGGCGCTGATGACATCGCCATCGTTCGCATCAAAATAGGCCATAGTACCGTTCTTCTTGATGATATAAGTCGCTGCGTTGCCACCGTACGCCGTTGTGGTATAGTATTGTTTCAATGTCTGGATATCCTTCAAAAGCACTACATGGGTAAATCGGATATCGTCTTCTCCCATTGTAACTGGGTGGTCCAGTTCCTGCGCAAATACCAGATAGCATCCATCAATATTGTCTGTTTCGGAAACAAAGGTATGCTGTTTATTTTCGCCTATCAGATGGGTGACATCGTTCCAGATGCCAACCGCGCCCTCTCGCAGATACGCTGTGCCCTGTGCATCCAAAAGCATCACCCGGCTTCCATACATATCTGTACAGAAAATCTGCTCCAGAGAAGAAATGCTTTCACACAATTTCTGACTGTCTGTGAAATGCTTTCCCTGGACAGCGTTATTCAATCCAGCCACCAGATTCCAATGGGTCTGAAGACCATTATCCAAATTTGCCTTAATCTGAGTGACCATTTCCTCCAATTGGTAAGAACGCTCCTCAACTGTCAGCTTCATCAGGGAATTACGCGTGAAAAATATGCCCGTCATCAAGGAAAAGATCAGAATCACCGCAAACGCAACGGGCCAAAGGTATTTAGTTGTTTGTTTTCTCTCTTGCATCTGGGTATTCTCCTCAAATTTCCTTCACGCACTGCGTGTCCGTAACCTTACTCCAAATTATCGCAGGATGATATAATCCGTAGGCGCCTCCAACTGTCCTCCCTGCTCTACCAGGCGCTGTGACAGGTATTCTTCTGCCTTGGGACCAGTCGAATCGACTTCTGTAATTCCCATCTGCTCCATGATGGCTGACATATACCAGTCGCGTTCTCCATAGATCAGGAAAGAATAGGTTGCGCTGCGATCCAATTCTTTTCCTTCCACGGTAAGAACATTGAGTGTATAGCCACTGTCGGTTTTTGTTATATCCATTTCAAAACCACTGGAAACATACAGGGTGCTGTCATTGCAGACTGCACCACGGTTTCCTGTCAGTGCCAGAGTTTTCTCCACAAGCTCATAAACCTGATCACCAGTCAATTCCAGAAGACCCGGCCAGCCACCATCATTCTTTCCCAGATAGCCAACATCTTTCTGCGCATAATCGCCACTGTAAATGTCGCTGGCAGCATAGCAGGCCTGCATAAACACCAGATCCACACCAGACAACACACGCATGGTATTTGCGATAGAAGATGCCGCCTGATTCCCGTGCTCCGGGGTAAAATCGTTAGAATAAGCAGTATCGATATGGGCAACGATCTCGCTGCCGGATTCTCCTAGAGCCAGTTCTGTGTTGAACGCATCCAGTGCTTCCTTCGGAGTACTGACTTCATCGTTCAGGATCATCTGTACCACGTCTTTGGAAACACGGAACATCTCGTTGGATGCCAGACGGATGTACAGCTTGTTCTGCTCAACATAGGGCTTCAGGTTATCCAATTCCGGCATCAATTCCAGCGTCACATCCTTCTTATAAGGCACCATGTTCTTACCGTAGGAGATATGATCCTGTCCCTCCTGATTGACCATGGCAGCCATAATGTCCAGAATCAGCTTTTCCCGGTCAGGGTCATCCATACCCTTTTTTGACGCCGCAATCTGGAAGGTTGGATAGGTCAGATACCAGTTGTCCTGCTCCGTTTGACCGAAATAAGGCATCAGCAACACCTCGTCCTGACCGCGTCCTGGGAAAGTAATCACATCTGCACCTGTACCACGGAACATTGCCGCCTTACCTTCGCTGAACATTTCCTTAGGTGTTATATTTTGATAAGTAGCATCCTCCACGCCCAGACCGACCTTCTCCTTGAAATCGAAGAAGTTTTCGAAAACGGGCAGCCATACTTCTTCTGAAAGCTCGTTCGTCGCACTGCTCTCATACTGCTGACGCCATTTACGGCCCTCCATACTCTGAAGATTTGAAATGGATATCCCCTGCAAAACCTCCATACAGCAGTAATCCGAAGCAAAATCCGTCACATAGGGCTGAATGCCGACTGCCTCAAAAGCTTCACAGGCAGCAATAAAGCTGGCGTAATCAGTAGGGATGGGGACATTATACTCATCAAACATGGTCTTGTTAATGATGAAACCGTCAACCTCCGCACAGGTTGGAAGCCAGTTAATGGAACCATCATCATAGGTATAGCTGTCCAGATAGGATCCATAATAGGTGTTGGTCAGTTCGGTATTGCTCAGGTCATACAGATAATCCTTCAGAAGCACCGCATCCTTTAAAGCAAAACGGCGTACTGTCAGAATGTCAGGCATATCGTCGTGATCCTGACGGAAGCGGTAATAATCCGTAGAGTTGGTGGCTAGAACAAATTCAAACTCCACTTCGGGGAACTGCTCACAGAGGTACTGGCTATAGGTATCCAGCATCTGATTTCCCCAGCAGGCGATTTCAACCTTTTCCTTTTTTTCTGCCTGGGACTCAACATTTTCCACGGTATTTTCCTTATTACTGTCCTGATGGCTTCCACAGCCAGTCAATGTCGTTGCTGTCATAACTACTGACAGCAATAAACAAGCAACTTTCTTCATTCCTCTCTCCTTCTTATCATTTGATTATACTCTTCTTTCCCTTTCTAATTTGCCTGACACACCATAAAAGGCACATTGTGTCGTAACAATGTGCCTTCCTCTCTGCTCGTGCAACTGGCTGCCATACTTAAATTCAGGCCCTATAGCTTTGCGTCGTACTCCTTCTGGTATTTTGCCAAAAACTATATGTCATTTTAAAAAATCAAACTCAAATAGCAATTAATGATAACATATTCTCCTCCAAAAAACAATCCGAATTTCCAGTTTGAAACAATCTTTTGCTTTTTTACACGATCGGGTCTTTACCACTCACCATTCTGGATTCTTTCAAAGAGTCTCATTCATGCTTCCAGTCCGATATCCCAAAAGATCCAACGTGATATAAGTAAAACCAAACGATTGGAGTTTCTCATAGATTTCTTTCCGGACATCTTCCTGCAGGATTTTTTCAAATTCAACCGGAAGGATCTCGATCCGGGCAATACTTCCATGGATACGGACCCTAACCTGATGAAATCCCATATCCAAAAGAAGCTGCTCTGCCTGATCCACCATAGATAATTTCTCTCTGGAGATAGTTTCCCCATACACGAATCTGGAGGACAGACAAGCAAAAGACTGTTTTTCCCATGTAGGCAGTCCAAGTGCTTTTGACAAAATGCGGATATCCTGCTTATTCAATCCACAGGCTCTAAGGGGACTCTTAATCCCAAGCTCCGCCACTGCCTGAAGCCCCGGACGGTAGTCCCCGTTATCATCCAGATTAGAACCTTCCACGATAGCTCCCAGATTTTCTTTTTCTGCAATCTGCCCGATTTTCTCAAACAGCTCCCTTTTACACAGGTAACATCGGTTTTTAGGATTCTGACAGAAACCTTCTATTTCCAGTTCTTCTGATTCCACCACGATATGACGGATACCTTCCTTTTGACAAAATGCTTTTGCCTCATCCAGTTCCCGCTTAGGGAAAGAACAGGACATCGCTGTCACTGCGATACACCTGTCCTTTAGTTCCTCGTGAACGATTTTCAAAAGAAATGTGGAATCTACTCCACTGGAAAAGGAAACTGCCGCACTTCCAAGTTCTCTTACATATTTTCTCAGAGATTCCAGCTTTTCATTATGTTGTTCTGATGGAACCGGAATATCCATAAAAACTGTATTTTTCATTATCTCTTCCACTCCTGTTCATATCTATTTTCAGTAAATACCTTTCATCCAACATCATTAATCATCCGAGCCTCGCCATCCTTACATATAATTCGATACTTCACCTGATCAACATTATCGTCCGAATCATGAATTTACTTTTCAATTTCTCTTTCCACACGTGAAGCCTCACACGACTGAAGTCGCGTGCTTCCTATAGGTGTCTTGCGACACCTGCTCGCTTTAGGC
>OBLI01001312.1_pt1 | contig 24586 bp, 28 predicted proteins | sample 1519701 | NCBI WGS metagenome assembly OBLI01 (sample SAMEA3663005, study PRJEB22513) | pig gut metagenome | biome: pig gut; feature: pig-associated habitat; material: faeces | place: France | collected 2012
CCTCGCTATGGACCTTTTATTTGACTAAATGCGCAACTTCATTTTACAACGCGCGGAAATAATTTATTTATGTGAAATTCGACGAAGTGCCGTGGGATATTATCCCTTCACCTATCGCGGCAAAAATGAGGTTTTGTTAGTGTGTTTTCCATAAATATTTTTCCCTCTCACTTATGTAGCCATCGAGACAGGCCGTTTTTTAATATGATTTCTGAAAATGATTTATTTTTGTGAGAAATAACAAAAACCGCCACGGTGCAACTGACAGAATCAGTACGCACCATGGCGGTTTTCACGATTCACTTTTTCTAGGCATAGATGAGATCGTTCAGGACAATTTCATCTGCCCGGTTCCGGATGTTGTTCATTTGGGCAACCCAATCCATTTGATTTTCCGCTTTCAGCTGCTCGGTAACGCCCTCCTGCTGGGCCAGCTGAGAAATAAGCTGCTGCTCCATTTCCTGTGCCTGACGGTCAATTTCTTCCAGATGGGGGTTCAGCGTGCCCTTCATGAGCATTATAGTGTAGAGTGCCTCCCGATGCTTCCTTAGATAGTTGAAGCGCAGCATTCCCCAGCGGCCTACCTTGGGGCTTTCCGGTGCGGTCAGATTTGGGAGATAATAGTCCCCGACGAGCGTATAGGTGATTTCCATATGTGTCCCTCCTGTTTGGTTTTCAGATGGTACGCATATCATATCGCTTTTTTGGGATTTTCACAAATGTACCGCTATTTTGCAATCCTATTTCAACACAAAACATCTTTCAATGTGAAAACAACCACCCCATGATTTCTTCGTCATAGGCAAACAGCCCACCGCCGCCGTGCTCATTCGGGGCGTTCCGCTCTGTGAAGTAAGCGTGCTCCTTGATATCCAGCACCAGGATTTTATCGATTTCATCTTCGGTCATGCCCTGCTTACGGTAAAGGTCGTGAAGGGTATCATAGGCTCTTTGGGTTGGCTCGGAACCATAGTATTCGTCATTTCTGCCGATGGCGAGGTAAACGGGAAGGTGCTGGGCGGCGACAGGCTCGTAAGCGCCGTCCCACTGGGAGCTGACCTGCAAATAGGCGGTGAACAAATCCGGGCGTTTGCCCATGACGATAGACATAGTTTCTCCGCCGCCGGAATAGCCGCTTCCGTAGACTTTAGTGGGATCAATATTGTAGGTGTTCAGGAAATATTCCGTCAATGCTATGGTCTGGTTGGCGGAGGTTTCGCCCCAATCGCCCAGCTGCGGGGCCAGGACGATCATTTCGCTGTTATACTTCTGGGCCTCAAAGCCGAAGGCCTCGGATTTGATGTTAGCGGCAACGCCCTGGAAATACAAGCCCTCATAGCCGGGGAGGGTCACATACAGGGCATAGGGAGTGCTGCCGTCGTAGCTTTTCGGGATGTAGACGTTGTAGTGGATATCCCCGTCACCTGGGGAGTGAAGCACATTGTCGATGACAAAGCCTCGGTATTCTTCCGTGCCCGGTGTGACGGTGCCGAAGTCTGCTTGGGCCGGGGCCTCCGGTTCCGGCTGCGTGGCCGGTTCCGGGGCTGCTTCTGTCACCGCCTGTGTGGGAACCGGTGCTGTATGAACCGTATTTTCCGAACGGCCGATGCTCTGAAACAGGTATGTAAATTCAAGCACCAGCACCAGGGCCGCAAGCACAATGACCCATGTTGTTTTTGATTTCATAACATTCCTTTCTAAAAAAGGGGGCCGTCCACTGTGAGACGACCCCTTTTCGCGTTTTGTGGAGCTATCTCCATTTCCGAAGTAGTTTCATGCCTTCGTGGCCTGCCGTTACATATAGGACCGCGATTAAAAGATAATCCCGCAGGAAGTAGCTGACCGGTTCCGAGTAGTCCATGAAAACAAAGTGGCTGCGCAGGAACAGGTAGTCTGCCACATCCCGCCACAGCAGTGCCGGGATGCCCAGCAGGGCGACCAGATATCCGATTATGCTCAAATACCAGTCCCCCCGCTTGGGGAGCTTCCAGTGCTTGCGGGCCATAGTCAATATCATACTCCAATGGGTCCCCAGGTGCAGGCACATCAGTACGAAACCCCAATAGGCGCAGAACATATGGACCTTTTCCATAGCCGCTTCCACAGTATATTCCGTCTGGATATGGAACAGATACCGGGACAGCGCAATACCGCTGACCATGCAACCCACCATGCAAAGGAAGATCAGGCTGTTCAGAACAATTTGAACGATTCTCACTGGGCTGTACCGGCCTTTTCCCAGGTTTTGAAACCATTTTCGGTTCAAGAGCAGATGGGCCAGGGACAGCACAAACATTCCCATTCCAATCCATTCGTGCGCCTGTTCCCCAATCAGCCCGTAGCCCATCAGAAGCAGCAGGGCCAACATCATTCCGGTGTCCACCGTGATTTTCCATTGCAGTTTCATGGGATCATCCTTTGTTCTCTGTAAAAATCGTTTCCAGCCAGGCGGCATAATCCTTCACCCAGCCCCCATCGGAGCCGAAGCCGTGGGGCCAGCCGTTCAGGACGATGCGTCCGGTGGGGATGCCCATGCCGGAAATGACTTCATACTGCTGCTGGAACTGCCGGTAGAAGGGGTCCTCGGTGCCGTACACATAGTAGGTCGGGGGCAGATTTCCCTCTGCCAACCAGTTTGGGTCCATATTGCCCACACTAAGCCGGCCATAGAAGGAGTAGATCAGCCCTGCGGCACTGGCATGGGCTGGAATCTCGTCCAGCTCGTCCGGGATGTAGCTTGCATCCAGAGCCGCCCCGGTCACGTCCTCGTCGTAGTGCATCAGAAATTCCCCGGCTTGGATGCCTCCGGCGGAAAAGCCCATGACGGCAATATTCTCCGGGTCAATGCCGTAAACATTCGCGTTCTTCCGAACAAACCGCACCGCCCGGGCTACGTCCAGCGCCCCTTCCTCCTGGGTATAGGGGGACAGACGGTAATCCACAATAAAGGTCTGGAAGCCTTCTTCCCGCAGGGCCGCCGCAGTAGGGAGACTATCCGTGTAGTTTCCACGGAATTGGTATGCGCCGCCTGCCATAAGGACCACGGCCCCCTTGGGGGTCACACCCTCCGGGACCGGGATAGCCGTCACATAGGGCCGGAAATCCCAATCGTCAAAGTAGCCGGTCATATTTTGGATGAACTGGGTTCGTGCCGGTGCCTTTCCCTCCTCCCAGAGGTAGAGCACTTGTATTTTCGTTGGGTCTGCCGATGTGTTCAAAACCGTTTCATTTCCGGCAGGCTCCGGCAGCTTTTTCAGCATCATGCTGCGGGAATAGTCCTGAATTTTCCCGGTGCCGTAGTTGTAGGCTTCCGGGAAATCTGCCGGAGTGGCAACGGTATCCTGAGATGTACCGACACACAGGTCCCCATCGTTTTCCGGCAGGATGACTGTTTCACTTGCTGTGGTCATAGCGTTCTCAACGGCTGCCACACCGTTTTCCAGCTCTCCGCCAGGGGCCGTTTCCGGCTCCCGGGCGCAGGCTGTCAAGGACAGGCTCAATAGAGCGGCTGTCAGTGCAGCAAGTTTCCGTCTCTCGTTTCTCACAGGCCCAGACCGTTGACCCAAGCCTGCACATCCGCTTCGGACGCGCCGGAGGAGAAACGCTGGCCCTGCTGCCAGTCGCCGCCGTTTGCCATTTCAGCAAGCAAGCTGCCGCTCTGCCCCATGCCGGAGGAAGAGGAGGTCGCAAAGGGGATGACAGTCTTGCCGGTAAAGTCGTTGGCCTTGACAAAATTATTCACAGGCCACGCGACGATGCCCCACCAGATGGGATAGCCCAGCAGCACGGTATCGTAGGAATCCCAATCAGGGACTTCGGTGGTGGTCAGAGGCACATCCCGCAAGGATTCGTCGTCATGCTCCCGGCTGACACGGCTGTTGGGGTTGGTCCAGTTCAGGTCCTCGTTGGTGTAAACCTCTGTGGGGACGATTTCAAACAGGTCGGTGTTTGCGGCCTGGGCAATTGCTTCGGCTACCCGGCGGGTGTTGCCGGAAGCGGAGTAGTAGACCACCAGGGTCTTATTGGCAGCGGCTTCCGTTTCGGTGGTTTCGGTAGCCTCAGTGTTTTCCTCACTGGGCTGGGCTGCCTCGGTGGCAGCGGTGGTAGGGGCTGTGGTGGAGACGGTGGCCACCGTCGTGGGCCTGGTGCTGCCGCAGGCGGTCAGGCTTAAAAGCAGGATGACAGACAGTACCAAAGCAAAGAACTTTTTACCGATTTTCATAATGATTTCCTCCGATTATAAATTTTATTTCTGATGGTCCACGGGCGGCACCATTTCCGCATACTTTTTCAGCAGCTCCGGGGTGCTGGTGTAGTAGCGCGTGTCCTTATTCAATGCCTTGATTTTTGCCATTTCTTCATCCGTCAGGGCAAAATCAAAAAGGTCAAAATTTGACTGAATGTGGACAGGGTTCTTAGAGCCTGGGATCACGATGTTGCCATCCTGAATGTGCCAGCGCAGAATGATCTGGGCGGCGGATTTGCCGTATTTCTGTCCCAATTCCCCGAAAATCGGCTCTTGCAGCAGCGCTTTGTCGCCGTGGCCCAGAGGATACCAGGCCTGGGGGATGATGCCGTTTTCGTGCAGGAACGCCTTGAGCCTCGGCTCCTGGTTGTAGGGGTGCAGCTCCGTCTGCAAAACCGCAGGCTTTACCTCGCAGACGTACAGAATTTCCTTGATCTGTTCCAGGTTGAAGTTGGAAAGGCCGATGGCCCGAACCTTACCTGCCTTGTAGGCGGCCTCCATCTGTTTGTAGCCTGCCACATAGTTTCCGGCAGGCTGATGGATCAGGAGCAGATCGATATAGTCCGTCCCCAGCCGCTCCAATGTCTTTTCCACCGCGTCGGGCTGCTCGTAGAAGCTGGGCCACAGCTTGGTTTCCAGGAAAATCTCCTTCCGCTGCAAGCCGGACTTCTTCATAGCACGGCCCACGGCCTTTTCGTTCACATAGGCGTTGGCGGTATCGATCAGCCGATAGCCGCTTGCCAGAGCGCTGACGCAGGAGGCTTCCGCCTCGGCCGGGCTTAAAAGGAAGGTGCCGATACCGGCCATAGGCATTTTCACGCCGTTATTGAGGGTTGCGTATTCCATATTGCTTCCTCCTTACAGAGTTTTATTCAGCTTTGCGGCTTCCGCCCTGTTGGTAGCCATGCCGCCGTAGGTCATGCCGTAGAGTCCGGCAAAGCGACCCATGGTGTAGTCTCCGGCTTCCAGCATCCACTTCTCCGGAGCCGCGCCCTGGAATACGAAGTAGAGCTTCCGACCCTTCAAGGCCCCGGCTTCTACCCGACCATAGAATCGATCCAGCACATTGCGGACGCTGCCGCAGATGTTATGCCAGTACAGAGGGGAACCCACCACAATGACATTGGCCTTTTCCATAGCCTTGATAACGGTGTTCAGTCCGCCCCCGGGGAGCTTCTGGCCGTAGGCACCGATGGTGTAATCCGTCAGGTTCAGCGTCTCGTACTCTTTGCCCTTCAGCAGCTCCGCTGCCAATGCGGCGGTGTTGCCATGCTTGTTGGGGCTGCCGTTGATAAACAGAATGCTCATAATTGTTTCCTCCTAAATTTTAGTGATGAAAGTCTGTAAAGATTGCTTTTTCTTTCTGGGGCAGACCTTTGTCTTCCTTTTCCCGCTGGATGGCCCGCATCATAAAGGCCATATTGCGGCCCAGGGTGCGCATGGTCTGTAGGCCCTCCGCATCCAGCTTCACCTCGTCGGCACTGCCGCCGTAGACCATGTTCCAATATTGACTGGATGCCACCGGTATGCCGGTCATGGTGAAATACTTGTTCAGCACATCGAAAGAGGCCGTGTTGCCGCCCCGGCGGCAAGTGGTCACAGCAGCGCCAACCTTCATGGTCTTGTCGTCTGCCAGGGTGCTGAAAAACAGCCGGTCCATAAAGGAGATGGCCCCACCGGCGGGGGAGGCGAAGTAAACCGGCGCACCGATGACAAAGGCATCCGCCGCTTTCAGCTTGGGAGCCACTTCGTTTACCGCATCTTCAAAGACACATTTCCCCGTCTCGTGACATTTCCGGCAGGCAATACAGCCCCGGATGGCCCGGTTGCCTACATGGATCAGTTCCACTTCAATGCCTTCCGACTCCAGCGTGTTTTTCAGTTCCGTCAGAGCAGTGTAGGTGCAGCCCTTGGCGTGGGGGCTGCCGTTGATCAAAAGTGCTTTCATAGGAACCCCTCCCTATTTGCACTCCATCAGAATCTCATAGATTTCGTCATGGGTCAGCTTCTTGCAGCATCCGGCGGTGAGGTTGGTGGAATCCGCAATGGCCCGGAAATCCGTGTCGGCGGGGATACCCAGCTCGTAGAAGGAAATGGGCATACCGATTTCCCGGATAAAGGCCGCCAGGGCTTCCACACCGGCCAGAGCCGTTTCCTCCTTGCTGTCCTTGGGTTCGATGCCCCAGACGTTTTCCGCAAATCGGGCAAACCGAGTGGCTCCCGCCTTGCAGATGTGTCGGTACAGCACGGGATGGATCACCGCCAGGCCCGCGCCGTGGTTACAGTTGGTGTAAGCGCCCAGCTGATGCTCGATTTGGTGGGCCTGGAAATCCGTGACCTTGCCGATTTTCAGCACGCCGTTCTCCGCCATGGCAGAGGCCCAGGCCAGTTCGCTGCGGGCATTGTAATCGCTGGGATTTTTGAGCAGCACCCGGATATTGCGGATGACGCTGCGCATGACGGCCTCGTTTATATCATCAGACAGGTTGTTTTCATCGGGCTTCCCGAAATAGGTCTCCATGGCGTGGCTTAAAGTGTCGAAAGTGCCGGAAATTACCTGCTTCATAGGCACAGACATGGTATACTCCGGGTTCAGGAAGGCGTAGGATGCCTGGGGCCCCCAGAGCACCCTTGATTTTCTTCTCCTCGTTGGTGATCACCGCACCGTTGTTCATCTCACTGCCGGTGCCGAACACGGTAACGATGGTGCAAAGGGGGATGAACTCCGTGGGATAGGTGTGCTTCGTATGCTCCATTTCCCAGATGTCATCATTCAGCTTTGCCTGGGCAGCGACCACCTTGCAGCAGTCGGACACGCTGCCGCCGCCTACGGCCAGAATCAGGTCAACATTGTTTTCCCTGGCTATTTTAGCCCCCTCCTGAACCTTGGCATAGGTGGGGTTGGACATGATCCCGGAAAATTCCACGATTCGCTTTCCGGCGGCATTCAGAATGCCCACGATCTCGTCATAGACCCCGTTGCGCTTGATGGAGCCGCCGCCATAGGCCAGCATCACCGTCTCACCATAGTTTTTCAGCAGGCAGCCCAGGTATTCCTTCACGCCGTCCTTGCCAAAGTAGACCTTGGTTTTGTTCTCGAAAATAAAGTTGTTCATAATAAAAACTCCTTTCAAAGTTCACTTCATTTGTTGTTCCCAGAAATCAACCGCATCGTCCAGCCACCCTTCCGCGGAGGTACCGATGCCCAGGCCAAAGCCATGGCCCAGGCCAGGATAGCGGTGGAACTCCGTGGGGATGCCGTCCGCACGCATGGCATCCAACCTTGCCTTCATGATTTGCCAGGAGGCAATGCCGTCTCGGTCTCCGACGCAGGCATAGGTGGGCGGGTCCTCCTCGGAGTATTCGCCTAACCCCGTGTATTGCATGACGACCGTTCCGGGTCTCGGCAGGTCATCCCCGCCAAAAGCTGCCGGGCCGTAGGTTCCAAGCCAGGCCGCCATTCTGGCTCCCGCCGAACCGCCCCAGAGGGAATAACAGGTCGTATCCACTTCCAGTTCCTGGGCGTGGTCAAAAATAAAAGTAATGGCCCTTGCTAAGTCCTCGCAAGCTGTCTGTGCGCCGGGGCGGTAAATCAGAGCAAAGGCGTTGTAGCCCTTCTCCGATAGCTCCAACGCATGAGGAAAGCTGTCCTGCATGGCCCCCACAAAGGCGAAGGCCCCACCGGCGTTGCAAATGGCGAACTTTTCACATGGGTTCCCCTTGAAGTAGAAAAGGCCCGTGTCCCGCTTGGCGGGGTCCGACTTCTTTTCTTGCTCCGTGTAAATGTCGTAAAAGACGGTCTGCCCCGCCTCCACCCGGTCATAGAGGGTATTCACGATTTCCACAGTCTCCTCCGGGTCGATGTGGCTGTAGTAGGTAAGCTCCAGCTCCTCCAGGGTATTGCCGCTGTAATAGTAAGTATTCGTAGGGAACAGCAGGCGGCCAAAGCCGTCAAAGGCGGGATCGTTTTGCACGTCCTCGATTCTGGATTCCCTGGTAAAGGCTGCCATGCTCTGGGGTTTCGTCTGCTGCTCCACCGGTGCGGCCTTTGCGCTGCATCCGGCCAGTAAGAGCATCCCGCAGAAAAGCAGCGCCGCAATCCAATCGCCCTTCATTTCATCAACTGCCTTTCCTTGATTTCTGCCTTTATTATAGAAAAAGCGAGGCTTCCTAGGAAGTCTCACTTTGTTTCTAAGTATTTACCTTTGGGTTATAAGTCCCGGCATACCGCAGCCGCCGCATCCAGGAACCGTGCCACGGCGGGGGTGGGCTGGGGCGCGTGCAGCAGGCCAAAGGGAATGCTGTGGTCCCATTCCGTGGGAATGACTTTGAGGAGCGGATGCACATTGGCCCAGCTGGGGATGGCGAGAAGAACATCATTTGTGTTTTCGCAGCGATTGAATACGTCCATGCTGTAAAAGTCAAAATCCACAATGCGGATCTCCGGGTGCTGCTGCCACAGTTCGTCCCGCAGCTGATCCACATAATGGCTCCATCCCCGGTGCATCAGCAGCAGATTCTCTCCATAGAGGTCGGAAAGCAGCAGGCGGTCCTTCCCCGCCAGCCGATGGTGGATGGACACCGCACAGCAAAAGGGCACACGGGACAGCTCTAACCCGGCACAGCTGCGCAGATCCAGCATGGTCTCGTCAAAAATGCCGCCCACTACATCGATGTTCTTCCCTAAGTTGCCCAGAATCTCCCGGGCGTTCTCCGGGGTATTTTCAAAGGGGATGATCTGGAACTTCATATCCGGACAGCAGGTCGTGATTTTCGACCACAGGGGCATCAGCACCTGGGCCGGGGTCATGGGCGAGGAGCCGATCCGAATCACATCCGCATCCTCCTGCATGGCGTTTTTGGCCCGTGTTACGGAGTCCCGGCAATACTGGATGATGTACTTTGTGTCCTGGTACATAGACCGCCCCGCCTTGGTCAGCGTCAACCCCCGGTAACTCCGGTCAAACAGCTTTACGCCCAGATTTTCTTCCAGCAAATTGATCTGCTTGATCACCGCCGTCGGCGTAATAAAGCTCTCCTCCGCCGCCCTGTTAAAGCTCCCGGTATCCGCTACCCGCAGAAAGGTTTCCAATTGGGGATTGTACATTGCGATCACATCCTTTCACGGAAATTATACAGTAGGAATGTGAAGTTTTCAACTGTCAGTCCCAGCCGCTCCGGGCTTTCATGGAATTTCGCTTTTATTGTATGAAAATAGCAGAATCTATGCGCAACTGCCTATAAAACAAAATCCGTTATGAACACGCTACAACAAGTTCAAGAACACCAAGCTGCCTGACGTGCTGGCATTCTTCGGTGGCAAGCGCTCCGTCGCCATCGTGACCGGCGTTGTCTCCATCGTTGTTGCCGCCATCCTGCTGTTCGTATGGCCCATCGTCTTCGGCGTTCTGGTTGCCATCGGCAACGGCATCAAGGGCATGGGCGTGTTCGGTGTTGGCCTGTACGCCTTCCTGAACCGTCTGCTGATCCCCACCGGCCTGCATCACGCTCTGAACAACGTGTTCTGGTTCGACACCATCGGCCTGGGCGACCTGACCGCTTACTGGGGCGCTCTGACTGAGGGCGGCGTGATGGCCAACGGCAACCCCGTCAACTGGTCCGTCGGCATGTACATGGCCGGCTTCTTCCCCTGCATGATGTTCGGTATCCCCGGCGCTGCTCTGGCCATGATCCAGACCGCCAAGACCAACAAGCGGAAGGCTACCATCGGTATCGTTGGCTCCGCCGCTGTCTGTGCCTTCCTGTGCGGCGTTACCGAGCCCTTCGAGTTCTCCTTCATGTTCCTGGCATTCCCCCTGTACGTTGTGTACGCTCTGCTGTACGCCATCTTCGCTACCATCACCGTCGCTCTGGGCTACCGCGCTGGCTTCTGCTTCTCCGCCGGCCTGACCGACGCCATCTTCTCTTCCTTCCTGCCCGCTGCCAATAAGACCTGGCTGCTGGTCCCCATGGGCATCGCCGCTTTCGTGGTGTTCTACCTGGTGTTCCTGTTCGCCATCAAGAAGTTCAACCTGAAGACCCCCGGCCGTGAAGACGACCAGGAAGGCGAGCTGAACATCGAGCTGGCCAACGATGACTATACCACCATGGCCCAGATCATTCTGGAAGGCCTGGGCGGCAAGGACAACATCGTGTCCATCGACCACTGCATCACCCGTCTGAGACTGGAAGTCAAGGACCGTCTGCAGGTTGACGAGAAGAAGATCAAGACCTCCGGTGCCGCCGGCGTTATCCGCCCGGGCAAGACCTCTGTCCAGGTCATCATCGGACCCAAGGTCCAGTTCGTCTACGACGAGTTCAAGAAGATCGCCAAGTAAGACCAGCCCCTTTGGAACTACTGTGGCCCACGCGGTAACTTGCCTTCGGCGCTCAAACGCCTGAAGCGATTCCAACCAGATTCCCCCTTATGCGGCCTTAGGGCTGCATAAGGGGGTTTTTGGTTTTTGGGGGGCTTTTTCGAAGGGAATGGTGGTAAGCGCGCAATACCCCCTGCATTTTCCCCTGCCTCTACCAGATTCAGAGAATAGCGTGAATGACATAGGAGACATACCTTCCGTTCGGAATGAATACCTGCAAATCCAACAGACAGCGGTAATTCAGGAATGCAAGGCCAGCTGGCAGACGAACAAGAAATTGCCCCTTTTGGAGGAGCATTATGCGTGGCTGCAAACAATCCACCCGGAAAAGGGCAGCAAACCGGAAGAGGCGGTGCGCTGCAGCCTGAACCAAAAGCAGCCGCTCACGGCATTCCTGTCTAACGGCCAGGTGCCGATATCCAACAACCTGACAGAAAACGCCATCCGCCCCTTTACCCTGGGCCGGAAGAATTGGTTGTTCTGTGATACCACAAGGGGGCGAGGCCAACGCTATTGTGTATTTCCCGGCGGAAAATAAAAAGGCAAACGGTGGTAAGGCCCTTTGCATATCTCCAGCATGTGTTGGTGCAGCTTCTGTATCTCGGCAAAACGCATTCTCACCAAGAGCTGGAGTATCTCATGCCGTGGGCACCCTGTATTCAGCAGGAGTTTGGCATGAAGAATTCGGATGCCTATGTGAATACCTATCTCGACTAACAGGCAGGCCCACGGTTGCGGGCCTGCCTGTTTTATAATGGTAGTTGTTGAGCGGTTACTTTCATTCTAAAGCAAACAGTGCCCAAATTGAACAATTTCATTGCGAATCAGCAACTCGGTCGCTGATTCGCAATGACATGTTTATTCCCTACTATTTTGACCTATGGGGCTCTCACGTATATATCAATGAGTCAACCCCTTTGTTTACCTGTCTGCACCCCAATACCAAGCGGGTCGGTCTCCCGTGGGCATGCAGCGCACCAGCACAGGCTCTGCCAGTAGAGATGCCGCCAGTGCCCAGAGGCCCGGCAGCAGCAGCACAAGGGGCCAATAGAGCATTCCTCCAAAAATCACCGCCAGCGATATCAGCAGAAGTCCTATACTACGCGGTATGGCACTGACCATGGCGGACCAAGCAAATCGAAGTTGACCCCAAAAGGATCTGGAAAAACGTGACAGGCCAATGGCCAGCCAGAATGCCCACATCAGAACCCACACGAACAGTACCCGCGCCAAAGCCCCTGCAAAACCGGAAGTCCCTGCTAAAATTGGATACAAACAGGCCCCGCTCAGGGACAAAACCACCAGAGAAAGGCCGATGCCCTGCTTCCAGTTCTCCCGGAAGCTTGTCTGAAACGCCGCGCTCAGGCCGCCCCAGTCCCGACGGATTGCTTTCATGCAGGCATAGTACAGAGCAGCCGTAGCTGGAACCAGGGTTACCAACGGAACACAAGCCAGTAGCCACAGTACACTCACCGCCACGACCTGAGTGAATTTCTCGCAGAGCCACAGAAGGGCATGATCCGCCTGCCGGATTCTTCGCCAAAGTCCTCCCATCCGCCTACTCCAGAGGCTGCTCGCCGTGGGCAGTCAGAAATGCGTTCAGCGTCGCTTTATTTGGCATGGCGGAAATGGCACCCAGCTTGGTGGTGGTAATAGCCGCAGCGGCATTGGCGACGGTCGCACAGCGGGTCAGCCGGGCCACATCCATCGCGGTAATCTCCTCCAGACTAAGATCCCGCAACTGATACAGCATGGTACCCTGGAAGGTATCCCCCGCACCGGTGGTATCTACCGCCTCCACCCGGAAGCCGGGTACACAAGCCCGGGCGGCCTCCGTATAGCAGAAGCAGCCAGACGCACCTCCGGTAATAAAAATCACTCTGGGTCCAAGCTTCCGCAGGGCCGCTGCCGCCCGGTCCGGGTTCTCCTGGCCAGTGAGCAGCTGTGCTTCCTCCTGAGAAACCTTGACGATATCTGCCAGTCGCAATCCCAAGCGCATCATCTCCAGAGCCTGGGTCTCGCTTTCCCACAGGGGCAGTCTGTAGTTCGGGTCGTAGCTGATCACCGCACCGCCGGACCGTGCCAGCTCCACCGCCCGGACTGTTGCAGAGCGGCAGGGCTCCTGAGTCAGCGACAAGCTGCCGAAGTGCAGAAATTTACTGCCGCACAGCAACGCCTCATCCAGCTCCTCCGGGCGTAGCTGGGTATCCGCCCCATCGGAACGGTAGAAGCAGAAGTCCCGCTCTCCTCCTTTCCCCAAGGTCACAAAGGCAAGGGACGTTCTGGCCTTTTCATCCACCCGCAATCCCTGACAGCTGACGTGATTCTCCAAAAGGACACCGCGCAGGAACGTGCCGAAGCTGTCCTGCCCTACCTTTCCCACAAACGCCGCCTCCGCGCCCAGCTTGGCCGCCATGGTGCAAACGTTGGCGGGAGCACCGCCGGGACTTGCTGCAAACATGGGCCGGCCATCCTCATCTGCCTGCTTGGGAGCAAAGTCAATCAACAATTCTCCCAATGCCGTTACAGTCATGGGCACACTCTCCTTCCTATTTGTCCAGGCGATTGAAATAGTGCAGCTGTGTAACCTCCAGGCCGCCACCCTGGACATACAGCTTTAGCTCCTGACCAGGTTTTTCACACATTCTGGCATTTAGCGCAACACCATCTACATACAATATACAAACGTCATCGTCTATAATCAAACTGATTGCATATTCTTTCCCAGGAATCAGTGCAATAGGTCTGGTGAGCCCGCGATTCATACAGCGAAACCATGGATAATTGGGCTTTTTATCGAACTCAAAGCGATTCTCTCCTGGGATAAAGTGATAACAGTAGCCCAGATCTCGCTGGGAGTTCTCATAGAATTTGATGCCGAAGCCGAAGGTCCCCGGCGTGAAGCGGACCGTCATATCCACTCGGCAGAAGGAATCATTACTGGAGCGGATGACCTGTTCCGCACAGCCGTCCTCCCGGAAGAGCGACACCTGCTCTGGCAGAGCTTTCTCTACCTCCTGAAACAGTCTGCCGAAGCGTTCTGGAAGACGAACGCCCAGAGTTCCGTCCGCTCTTTGATAGACCTCCTGCATCACTGCTGTGCCGCCCCAGATCCACATGCCCAGGTCATTATCTCCTTCCCGGGTCGGATTCCAGCCGAAGAGATAGCGTTTCCCTTCCGCTGCTATGGTCCGTGCCGCATAAAAGCAACGACCGTCAAAGCAATCGTCCGCTGGTGCAATCCAGGGACCGTGAATGCTCTTACTCATACGGTAGCGGGTTCGGCGCTGGTCATCGTATTCTGAGAATAGGAGATACCACCAAGAACCGATTTTGAACAAATCGGGCATTTGAAGCAGATGATACATATTTGGAGCCCAAAGTTCTCCCTCGAAATGCCAATGCTCAAGATCCTGGCTGGTCCACCATGTCATCACACCCCTACGAACCGCTGGGCCCTGATCCCGCCGAGCGGGAATCACCATGACCCATTTTTGTAGGTCCTCCATATAGCACACATGGGGATCACGGAAATAGTCACGTTCATATCCCTGAGGCGCATAAATTGTTAACTCCGGGTGCTTGTTCCAGTGAATTCCATCCGGACTGGTAGCAAACATGATTGCCTCCTTGGGAGGGCACTCTGGGTGTCCTTGGTAGGCTGCGCATTCTCCGGTGTAGAAAGCCCGAAAGCTGCCTAAAGCATGGATGATAGAGCCTGCATAGATACAGTTTTCACGTCCGCCGGGGGTACCTTTGTGTAGTACCTCACCGTAGTCTGTAAAATGTACCATATCCTTGGACTTTGCCAGAGACCATCCAAAAGGTTGGCCGTTTGGAAATGGCTTTGGATCCCGTTTGTCGCACTGATAATACAGATAAAATGTTCCGTCATGGTAGCAGGGCATGCAATCGCCTACCCATCCCCCCTTGGGTTGATAATACAATTCGTGCATAATTATCCTCCTTTTATCCCTTCACCGCGCCTTCAGCAAGGCCGGACTGCATATATTTATTCAGGAACATATAAACGATCAGCGTTGGGATCACTGTCACAGAAATCGCCGCAAAGGTAGGGCCCCAGTCCACAAGGCCCTCTTCTCCAACAAAGGCATTCAGGCCCAGAACCACCGTCATCATTGTCTTGGAGCGAATAAAGGTATAGGCAAAAACATACTCATTCCAGGAGAAGATGGCCCGTAATGTGGCAATGGTAATGATGATATTTCTGCACAGCGGTACCACAATGCTTAAAAACGCCCGCCCAATGCCGCAGCCATCGATGACTGCTGCCTCCAGCAAATCGTTTTCAAAGTCTGCGAAAAAAGCAAGAAATAGCTGTACAGAAAAGGGCATACCAAAGGCTACTTGGGGTAGCACCAGTGCCCAATAGGTATCCAGAAGTCCGATTTTGGAATAGGTGATATACAATGGAATCAACACGACCTGATAGGGAATCATCAGACCCAGCAGAAAAAATACCTCCATGGCCTTTTGACCGCGAAAACGAAGTTTCGCAATAGCAAAGGCAGCCATGGCAGAGAACACTACGGTAAACACTACAACCAGCGCCGCAATGGCCACGCTGTTGAGAAAATAGCGTAGAAAATTGCTGCGGAAGACCTTCTCGTAGTTTTCCCAGGTCAGTAGTTTTGGCAACGCATACTGAGGATTGCTCACAAAATCATCATAGGTTTTCAGACTGTTGAGTACCGTATAGACCAATGGATATACAAACAGCACCAAAACCAGCACAGAAATCAATGTTACCAGCGCATTTTTGCAGTGCTCCCGCCAGGTGTAGTGGTGACGCAATGCTTTTGCTTTTCCCATGTTCAGCCTCCTCTCTTTCCTTCAGAAGCCCACCGAACCAGAATGGCCAAGATCAAGGATTCCATGACAATGAACATGGCAATGGCGCTTCCATATCCATACTTCTGGCTGGAAAAGGCCTGCTTGTACATATACATGGCCTGTAGCTGGGAGGAGTTCACCGGCCCTCCTGCCGTCAAGAGTTTTGCAATGTCATAGCCTCGTAAGGAACCGTTGAGTACCAAGATGATGTTGGTAATGATGGTAGGCCGAATATGTGGAATCTTGATTTTCCAGAAGATCTGCCAGGAACTAGCTCCGTCGATCCGGGCTGCCTCCACCAGTGACCCCGGTACCGTTAAGAAGGCCGCAAAGAAAATCAGCATATACACCGGCATGTTTTTATAGCCCACCGTGCCAATGACCATTCCAAGAGAGGTTTTAACATTAGTCAGCCACTCTAGCCGGATCCAATCTGGGTTGATCAGAGCCAGTAGCTGATTAATAAGGCCCGCCGGAACCACTGCGAACATCTTTTTAAACATCTGCGCTAATGCAACAGAGGATACAATTACAGGAAGATAATAGAGAATCTGCATTGGTTTACGCAGAACCACCATGTTGTTCAGCAGCACTGCCAACAGCAGGCCACCGCCCACCTGAAGAACGATCTGCCAAAGTGAATATATCAGTGTGTTCGTTACGCTACCCCAGAATTCCTTATCCTGCATCAGTTTTTGAAAATTGGCCAGCCCAACAAAAATCTTTGCACCATAGCCATTCCAGTCAAAAAAACTGTAGTAGCCGGACCAGATGATGGGAACTACCACGGAAGTCAAATAAATCAGAACACCGGGCAGCAAAAATATCAGAATGGTCCGTTTTCTTCTCAATAAGGTATCCAATCTCTATCACCTCTCTGATTGTGTGTCTGCTGTTGCTTAAATGGATATTAAAACACTGGGAGGCCTACGTATCCGTCGGCCTCCCAGACAATGATCAGCCGCCGTTCTCGGCCAGAGCCTGATCAAACCGTTGACAGTATTCTTCCGGCGTGATCATTCCGTAGGCCAGTTCAGAGGCAGCGCTACCTACAGTTGTTACGGTAGCTGCAGTCAGCTTGTCATCCCAGGAAATCCAGCTGACATCCTGCTTTTTCATCTCCTTACTGATATCTCCCATCATATTGCCTAGGACGCCTGCGGGCGCCTCGGTGTTGTACCAGGAGAGAACACCAGTATCATAAGATGCCTGATCCACATGGTCAAAGAAGTATTTCAAGAAGTCCTGGAGAACAGGATCATTCGCATAACTGTCCGCATTCACAGCCCATGCCTTGCCGCCATGGGTGGGAATCGTGGAGCCGGTACCTTGTTTGCCCTCTACGGTAGGAACGGCAAACCAGCCGATTTCACCCGCATCATAGAGTTCAGAAAGCTTGTAAACATAATTGGCGTTGGAATACATCATGGCACCGGTGCCAGACATAAAGGTGTCCACCACATCACTTAGAGTCATGCTCTCAAAGCCTGGAACGAAGTAGCCGCTGGTGCCCAACTTCTGCAGCAGCTCTGCTGCGTACATGCTTAGATCGCCTTCACTGTAGGTGTATTTTCCGGCTGCCAGGCCCTTGACATAATCCCTGCCGTATGTTGTCCACGTAGGGAAGGAAGCGAAGCGGAGGAACTGGACATAATCCGCACCCCGCATTACATAGGCATACTCTCCATTGTCCTTTAGTTTCTGGCACACATCCAGGAATTCCTCCCATGTAGCAGGAACTTGAAGACCGTACTTTTCAAAAACAGGTTTCCGATAAACAAAGAATTCGCTACTGAAAGTGGAAGGGAACATATACATTTGACCGTCCTCCGAGGTGAAGTAGTCCACCAAAGAAGGAACGACATCCTCTAAATGGCCTGCCTCGGTCAAAGCCTCTGTGATGTTGACCAACTTATTATTTTTGATCATCTCTTCGGACAGCGTACCATTGCTGATAGCGAAGATATCCGGAAGGGTATTAGCCGTGTAGTACATCTGCAGCTTCTGCCACAGATCAGCGGTGCTTGTGATGCATTCATACTCTACGTTGAAATCTGGGTTGACTTCGGCCTGATATCTTTTCACGATGGTATTGAAAACAATGTTCACCGCTTCACTCTCGGCGCTTCCGGAGAGAATATGATAGGTCTTTGCCTTGTTAGAGGTGCTGATTTTCTCGGTTGCTTCGTTGGTGTCGCCGACGGTGGTGGTTGTGTCGCTCTTGCCCGCGCAGGCGGCCAGGGACAGGACCATAACGGCAGCAAGAAGCAATGACAGTAACTTTTTCATTCTTTTTCCTCCTATTTGTTTTTCTTTATCGCAACCGCAAACGCGGATGACTACATACTCTGCCGCCTGCCGGAAAGCCTTACTTTGCGAAACTCATGGGGTTTTCCAGGAATCGATCCACTGCGATGGCAGCGGCGCCGTAGAGACTGGCATTGTCTTTCATATGGCTGTAACGGATGGTCAGGTGCTCCACCAGCTCCGGTGTGACCCGCCCGCGGATGGTTTTGCGGATGCTCTCCAGCATCAGCTCCCCCGCACCGGACATGATGTCGCTGATCACGATTTCGTCCGGGTTGTAGATATAGATGACATTTGCGATTCCTATGCCGAAATAGAATCCAATCTGGCGAATCACAGACTGGGCAAAGGCATCGCCGTCCTGGCTCGCCTGGAAGATTTCCCGATACCCCAGCTGTTCCGCCTGATTAAGGCTGCTCTCTGGGTGCAGCGGAAGCTGCTCCTTTACTTCCCTTACCAACGCAAGGGCAGAGACGTACTGCTCCAGGCATCCCCGGCTCTGGGGACCGCAGTCACAGCTGCGTCCGTCAAAGGCGATGCTCATGTGGCCGATCTCCCCGGCAGCGCCGTCCGCGCCGTAGACCAGGTGGCCCCGGTTGATGACCCCAGCGCCCACGCCCTCACTGGCGATAATATGCACCAGGGTTTCTGCCTGGGTATTGCCGAACCACCAATCTGCCAGAGCGCCCGCCTTGGCATCGTGCTCCACGAACACCGGGACGGTGACATGATCAGCAAAGTACTCGATCAGGTTAAACTCCTGCCATCCGGGGAAGTTCGTCATCTTGGCGATGATTCCTCGCTCCCGCAGATAGGGGCCGGGAACAGAAACACCAGCCGCGATCACATCCGGGTTTTCCTTGCTCCAGCGGTTCATCAGTCCCGAGAGGCCCCGAAGCACTGTCTCCGGTTCCTCACCCATGTTAATGCGTACCGTCTGTTGGCAGAGCATATTCCCTGCCAGATCTAAGATGCCTGCGCTGTAGCTCTTGCGTCCGATCTTCACACCCAGGACCTTGCAGCATTTGGAGCGGAGCTGCAGGCAGATGGTCCTGCGTCCCTTTTCCCCTTTGCCGTGGCCATTTTCCTCAATGATGCCCATTTCCAGCAGGCCTGCGGTAATCTTGGTGATGGCCGCCTGTGACAGGCCGCTCATCTGGGCCAGATCGCTGCGGGTGCAGCCGCCGGTCTTCATCAAAAGCTTAATCACCAAGGAACGGTTGCCCACCAATAAATCCGTGTAGTTATTGCCCTTCTCGCTGTTGCTCCAATTCTTCATGTCGTACCCTTTCGTATCAATTCATTTCCTTTATTATTTCATGGAGTTAAGCGATGACAGTATGATAGCACTCCATGTTCTATCTGTCAATAGGAAGCCGTAAAGTTCTACAATTCCAATAAATTTTCAGAGCCTCTTTTGTGGAAATCGCAAAAAGCTCCTCTTACAGTCTCTGACAGAATTCAACTTTCTCTCCATTTGGGCCCTGAATCAAAAAATATCGGATACCTCTATCCCAAAAAGGAAGTTCCTGAATTTCAGGAGTCAGCAACCGCAGGCCCAATTTCCGTACCTCTGCATAGGCGCAGTCAATGTCCGTGCAGTTCAGGGCAATATGGTCAATTGCGCCGTCTCGAGCAGTTCTCTCCTGCTCGTAGATTTCCAACTGCAGCCCTTCCTGCTCCAGAAATGCCACCCGCTGGGAGCCGTTTTGAGTCTGATAAACCCGCGCAAAGCCCAATACTTCATAAAAATGCAGCGTTTCCTCCAATTTCTCTGTAGGAATGCCAATATGTGCCAATCCATGGATGTTATTCATCTGTATGCTCCTTTTCCGTAATTGTCTGTCCAATCTCTGTCAACACCGCCGTTCCTCTACCGGAGGATAGCGTGAAGCGGACCGGATACGTCACCGTTTCTCCCCGGAAGCGGCGGGTAGCGGCCACACTGCCCCCATTCAGGAAGATTTCTACCAGGCTCCGGTCCAGGTACACATCCACCTGGGTCACGGGCTCCCCATCCGGCAGAGGCAGCCGCTCCTGCCAGATACGCAGCTCCGTCCGGCCTTCCGAGCCGGATAGGGACAGCGCCCCCTGCTCGCTTTCCGCCAGCAGCAGGCAGTAGCAGGCATCCCGGGAGACATCCAACCGGATATGGCAGCTCCCATCCGTTCGAACAGTTCCCGTTAGTAATCTTTCGTCGTGTTCCAGCGTCGATACCGCCGCTATGGGGAAGGTGTACACGTTTCCGTCCCGGAGAAAGAGCTTCCGCGGCAGACTCATGGTGCCGTTGGCCCCGCCGGGCAGAGGCCGATAGGTCTGCCCATAGTCACTGTTCCAGCCCAGCACGATGTCCGTCCCGGCCACACTCTGTGTGGCGTAATAGTCCTTGCCGTAGTCCATCAGGCCCTGGGCGAGAACACGGAACCGCAGATTTTCGATTTTTCCGCGATACCAGACCACATCCCGACGTATTTGCGTTGCCACATTGGGGCGATTGTGATAGCCTACAATCAGAATGTATTCCTCTCCCATAGGAATCAGGTCCGGGCATTCCGCCTGGCAATACTTGTTGTCTTCCTCCCGGTGGAAAATCCCACCATACTGCCAATACAACCGATCCTGGGAGGTATGGATGGCCACAACCGGAGTTTCGCCACTTCTTCCGCCCGTCAGCATGATCCACTGATCCCCCAGCCTCAGCACCTTCGGGTCCCGGAAATCCGTCTCCAGCTCCGGCGGTAGCTGTACCACTAACTCGTCCTCTCCAGCGAAATGGATACCATCCCGAGTGGATGCATGGACAGTCCATTCTCGGCACCAGGTTTTTGCATTGTCTCCAATGTGACGCGTGTAGTAAAGATGAAGAATATCTCCCTCCGGCAAAGCCGTACCGCTGTAGGCACCGCCCCGAAGCTCCGGCAAATTCATAAGCTCCTGCTGGGGAAATCTGGCGATGGGTAGATGCTTCCAATGCAGCAAATCTGGACTTATCGCATGGCCCCAATGCATATTCCCCCACTGCTGGTCGCCAGGGTTGAATTGATAGAACAGGTGATACTGTCCGCCGAAGCTGCACAGCCCGTTAGGGTCGTTCATCCAGCCCCGGATAGGCGAAAAATGATATTTGCATCGGGCCGCCTTTGCCGCCCTGCTACCAGGCTCCAGGGGCAGAAAGCAGATTTCCGGGTCACCGTTCTCCTGTTCCAGCAGATACGCATAGGGAATCGCCGCGTCTTCCCATTCCAGGCGATACCGCCGCCCCGGGGTCAGCGCAAATCGCAGATGCTCCCATTGTCGCCCCCGTAGCGCCACCTGCTCCTCACTTCCGTCTTCCCCCGCCAGACAGATCAGGCTCTGGGGTCCGGTGTTTTTCCCGATGAGCTGCAAAGCAGTGTAGCCCCCAGCATTAAATTTTTTCTCCATGTCCTCGCTCCTTTCAAAGAATAATTAACCGTGTGAATTTATAAATACATTACAATAATACATTACAATATTTTTCAGCCCTTGTCAAGGGACTGTCTGGGGCAGTTTCGTAAGTGCTCAATAACCACCTACTTAATCGAGTAGGTGGGACGAAACGAGGCACCTCCCGGATTTCACCGGAAGGTGCCTCGTTATACTTATAGTGGTTTCAGATATGCATTACGCAGACGCAGCGTCGGATTCCTCCAGCATGCCGGAGATCAGTATGAAGGCCAGGGAGGTGAAGGAGACGTCGAAGAGGGGTTCGCCGATGCTGTAGATCAGCAGGCTCGCCAGGAGGACGGGGTAGATTTTTTGGCAGAGGGGCTGCTTTCCCCGGTAGATGCGGATGGCGGAGCGGAGCTGGAGGAACAGGAAGGCCAGCATGATCGCAAGGCCTACAATGCCGCTGAGGGCCAGGACCTGGAGGAGGGCGTTATGGGTATGGCCAACCACCCGGTCCATGTCGCCGTAGTAGAGCATGTTCATGGTGATCATGTCCACGGGCTGGCCCAGCAGCAGGAATTTCTTCCGGCGCAGCACCACCCGGAGGCAGGCGGCCCAGATCTCTGTGCGGGCGGTAAGGGTCAGCAGGTCCCGGAAGAAATTCCGGTTGTCGGCCACGCCGACCTCTGTCGCGGGTTCTTCAGCGGGGAGCTCCGCCGGAGCTTCTGTCAGGGTCTCGGCCGGGGCGGTTTCTTCGGGGGGGACGGGGGCCTGGGGGGGCTTCTTCGGCAGGCTGGGCGGCATCCAGGGTCTCCTGGGCGGCGGGGCGGGTCCATTGGGCTGCCAGGGTGTTGCACAGGCCGAAGCCTTTGTAGGAGACAAAGGTGGTGGCCGCGGCAAGGAGGAGGACACAGAGGGCCTTCACGGCCTTCTTTTGGATGTGCAGCCGGTCCTTTGCCAGAAGGAGGGTCAGCAGGCCCACGCCTACGCTGAAGGAGACGTAAATGGAGCGGCAGTGCTGCATGGCCATGGTCATGTACATCATGGCGGCAAACAGGGTAAGCAATACCCGCAGCCACTTTTTGGGGGTGCGGAGGAACTGGGCCACTGCCAGCCACAGGGCGATCATGAACCAGGAGGAACTGGCGTTTCTGTGGAGGCCCAACAGGCTCAGGGAGCGGAGGACGCCGGTGCTCTGGGGCTCCAGGGCAATGGAAATGTACTCGTCACCGATGCGGATTTGGGTGACAAAATTGAGGGACACCAGGAAGCCCAGGACGGACAAGGCCGCCATAACGGGGAAAAAACGCCGCAGAACCAGGCGGAGAGGCGGCTTCTGCCCCGGGCATCCAGGGAGCGGGTCAGGTAGAAGACGGCGCACAGGGCACCGGCCCGGGTGATCTCATTGGGGAGGGCATCGGACAGACCGCCTACCAGCAGTCGGGCGATCATCAGCCAGACCCAGTAGACCGCCAGCAGCAGCGCGCCGGTGCGGCCGGAGTTTTTGGGCAGGCGGGCCAGAACCAGGCTCAGCAGGGAAAAGCAGAGCACCCGGTGGAGGGTCAGAAACTCCCGCCGGTCGGTCAGGGGGATCATGGGTAGCAGAACGTCACTCATGAGGATGAAGATGCATAGGCAGATCAGCACGGCCTGGGCCCTGGGGCGCATTTGGGTTTCGCGATTCTCGATCATCCGAATTTGTTCCTTTCTGAGGGAATGGGGTCACTTGCCGGTGGCGATGGTCTCTTCGTTCATAAAGCCGCCGGTGACGGTGCGCCAGAGGATCTCCACGTCCAGGCGGATGCACCAGTTGTGGATGTACCACAGGTCCAGCTCGATGCGTTTTTTCATGTCGGTGTTGCCGCGGTATCCGTGGATCTGGGCCCAGCCGGTGATGCCGGGGCGGACCTGCTGGCGGACCAGGTAGCTGGGGACCTCCTCCTGCAGGTGCTCCACATGGTAGGGGATCTCCGGCCGGGGGCCTACCAGGCTCATTTGGCCCACCAGGACGTTAAAGAGCTGGGGCAGTTCGTCCATGCTGGTTTTGCGGATGAAGCTGCCGAAGACGGTCTTCCGGGGGTCGGAATTGGTGGTCCAGGCGGTGTCGCTGTCGGCGTTTACCCGCATGCTGCGGAATTTCAGCATGCGGAAGACCTTTTTGTTCCGGCCGATGCGCTCCTGCACGAAGAACACGGGGCCGGGGCTGCTGAGCTTGACACCGATGGCGATGGCCACCATCAGGGGGCTGGCGATGAGGATGCCCAGGAGGGAGAGCACAATGTCCCCCAGCCGCTTCACTGCGGCGTTCACCAGGTTATCCAGGGGGGAGGCGTTCAGGTCAATGAGCTTGATGTCCCCCAACACGTCGATGCGGGGGTTGGAGGGGATGTAGTCGTTGTACAAAGGGATGATCTTCGCCCGGATGCCGAAGCGGTTGGCGGCATCTACCAGGGGGTGGAGATACTCCTGTTCCCTGCCGGAGAGGGCGATGACCAGCTCGTCAATGTCCCCGTGCTGCTCCAGAATCTCATGGACCTGGGACAGCTCCCCCAGCCAGGGGCCCAGGGCATCGGCACGTTTTTCTCCGATGTAGCCGTCGATGCAGAAGCCCATTTTGGCGTTGGTCAAAACGTTTTGGGCATATTCTCTTGCCAGGCGGCCGTCACCGGCCAGGATCACGTGGCGTTTGTTAAAGCCCATGCCCCGGACGTAGCGCATAAAGCAGCGGACGGCCAGATGTTTGGCGCAGATCAGGAAGGTGCTCAGGCCGTAGAACCAGGCCATCATGGTCCGGGAGACATCGTGGATGTGGCGTATGTACAGCCAGGCCACCATGAGCAGCTCGAACGGTGTCGATTGCTGAAAAATTTTGTTTCTAAGTCTATCATACTTACTATAAATATTATAGATTCTGTGCTTTCAATTCTATTATGGGTATACTGTCTAAAAGAATGATTACTAATTCCAAAAGGACGGAATACTATGGATTTGAAAGCAATCGGACGGCGCATCAAAATAGCCCGTGAGCAAAAGGGCCTGACGCAGGAAGCATTGGCGGAGCTGGTGGATTTAACGCCCATGCACATTAGCGTCATCGAACGAGGCTTCAAGCCCACAAAGCTGGAAACCTTTTGCAGAATCGCAAACGTCCTTGGTGTGTCCGCCGACACTCTTCTGCAGGATGTCATTGACTGCTCCGCAAATTCTGTTCCCTCTGAGCTGGACACTCTGTTAAAAGATTTGCCCGCAAAAGAGCGCCGCAAAATCTACCATTGCGTCAAAGCTTATATCGATGCCTATCACGAAAATGGCTAAACCCGCCAGCAAGCAATCAAAAGATGATATGTACCCCCAATACTGGACACCCAGTATTGGGGGTATTATCATGAAGTAC
>OBLI01001318.1_pt1 | contig 24558 bp, 25 predicted proteins | sample 1519701 | NCBI WGS metagenome assembly OBLI01 (sample SAMEA3663005, study PRJEB22513) | pig gut metagenome | biome: pig gut; feature: pig-associated habitat; material: faeces | place: France | collected 2012
AGAGTCCACGAACTATCAAACCATTTTAGTCAGTATGTGCACGAAGTAACAAACCAGCACTACGACAAACTGAAATTTAAAAATCCATAGCCCCTGTGCCATAAAAATGCCCAGCATCAACGGCACCGCCGCCCTTGGCCTCCTCACCCTCCTGCGGCGTAGCAATGGTCAACCCTGCCCCCACCTGGGAGATAGTATTCAAAAGCTTCGGGCTGTCCTCCTGCCGCACGGCATGAGTCTTGGTCTGTGACACTATTTTGTCCTCCCGCATGACAGTAATCAGCGTAGAACCATCAGACAAAATTCTCGTCACCGTCACGGTCTTCTCCGGGTCTCCCCCGTCATCAGAATTCAGGCTGGGACTCTGCCCCTTTTTCATCTTGTCCAAAAGCACAGAAAAATTGGAACAGGTCTCCTCATGCTCCGTATTCCGCGCCTTTGCGCCTGTCCAGCTGCCGATGCCAAGACCGGCTCCATTAACCTTGCTAGTCATAAAAAAGCTCCTTTCAACTTGCTTCCTTCAATCCATTGAAAACTTTTCGAGCTTATTAGCCAGCACCATTGAACCAACTAAAATCCTTGCTACGTTAATAATATCGTAGCAAAGGGAAAATATCTTTACCTTCTTGTGAGAATAGTGGACAGATAATTCAGCTTCCTGCCCTTCTCCCCGGAAATATCCCGGATAATCACCTCATCGTCAAGGCCGCAGCGGCTTGCCAGCACTGCCTGCTTTGCCAGCCCTTCCTCCGCGAGCATATCAATCACGGCATCGGAGTTCTTGTACACCTTCATCAGCACGGCATTATCGCAGGTCTTCAAGGCAGACCGCACCCTGTCTTCCGGCATGTTGGCAGGAATAATGCTCAGAATGCTGTCTCCCTCCACAATCGGGGTGTTGGTAGCACTGCCGATGGCACAAAAAGCCGGAATCCCCGGAATTGTCTCGATATCTACAGCCTCATGCTGCAAAAGCCTAAACACATAAATGTAGGTACTATAAAACATGGGATCCCCCAATGTCAGGAAGCCCACATTTTTCCCAGCCTGCAACAGCTCCAGGATTTCCTGCTTGTTGCTCTGCCAGGCGGTATCATCCTCCGCAAAGCCTACCGTCATAGGAAAAACCTGATATACGATTTCCGTTTCCGGCTTGATATACTGGCTGGCAATGTTCAGCGCCACACTGCCATCCTTTTTCTCTGTCTTAGGTGCAATAATCACATCCAGCTGCTTGATTGCATTGATGGCCTTTACTGTCAAAAGCTCCGGGTCACCAGGCCCCACACCAATACCAAATAACTTCCCTGCCATAAAAACCTTCATTCCTTTCCATGCAATGTACACACGACCAAAAACAAGCACTGCAAAGATTATTGCTCATACATTTCTTTCATTCTAGTTAGTTAGTTATTTATTCATTTCATCATTTATTCGCACCTCTAAGCGGATGCGGTATCAATATTTTATACCAACAGAAAAAACCTGTCAAAGTTTTCATATATTTTTTCTAGGATTCCAAATCCTTCAGGTAACGCTTCAAGGCATCCTGCCACTCAGGCAGCGGCTGAAAGCCATTTGCCGTCAGCTTGCCGGTAGCCAGCCTGCTATTAAATGGCCGGGCAGCCTTGCTGACGCCATATTCCTCAGTGGTAACAGGAATTACCTTTGTATCATAACCGGCCTGGCGGAAAATCTCACAGGCAAAATCATACCAGCTGATATAATCCCCCTCATTGGTGGCATTGTAGAAGCCATATTTTTCCGTCTCTATCATATCTGTCAGCAGCCGCGCCAAATCCAGCGTATAGGTAGGCCTGCCAATCTGGTCATTAACCACCCTAAGCTCAGGATATTTTTTGCCCACATTCAGCATGGTCTTGATAAAATTGTTGCCGTTTCTGCCAAATACCCAGGAAATGCGCACCACGAAGAACTTCTCCAGGCACTCCTTCACCACCAGCTCCCCCATCAGCTTGCCAAAGCCGTAAACATTCAATGGGTCATACTCATGGCAATCCGCATCCCATGGCTCGGTTCCCTGCCCGGCAAAGACATAATCCGTGGATATATACATCATCTTGCAGTGAATATAATTGCAGGCATCCACAATATTGCTGGTGCCGTTGCCGTTTACATCCAATACCTTTTCCTTGTTTTCCGGCTCCTCAGCCGCATCCACATTGGTCCAGGCCGCACAGTGAATCACCGCATCAGGCTGCAGGTCGAAGATAGCCTCCCTCACACCTGTCCTGTCCAGAATATTCAGCTGACAATAAGGCGCACTGCATACGGCACTGCCGTCCTGTATGCCGCTGTAGGCCTCAGATAAATCAGAGCCTATGGCCTCATGGCCTCTCGCTGCCAGCTCATTCATCACATCATGCCCCAGCTGGCCATTGACTCCCGTAACAAAAACTTTCATTATGCTTTGCTCCTGTCAATCAAACTTAAAGGTATCCTTCAGTCCCAGCCACTTCTTGTCCTTATCTGACAAATTCAGTGGCACGCCATCCACCGTGTATCCGGCAGAATCAGCACTGCCCTGATAATCCCCCTTCAGCCTCGGCCACTCTATGCCGATTTCCGGGTCGTTCCAAGCCAGGCCGCCCTCATCCCCGGGCTGATAGAAGTCCGTCACCTTGTAGCAGAACTCCGCCTCATCGCTCAACACCAGGAAGCCGTGGGCAAACCCCTCGGAAATATAAAACTGCTTCTTGTTTTCCGCACTAAGGGTTACGCCATACCACTGGCCATAGGTAGCAGAGCCCTGGCGCAAATCCACAGCCACATCAAATACCTCGCCGCGGATTGCCCTGACCAGCTTGCCCTGGGGATGCTGCTTCTGGAAATGCAGCCCCCGCAGCACCCCCTTGGTGCTCATGCTCTGATTGTCCTGCACAAAAACCATATCCAGGCCTGCCTCATGCATATCCTGCTGATTATAGGTCTCCACGAAATAGCCACGATTGTCACCGAACACTGTCGGCTCTATTACATACAGTCCCTCAATGGGAGCCTTGGTAACTTTTATCTTGCCCACTGCCATATCTCCATTTCACATCTATGCTTAACGATTGCCATACATCTTGTCGTAATACTGCTGGTATTCGCCGTTTACAATATCCTGCCACCATTTTTTGTTGTCCAGGTACCAACGGATGGTCTTCTTGATGCCATCCTCAAATTTGGTTTCCGGCAACCAGCCCAGCTCATTGTGGATTTTAGTGGGGTCAATGGCATAGCGCATATCATGCCCCTTGCGGTCTCCCACATGGGTAATCAGGGACTCCGGCTTGCCCAGTTCCCGGCAGATAATCTTGACAATCTCAATGTTCTGCTTCTCATTGTGGCCGCCTACATTGTAGACTTCGCCAACCCTGCCCTTGTGGATAATCAAATCAATGGCCTTGCAATGATCCTCCACATAGAGCCAGTCACGGACATTCAGCCCCTCACCATACACAGGCAACGGCTTGTCTGCCAGGGCATTGGCAATCATCAGGGGAATTAGCTTCTCCGGGAAGTGATAAGGGCCATAGTTGTTGCTGCAACGGCTTATAGTCACCGGCAAACCGTAGGTACGATGATATGCCATCACCAAAAGATCAGCCCCTGCCTTGGAAGAAGAATACGGGCTGCTGGTATGCAGCGGCGTTTCCTCCGTAAAGAACAAATCCGGCCTGTCCAGAGGCAAATCACCATATACCTCATCAGTAGAAACCTGATGATAACGCTGGATGCCGTACTTGCGGCAGGCATCCATCAGCACTGCCGTCCCCATGATATTGGTTTCCAGGAAAATCCCCGGATTTTCAATGGACCTGTCCACATGGGACTCAGCCGCAAAGTTTACCACCATATCAGGCTTTTCTTCCTCAAAAAGCTTCTCCACAGCCTCCCTGTCGCAGATATCAGCCCTGACAAAGCGGAAATTATCCTGCTCCAGCACAGGTTCCAGGGTGGACAGATTGCCTGCATAGGTCAGCTTGTCCAGGCAGATAATCCTATACTCCGGGTGTGCCTTCAGCATGTGAAACACAAAATTGCTGCCGATAAAGCCGGCACCGCCGGTTACAATAATAGTCATTATTTCATAGCTCCTCTAACTTATTTCTTAGCTCAATGCAGTATATATCTTAATGCAGTACATATCTCAATGCAGCACATCAATGAATTTGCCGTCAATGACATCCTTCAGATACTGGCCATACTGATTTTTCTTCAGCACCTCGTAGGTGGCAAGCACATCCTCCCTGCTAATCCAGCCGTTGAGATAAGCAATCTCCTCCAGGCAGGCAATCTTGCGGTGCTGATGGGTTTCCACCGTCTTGACAAAGTTGGTTGCCTCCACCAGGCTCTCGTGGGTTCCCGTATCCAGCCAGGTATACCCCTGTCCCAGAAGCTCCACATTCAGGCGGCCTGCTTCCAGATACAGCCTGTTCAAGTCAGTAATCTCCAATTCACCGCGGGCAGAAGGCGTAAGCGTCCTTGCCAGCTCCACCACCTGATTGTCGTAGAAATAAAGCCCTGTCACGCAGTAATTGCTCTTTGGCTTTTCCGGCTTTTCCTCAATGCTGACAGCCCTGCCATGCTTGTCAAACTCCACAATACCGAAACGCTCCGGGTCATCCACATAGTAGCCGAAGACCGTGGCGCCATCACCATTTGCGGCACGATCGACAGCATTTTTCAATCTGCCATTGATGCCATGGCCGGCAAAAATATTGTCCCCCAGCACCATGGCCACCGTATCATTGCCTATGAAATCCGCGCCGATAATAAATGCCTGCGCCAGTCCGTCAGGAGAAGGCTGCACCGCATAGCTGAGATGCAGCCCGAACTGGCTGCCATCCTTCAAAAGCGCCTCAAATCTAGGCGTATCCGCCGGTGTAGAAATAATCAAAATATCCCTGATGCCTGCATTCATCAATACCGACAGCGGATAATAAATCATCGGCTTGTCATACACAGGCAAAAGCTGCTTGGACGTCACGGTAGTAAGCGGATAAAGGCGTGTCCCCGAACCGCCTGCCAATACAATACCTTTCATCTGTATCCCTCCCATTGCAGTCATACACAACAATTATACCACACCGCTATTTTTCACACAAGAAAAGACCGCCTGCATGCAGCAAATGCACACAGGCGGTCCTAAAAGCAAAATCATACTTCTGCTGAAATTGCCCTGCATCCAGCAGAAGCAATATTCAATAGCATACGCGGATTATCAAGCATTCTCAGACTCGGCAAAAGCATCAAGGATATTATCCTCATCTGCTTCCTCCTCGCCCTTGTAAACAACCTTGATGTTCCTGTAGCGGCTCATGCCGGTACCAGCCGGGATGAGCTTACCGATAATAACATTCTCCTTCAGGCCAATCAGCGGATCAACCTTGCCCTTGATAGCAGCATCAGTCAGGACACGGGTAGTCTCCTGGAAGGATGCAGCGGACAGGAAGGAATCGGTAGCCAGGGATGCCTTGGTAATACCAAGGAGCACAGGCTTCGCCACTGCCGGCTCAAGGCCTGCCTCAATAGCCTTGGTGTTGGCTGCCTCAAAGATATTGATATCAATCTGGTCACCAGGCAGGAACTCAGTGCCGCCGGCTTCCTCAATCTTCACCTTGTGCAGCATCTGGCGAACCATTACCTCGATATGCTTATCGTTGATGCCTACACCCTGGGACTGGTATACCTTCTGAACCTCATATACGATGTAGCTCTGGGTAGCCTTCATGCCGCAGATATGGAGAATATCGTGCGGATTGATAGAGCCCTCGGTAATCTTGCCACCAGTCTGGATATGCTGCCCATCCTTGACTGCCAGATGGGAGTCGAACGGCAGGATGTATTCCCTTGCCTCCCCGGACTCAGGCATAACATATACGGTGTACAGGTTGCCATTCTCCTTGACGGTAACAGTACCCTCAACCTCGGAAATAATAGCATTGTGCTTCGGCTTTCTGGCCTCGAACAATTCCTCGACACGCGGCAGACCCTGGGTAATATCATCGCCGCCTGCGATACCGCCGGAATGGAAGGTACGCATGGTCAGCTGGGTACCAGGCTCACCGATGGACTGAGCAGCGATAATGCCGACAGCCTCGCCCACGTTGACCTCGGTGTTGTTGGCCAGGTCACGGCCATAGCACTTGATGCAAACGCCGTACTGGGACTTACAGGTCAGTACGCTGCGGATGGATACGCTCTTTCTAACCTTGCAGATAGCCTCAGCCAGCTCCTTGTCAACGGTATCATTGATAGAAGCAATCTTCTCGCCGGTCTCAGGGTCAACAATATCCTCAGCCAGCACACGGCCGATAATACGGTCCTGCAGCGGCTCAATAACACGGTTGCCGTCCACAATCTCCTCAACGGAAATACCGCGGACATTGTTGTTGCGAACCCGTACTTCCTTGGCATCGCTTTCCAGCACAGCCTCGATGTACTCCTCAGTGAGCTTGACACCGGCAGGAATGATTTCCCTGCCGCGGCTGTCAACAACGGAAGCGGTAACCTCCTTGCCCAGCATCTGGTTCATCATAGCCTCACGGATAGAAGCACGGACATTTTCCTCAGGCGCACCCAGCTGTACAGTCTCTGTTACAGAGGAGCTGCCCACAACAGTATCGTTGTTGTCAGACTGGCCACGGAGAACCAGCTCAGATACACCAGCCTCGCCAATCACCTGCAGGTCCTCGGCAGTCAGCTCTGCGCCAACCTCCAAAAGAACCTCGCCGGTCTCAGGGCTGATGACATCCTGAGCAATCAGGCGGCCAGCCAGGGAATCCTGCAGCACCTGAACGGCTGCAGCAGCGCTGTCAGCCAGCTTGGCACGCTCTCTTACAAGGTTGATGCCCACAACATCGCAGTCATCCTCACGGACAATTACATCCTGTGCCACATCTACCAGACGGCGGGTCAGGTAACCGGAGTCGGCGGTACGCAGGGCGGTATCTGCCAGACCCTTTCTAGCACCATGGGAAGAAATAAAGTAATCGGATACGGACAAGCCTTCACGGAAGTTTGCCGTAATAGGAATTTCGATGGTCTTACCGGATGGATCCGCCATCAGGCCGCGCATGCCTGCCAGCTGGCGCATCTGGGACTTGTTACCACGGGCACCGGAGTCAGCCATCATGTAGATAGGATTGAACGGGTCATTGATCTCGTAGTTGTCATACATCTCGTCAGCAACATCCTCAGTGGCCTTATTCCAGACGCTGCAGACCTTCTTGTAACGCTCGTCATCAGTAATCAGACCACGGGAGAACTGCCGCTCAGTCTTGGTAACCTGAGCCTGTGCCGCCTCAAGGATATCCTTCTTCTTAGGCGGAACGGTAATATCCGAAATAGCAACGGTCATACCTGCAATACATGCATAATGGTAGCCAAGATTCTTTACGCCATCGATAACCTCGGCAGTACGGCTGGCACCCAGCACCTCAAAGCAGCGCGCTACCAGCTTGCCCAGCTGCTTCTTCTTCATAAGCTCGCCCAGGGACCACTTGCCGGTTTCCTTATCCTGGAAATAGGAGCGTACCTGCGGTGGCAGGATCTCGTTGAAAATCATGCGGCCCAGGGAAGTGGTAACAAGACCATAATCCTTGGTAGTGCCGTCTTCCTGCTTTTCAACGATACGCACCTCAACCTGAGCCTGAATATCCAGCTCCTGATGCTGATAAGCCAGCAGTGCCTCGTTGATGCCGGTAAATACCTTGCCCTCGCCCAAAGCACCTGCCCGGATCTTAGTCAGATAATAAGCACCCAGAATCATATCCTGGGAAGGAACGATAATCGGGCTGCCATCCTTCGGGGCCAGGATGTGATTGGCTGCCAGCATCAGTACGCGGGCCTCCGCCTGGGCCTCGGCAGACAGCGGCAGATGGATAGCCATCTGGTCACCATCAAAGTCAGCATTGTAGGCAGAGCAGGCCAGTGGATGCAGCTTCAGGGCACGGCCCTCGGTGAGAACCGGCTCAAATGCCTGAATACCCAGGCGATGCAGCGTCGGGGCACGGTTCAGAAGTACCGGATGCTCCTTGATAACATCCTCCAATACATCCCATACTTCCTCCTCCGCACGCTCAACCTTGCGCTTGGCGGACTTGATATTGTGGGCAATGCCCTCGCTGACCAGCTTCTTCATAACGAAAGGCTTAAAGAGCTCCAGCGCCATCTCCTTTGGCAGGCCGCACTGATGCAGCTTCAGCTCAGGGCCAACTACGATAACAGAACGGCCGGAGTAGTCAACACGCTTGCCCAAAAGGTTCTGACGGAAACGTCCCTGCTTGCCCTTGAGCATGTCGGACAAGGACTTCAGCGGACGGTTGCCAGGGCCGGTAACAGGACGGCCACGGCGGCCGTTGTCAATCAGGGCATCCACAGCCTCCTGCAGCATGCGCTTCTCGTTGCGGACGATGATATCCGGGGCACGGAGCTCCAAAAGACGCTTCAAGCGGTTATTTCTATTGATAACGCGGCGATACAGGTCATTCAAATCAGAAGTAGCGAAGCGGCCACCATCCAGCTGCACCATCGGGCGAAGCTCAGGCGGAATGACAGGCACTACATCCAGAATCATCCAGGACGGCTTGTTGCCGGAACGCCTGAATGCCTCCACCACCTCAAGGCGGCGGATAGCGCGGATGCGGCGCTGCTGGCTTGCCACGTGCTTCAGCTCGTCAGTCAGCTCCCTGTGCAGCACATCCAGGCCATTCTTCATATCCTCAGTCTGCTGCTCCTCAGGCAGGTCAGCCTCCAGCTCCACCAGAAGCTCCTTGATTGCCTCGGCACCCATGCCTACTACAAACTCACGGCCATAATCCTCACGGGCCTTGCGGTACTCCAGCTCAGTCAAAAGCTGCTTCTTGGAGAGAGGTGTATCCTTCGGGTCCAGTACAATGTAGGAAGCAAAGTACAGCACCTTCTCCATGGCGCGAGGCGGAATATCCAGAATAAGGCCCATGCGGCTAGGAATGCCCTTGAAGTACCAGATATGGGACACAGGAGCCGCCAGCTCAATATGTCCCATACGCTCACGGCGTACCTTGGAACGGGTGACCTCAACGCCACAGCGGTCGCAGACAGTACCCTTATGGCGGATACGCTTGTACTTGCCGCAATGACATTCCCAATCACGAGTTGGTCCAAAAATTTTCTCGCAGAAAAGACCATCCTTCTCCGGCTTCAGAGTACGATAGTTAATAGTCTCCGGCTTCAGTACCTCGCCGTGGGACCACTCACGAATCTTGTCTGGAGAGGCCAGGCCTATGCGCATTGAATCAAAGTTATTTACATCCAACAAGGAGGAGTCACTTCCCTTCCATTATTCTTCAGTATAATCATCATCGGACAGGAACCTATCCATGTCGTCATCGTCATCAGCAATGACAGCATCCTCGTCAAAATCATCGCCGCCAATATCGGCAATAATGTCACCATCGAAGCTGTCATCATCATCGTCAGGCTGGGCATCCTCGTCATAATCACTGGCGTAATCATCACGCTCGCCGGCCCTGCCGCTGTCATCAACATCATTCATATCCGCATCACGGACAACATCCTTGATATTGATGTCCTCGTCATCATCATCCTGAACCATGATTTCGTTGGCATTCTCATCCTGTACCTTGATATCCAGGCCGATAGACTGCAGCTCCTTGATGAGTACCTTGAAGGACTCAGGAACACCAGGCTCAGGGATATTCTCACCCTTGACGATGGACTCATAGGTCTTGACACGGCCCACCACGTCATCGGACTTGACGGTCAGGATTTCCTGCAGGGTGTAAGCGGCACCGTATGCCTCCAGTGCCCATACCTCCATCTCACCAAAACGCTGGCCGCCGAACTGGGCTTTACCACCCAGCGGCTGCTGGGTTACCAGGGAGTAAGGACCTACGGAACGGGCATGAATCTTATCATCAACCAGATGATGCAGCTTCAGCATGTATACGCAGCCTACAGTTACTTTATTCTTAAACGGCTCACCGGTACGTCCATCATACAGCACAGTCTTGGCTGTCGGGTCCATGCCGGAAGCACGGATAGTATCAAATACGTCATTCTCGCGGGCACCGTCAAATACCGGGGTAGCAATGTGAATACCTGCCACATCCGGCTTTGGCATGCCATACTTGTCAAAGTCATAGCCAATAGCACGGAGACGCGCCTCAACAGTAGGGTCTCCCTGCTTGATCTGGGTACCCAGGTTGCGGATAGCCATGCCCAGGTGAGTCTCCAGAATCTGGCCGATGTTCATACGGGAAGGCACGCCCAACGGATTCAGCACAATGTCCACAGGAGTGCCATCCGGCAGGAACGGCATATCCTCCTCCCGCATGATACGGGAAACGACACCCTTGTTACCATGACGGCCGGACATCTTATCGCCTACGGAAATCTTACGCTTCTGGGCGATATAAACGCGAATCATCTGGTTTACGCCAGGGTTCAGCTCGTCATTGTTCTCGCGGCTGTAAATCTTTACATCCACGATGCGGCCAGCCTCGCCATGTGGCACACGGAGAGATGTATCACGCACCTCACGGGCCTTCTCGCCGAAGATGGCACGCAGGAGGCGCTCCTCGGCAGACAGCTCGGTCTCACCCTTCGGGGTAACCTTGCCCACCAGGATATCACCGGTACGCACCTCGGCACCCTTGCGGATAATACCCATCTCGTCCAAATCCTTAAGGCTGTCATCAGACACGTTCGGAATGTCACGGGTAATCTCCTCAGGCCCCAGCTTGGTATCACGGGCCTCGCAGTCATACTCCTCAATATGGATAGAGGTATAAATATCCCGCTTGATCAGGTTCTCGCTCAGCAGGATAGCATCCTCGTAGTTGTAGCCTTCCCAAGGCATGTAGGCTACGATGATGTTGTAGCCCAAAGCCAGCTCGCCGTGGTCGGTAGAAGGGCCGTCAGCAATCGGCTGCATTGCCTCAACCTCGTCCCCCTTGAATACAATAGGAAGCTGGTTGATGCAGGTGCCCTGGTTGGAGCGCAGGAACTTCTGCAGCTTGTACTCGTCACGCTTGCCATCAGCAGTGCGGACAACGATGTTGTCAGCGGTAACAGTCTCTACCACACCAGGACGCTTGGCCAGAATCATAACGCCGGAGTCACAGGCAGCCTTGTACTCCATGCCGGTACCTACCAGAGGTGCCTGAGTACGCAGCAGCGGCACAGCCTGACGCTGCATGTTGGCACCCATCAGGGCACGGTTGGCGTCATCGTTTTCCAAGAATGGAATCATAGCTGTTGCAATGGATACCACCTGCTTTGGTGATACGTCCATGTAGTCTACCTTTTCACGGCGAACCTCAGTGGTTTCCTCGTGAATACGGGCAACTACGCGCTCATTTACAAACCAGTCATTATCATCAAGAGGCTCATTGGCCTGGGCAATAATCAGGCTGTCCTCCTCGTCAGCAGTAATATACTTTACCTCGTCAGTAACACGCATGTTGGTCTTGTCCACGCGGCGATACGGAGTTTCCATAAAGCCGAAGCGGTTAATCCGGGCATAGTTGGACAGGGAACCAATCAAACCGATGTTAGGACCTTCCGGGGTCTCAATCGGGCACATGCGGCCGTAATGGGAGTTATGTACGTCACGCACCTCGAAGCCTGCACGCTCACGGGAGAGACCGCCAGGACCCAGGGCAGACAGACGGCGCTTGTGGGTCAGCTCTGCCAGAGGGTTATGCTGGTCCATGAACTGGGACAGCTGGGATGAACCAAAGAACTCCTTGATAGCTGCCACAACAGGACGGATATTAATCAGGTTGGATGGATTGCTCACATCCTCCTGCATGGACATGCGCTCCTTCACCACGCGCTCCATACGGGAAAGACCGATACGGAACTGGTTCTGCAGCAGCTCGCCCACGGAACGCACGCGGCGGTTGCCCAGGTGGTCAATATCATCCTTGCGGCCAATGCCATGCATCATGTTCAGCATATAGCTGATAGAAGCCAGAATATCATTGATAGAAATAGTACGCTGACGATACTCCAAGGTAGGAGAGCAGATCATCTGCAGGGTTTCGCCCTCATCGTTGCGCTTTACATTAATGACGATGGCATTGCCCTCGCCAAAAATAGCCTGTTCCTGCTCAACAGTGATGTTCTCCAGCATATCAGCATCCAGCAGTACATCAGCCGGCACAATGATCTCACCGGTTTCCTTGTCAGTCAGCGGCTCTGCCAGAATCTGCCCCTGAATGCGGCGCTTCCAGCCCAGCTTCTTGGTGAGCTTGTAGCGGCCTACCGTTGCCAAATCATAACGCTTGGCATCAAAGAACAGGCTGCGGAGCATCTGATGGGCATTATCCACGTTAAACGGCTCACCCGGACGGATACGGCGATAAATCTCCTCCAACGCCTCTGCACCAGTGGTCGTATTGTCACGCTCCAGGGTAGCACGGATAGCATCATCGTTGTCAAACAGCGCCAGGATCTCCTCGCTGCTGCCAAAGACCAGATTGGTCAGGCCTACGCGGAGATGGTCATCATTGCGCCCCTGCATGGTGGATACACCGTCAGTAGCCAGCTCTGCCTGACGCAGCTTCTCCTGCTCATTGATGTAGTTCAGGGCACGAAGGAACACAGTTACAGGCAGCTTTCTGGTACGGTCGATACGGACAGAAATAACATCGTTGGCATCAGTTTCCAGCTCAATCCAGGCACCACGGTTCGGGATAACAGTGGAGTTGAACAGGTGCTTACCTGACTGGTCACGGGTAACACCATAATATGCACCAGGAGAACGCACCAGCTGGCTGACGATAACACGCTCTGCACCATTGATAATAAAGGTGCCGGAGGCAGTCATCAGAGGGAAATCACCCATGAATACCTCGGAATCCTGGAAAATACCGGTAGTCCTGTCCAGGAGACGAACCTTTACCCGCAGCGGTGCTGCATAAGTAGCATCCCGCTCCTTGCTCTCATCCAGGCTGTATTTCGGCTCACCCAGCTCATAATCCAGCAGGGACAGGCTCACCTTGCCCTGAAAATCTGAGATTGGCGAAATATCCTGGAAAATCTCCATCAGGCCCTCGCCCTTGGTGTTATTTTCCCAGTCACCGATAAACCACTCGTAGGACTTTCTCTGAATATCCAGCAAGTGTGGCATTTCCATGACTTCTTTAATCTTTGCATAGCTATACCTGGTTCTTTTGCCCACGGGCACAGGATGAAACATTAAGTTCTTCACTCCTTAGCAAAAAATACTGAAAACAACTGCAACAACTAAAACAACTGAAAAATAGCAAAAATCCGCACATTAAAACAGAACGGAATCACAGCACCCCTTCATGGGCTAAAACCACACGGCGCACTGCCAGAAGATTAAGGCCCCGCCTTTCCTTCTGATGACTCCATTTGACGATGTACGAATTATTTTCTCTTTAGTAGCTATTTATTTTATCATTTAATATCTAAACTTGTCAATAATTTTTTATGCAAAATAAAAGACCACCCCAACAAGGAGTGGTCTCAAAATTTCCTCAGGAAATATCAGGCTTGAAGCAAAAATTACTTCAGCTCTACAGTTGCGCCAGCAGCCTCCAGCTTGCCCTTCAGGTCCTCAGCCTCAGCCTTAGCAACGCCTTCCTTTACAGCAGCAGGAGCACCATCAACCAGAGCCTTAGCCTCCTTCAGGCCGAGACCGGTAGCCTCGCGAACAGCCTTGATTACGTTGATCTTGCTTGCGCCAGCATCCTTCAGGATTACATCAAACTCGGACTTCTCAGCAGCAGCAGCGCCCTCAGCAGGTGCAGCAGCAGCTACAGCTACAGGAGCAGCAGCGGATACGCCGAACTTCTCCTCAGCAGCCTTTACGAGCTCGGACAGCTCCAGTACAGTCAAATTGCCAATTGCCTCTAAGATCTCTTCGTTAGTCATTTTAAATTCCTCCGTATAATCAAAATCTAATCTTCAAAAATATTTTAAGCAGCTAAGGGCTTAGGCAGATGCCTGCTCCTCCTTCTGCTTGCGAATAGCATCAAGCACAGTAACGATGCTGCGAACCATAGAGCCCATAACGCCAACGGTGTTGGACAATGGAGCCTGAATGCTGCCCAGCAGCTTGCCAATAAGAACCTCGCGGGATGGCAGGGAAGCAATAGCCTTTACCTCGTCGGCACCTACGACCTTGCCCTCTACGATACCAGCCTTGACAGTCAGGATACCCTGCTCAGCCAGGTTGTTCTTCTTGATGAACTCGCTGATAACCTTTGCAGGAGCTACAGCATCCTCAGCGGATACAGCCAGAGCAGTGGTACCCTCCAAATGAGCAACCAGCTCCTCCATGCCAGCCTCAGTAGCAGCAATGCGAGTCATTGTATTCTTAACTACATGGTAGTTTACACCAGCCTTGCGGAGCTCCACACGCAGCTCAGTGTCCTGAGCAACGGTCAGTCCCTTGTAGGAAACCAATACAGCGCCCTTGCAGCCAGTGAGTTTGTCCTTCAATTCAGCGACAATCGCCTTTTTCTTTTCAGTAACAGCCATGAAATTACACCTCCTCTCGAAATTATACGAGCAAAAACGGCCTCCGGCTGATTTACCGGAGGCCGCAGTATTTCATGCTTGAACCATCCGGCCTCGGCAGGCGTTTCCATTAACGGTGCTGCAAAGCACATGCCTTGCGCCCCTACCTGCTGTCTACAGCCATAGACTATTTTATTATACAGCCCGCAAAATGTCAAATAATATCACACAGAAAACGCACAATTAATTATGCATGTGCTACCGGAACGCCAGGGCCCATAGTTGCGCTGACAGTGACGGAGCGGATATACTGACCTTTTGCAGCAGCCGGTTTTACTCGAATTAAAGTATCCATCAGTGCGTTAAAGTTAGCAACCAGCTTCTCGTTGTCGAAGGAAGCCTTGCCGATAGGGCAATGGATGTTACCAGCCTTATCAGTACGGTACTCAACCTTACCAGCCTTAATCTCACTGATAGCCTTTGCCAGGTCCATAGTAACAGTACCCAGCTTAGGGTTTGGCATCAAGCCACGAGGACCGAGGATCTTACCAATACGACCTACGGTACCCATCATATCAGGGGTAGCAACAGCTACATCAAAATCGGTCCAGCCGCCCTGAATCTTTGCTACGATTTCATCGGAGCCAACGAAGTCTGCACCAGCAGCCTCTGCCTCCTCTACCTTTGCGCCCTTGGCGAATACCAATACGCGCTTGGACTTACCAGTACCATGCGGCAGCACCATCGCACCGCGAACCTGCTGGTCAGCATACTTAGGATCAACGCCCAGACGTACATGCAGCTCAATAGTCTCATCGAACTTTGCAGTTGCAGTCTTCTTTACCAGATCCACAGCCTCCTCAGCAGTATAAACCTTGCCAGTCTCAATCAGCTTTACAGCGTCCTGATACTTCTTGCCTGCTTTTGCCATGAAAAATTTCTCCCTTCGTGGTAATAACGGAATTTCCTCCCACGGGTTATGCGCAAATCAAACTGAAAACTAAAAATTAGTCAGTGATTACGATACCCATGCTGCGAGCAGTACCCTCAATCATGCGGGTAGCAGCCTCAACACTTGCAGCATTCAAATCCTGCATCTTGCTCTCTGCAATCTCCTGTGCCTTGGCACGTGGCAGCTTAGCAACCTTGTTCTTGTTAGGCTCACCGGAAGCCTTCTCAATGCCTGCAGCCTTCTTCAGAAGTACAGCAGCTGGAGGAGTCTTGGTGATAAAGGTAAAGGACCTATCCTCAAATACAGTGATTTCTACTGGAATAATCAGGCCAACCTGCTTAGCAGTCCTCTCATTGAACTCCTTAACAAATGCCATGATGTTTACACCAGCCTGACCAAGTGCAGGACCTACTGGAGGAGCTGGAGTAGCTTTGCCAGCCTGAACCTGTAATTTTACCATCTTAGCGACTTTCTTTGCCATCTTAAATCCACCTCCTTAAATGGGATTAATCTTTTTCAACTTGATCGAAGTCAAGTTCAACATTAGTCTCCCTACCAAACATATCCACAAGTGCCTTGATTTTGCCCTTCTCCTCGTTGATAGAGATAACTTTTGCTGCGAAATTTTCAAATGGGCCGGAGCAGATTTTAACTGTCTCGCCAACCTCGACATCAATGTCAAGCTTAACCTTGGCCTTCTCAATGCCCATTTCCTTCAGAATGTTGTCTACCTCATCTTCAGTCAGAGGAATTGGCTTGGTACCTGAGCCAACGAAGCCGGTTACGCCGTCAGTATTGCGGACATCGTACCAGGTCTTTTCATTGACAATCATATTCACCAGAACATAGCCTGGGAAAATCTTCCTCTGGGTTACTTTTTCAACGCCATCTTTTTTCTCAATCTCATCCTTTACAGGGATAATGACCTCGAAAATCTCATTTTCCAGTCCCATGGACTGTACCTTCTGCTCGAGATTGGCCTTGACCTTGTTTTCATAACCGGAATAGGTATGAACCACATACCAATGTCTAGCTGATTCGTTTTCTGACATCCCAGACGCACCCTCCAGTCCTTACCTTACAATGAGATTAAACAATCTTGTGAAGAAGCCGTCACAAATCCAGATGAGGGCACAGACAATCACAACCGTAATGCTAACCACTACCGTGTACTTTGCCAGCTCCTGCCTGGTGGACCAGGACACCTTCTTCATCTCAGCAGAGACTTCACGCAAAAACTGCACAGGGTTAAAACCTGAAGACTTCGGCTGAGCTCCTGACGTTTTTGTTTCCGCCATTGCTTCACATCCTGTCTTATACTGCAAACCCGCCACAAACTACGAAACTAATTACTTAGTCTCCTTATGCAGAGTGTGCTTCTTGCAGAACTTGCAATACTTGTTGAATTCGATTCTATCAGGATCGTTCTTCTTGTTCTTGTTGGTCTGATAGTTGCGACTCTTGCACTCGGTGCAGGCCAACGTAACTGCATTGCGCATTTTATGCACTCCTTACTGATTAGATATTTGGACATCACAAAATGTCACTGATATAATTTATCACAAATAAATAAACATGTCAATAATTCAGTGTGTAAATAATTACCAAATAACTAATTTCCTAAATTACTAGATAATTACATAACTACAATCCTGATTTTTATTTATCGACATAATAAAACCCCTCATAAGCAAGGGGTTAAATTACAAAGATGGTGGCTGCGAAGAGACTTGAACTCCTGACACTCCGGGTATGAACCGAATGCTCTAGCCAGCTGAGCTACGCAGCCATATAATGGAGCTGATAACCAGAGTTGAACTGGTGACCTCATCCTTACCAAGGATGCGCTCTACCTACTGAGCTATATCAGCATAATAACAATTTGGTTGCGGGAAGAGGACTCGAACCTCTGACCTTCGGGTTATGAGCCCGACGAGCTACCTACTGCTCCATCCCGCGATGATAAATGGTGGGCAGGGATGGATTCGAACCATCGTAGCCTACGGCGACGGATTTACAGTCCGTTCCCTTTAACCACTCGGGCACCTACCCACATCATCTGCCAGCCTCGCTGCACTTCCGTGCAACCTGCTGACAGATATATACTTTATCAGATTTGCAGACACAAGTCAAGCACTTTTTGAAAAAATTTTTAAATCCAGCCTTCATCTGACATAATTCAGCAACGCAGCAACCGTGCTGCTTAGAAATTTTACATTATCCTGCACCCAGTACACAAGAAATCTCATAAGAATTGTCACACCTACGGATATCGTTATCCCCTTGCTGAGACCTAGGCAGAACTCCGCCAGGAGCAGCCAGCGCAGTCTCTGCACCAGCAGCAGATGCTCCCCCAGGATATTGTTCAGCCAGCCGGTATTCAGCTTCAGCCTGTCCATCTCTCCCACAGTGATGCCAGCCATGTTGGGTATGAGCATTTCCGTGGCATTTCTAGTGCTTTTTATGTCTGGTTTCAGTAGCTTACTGGACATTATGACGATTCTCCTCTACCATTAGCATGAATTTTGCCAGCCATTCACTGATGAAAGGCAAATTCAAATCCACCACCTGCACAGCAACATTGATGATGATACCGAAAACAATGGTTGCCCCGATAGCCATGCCCAGGCCCCGCACCATGCCCACCAGCAGGTTCAGCAAAAACAGCCTCTTGGTATTCTTCAGCAGCCCCAGATATTCCCCCATAACCTCATGGAGGCCTTCTACATCACAGTGAATCTGCCTGGCAGATGCCACCGTACTTTCCAGCTCACTTAACCCGTCCTTGGCATTTTTTTCTGCAAAGTTATCCAAATATTCTTCCTCCCCGGCACTTCACTACAAGCAGTTGTCTGCAACACTTTCCCTAAAGGTTATATTCTATACGGAAGCAAAAAATCCTGCCAAGCCTAAAGTTTCCCTGCGATTTTTCTCTTTCTGCCGTTTTCACTCTCCACTTCCAAGTATCCCATTGCGGAAAAGCCCCACCAGCTTGTATTCACACAAAGACTGATAGGGCTTCATCATCTTCTGCACGACTAAAACTTGCACGAAAACTTGCCGCAGATTATCATGCCACAGTTCCAAAATTTTTCTTGCCGCACTTCGGGCAAGTATATGATATATTCCTTGGCGGTACAATCTCAGCCGTAGAAGACTCCTTCCAGCCGCAATCACACCTGCGCTTATAACGAATCATACCATTAGCTTTCCTCTCTTTAATCTCAAATGCCATATTAACCAGCCTCCTAATCAATTACAACTGCAAATTATGCAAATTATGAGCCAGAAACTCCCTTATAACATTTTGCTATAATATATATTTCTACATCCATTGGCAAAATCCTGCTACACGCAGAAGAATTCCTCAACTTCAAGATTATCATAGCTGCCATCACTTGAGCTTCTCATGAAACATGATACCAAAGCACACACCCATTATATGTCCTTCTGCATATTTTCCATCCCTGCATAGCCGATATTTTCAAGACATTATCTACAGATAATGATATAATACACTTATACTAAAATGTCAGGTGGGAAGTTTTATGCTACAAAAAAATATGGATATTCACCAGACCGGTGATGTTTTCCAGCCCAATACAGTACCGAATCATACATATATAGACCGCACCATTGATGAGTACGGTGATACCTATACAGAACAACTGCAAAAAGCATTAATGACTCCTGGCACACTGATTGCAATCACAGGAGCTTCCAAATCCGGCAAAACAGTTCTCTGCCATAAATCCATTACTAATAAAATCATAGACTTGAGCGGTTCGCAGCTCCAATCAAAAGAGGACTTTTGGCAGCAGATAGGAGAGCAGCTTGAAATTCCCGAAGAAGTACAAATCAAAACATCACATACGGAAAATGCTATCGAAAAAACAGGCATAGCAGGCGAATTAAAAATACCATTTGCCAAATTCAACATTAGCACTGGCAACGACAGCAGCAATGCAGAAGGAAATGAAATATCCCAAAAGGTATTGCGCAGCCAGGATTCTATGATAAAACATATTATCGCCCATGACATGGTATTGGTTATAGATGATTTTCATTATGCGCCGGAAGAAACTCAGCTGTATATTGCAAGAACCATCAAGACATATCTCATTAGCGGACTTAAAGTAATAATATTGTCGCTTCCTCATCGGGCAGATGATGCCATACGCCTTAACCCCGACCTGATAGGACGCACCAGCTTTATCGAAATTGCCTCCTGGAGCATTGATGAACTAAAGAAAATAGGGCACAAAGGTTTCCCGTTGCTTGGCATAGATGTAACCGATGATATTCTCACCCGCATCGCCACCGAAAGTATCTGTTCCCCTCAACTAATGCAGGATATTTGTTTTAACCTGGCGTATCGCATGCAAAAAACTAATTGTACCACTGTTACTGATGAGGATGTAAATATTGCCCTCAAGCAAACAGTAGCAAAGCATAAGCAGGTGTACAGCCATGTACTGAAAGCTGCCCTTGAAGGCCCGGCCCAAGGCAAAAATAAGCGTACACACTACTTGCTAAAAGACGGAAGCTTCATGGATATTTATATGCTGCTGCTGGTCAGCATAAGCACAAATCCACCTGAACTCTCATTGCCTGTGCAGGAAATCCAGGAAAGATTTACTGACCTTCTGGCCGATGATAATCCAAAAAAGCCCAGACCAATAGATATCAGCAATACAGTGAAAAATATCAAAAATATCATGAAGAAACGGGCTAAAAATCTTGATACCATCGACTGGAAAGCCAAGACTTTGTATATTCTGGATTCTTTCCTGTTATTTTACCTGCGCTGCTCCGACGATTGGAAAAAATAATATAAGCTTATATAAACCTAAAACAGCTGTTGTGCAAGCTCCACAACAGCTGTTTCTGTTTATATCATCAGTTATTTAACAAATCATCAATCAACTATTCTTCCTTGCTTCGCAGCCCACAAGCCATTCCCGCAAAAACTGCAGCTGCTCCTCGGTGTGAAACCAGTGCTCACCATGCTCCATAACAGTCAGTCCTGCACCACAGCCAGCAGCGAACGCCTTCACCGTATCCATGGACTGCAAATTATCCTCCGAACCATACAAAATCTCCGTAGGAATATGCCAGCTGACAGGATGACTGCGCACCCACGTCAGATATTCCCAGGACAAATCTTCGCCAAAATCCGTAGCAATGACGCCCTTTTCCTTAATCTCATCTTCCGTGACGCCAGCCCACTGCATCATATCCAAAATCAGCTTTTCCATATTCGCTACTGGTGAAATAAAATACGCCTTTTCTATGGGCATATCTGCCAGGGACAGCAGGGAGAAATACGCCCCTATGCTGTTTGCCACTAAGATAACGCTATCGTACTCAGATAGCAGCCTTTTAGCCTCCGCCTGAAATTCCCCCATACTTTCCCAAGGCGTTTCCGCTTTGTAATCAAAGCCCATAACATCGCACTCAGGAAATATTGCCTCATAAAATGCCGCTTCTGCGGCATTGCCGCCCTTGCCATGCACATACAATACTGCTTTATTATTCTTCATCTATCGTTACCTCTCTCAATCATCAAAAACCTTTCTGTCCAAAGGAATATCGCAGCCCCATTTCCTGGCAACACCTTGGAATTTCCTCTTTAGATATGTTTTAAACATCAGATTCACCATAAACCGCACCGGCAAAGGCAGCTGCTCCGCCCCGGCAAATTTCTTCACAGAAGCTGCAAAAAAATCTCCCTTTTCCGCAAATTGCCGTCCCATCTCAATAAAAGGTGCCGTAATCTTGTTGCGGTTAGCAGCAGTTTCTGTTCGTATTTCAAAGCAGCCGCCCCGAATCAGGGTACCTCCATAGCTTACCCCGAGGCATCCTGCCAATTTCTGCAAAAAAGCCTCCCCGCAGCGCAGCTGATGCGCCTCGGTGAAGCCGCTCTGCAAGATAAAAGAAACCTTAGTATTTTTACCCTTCGCCGGCAGCTGCTCCAAAAATTCCAGAAATAAGCTGGGAACACACTCCACATACAACGGAACAGCAAAAATAATATTTGTGCTGTCCATGTATGCCTGCCGGATTTCTTCCCAGGCATCGCGGTTGGAAATCGCATACTTGGTAAAGCTGCAGCCCCCTTGCAAAAGCCCCTGCCCGAATGCCTCAATAATCTTGTCCGTATTGCTGTTTTTCTCAATCCTGGGACTGGCATTAATCATAACAATCTTCGTGTTCATAAATCAGCTTCCTCCACATGCAAAATATCATATACCCCCAATGACTTAGCCCCCAGGTTGCTCGTAAAGCGGCTGCACCAGTCAGACATAAGCACTTTATCCCCATCGCCTATGTACAGGACACCCCAGTCAGAATTATGCCGATACCTTGTCACATGGCGCATATAAGGCCCGCTGCATGTAAGATAAATAGTGAGAAGCGGCATTATCCTGTCAACAATTTTCTTTGCCTGGGAGGATATAAAGCCAAATCTCGCCTCTGAAATCAGCCATATCTTCTCCGCCGAATGAATTTTTTCCAGCAGCTGCTTGTAATCATCATTAAATACACAAACCCCCGGCGTTTTCAGCCAGCAGAAATTGCACCCCACGCAATGAGCTATATTCATATCCGCCGTAGCAATATATTCACACTTTTCACCAGAATTTTTGCGGCTAGCCCGTTCCGCTATAGGCTTCCCCTGCTGATTAGCCGACGTATCAATAAATAAAACCATACTTCTCCCCCAATCACTCAATACTCCCATCTTCCTGCACACATCGTTTTCCACAACAAATGCTATGCAAATCTTTAAACAACGTCATATCATTCTACACCTCCCCACTAAATTATGCAACAAAAAGCCCCGTCAGCCTTATTAATAAAAACTGACAGGGCCCATTACTAATCCCACAAATATTAACCTGATTTCGATATATCTCATTAGCATGTATATCACATCAGCAAATTAAACAAATATCCGATAAGTATAATCCCTGCTGCAACAATGCCAATGAAGGTAAAAAGCAGCCTTCTTTCCAGCACCTTGCTGAGCATAATCAGTGATGGCAACGATAAAGTAGTAATCGCCATCATCAGTGCCAATATAGTCCCTGCCGGTACAGATGCCAGATGCAATGCCTCAGCTATCGGTATAGCCCCGAAAATATCCGCATAAATAGGTATGCCAATCAAAGTTGCCAGAGGCACGCTGAAAATATTCCCCTTCCCCAGCACAGCCAATATCCATTCCTGTGGCACCCAGTTATGCAAAAACGCACCGATAGCCACACCTGCCAGCACATAAGGAAAAACATTTTTCACAATAATCCGCGTGTCGTTGCAGGCATAGCCCATGCGCTGCCGCTGATTAAAATATTCGGACTCACTGTAAAACTCCCGAACAGGATTATCATAACGCCTGATATGACGTTCCATCCCCATGACATTCAGCAGCAGGCCGCCGCCAATCGCCAGCAGCAAGCCTACCACCACATATATTACCGCAAATCCACTGCCAAAAAACGACATCAGCATCAGCATGGAAGCTATATCCACCATAGGCGAAGAAATCAAAAAAGCAAATGTCATCCCCAGGGGCAGCCCCGCCCGGGTAAAGCCGATGAAAATCGGAATACTTGAGCATGAGCAGAAAGGCGTTACCGTTCCCAGAAGCGCGGCAATCACCTCCCCCTTCACTCCCGTAAAGCCTGTCAGGATGCGCTTTGTCCTCTCCGGCGGAAAATAAGACTGTATATAGGAGATGAAAAAAATCAGCGATACCAGCAGGATAGATATTTTGATGGTGTCATAAATAAAAAAATGTATACTGCCCCACACAGGCGAAGCCTGGCTTGCCCCCAGCCTCCCCAGCAGCAGCCATACCAATTCACTCAGCCAGTGCATGCCAAGAATTTCCTGCATAATAAAATCAAACATACCTGGACGCTCCTTTATTTATAAATTTAAATCTATCGATGTATTGTAGCAAAAAAACACCTGCTTTGCCGCCAATTTTCCATCACGGACATGCCATATAGGCTTCAATAATCCCGGATAGTTCTTCCTTGGCACCACGGCGCAGGGAATAATACATCCATTTCCCTTCCCTCCTGCACTCCACCAGCCGTGCATCAACCAAGACGCGCATGTGATGGGATAATGTCGGCTGGGAAATAGCCAGCTTTTCCAAAAGCACACAGGCACACTTTTCCTCAGCATTAAGCTGAGCTAAAATCTGCAGCCTGTTCTCATCAGATAAGGCTTTAAACAGCTTCGCATCATTCCTGTAATCCACAAATCTCATCCCCTTCCGGCATTATCCAACATTGTACAGAACTATCCAGCATCAACTGGTGTTGTCCACATCTTCCATTGGCCTAAGCCATTCTCTGCCAGCTTGCTCTATTGCCAAAGCTGTTGCAAATATTGCCAAAGCGGCTGGCAAAAGTGCCAGCCGCCATCTTGCAATTATTATTATATATTACATATTGATATATGTCAATACATTGGGTAAGCCTCAAATCCCCGAACTCTAAATCCATGCATAGTGTATATCCATACTATTTCCACCACCTATTCATGTACAAAAATACACATCTTCAGATAAATTCTACCTACGGCAAGAATATCGTCTGTCCATAGCCTCCGTAGCTGACATCATATCTCCATACCTGCCCATCTTCTCACACTGCATACCAGTCAACCTCCAATTCTTCACTGCCTTATTGCTTCGCCACAGGATTTCTTCACTACCTGAACAAATCCTGCTATAATGGAATCATATTGCCACAGCACAACATTGGCAAGTACGCAGTTTATTTAAACCAGGTATCAAAAAAGATACCGATGCTGGATACTGGATGCCGGACACAATACTTCATATGAGATATTAACATGAATTTAGCTAAAAAGGATTTGATACAATGTTTCCCTTTGAATTACTCCCTCCTAACGCCTAGGCGTTTGAGGAGGGAGATTCCCACTTCTACGAGAACAGCCTTCTGCCTTGGCAAAAGGACTTACACACTCTCCGTGGGCGTTAATTTCCGTAATTCCTACGGTATTTTTATGCTTTGAAGCTTATGCAGCTATTATTTCTTTTGCTTTAGCCAGAATAT
>OBLI01001320.1_pt1 | contig 24547 bp, 29 predicted proteins | sample 1519701 | NCBI WGS metagenome assembly OBLI01 (sample SAMEA3663005, study PRJEB22513) | pig gut metagenome | biome: pig gut; feature: pig-associated habitat; material: faeces | place: France | collected 2012
ACATCGATTTCACCTTCGTACAACATTGCCAGAAGTTCGTTTTTCGATCTTTTTGATCCAGTTTTTAAATTGTGGAGAACTGTGTATATCCGAGATTTTACTTTTACTCGATTGAAGAATTGATCAACCACTACAAATCCTTCACATTCACAACGTACGAATCGACCTTCTTCACCCTTATTAAAAGCATCAGCAAGCGGAACCATGTTAGCAGGTGACATATATAACTCATCAACATAACGACGTGGCTTTTGGATCCCGATGTCGATATCAAGTTCTTCGCCTGTTATATTACTGCGCGTGCCGATATGGTACAATTCTGTTTTCTCGTAGGGAATGACAACACGATTATACGGTGACACCAGTTCAAATATATAAGTAATGTCTTTGGAAAGATTATCGAAATCAATTTCCCTATAATTTTTTGCTTCCTGAATTAGGAAGAGAAAATTATTAGGAAATGTCAACCCATCACCAATTGGAGCGTTTATTGCATTGATGATGGAGTTTGTTGAAAATTGCCATTTGTCAGTGATATTATTAAACCACAGTTTCACTATGCTTCCATCAATCTTTTCTTGGACAACCGCTGTATCCCAATCTATTTTGTCAGCATAATACTCGTTAGTCTTTCCGAACTTTCTGAATGGCCAGCAGACTACTCTTTTTGATAGGGTATCTATAATGATACCCCTTGACTCTTGAACAATTGGGTCGTTGAAATTCGCTCCAATTGAATAATTGAATATTGCTAAAGATCCATCAATAGAAACCTTTATGCTTGGATATTGCTTTTCGAATTCAGGTAACCATTCATGGTTATTTTCTTCGCAATATTCGATGAATTGAACAATTTTTGAATTACTTGACATTTATTCATTACCTCCGTTTCTTGGATTTCCCAACCAGTATGCAGTATCGACAACCACTTTGGGTTCTACCGATCTCGGAACCTGTTGCCTTACTATTATCGCAACATCATAACGTACTGCAATTTCCTTTAGTTCCTGTATAGCCTCTTGTAATTTACATAAAGGTTTGTTCGGCAAGAATATACTGTGAAGATTGTCTATAAAAACAACTGGCGGTTTCTCACTCGTATTTTCCAAACGTAATTTAGATGTACGTATCCATTCTTCAATCTCATCAGTTCCCAGATGTTCCACATATATTCTTGCATATCCCCTCGGGGCCGAAGGTATCTTTTGAACCTTATCTCTAAAAGCGGATAAATCATGTGCGTTTATAAAGAAGACAAAAGGTTGCGTCACGATTGAGCATTTTTTATTCAGAATACCCAATGAGATATCAATGAGTTTATTAAATCCCCCAGTATTAGGATGTTCTTCAAATACATACACCTTGCCGGGCACAAATTTGTGATTGGTGCAATCCTTATCAGGATTCTCATCACGTTCTGCCAAGCCCAATTCGTTAGCGATTTCATTAAGTTTTCTGCTAGACTCATGCATAAGCAGAGACGTAATATATTCCTCAATTAGTGGTTCAGACTCTAATTCCGCCAAGGATTTTTCACTTTCGAATTTTACAACCGAAGCATCGTTCTCGGCTTTTGGAGATATGCCATTAATGTCGTATGATCTTTTGCGTTTGTCTAAAACACCAAGTTCTTGTTCTGTACAGGCTTTCGCAATGAGAGACGATATTTCTCTGTAGTAAAGACATTCATTGTATTCATGAAATTGCTCCTCAGATATAAATTCTTCTGGAAACCATGATACAGATGATACCCTAATTCTCAACTCCCCTGATGAATGGTGTTTCATGAAATGAACAAAGAAGACAAACCCGTTGTCAGTACATCTGAATGAAATGGTCTTCTTCTTGTTGCAGGTTGTCACAAATTTGGTAATTTTCATATTTTTAATCATAAATACATTCCTCCTAAACCCTTCTGCAAGCATACAAAAATTTTATCAATAGTCTTTTATTTTTAATTCCAGTCATCTTTAACAACTATCATATCCGTATAATCGTCTTCCTTCTGAGGTTAGTAGATTTATACCAAAATGGATTTTTGCCAAACGTATACATTCTAAGTACTCTTTTAAAAATCTTCGTTTATTTCCTTTTGTAAACCATTTCCACTCTATAGTATGTTTGATTTCATTCTCAAATTCTTTCAGGGTTCCCCTAAAACAGCCGCATTTAACTTTAACAACACCGTCTTGTCCACGAAACATATAAGTCGTTCGATTAATGGAGCCAAAACCTGTAAATGATATATAATCACTGGAGTTTAAGATTTTGGCATCGTCCACACATATGGACATCCCCCGATAATCAAGAAATTCACAGCTGACAATGGAGTTGATGATACGTGAATTATTCCCTATAATCGGACGCCCGGAAACAATTGAGGCACCATAGATGCTTGCATTTTCACAAATATAAGCATCTCCTGAAACCCTACTGTTTTCACGCACTACAGCGTTTCCTGATATAACTGCATCCTCACAAATGATAGAATTGTCAGTAATTTGAGCAGACTTCCGTATTCGCGCATTATCAAAAACCATAGACTCATCGTGTACCCAACATTTACCGTCGTGTGAAAGATTGTTCTCAGACTCAATCCAGCCGCCAAGGGAACCCTTGGTGAATTCTGAGGAATCACATAATGCTTTTATTCTATGAAGAGTGTGACCTTTATATTCCAGACTTTCGTTTGTTAACTCGTACTTTCTTTCCATTTTATATTTCCCTCCTAAATAATGACCACTGTGGATCAGATTCATAGTCGTATTTTAATCATCGTTAACATCGTTCAATATACTTGAAACATAGCAGTCGGATATACCCTGAATACAATCAAGGGTGTTCTGAAAAACTTTGTTGTTCTCAGATTTCATTAAGTTTATTGCATAAATCTTACATGACAATTCATGTAGGAGTTTTATTTTAAACAATCGCTCGCTTGACGCTTCATTTGTGCCAATGTAGATTTTTAGATGGGTTAATCCATGTAATGAATTATAAAATGTTATCTTAACCACCAAATCTTTCAGATTCTCATTGTCCACAACTCTTATAAAATCTCGTAATGATAATGCGGAATCTACTAGTGTTTTAAACTGTTTATATGTTATTTGTGTTTTATGAGAATCATCATCTATAACGAGTTTATGCTTTCTCTTAAAATGATATGTTGTGATTATAACTGGCATAATCACAATAGATAGCAATATCAGTGTGATTATGACTTCACTCATGACTCATCTCCACCCTTCCTTGGCTTTTAGTTGTAATATCTTGTAGATCTCTGATGATAAACTTTCTCTTTGTGTCCCTCACAACATCAATATTCAAGACGGAGTGGTTTTCCGATGCCAAAATTGAGAACAGTTCTCTCTTTATATTATCGAACCTACTCTCGGTGCATGATATTTTAGCCTTGAAATTCAATCCATCATGTACACACTCTGTTATGCGCACAAAGTAAGATTTTGCAATAGTCATAAATACTTGGTATGGTGTAAACGATCTTTTGTTTAACTCTGATTTTTCTTCACAACTATATTCAATCACCATATCTTTGTTTTTCTCATTTCCATAATCAACATCTGTGATGACATAGAATGGATGAATCACCGAATTGTAACAGGTGTCATATGTGTTGATGAAATCAATCATTAGATGGTTGAGCTGTTCGTTTAGATGGACAACATCAAACCCATATACAGTTATATGCATTGATTCGTGTATGGATTTTGACCATGTTACTGGCTCTTGGAAATCTATGATATAACCAGAACGATTAGTATCATGGTGTGTAGTTTTACTTAACCCAGATTTTAACACATATGAGCCATATCCCTCCTCATCAAACCTTGCACATATTCTTACCTTTGCTCTCACAAGATGTTTGTTGTTTTTCTTAAATATTTTTATCATATAGTATCCTCCTTTTATTAGGCACGATTCGCAGTATCAACCTTTTTAATCCAATCTTCAGTTGTGGAGATTGCGAATCCAATATGAAAACGCTTAGATTTTTTCAACCATGGAATCTTATTAGATTCAATAGCTGCCATAAATATACCTGTTACCTCCGAGGCTATGTCGATGGATTTCCCATCTTTATTCGATAGCCTCACATTCAATCTTTCGATTTCCTTAGGCAACAATGATGAGATCTTGAATTCATAGTTATTCTTCATAGTCATTGTCTTCGCCAACAGATATGCCACTACCGGTATAGTGTAATCACGACCAAACACATGGTACGTCATTATCAGTGTAGTCAAGCGGGATTCAGTTGTATCTGATGATATTAGTCTATCATTAGTACACAAGTTATCAATTGACATAAACGGCATCGTCACGAATGATATCCTGTTATCACTACAAATCTCGTTATATAATATCCCATTATAAGAGATTCCATCTATTGGGTCAGGACAGACTCTTGCAAGTACGGTATGCTCGGTAGGGCTTAAATAAGTACCATGTATGTACGTCTCATAGCTGTCTATTGATAAATATTCCATATTTAACCATCCTTTCATTTTACCAAAAATATATTTCTGACCATTTACAAAATTATAATATATTAATATAAAAAAATATTTGGGGTAGTCATATGACTACCCCAAACTCTTATATTGTGCAGAAATCGTAAAGATTTATTAACGGGTCTTTGTCTAATGCATAATAGCTATTTAACAATCCGTTGTCACGAGATATCATCATTCGTGTAATAGGATCATACTTTCTGAATGCATAAACAAGTTCATCACCCATCATAGCAATTATATTGAGGATGTCACCATCAAAATCTGCGTTCAATCCTTTAAGACATGACAATGGTACTGATAAAGTGTAGTCTTCCATGTCCTTTTTTATATGACCTATCCTCATTAATAACATCGAATAGTAATTCAGGGTTGGGTTTCTATTAATGAGAATTCTATTCTGTTCTTTCTTGAGAATGAACTGCATCACCTCATATACACGTGTGCTGAATGTGTGTCCAGAATTAGACCACTCATAGTACGCTTTTGGTAATGAGCCGTTGTCCATTTTCGATAAATAATAGATTATCTTAAATTTAAATAACTCCCTGAATGTGTGGTATGACAAGCTAACTTCATCATCACGAAGATTCGGATCAGGAATTATGACATTACGCGATGTATAATTAAGTGCACCACCCAATATCTGCCCTCTAATCCATCCTTCTTTACCGTTTAATAATTTAAAGTTTTCATCCCACAATGAGTTAACTCGGTACTGTATTCTCCCAAGTATATAATGCTTGTCGATTTCTTCACATCTTTTTATCTTTTCAGATAAAGTGAACAATGGATTGACGTGCTTATCTATGCTGTTGTAGTAATAAGTATCTGCTGTACTACTCTGCGGACGCAAAAATGTTGAATAAATTGGTATGTGTGATGCAAATACTTCAGTTGCCGATTTCTTCAACAAGTCGAATTCCTTATCTTTATTTTTCTTTTTAGCTTTGAACCAATCCATGATTTCATTGAATCTTCTCTTGAACTCAATGAGCCCTATTCCTACAAAAGGATGCGTAGACTTTACATCAAGTTCCGACGCATTAGCAAGACGCATATGCCCGTCCCTATCTACAATTAATTTAGTATTTACAATATCTGCAAGAGCTGTTTTTCCTATACAGTCTTCCAGATGCTTATAATAATATGAGTTAATTATATAATTTTGACCGAGTGTTATCCAACCTGTGAAGTTGATATCAACGTCCTTCGCTTCAACTTTTGTACCGCAAATTGGACACGTTTCTCCTTCAAATAATCTTCCTTTAAACTCTCCGCATTTACAACGGGTTCTTTCGATAAAAGCAGTTTCATCTTCATAGTTGGTCCCATATAATGGAGAACGAGCCCCAAGGAGAGACTTCTGTTTAGATTCATCCAGATTAAATGTTGCAGGTTCTGAAATCGTGAATCCATTACCTTGAGCTATATCAACAAGATATGCCACATCCCAGTTTACCCTTTTAATCCTTACAATTTGCTTTCCCAATTTTTAGTTCCTCCTTAATTTCAACGGAATTATAATTTTGTCAGAAGAAATGTTAAAAACTATTCTTCAGACTTGGTTTCTTCGTAAATACCGTTGGAATTTTTAGTAAGTTTTTTTCCATCTGCAGAACTGGTTGCTAAGTAATCACACCTCTCATTTTCCGGATGACCATTATGTCCTTTAACCCAGACAAATTCGACTTTATGTGAAGATTTCACCAAGAGGAGCGTCTTCCATAAGTCGTCATTTTTTACAGCCTTTCCTGTAGAAGTTTTCCAGCCATTAGAAAGCCAATTATCAATCCATTTTTTATTGAATGCATTAACAACATAACTTGAATCACTTGTCACAGTTACATCAGAAGGTTCCTTTAAGGACTCAAGTCCAGCAATAACACCCATGAGTTCCATTCTATTGTTAGTCGTGATTTTGAATCCTTCTGTGAACTCTTCAGTTTTTATTATATCATCTTTATCATTGAGATATTTCACAACAGTCCCATACCCTCCGGGTCCGTCTGGATTTCCTCTCGCAGCACCATCAGAATAAATTTTCACCTTTTGCATATTAAACCTCCTTTTTATCATTACTACATCTATAATATATAAATTTTTGAGAAAAATAATAAGGCAGATTTTTATCTGCCTTATTATCTACTATCGACATTATTACCAGTCAATTTCTATAAGGAGCTTACTGGATCTAAACCCGGCAGCTCCAGCATGTCCTCCACCACCATATTTCTCTGCAATTTTGGCAACATTAATTTTTGATGAATAGAGGCTATATAAATACTGGTTACCAGTAAATGTGAACGTGATATACATGTCATATTTCGAATCATTCCTGATAGCGTCGAATAAAGACATGTTAACCAGACCAATATTTACCGCCCTGCACTTATGGCCTTCAAACACTGTGTTTTACATACTCTGCTTCATAACTCCTCTTGTACTCGTTCATGATTTTACCATCTCTAATAGCTGAGACAATTGCAGGATCATGATCAAGACCCTCAGCCATCGAGGTTGACTCCATGAAATCCCAACATAAAAATGTATCCCAAATATCATCGTATGGCTCACATTTTTGTGTTCTTATATAAGTCTGAAAATCTGCTGTTTCGTCATATTTATAGTCCCAAACGTCGTGGTCATTTACAAATTTGATAACTGGTGGAGCGTAGCTCTTCTGGAATTCCACAAATGATTTCAGATCTTCAATATTGGATGTTTCACTCTCTGGAATGATTAATCCTGAGGTATACGTGAAACACTCCGATACAGACGATTTTGGATCCTTTTGTAATTTAAGGTAATGAGACAGTGTTGTGAATCTACAGCTTTCCTGCCTAAAATATATCCACGCCAACATTGCCCCACATACACCAACATATCTGATACCTGCATATGACTCGAGTGCATGTTTTCCAAACTCATCATTCTGATATTTTTCGATCGCAGAAATGTGATGGTCTATCCATATAATATACTCAGTGCGTTCGGATAATGTCTTCATCTCTTCTGGGGTGATAGAGAAATCGACTATAACAACGACATCAGTCTTATCAATTTTGTCAAATGGAAATTTCCATCCATAATTGATAGGATGGAATTTTAACTGCTCATCTGGGATATAAAATGGGGCACTTTTGCAGTACCTTCTGACTACATAACCTGCAGCCTTACCGTCTGTGTCTGTGTGATAAAAGATATGTACGTTATTCATTTTTCCTCCTAGAGCTCTTGATATTATCTCCACTCATAAAATTATTCATAATATTCATAGTAACACTCTCTTCCATGTGGCTCTTTCTTATATATCATATTTCCGTTATCGTCATATTTATATTTCCAGTATAATTCTTTACCACTAGGGCATTTCTCATATATCTTATTTCCATGGTCATCATATTCACAAAAGCGTTCATCACCAAACGAACTTTTCTCGTATACCACATTTCCATAGCAGTCATATTTATATTCATAACCGTCAGAATTCACTTCATATATCATATTACCATAGCAGTCATATTTATATTCTCGTTCATCTCCATCTGAATTTTTTTCATATATCTTATTACCACGGTTATCGTATTTAAGGAACCATTCACCATCAGAATCCTTTTCATATATCTTATTTCCATGGTCATCATATTTATACTCCCATTCATCTCCATCTGAATCTTTCTTATATATCATATTACCATAGTCATCATATTTGTATTCCCAATGACGTTCCTCCCCACGCGGAAATTTCACATATATCATATCACCATGGTCATTATATTTGTATTTATAACGTTTCTCATTTCCATCAGCATCTTTCTCATATATCTTGTTACCATGCTTATCGTATTTATAGAACCATTCCTTCCCATCCGAAAATTTCAGGTGTACTTTATTTCCACGGTCATCATATTCACAGCACAGTTCATTACCATCTGGATATACAATTCTTTCTGTTTTAAAAATATTTAAAGTTTTCATTTTTTCCTCCTAGAGCTCTTGATATTATCTCCACTCATAAAAATTTTTAATATTCATAATAGTATTCTATCCCATCTGCATCTTTTTGATATATCATGTTACCATGACTATCATATTTGTACTCATAGTGATATTCTTTACCATGAGGAGCTTTTTTATATGTAAAATTTCCGTAATCATCATACTTATACTCCCAATAATACTCATACCCATCTGAATCTTTTTGATATATCATGTTACCATGACTATCATATTTGTATTCATAGTGGTATTCTTTGCCGTCCGAATATTTATCATATATCACATTTCCATTGTTATCATATTTCTGCTCCCAAAGATGTCCATTACCATCTGACAATTTCCTATATATCACATTTCCATTGTTATTGTATTCATATTCATAGTGATATTCTTCTCCAAATGAATCTTTCTTATATATTGGATTACCATGATCGTCGTATTCATAGTGATATTCGTTGCCGTCGGAATCTTTCTCACATATTACAAAATCGTTATGATCGTATTCGTAATACCATTCATGACTATTAGGAAATTTCACATATATTAGTTTTCCATTGTCATTATATTCATATTCATAGTGATATTCTTTACCATTTGACAATTTCTCGCATATCAAACTACCATGATCGTTGTAGTGGCGGCATAGTTCACCTCCACCTGGATAAACAATTCTTTCTGTTTTAAAATTATTCACAGTTTTCATATTTTTACCTCCATGCCATTATTGAGTATGGGACTTTGCTTAGTGCAAAGTCCCATACATAACTCTTTCTTCAAGCCGTTTAATTTTGATATTTCTCATCTTTTCAAGATCCTTCTTTTTTATTTTAAAGAAGTCTATGAGGACCGGTATCGTTTCGTTGAGTAAATTGAGAGCATCGACAGCCTTGTCGTAACCATCTTTTTTCCACCTAATATACTTAGAGATATTCTGTTGGGACTTCGCTATATTTCGTACAGATGTTATCAGGACATTTTTCTTTTTTATTTTGGATGATTTTTTCTTCAGCTGACTATTTGACAGCCCACATATGAGTTTAATCACATCCATACAAAACATGACATCTACAATTTCTTCCACAGTGTGGATATAGTCCACTTTTGACAATGTGTTTGATGTTATTACCTCATTAAGTTCGGCAAGTTCCTCTATACATATTGTCAAGTACTTGTCTTCCCCCAACATATTAAGAGCACTCATTGTAAGTTCTCTTTCCTGTTTTTTACTATATGACGGAACGTCACTCTTCATATACTCTTTTAAATTATTCATTGGAATCACCCCGTAACATATTTTTTTGGAACTTCCCCGACTATATTTTCTAACACATGTACCCAATATAAGTGCCCTCTGTAAACCACTAGATCGCCGTCAAGGTCGCGTCCACCTTTCACAGCTATTCTAGTTATTTTTTTAGTCATAATTTTATTTTTAATAAAATGGTATATACCATTTAACGGACTCCTCATAACACTTCCTCCTATATATTGGGTATCTCATGACCAGTTTCCGCTTTGGGAAGAGGATTAATATCTTTTTCCTCTGTTTTTATTTCAGATATACTTCTATCTATAGTTATTTCCCTTGTAGTGGATAATGATTTGTCATTACTTTCTAATGTAAGATACGCATTGATTAACTGCATTGATAATATATCCATATTTACAGTTGATAATAAATGATGGAGATATTGTAACTCTGAGTATGTCAATAATGCGAAGTTATCCATTGTGTTTATCATCAATGAGACGCCCTCATATTCAGTTTCCGGATGTTCATCGTCGATTACAACAGCATGTATCATTGCAACCGTTTTATTTCCAGCTCGTGATCTTTGAGCTAGTTTTTTTGCTATATCCAAGCTTACTTTCAATTTTCTGTTGTTTATATAGAACAACTCTTTGACTTTGAAAGCATTTAAGATAAGTTCACATTTTTTAACAAACTCGAATAATGCAATCTTATTGAGGTTTGCTGATGTATTGGGATTCCACCCATCTCCTTTATCTCCAGTTTTACTTATATCTAATGTGATAAAAGCTTTGGGGCTAAATTTCAAATAGGTAGCTCCATGAAACTTAAACTTATCTATGGTCTCTGGTATATGTTTGTCTCTCTCGGAAAGTTTATCCCCTTTAATGATTAGATTAAAGGTAACCTTTAAACTTGGATTGATCCTCCCGAGGTCTATTGACGTCTTGTACATCTTTGGTCTCTTCCATTCCAGGTCTCTCAACGACCTCTATATTTTCTGTTTTACTTTTATCCACTGGATTAGCCACGAATAAGCTATCCAATGGTTCTTGTGATACCTCAGAGGATTCCACCTCAACAACTCTGTCAAGTTCCTCGAGTAACATTTCCTTGTATGAAGCTTTTGTTGACTCATACTTCTCTGTAAGCTGGGTATTTGCGAGCCCAGCTTTAGAGAGAGTTTTGTACATTTCTTCACACAGGATCATAATTTCTCCTGTATTCATTCTTCATTTTCCTTTCCTGTTGCAAGCGGATCAGCATCAAGGTCTTTATACTCCTCTACGATGAGAGTGTATTTCTCACGACTTGTACCACTCACAGTAATACAACTCTTATTGAACTCTGCAAGCTGATCCAGTATTTTGTAGTAATCTTCCTTGTTATCTGCTTTTACCTCAATTCTTTCAACACCTTCTTCCAAGATTCTGCTCAAATCTTGCTTGAAATTAAATTCGTAGTCATCTGGCTCACTTGATTCATTAAAATACAAACCTTTGATTTTACCAAATGGACTTAAAACCCCGGATGTTCCTGGCAATAGTTTAAAACTATTAGACTATATCTTCATCTCATATACCCTGTTACCAAGTATATGAGAGCCTCCCGTTTCCATTTAATAGAATTACGTATTACTACTATCATAATACAACTCACCTATATTTATAGGCTGTACTCCGTGTAAGTATTTCAACTCACCTTATTGTCAGACCACTTGCTTATAATATATAAACATTTGAGCATTTCTGCTAATGTGGTCATATAGCTTTCGATAGTCGTTGAACTCATATCTCATTAATATGAGATACTTTGCTGCGTCGATTGTCTCTATCTTCAGTCTTTTTACTATACCTTTGGAGTTACCCATTGCCACTAAGTATATCACTACCCCAGCTTAGTAACTGAAGAATTAACGAGTTCGTTCCCGCAATTAGAGAGGGATTATGTCACCTGTATCACTACAGGGTCAGACCTAGTCAATCTGAATTTCCACATACGAGGAGGTCTATATTCGTGTAATTTACATGAATTCGTCAGGTTCATGTAGCTATTTTCAAGCTCCCTATATCTCTATAGGATACTAGACTATATTTTCATCTTATATGCTCTGTTACCAAGTATATAAGAGCTTCCCTTTTCCATTTAATAGACTTACTCTAAACTATTATCATTTAGATACTAACCCGCTATAACAATTGGCTGTACTCTACTCACTTCGTGTAGATCCTCGATCTACCTTATTTTCAAATCACCTAAGATAAATCTTATTTGCATATTTCTATGGACGTGATTGTCTAGCTTTCGATAGTCGTTGAACTCATATCTTATTAGATGTTTAGCGTATGTAAACTGTATTAATGAAGTTAAACAGAACTAGTGAATCATCTGTTATCATGAGCATCACTATCCTTTCTTTCTCCGTGGTTTATAATTTGAAAAATCATATTTTTCGGAAACGGACTTCCATGAACTCCCATTGTAAATATGCTGAACGATCTTATACGACACGCTCATCATTTTTGCAATTTCCGAGAGACTGTACTCATTGGTTTCGATTAACTGACATATTTTATTAACGGTAGATTCGTTAATAGTTGAAAAATTATTCTTAGATCCTCTTGCTCCAGTTTTAGATTTCTTTGTATGTTTAGAGAAATCGTAGTTTTGAGTTAGATGTTTCCAAGACTTTTTTCGTTTGATGTCATTAACCGTTCCATATGTAACATTACATTTCTTGCATATCTCAGGAATAGTAAGCTTGTTTTCAACCAACAACTCCGAAATTTCCACCGCTTTCTTTTCCGTAATTGTTGACAAATATGATTTTTCTCCCACTGGTTTTAAATTCATTTTGATTGCATGGGCTATATTCTCTTTCGGGGTCACCCACTCTAGATTACTAGCTTCATTCTTACTTTTATTCCCATTTATATGATTAACCTGAGTCTTATTCTCAGGATTTGGAATAAATGCAGTGGCAACCAATCTATGAACTTGTTTAACGTATGTTCGACCATTCACGTGGATACCAACTAAATGGTATCCTGACTTATTCTTCCGGGTTTTAAGGATTTTTGGCTTCCCGGTATGATTGTAGTTCAGAGATATAATATCTCCACCACGTGTGACTTGGTAATTCGTTTTAACACCGTCAATGTAAATCTGTTTAACTTCATTGTCGTCAGTATCGTTCAGATACTTTTTGATATATTTGGATATCTTCTTCATTTACTAACGACTGTAATAAGATACTTCGCTGCGTCGATTGTCTCTATTCTTAACCTTTTTACTGTACCTTTGGAGTTACCCATTGCCACTGAGCGTATCGCTACCTCAGTTTAGTAGTTAAGACCTAACGAGCACACCATAATAAGTGTGTCTATCATATTGATAGAAGTTCCCCGCAGTTAGAGAAGTATGGGCTATATCACCTAACCCAAAAATGAGGGATGTATGCCGCGGTATCTAATCGAAATATTATTGGAGTTCTTGCCGCCCAAACTATGAGGGCCTTTGGTCGGTATTACATTATATCTCTATAATGCCTAGACTATATCTTCATCTCATATATAGCTATTACCACTATAATGAGAGCCTACCGTTTCGGATTGTTGATATTATCTCACCTACGTCTCACTCCTATGATTGGAGTCTACTCGCTTCGTGTAAGTATTTCAACTTACCTTATTTTCAAACCACCTAAGATAAATCTTATTTAAGTATTTCTACTAATGTGGTTATTTAGCTTTCCCTAGTCGTTGAACTCATATCTCATATTAATGAGATACTTCGCTGCGTCGATTGTCTCTATTCTTAACCTTTTTACTATACCTTTGGAGTTACCCATTGACACTGAGCGTATTGCTACCTCAGTTTAGTAGTTAAGACCTAACGAGCACACCATAGTGTGTCTATCACATTGATAGAAGTTCCCCGCAGTTAGGTAGGTTGTCCCTACAGATCGCTCTGTATCGCACCATGTTAAAAGTCCTAGTGTATTTGAACTTACTAAAGAAGTCCATGTCATTGATTGTATCATCAAATCTCAAAATACCACTTGAATGCATCTTCTGTATTAAGAGATTTCCGGATATCTTAAACATGTCCATGAAGTCTGCCATGGTTGCTTTAGCTCCGAGTGTAATGATTCTATTAAGTCTTCTGCTAAACTCCTGTGTAAGCAAAGACGCAACGTATTCATTACATCTTAAACGTTTATTATCCAATGACAGGTTATCTTTCATACGCAAATCATTGAAGTTCTGCATAATCCATCTGAGAATGGCATAAACGTCATCTTTGTTATGAGAATTGAGTTTTAATATTTTCTTTGTCGTCTCATCCATAAGACGGTTGAAGAATATTAAAATGTCATTTCCCTTTTCCACTGTGTTGTTATTGGATAATTTCTTAATCCAATTTGTGTTATTGTACAAATCGTCAACAGTGGTTCTGTTACTTGTGATAAATAAGAGAGAACCTACTACTGACTGAACAAATGGGTATTTGATAAAGAGCTCTTTATTGACTTCTATGTAACATTTAGAAGATATCTGGAAATAAAGATTCTTATCATGATTCGCTTTAGACAAATCTGGGAGAAAATGAATTACTTCATCTAATCCAAGATAGCTGAGACCCCATTGCATACCGTTTGCTGCGTAAAAGAGTAAGATTGGAATTTCTTTCTTAAACACAAACACATTGTATACTGGAAGCAAATACTTACATCCACGCACATCTTCCTGAGTTGTCTCTGATTTAACAAAGTCTTCTGCAGAGATGGATGTACGTTTTACTGCAATTGGCATAAGTGATTTCAGAGTAACACTGGATGAACTTGTGTATGTACTCTTATCACAAAGCTGATAGATGATGTAATACTTCTTTCCCTTGATGTAATAGTACCCATCATCATCTTGTAAAGGAATCAGCATCTGCTTTTTCAGCAATTTCTGTCGTACCGTTTTCTCTCCTGTCTTCGGATCCTCTTCTTCAATAGTGATTTGGATATAGACTGTGAGACAGCCATATCTGTCGTCATTAATGAACTTGAAGTTGAATCTGTCTTTCTTCTTTTTCTTCTTTTCACGCTTGAAAATGTGCTTATTGATGTCAATGCCGGACTCAGTATCATCATACTCGAACTTAAGAATTTTGATGTTCTTAACGATTTCGAGTGATTTCCACGCATCCTTGACATACTCGACGAGCGGTAAATCAGCCTCCTTGTTCATCAGAGGAACATTTAAATCCTCTTCAAGACCACTGACGTAGTACTTTAAGTACTTCTTCATTTTCATTTACCTCGCTTTCATTTTTTCAAATTGGGTACGATTTTATAATATATAAATAATAGGCAAAAAAAGAAGATGCCGCTATAAAACGGCAAAATCTTTTTTCGGATTATTTTAAAAATATTCCGCTCCTTTTACTTTCTTAAACTTGACCTTGACAGAGAGAATATATGTGACGCCGTTTGGAATAATATCCGTCACAACATCGTCTCCAATAAGAGGAGATACCATCCCGTCTCCTATTCTAAGAACAACATCATCCAAAATCTTGAAGCAGTTCTTATACCCTTTACGTTCGGAGAACTCTTTAGTTGTCTCCATCACAGACGATTGTCCCTCTCGTCCTATTGAAATCCAATCGAATATTGACAGTGACGTTTCATTCGCCTCTTCGACAGAATCAACTGTGTAAAACATTTTAAGTGTCATATATTTACTCATTTTTCACCTCCATATATTCCGCTTTTCACGATCTCGTAAGATATACCCCTATCATTCAAGATCGTTATAGTTTCATATAAATGATCCTCATCAATTTCAAGAACCATTTTATCATGATCATATCCGAATGGATAACCATTCATTGTGAGATGATGAATGAGTTCATCAGTATCACCATCCAGGGATAACAAGTACTTTTCAGTATCCATGCGATAACTCCTCTTTTAAATCTGATTTCTCAAGAAATCGAGAACTATCTCACCTGTATCAAGATTCATGTTAAGTGAGAATGGTATCTTGAATGACTTATTACCTGTATTAGGTGTAACTATCAGCGAACTTTTAAATCCTGGTAAATACTCAATCTTCAGATCACCGATAATCCATTCTACCTTATTAACATACCCAAACCTCCCAATAAAATACGGAGCAATCATATCTGGTAAGTAATCTATACTCTTTAACATCTGGATTATGTCATCCATCTCGTCAACTCGTATAAACGGAGACATCCTAGCCATTTTTACCATCCTTTCTTATGTATAAATAAAAAAGGGCTTTACCAAAGATAGTAAAGCCCCATCATTTAATTATTCATCTGAGCCGGTTGCGATTGCATCGTTCTTAAACTTAAGTTTAAGTGATATGCTTGGAACATAGTAAATCGAAGGGTTCCCCTCAATTACCTGTGCACCAATTGTATAAAGACCTGCAACATTAACCTCATATTCTGACAAATTCTCATCTTCTCCAAGCTTACTCTTCACGTAGTTTACTATAGCTCCGTGGATGATGCAGAACATCGGGAGAATATACTCATGAGATTCTGTCTTGATATTAAGCAGATCTGAGAGCTGCTTTTTTCCTCTTGCCATAATATCCTTCAGGATATCTGACTGTGTTTTGATGTTTGTAGAATTCCACTGAACACACAACTGTATTGTGTCATCCTCATTTTCATCACTAGGAGCATCGCTGTATGGCTCATCATTTTGTGCCATAAAACACATGAAATTTCCCGCTTTTTCATCATCCTCATTATCTGTTGTCGTATAACCGATAGTAAAGCGACCAGCGACGTTTAGAGCGAAATCGCTGTATTCTTCTTCTTTTTCAACAACAGCATCGCATATGACGTCAAAGATTTTCGCATAAATTGCGATCGTCGTCATTGGATTGGTAAGTCCAAGGGATATGTTCTTGAACAGCATCTCATTTGCTACCTCACCGATTCTGATTAGGTCATCCCTATTCTCCGCAACATTCTCTTCAAACCATTTTGTGCTCTGTGTCTCTGCCATTTTTACTTTCCTCCATTTTTTTTAGTTTTTACATAAGCTTATATAAAAACGAGAACGTGCATTAAATAATTGCTCGTTCTCGTGATTATCTCATATAAGTTTTATTCAGCCGGTGTTTCCTTAGTCGCAACCATTCTTTCTGCTGCTTTGGACACAAACTGAACTATGTACTTTTCAGATTTGTCAATTGCGTTTGGGCTTGTGTTGTTGAAAATAATGTCGTTTGTTCTGTTATTAACAAACATAACATTCTTTATTACGGCGTCCGGCTTAGGTCTTTCCACAATGTAGAGTGATGCTGATACACCGCTTCTCTTTTCTTCTTTAGGTTTTATTGAGATCGTGATAGATCCGCAACCTCTTTCAGCTTTTCTTTCATTTAAAGTTACCATTACGTCAAGGGCTTCATGCTGCTCTTTTGTAAAGAGTCCTTCAAACTTTTCTTTCAGTGCTGTTAAATTAGTTTCCATTAGATGTACTTTCCTTTCGTATTTTATATTTTACAGATGGCAACTTATGTTACCGATAAATAATTGTACGAATCTGTATAATTATTTATTTTTTTACTGCACATAGATAATATATCAATAAAGTTGGAATGCTGGGTGTGATTTACCCAGCATTTTTCAAGTAGTCAGCTATTGTGGATTCCAAATCGTCTATATGGACTATCTGGACACCGTACTTTTTCGCCTTATGAATCTTAGATGATGAGACATCCAGCGACGGAACGACTAAAAATGTTGTGTTCTTTGTTAGTCCATCAGAGACTTCTCCACCGTGTTTAATTATAAACTTTTCTTTTTCGATGTCGCGAATCTTTGTGAAGCAAACCGAAAACTTTGGAACATTTTCAACTCCCTTTGACTCAAGAACTGTCAGAATCTTTCTAAGTTTCTTGATAAGTTTTTCGTTATCCTTGAGACCATCAATGATTTTCTTAGCGGTTTTATCTTTGATTGATGGAATAATTACTAGCCCACTGATAAGGTCGTTATCGACTATTTCAAGTAGTTCATCAAGACTATATTTAGCCATTATTTTTTCAAAAGTCTTCTTTGACACTCCTTCAATTCCTAATGCTCCAAGCATGATATAATCTGGAACAGTTTTGTGGTTCTCGAGTTCTTCAATCCATGATGACACAGACTGTACCCCGAAGCCATCTATAAGAGATATATCGACTATATTCTTTTTCAGTTTGTAAAGATCGGGAATACTTGTAACGTACTCATGTTCATATAATTTGTCGATTATTCCATAAGAAATTCCGTCGATATTCATCTTATTCAGGTAATTGAGAATTTTTCCTTTTACACGACATGGGCATTTTGGATTTACACACGAGGCCATATCCCCAGATTCTGAGAACTCTATTGGTTCTCCACATTCCGGACAATCCTCTGGAATTTCAAACGGTTCATGCTTATGGCTATGCTCACAATCCTCATCAAATGTGAGGTATGGAATAATGTCATATAGTATCTTGACCTTATCACCTTTTCTCAGATTAAGTGTCCTCAATCTTCCCACTGAACCAAGCGACACGTTCTCTATCATGTTACCCTTCATTTTCACAGGTTTGATTTTAGCCACAGGTGCTATCCTTCCGAATAAACCGACGTTGTAGACAATATCAGTGAGCTTAGAGAAGGAGGTTTCTTCAGTGAACTTGTATGCAACTTCGAAGTTATTTTTGTTATTTTCTCTTCCAAGTATCCTTTGTATTTCAGGGTTGATGATATAAATAACTGCCCCGTCACATCTAAGTTCATCATTAACATATCGATGTTTGAGGGCGAAGTCTCTAATGACTTCCCTATCTTTTAATCTACATTTGATGTATGGATAGTCGAACACCTCGGATGCCAGCTCCTGCCTGCCATCCTCCGTATCTACACGTAAAGGAACTACATGGAGAAGAAGTGACTTATCTTCTCTATACTCATCGGAATTGAGTATACCTGACACTATTGAACGAGTGTTACGATAATCAGTGCCATACGTCTTATTGAAGTATTCGAGATCCTGGTTCCTCATCATGACTTCGGTTTTAAGTCCATATGCTTTTCCCTTGAACTCTTCATTTCTTCGTTTCCCATAAAACTTAAAGTGTCTAGTGATATCCTCAGCTTCGTTCGTTTCAGTAAGCCCTCTCGTCAGAACCCTGTCAATAGAACCATCTGGATTCATCTCAAATATGCCTGAAACCCCATCAAATTTTGGAAATACATATATCTCCTCATTATCAAGATTTATACTTTTTCCGGAATTTTGATATATTTTCTGTTCCATTGAAGATTTCCATTCATCCAGAGAACGACGGCTTTTATTTGTTCTTGGCTCATCATCTGTCAAGTAGTAGACTTTAGTGAGAGTTCCTCTCAAAGACGGATACTTATGAAAGACGATGTTTTTGCTATTTGGAACGATTGGAGAAGAGGTATCATCCGATCCACCATTGGCGATAAGAATTGAGTATAGCATATCATACTCACTATCTGTTAAGCCGGTATCTTCTCCAGAGTTGTTATAGATGTATTGAGTGATTTTCGTTATCATCTCAATTTCATGAAGTTCATCTTCTGAGTACGGGACAAGTTTGTTTATAACATCTCGGTTAAGATAAACACTTAACTTCTTTCTCATGTCAGAACTTCTCATTTCCTTACTGGCTTGTTCTGTAGTTATTTCTCCAGAAACAAGTCTTTCATAGATTGTGTCTAAGGCTTCCATATTATACATCCTTTCATTATGAATATTTGGGATTTAATCTTACTTTAATATAATATATTTACAAAAAAAAATAAAAAATAAGGGGGATTATAATCCCCCCCATCCATATACGTTAACTCCGGCTCTTCTCGTCGGGGCTTCCATCATCTTCTGAGATATATATGCTACCGCATCGCGATATATGGAAGCCCACATATCGGGATCCAGATCATAATCATCCGGATCCTTCTTTAGATATTCCACGTCATAGAATATCCTTGCTGAAATCGATAATGATTCGTCCACTATCGATTTCACCTGCTGTTTGTTAAGGAACATACATGCCACGTCGGATTTTACGTCGAACGTTTCCATCAAGAACACCTCAAGAGAGGGTCTCGGGGCAAATTCCGAATTTATCACGGGTGTCGATTCTACCCTCTTTGGGCAACACCACCCTTTACGTATGCAATGCCTTACCCAACTCAGCAGGGAACCCTTGGGATCCTCGATGTGGCAGATATCGCGGATCTCTCCTAGCGAAAGACCGTAATGGCCCAGTAAGAGCATTACGAGTCTTCCGAAATAATAGTCTTTCTCTCCACCCTCAATGAAGCGCTGCCCGTAGCAGCTCCATAGGGAGTTGTCTTCTATCATTTTCAGTTTGTTTCTGATGAAGACGATTTTACTTTTCGTATATGGGAGAAGAATATCCCCATATGATGGATGTGGCACATATTCTGCCTCGATGCTCATGTTGAGCTCTTTATACAACAGCCACAACCTATTATATGCGTTACATTTTGTATAGTGACGGAACATTCCGTCATACTTTTCGTTTAAATATGATCTAACTCTTATCACGTTCATATTTTTTACTCCTATTCTGTGTTTTAACAACTTTGTCACCTGTTTATTTATTATACGTATAATATATATATCTCAAATAGGATATTACGGATAGATATACGGTAGCACAAATGCTACCGTATATTTAATATCATTCATGAAGTTCAACGTCGATACATAACATATCATGTAAATTTTTGATCTGTTCTTTAGTTGGTTTTATAAAACCTGCAGTTTCAGGAATTTCAATTTTTATAAATCCAAGAAGTGTCAGGGTTGCAATCGACTTACAACGATCAGATATACTATTCTTACCATCCCGGACACTATTATAGACTTAATCTTGTCATCCATAGTTTGTTACCCCCCTTTAGTTTAATTCAATGTACAAATCGTTATATTAATACATCCTCAAGTATTAAAACTTCATTTAATAACGCCATGAATTCCTTTGGTTCAAAAACCTTATATACCTCTTTATTGAACTCAATAATAGAGTACAATTGATTCAACTCAAGCAGTGCACTCCATAGCTCAGTTGTTCCATATAGATCATATGACAACTTCTTGGGTTTAAATCTATATTTTGATACCTCTTCTGGACTAAATTTTAATTCCACAACTGAACTTTGTAAGTATGGGAGATACTCTCTTATGATTGATTTATATGGAATTTTTATCACATCATCCTTGTTTTTAATATATATATTTGTGTGAAGATTCCTATAACTGATTTCCATATCGTTAACGGAATCTATTAATTCTTGAATAGTTGCATAAAATGCCATTTTACATCACCCTTTCTTATTTTGTTGTGGTGAATGGACGTTGTACATTCCCATTAATAAATTCTACTATGAACTCAGTATTTTTCGGTATAATACCATCGCTATTTACTTTGTTTTCCCATCCATCGTTTGATCGTACTTGAACATCCATGTATTTTTCAAGTCGTATCCTGCTATCAATATCAGGCCGGCAGTCCCGTGAGTTCACTATTAATTGATTTGATTTTATAAAGTCTGTTCCAGTCATGGTTATAGCTCCCATAAGTTTCGGAACATACAATTTGATGTATTCTCCATATTTAACCGGAAGACAATCTTCTACTGTATATCCGTACTCACAATTATCAACTGGAAAAATTCGACTCAATCCTGTTATAGCCATTTAAAAAAACCTCACTTTCTTATTAATATTCTGTTTTTTATATAATTTATACTAATTTTTTTAGTTGATATATTATATCGATGTGAGAAAGACCACTCTTACAAGATTATACAATAGGAGGAATGAGAAATGCTATTATACGATTATAGCAAAATTTTAATGTTCAAACGTGGTCAGGTTTGGATGGTCAGCGAGCCTGAGTCTGTGAGTAATGCTAAGGTAGATGCTCATGTTGGAACAATATGCTTCACACGCCCATACGTTATCATATCTTCAGATGATGTGTGTGCAAAAGAAAGCATAGTTCAGGGGTATCCTCTGACACATACAATAACTCGACCTGATGGTGGAATTGTATTTAGTGAGCCAGCCCCATCAACTGAAAAATCATTGATATTGGTGAATCAGTTAACGCCGATAGAAAGTAAGAATCTTATTGCATGTATGTATACATTAAGTTCGACATTAATGGATAAGATCGATAAGCTTACTGCTGAGAGGATGGGCATACCAACAACTAATGCCAAAATAAAGGAAATGACAGAGAAGATTAGGAACTTGGAAAAAGAACTGGAGTCAAGACAAAGTACACAATCCATTATTTCAGAAAACATTACTAAGAAAGATTTGATAAAAGTGGAGCCAATCAACGCATATGTTGGAATTGTTGAAAATGATCCTAGCGACGAAGATGCCTCAAACACGGATATCACTAAACCCATTAACCCAAAGAAGAAAGAATCTATCGAAAGAACTGCAACATTTGATCCACATTATCAACTAATATTGTATGCAAAGAAGATCAATCATGTTACAATAAAGGGTCAAAGAAACAAACCAAACAACAAGATCAAGATTGATATTAATAAGTATGTCGATATATTTAAGAGTGCTATAGAGGACAAAGTGTTTACCAAATCTGAACTGAAAATTTGTGATAATTGGATCAAAGAGAGAATCGGGTATAGTGTATTGAAATCTGTCACAGGAAAAAGAACTAAATGGACTTCTGACAAGAAGCTTGAGTTTCTGAAAGATTTAGAAAATAATGAGTTATCTGAGATACTTACAAAATATAAGTTGAAACAGACAAGTATACCAAAGATGAAGTACATATTCAAAAAGACCCTAAGGGAAGAAGGGATACTCTAAAGTCTAGAAAAAGAAACTACTCATATGAGTAGTTTCTTTTTTATAAATTCATGACTACAATTTCTTTACATTTTTTTGTCAGATATGATTTTTTTGATATCTTACTCTTATATTGCCTTGCACAAGTTGGGAATGCTATATCAATTAAGTCGAAGAAATACGTATCTTTATCCTTAGCATACTCACGCAGTCTTCCAGATAATTGATTGGCAGTTATATTAGAACTAAATGGTTCTAAATTTATTACACATCTCAATCCCTTTATATCTACCCCAGTACCACATGACCTAATTGTGCTACAAATGATGTCCGCATCCCTTGCGGCTTTGTTATTCTCAACAGTATTCTTTGAGTTTATGGTGGCTATAGTTTTTCCGAGATTGGGATACTCCCTCTCTATCAATGTTTGAATAAAATCTGTATCAGAAATCTTTGGTACGGTGATTAATATCTTTCCATCAAGTGTGTTGGCTTTATCAAATATTTTAAAGAAATGCCTAATCATGGTTCTGTCAGGATCCTCGTACAATGCATATTTAGAGAAATTAATAACCGAGAATCCGTACATATTCATTGCGGACTGTAATTGCATTTGAGATGGATTGCTTCTATATACGACCGGAACATAGATAATATGTTTTCGTTTCTCTTCATAGTCTTTAGTCGCTTCTCCAAATTTATAAGCTGATGAGAAGCATTTTTTAAAAAGAACAGCTTCTTTGGAATCACTTCTATCAAAATTTGCAGTTAGATAGAAAGTTTTTTTCACATTCGTAAAAGCATCTATCATCAAGATATTTCTAAATGATAGGTGGGCTTCGTCATATACCTTAATTCCGACTTTTATTTTTTTGAAGAAATTTGTAATTCCGTCATATCCATGACTTTTACTATAACTCTTTAATGTCTGGTGATTTACAAAAAAATAGTCCCCATCTATTTTGTCATTCATTATTTTTTCTATTATTCCGCTGTTGGATATATTGACCAAATTATTTTTTGTGGCTGTAGTCATATTGAGATATGAATTTACCCACTGTTGTTTAATCTTATCTTGGTGGGTAATGATGATTGCCCTCATCCTTAATTGAACTATTCCGTTAATAGTAGAATATGTTTTTCCATCCCCAGTATCAAGAATGAGAGCTTGTTGTGAATATGCCCTACTATTTTTAAACATACCTTCTCCCGTGAGGAACTCTATTGATTCCTCCTGTATTCTATCTCTCGGAGGTGTTGTCATTTTAACACCTTTGACAGTTTCATAGTAGTCGCATTCTTTTACCACGAATGCCGTACTTCGGAATTCTTTTTCAAGTATTGGTATACTAAATCCTCTCGGCACATATAGAATTCTGTTATTTATAAAATAACCCATAGGGTCATAATGAAATTCTGCATCAACCCATATGGATAACATTCTTTCAATTTTTTCGTTCTCCCCTTTTTCATAAGGGAAGATTTCAATATGAGTGTGATATACTCTAATAGTTTTTTTCTCCGTCAAGTACACTCAAACCCATTCCTTTCTTATCTAAGATAAATAACTGTTTTGTAACTAATAAAAAGACAAAAAAGAACGATCATTTAATGACCGTTCTTAATCAATGTTTCAGCCACTGAGAGTAGCCGAAACTTTCTGTTATTTTCATCGAGAATTTCAGTCATTTTTGAACTGAGCACGGGTTCATCTGTTTTTGCTCGGATAAGTGTGCACAGTTTCCGTTCTGTTGTCAGAAATTTTCTTAACGTACTTATGGATTTCGGATCCTTTTTATCCATCTTTTCTACTTCTTCTTCACCCTCTACCACCTGTAACAGTTTTGCCGT